>Ga0182740_1002695_pt1 | contig 10601 bp, 10 predicted proteins | sample eDN5th37CKraftBY_FD_128872 | JGI IMG/M metagenome (GOLD analysis project Ga0182740, IMG submission 128872) | Enriched backyard soil microbial communities from Emeryville, California, USA - eDNA 5th pass 37_C Kraft BY (version 2) (version 2) | ecosystem: Environmental > Terrestrial > Soil >...
CGCGTGTCGAGGACGACACAAACAACTTGAGGGCGGACGGACCGGTGAGTTCGGTATCGCGCTCGATTGGCGCCGTGATGAAGGTGGCGCCGTCGCCCATAGCGTCGAAAGTCATCGAATTCGGTTTCGCGGACGCCTTGGTCGATAGCGTGCCATCGGGCTGCAGGAAGAATTTTGTCCAGCGTGTCCGCTTCAGCGGCCATTCGGTTTCGCTGCGCTGTTCGAACCGGTCGATGTGGCGGACCTGCAGCAGCACACGCGGCTGACGGTCCCAGCCATTTGCCTTGCCATGCAGGAAATGGTCGAAGAAGCGCAACTGAAGTTCGCGTCCGTAGTCGGTATAGAAATGCGTCCAGTGCTCTATGCCGTGCGCTTCCAGCCATTTCTGCTTGGATGCGGCGCGCACGAAACCTTCGAAATTGCCGCGCGGATGCAGGCCCTGACCTCCCCAATTGGCGGCGGACAGAAATGGCACCGTGATCTTCGACCAGTCCGGCGAGCGCGCCTTGTGATAATCGTCGTCGAGCGGATGGGCGCGGATCTCGTCGCCGAAATCGCAGCGGTTGGTGCGCAGTTCGTCTTCGCTAAGGATGTCGGGACCGCAGACCAGTTCGCCATGCACGCGCGATCGCCGTCCGCGTTCACCGGCGCCATGCTGCACGGTCTTGACCTGCATGTCGTACCAGTTCGCCCAGAATGTACTGAGAATGCCGCCGTGATGCGTCATGTCGCGATACCAGTCGGCCGCGCCTTCCCAGATGCACATGGCCGCGAGGTGCGGCGGCTGCAACGATGCGACGTGCCACTGATTGATGCCGAAATACGACACGCCGTTCAGTCCGACCCTGCCGTTCGACCAATCCTGCACGCCGGCCCATGCGATGCACGTGGCGAAGTCCTTCGTCTCACGCGGCGAGAAATGATCGATGAAGCCCGGCGAACAGCCGCAGCCGCGTGAATCGACCCGCACGCAGACATAATCGTGCGGCACCCATTTCTCGGGATCGACGACTTCCCAGTTCTGATAGAGGTTGCTCGATCCGGCCGGGACGTCCGGATGTTGCGCCACCATGCGCTCCCAGGCGCTTGGATAACCGTCCTGGAACGCGAGACCTTTCGCGTAGGGGCCGTATGTCAGCAGCACCGGGTAGCGGCCGCTTTTCAGTGGGCGAAATACATCGGCGCGCAGCGTAAGCCCGTCGTCCACCACGATGGGAACATCAAAGTCGACGCGCATGCCGTCGCGTGTTTCACTGCGGTGCTGATGGCTGCTCATGTGAGGTGACACTCCCGGGCCGCGCCTCGAAATCACGACACAGGTCGGAGCTTTTGCCAATAGACGTGTGCTCGCGGTAAAACCTTCGGCAAGCGTCCATCAGGACGCAGGGAGGAATGCGATGCAGGTCGGGGTGGCCGGTCTCGGCAAGATGGGCGCTGCCATCGCTGCGCGTCTGATGGAATGCGGACACGAGGTGATCGTGTGGAACCGCTCGGCGGACAAGGCGAAACCATTGGCCGATGCAGGCGCGAAGGTTGCGACGTCACCCGCCGAACTCGCAACACACGCAGACACCATCGTCACGATCCTCACCGACGCCGCCGCGATCGATGCCGTGTATGGCGGCACGTCAGGTCTGCTGTCCGGCAATGTCAGCGGCAAGCTGTTCATCGAAATGAGCACGGTGCGTCCGGACACCGAAAACGCGCTGGCCGCGAAGGTCCGCGCGAAGGGCGCAGCCTTTGTCGAGTGCCCGGTCGGCGGAACGACCGGACCGGCGCGTCAGGGGAAGCTGTTCGGTTTTGCCGGCGGCAGCGACGCCGATGTGGCCCGCGCCAGACCGCTGCTCGATCAGATGTGTCGCCGCGTCGAACATGTCGGAGATGTCGGTGCGGGCGCCGGGATGAAGCTCGCCATCAACCTCCCTCTGATGATTTACTGGCAGGCACTGGGTGAGGCGCTCGCGATCAGCCGGCATCTGAAGATAGAACCGGCGCGCCTGATGGACATTCTCGCCGATACCTCGGGTGCGTCGACGGCGGTGAAAAATCGCGGCGCGAATATTGCGCAGTGGCTGGCAGGCGGAGACTTCGGCGCGGTTACGTTCAATCTCGACGATGCGCGCAAGGATATCCGCACCATGATTGCCGAGGGCAAGGCGCGCGGCGTCGAGCTTCCACTCATCGAAAGGACGCTCGCCTGCTTCGATGAGGCCAGTGCGGCTGGTTACGGCCAGAGCGATGGGTCGGGTATGGCGGTCTATTGGGCCGGCCGGCAGAAGGCTTGAAGGAGAATGCGATGAGCGGACTGACACTTGTGCAGGCCTCCACGATTGTGGATACGGCGTTGAAGACCGGGCGCGAGAAGAACTTTCAGCCGCTTTCGGTCGCGGTGCTCGATGCAGGCGGTCACCTTGTCGCGTTCAAGCGCGACGACAAATCCGGGATCCTGCGGTTCGACATTGCCTTCGGCAAAGCCTGGGGCGCACTCGGCATGGGATTTGGGTCGCGCACGCTGTTCGAGCGCGCGGAAAAGACCCCGATGTTTTTCACCACGCTTGCCGCGGCGAGCGGCGGCCGCGTTGTCACCAATCCCGGCGGCGTGCTGATCCGCAACGCAGACGGCGACATCGTCGGGGCGGTCGGCATTTCCGGCGATACCTCGGACAACGACGAGATCTGTGCAATCGCTGGCGTCAAGGCGGCGGGGCTTACGGCCGATCCGGGCGGTGCGAAATGATGTTTCCCGTCCTGGCCGGGCTTGTCCCGGCCATGGGACGGCATGACGAGGCAAGAGGACGGGCAATATGCAATTCTTTTCCTTCTGGCGGTCGCTCGCCTCGTTTCGCGTCCGGATCGCGCTCAACATCAAGGGGCTCTCGCCCGAGGTGATCAGCGTCGATCTGATGAAGGGTGAGCAGCGCAACGATGCCTATCGCAAGGTCAACCCGCAGATGCTGCTGCCGGCGCTCGTGACCGACGAAGGCGCAGTGCTGTTCCAGTCGATGGCGATCATGGAATATCTCGACGATGTGCATCCGCATCCGAACCTCCTGCCGTCGGAAGCGGTGGCGCGCGCGCGTGTGCGCGGTCTGTCCGGGATTGTTGCGTCCGATGCGCACCCGCTGATCGTGCCGCGGGTCCGTGACTATCTCGAACGCGATCTGAAAATTGACGAGCCGGTCCGCCTGCGATGGATACATCACTGGCTCGGCGAAGGAATGAAGGCGTTCGAGACCAATCTCGCGACCAGCAAGGAAACCGGCATCCATTGTCAGGGCGACAACGTGACGATGGCGGACATCTGTCTCGTCAGCCACGCGGTTGGGTGCAATTTCTTCAAGTATGATCTTGCGCCGTTTCCCACGGTACGCCGGATCGTCGAGACCTGCATGAAGGAGGATGCGTTCGCGAAAGCGCATCCGCTGAAGCAGCCCGGTGCGCCGGCGGCGGTGTGATCGTCAAGCCCGGCAATGATGCCGCGTTATCTTTGTGGCTGCTTTCGCCCGCCCTTCAATAGGGCCGTCAGCCGCTTTCCTGTCTCAGCAAGATCCGCCTCGAAGCGCTCGAGGAACAGCCGTGCCGGCGTCGAGAGAGTTCGCCGCGATGGCGTGATCAAGATAAACTCCGCATAGAGCGAGGGGTGGTCGATCGGATTGATGATGAATTCGTCGCGTCCGATATCGTTGATGCAGATCAGCCCCGGCAGCACCGTGACGAAATCGGTGCGCGCGACGAGATCGAATGTCGCCATCATCGCGTCCATCTCGATCATGCGGTCGATCGCGACGCCGTTGCTCTGGAAATAGACCTCCAGATTGCGCCGTCGCACATTATCCGGTCCGGGCACGACAATCTTCAGCGGCGCGCAATCGGAGAGCCGAACCGGCGCGAGCGGCTTCAGCGGACTTGTGCGACCGGAGATCAGCACCTCGCGGTCACGCAGGATCAGCCGCGACTTCAATCCGACCCGGCCCTCGAAGGCCGGCACGATCGCAAAGTCGAGCTGATCGTTCAGCACCTGATCGGTCAGCGTGCCGCTATACGCCTCCAGGATGTGCAGCTGCACGTCCGGATAGGCCGGCACGAAATGCTGCAAGGTCGGTGCGAGCGCCGCGCGCGTGAACGTCGGCATCAGCCCGATCCGCAGGCGTCCGGACACGCGCCCGCTCAGCGCGCGGATATCCTCGCCGGCAGTCTCCAGCAGCCCGATGGCGTCGACACAGCGGCGATAGTAGCGAAGTCCCGCGGCCGTCGGGGTCACGCCTGTTGTTGTCCGTTCGAACAGGCGGACGCCGAGGGCCTTCTCTACGGCCGCCACATGCTGGGAAATGCCGGATTGCGTCGCATGCTCGCGTTCGGCGGCGCGTGTGAACGAGCCTTCCTCGCAGACCGCAATGACGGCCTGAATCTGGCGGAGGGTGGCGTGCGCTGGCATAGGGAATTATATAAATTAATGGCGATGGTCAGTTGATATTATTTCATTTGGAGGGGCTGCGCCGCTAGATTCCCCGCCCTCTGGAGGACCACCTGATGAAACTCGGCTTTTTCACGATGCCGATCCACGCGCTCGGCAAGGACTGGCGAACGTCGCTGAAAGAGGACCGGGAAGCCTTCATTCTGGCCGACGAACTCGGCTTCTGCGAGGCTTACGTCGGCGAGCACGCGACCGACCAGGCCGAGAACATCACCTCCTGCACGATCTTCATCGCCTCGCTGATCCACGCGACCAGGCAGATCAAGCTCGGTACGGGTACCGTCAACATGCCGAACAGCCATCCGGCTGCGGTCGCGGCGGAAATCGCGATGCTCGACCATATGCTGGATGGTCGCTTCATCTTCGGCATTTCGCCGGGTGGTCTGCTGTCGGATGCGGAGGTGTTCGGCAATCTCGGTGCCAACCGCAACGAGATGTTTCTGGAGTGCATCAATCAGGTGCTGGCGATCTGGGCGGGCGAGCCGCCCTACAATCTGCGGGGCAAATACTGGACGGTCGTCAGCGAGCAGCATTATCTGCCGGCGATCGGGCAGGGCTTTCTGCCGAAACCGTTGCAGCGCCCGCATCCGCCGATCGTCGTGACGGCGGTCGCACCGTTTTCGAAAGGTGTGACCGAAGCCGCGGCGCGCGGATGGGATCCGATCTCCGCAAACTTCCTGATGCCGCAATGGGTGAAGAGCCACTGGCCGAAATATGTCGAGGGCTGCGAGCGCGCAGGGCGCCCGGCCGATCCGGCGAACTGGCGCGTGGCGAAGAGCATTTTCGTTGCCGATGACGACAAGACCGCGCGCGAATATGCGACAGCGCCGGATTCGCCGTATCGCTTCTATTACAAGCAGCTCTTCACCAAGCTGAAGGCGAACGGTCGCATCGAATTGTTCAAGACGCATCGCGATCAGCCCGACGATGAGGTCACGCTCGATTCGATCTGCGATCAGCTCATCATCTACGGGTCGCCCGACAAGGTCGCGGACGAGATCCTCGCTTTCCGCGACAGGGTCGGCGATTTCGGCACGCTGCTCTATGCAGGCAAGGACTGGGCGGATCCCGCGCTTGGCAAGCGCTCGATGGTGCTGCTCGCCGAAAAGGTGATGCCGAGGGTGAATGCGGCGATCAGCGCGGAGTCGCGCGCGGCGGAATAAGGCCGGGCGCGCCGCAGAATGATCGTTACGCGGCGACCGGCGTCTTGAGCGGGCGCTTCTCAAGCCCCGCCGCAAGATTGTCGATCATCAGCTGACCCATCTCCAGACGCGTCTCGATCGCCGCCGTGCCGTGATGCGGCTGAAGAATGACGTTCGGGAAGTCCAGCAGCCGCTTGTCGATATTGGGCGAATTCTCGAACACGTCGAGCGCCGCCCAGCCGAGCCGCTTGTTGGCAAGCGCGTCGATCAGAGCTTCCTCGTCGACCACGGTGCCGCGCGCGACATTGATCAGTGTGCCCTTCGGACCGAGCGCATCGATCACGGCGCGCGACACGAGATGCCGCGTCTCCGGGCCGCCCTTGCAGGCAACCATCAGATAGTCGCTCTGGCGCGCCAGTTCCACGACATCGCCAACATAGGTGTATGGCACATCCTTCTTCTCGCGCGTGCCGGTGTAGAGAACGTGCATGCGGAATGCGACGGCCCGGTCGGCGATTGCGCGGCCAATGCCGCCGAGGCCGATCACGCCGCAGGTCTTGTTGGCGACGCTGCGTCCCAGCGGGATCGGGCCTTTGCTGGCCCATTGCCCGGTCCGCACATATTGATCGGCGAAGATGATCTGCCGTGCCGAGGCGAGCATCATCCCGATCGCGAGATCCGCAACCTCGGGCCCGATAATGTCCGGTGTGTTGCCGAGCGGCAGCCCGCGTTCCTGAATCGCTTGCACGTCCACGAGGTCGAGCCCGACGCCGAACACAGACACGGCTTCGAGGTTTGGCAGCCTGTCGAGCATCGCGCGGCTGATGCCGCGGTTGGCTTCGGTGGCAACGCCGCGGACACGCGCGGCGACATCGGCCGGTATCTCATCCGGCTGCGGCATCTTGAAATAGTGATGCACGGTGTAGCGCCGGTTCAGTTCGGCAACGGTCGCTTCCGGGAATTGTCCGAAATACAGAATGTCCGGCTTCATTCCCCCGCGTCCCGTTTCGTTTGATTCAGCGCTCCGCGAAAGCTGTATCGTATTGCGATACATGGCTTTCGCTGCTTCTCGCGATGTAGCCGTCGTGCGGTGGCGAAGTCAAACCGCGGCGGTGGCGACTCACAATTCGAAGATCTGCTTCGGCGTCTTGTGCAGACATTCGCCGGGGCCGTCCTGACCAACGATGTAATTGTCGCAGATCACCGCCCATTGCGAAGACGTCTCGTAGCCCGGATGCACGGCGAGATTCATCCCGGCCTGAATCGTCATCGTCTCGTCTTCACGGATCAGCGGGCGCTCGACCAGATCGTAGCCCTGTCCGTGCGCATACAGACGCTTTTCCGGTCCGACGCCGCGTGCGGCCATGAAGGCGTCGTGCGCTGCGGCGATGTCGCGAGCCGGCGCGCCCGGCCTGATCTTCGACAGCGTGTAGGTCTGCGCTTCTTTCACCGTTTCGAAGCCGTCGAGCAGTTCGTTCGTGGCTTTGCCGAACACGATGGTGCGCGCGATTTCGGTATACATGCCGCCGGGCCCGGCATTCTCGATCAGCAGCGCGAAATGCTCGCCCTTCTGCAGCACGCGCCCCTGCAGATAGCGATCGGCAAAGTTCGCCGGCTCACCGAGCGGCGCGGACGTGCCAAGGAACAGGCCCTGTTCAGAACCGAGAAGCCGCCCCTCATATTGCGCGAGCGCGGTGATGTCGTTGTCCCGCATGCCGGGTTTCACCTTCTTGCAGACGCGCGCGAAAATCTCGTCCTGCATTTCGGCGCAGCGGCGGATGAGGATCATCTCCTCCTCGCTCTTGATCGCCTTGATCGCATCGACCTCCTCGGTCGCGTCCACGATCTCGGTCTTGCCGGCGAGTCCTTGTTCGATCTGCGTCACGAAGCGGTAGGGCATCGCGCCGCGCCCGATCATGCCGATGCGCTTGTAGGCCCGGCGCCTCAGTTCGCCGAGCGCAAGCTCGCCCTGATAGCCGTCGGTATAGGCGATCGAGGTGAAGGCCGGCGTCGTGATCAGGTCGCCGACGCCGCGGTGGATTGCGTGGCGGCCTTCGAAGCCGCGCCGGCCGCCCGCAGGACCCATGTCGATGACGGTCATCGCGTCGTTCAGGTGAAAGAGCACTGTGCGCGGATAGCCGTTATAGGCGGGGAAATCGGTGAACCACTTCACGTAGCCGCCCAGCCAGTCGTTGTTATTCTGCATCACGAGGGCGTCGAGCCCGCGCTCGCGCATCATCGCGCGCACCACCTTCCAGCGCCGCTCGAGTTCGGCATCGGAAATCGGGTTCAGCCTGCGGTCGATCATTACGGTTCCTTCCCCGCCGGCGGTCCGCCGGTCTGAATATTCCTTGCGCATCGTCTGGCGCATTTTCCGCCGTCCCGGGACGAGGCCCCCGACAGCGGCGCGGCAATATCGTGGATAAGCGTTTGCCGCACAATGTTTGACTTTTGCCACGGCGCGGCGGTCCGGCACCCCGGAAAGCCTGCCATGCTGTTTTTTGCATAATTGACTCCCGGTTCCGCGGCGTGTTGGCATGGCCGCAAAGCCGGGTTATCGGCTGTCCAACCGGAGGGTTCTATGAAGTTGAAGCTTATCCTGGCCGCCGCCGGCCTCGCGATGCTGGCCGCGCCCGCATCCGCCCAGACCAAAGTGAGTATCGGTATTTCCGGCTGGACCGGCTTTGCGCCGCTGGTGCTGGCCAAGGAGGCCGGCATCTTCGCCAAGAACGGTCTGGACGTGACCATCAAGAAGATCCCGCAGGCCAGCCGCCACCTGGCCATCGCCTCGGGCGACGTACAATGTGCCGCGACCACGGTGGAGACCTGGGTGGTATGGAACGCCAACGGGGTTCCCACCACGCAGCTGTTCCAGCTCGACAAGTCCTATGGCGCCGACGGCATGGCCGTGCGCAACGACGTGAAGTCGATTGCGGACATCAAGGGCAAGACCGTCGCGGCCTCGGCGCCGGGCACGGCGCCTTATTTCACGCTCGCCTGGTTCCTGAAGAAGAACGGCCTCTCCGTGAAGGACGTGAAGGTCGTCAACATGGAGCCCGGACCGGCCGCACAGGCCTTCATCGCGGGTCAGAACGACGTCGCCATGACCTATGAGCCGTATCTCTCGGCCGTGCGCGCCAAGCCCGAAGCCGGCAAGATCATCGCCACCACGCTCGACTATCCGATGATCATGGATACGTTCGGCTGCACGCCGGACTTCATTGCCAAGAACGAGGGTGCGGTGAAGGCGCTGGCCAAGAGCTATTTCGAGGCGCTCGACATGATCAAGAATGACGAGAAAAAGGCCTATGAGATCATGGGCGCCGACGTGAAGCAGACCGGCGAAGCCTTCGGCAACTCCGCCAAGTACCTGCGCTGGCAGGACCAGGCGGCGAACAAGAAGTTCTTCGCCGGCGAGCATGCGCAGTTCTCGAAGGAGGCGGCTGAGCTCCTCCTCGAAATCGGCGTGATCAAGCAGATCCCCGATCTGTCGAAGCTCGCCGACCCGCGCTTCGTGCAGTGATCAATCCCGATGCGGAGCAGGTTCTCGAGGACCTGCTCCGCAACGACCTCGACGTCGTTTTCTGTGGGACGCAGGCCGGGGCAGTCTCGGCGCAGCGTCATGCCTATTACGCCGGACCTGGCAACCGCTTCTGGACGATCCTGCACGAGAGCGCTCTCGTGCCGTCCGTGCTGGTGCCGCACGAGTATCGCAAATTGCTTGATTTCCGAATCGGATTGACCGACGTGGCAAAGTGCACCTTTGGCCCTGATGCGATCCTGCGGCGTCGTCACTTCCGAATTGACGACTTCCGCCGCAAGATCGCAGACTATGCGCCGCGCGTGGTTGCGTTCAATGGCAAGAAGGCCGCGTCCGCCGCACTCGGCATCCCTTCGAGACGACTGGGCTATGGTTTGCAGGCAGTGAGGATCGGCCGCTCGTCCGTGTTTGTGCTGCCTTCGACCTCGGGCGCCGCGCGGGCGTACTGGTCTGCCGGCCCGTGGATGGCACTGTCTTCGCATCTTGGCAGAACGCCGGCATGAGACCGCTCGCACCCATATCGAACACCGCGCGGGCGCTGCTCGGCATCGCGTTCTTCGTGCTGTTCTTCGCGGCCTGGGCGGTCGCGACGCACGGCGGCTTTGTGTCGGCCACCTTCCTCGCAAGCCCGCTCACCATGGTGCAGGACGGGTGGTATCTGCTGAGCAAGCATAATTTCTCATTCGACATCGGCGTGACGATCTGGCGCGTGCTCGGCGGTTTCACGCTCGCGGCGATCGTCGCCGTCCCGCTGGGAATCCTGATGGGCGCCTACAAGCCCATCGAAGCCTTCCTCGAGCCCTTCGTATCGTTCGCGCGCTATCTTCCGGCGTCCGCTTTCATTCCGCTGCTCATCCTGTGGGCCGGCATCGGCGAATTGCAGAAGCTGCTCGTCATCTTCATTGGCTCGGTTTTCCAGATCATCCTGATGGTCGCGGTCTCGGTCGCAAGCACCCGCCGCGATCTTGTCGAGGCGGCGCTGACCCTCGGCGCGCGCGACCAGGGCATTCTCGCGCGCGTCCTGATTCCGTCCTCCGCCCCCGACATCGCGGAAATCCTGCGGCTCGTCCTCGGCTGGGCCTGGACCTACGTCATCGTCGCCGAACTGATCGGCTCGTCATCGGGCATCGGACACATGATCATCGACAGCCAGGCTCTACTCGCGACCGGTCAGATGATTTTCGGCATCATCGTGATCGGCATCATCGGCCTGATCTCGGACTATCTGTTCAAGGCGGCGAACCGCAAGCTCTTCCCCTGGAGCCAGATATGACGGCGAGTTGTTTTCTGACCGCGGGGTTTGCGCCGTCTCTCTTTCTTTCACCTCCCCCTAAAAGGGGGACGGATAAGACCAGCGGGCTTAACGCATGACCAAGCTCCGCATCGAAAATGTGTCTCGCGTCTTTCCCGGCCTGCATGGCGGGCCGCCGACGCGCGCGCTCGA
>Ga0182740_1002697_pt1 | contig 10596 bp, 14 predicted proteins | sample eDN5th37CKraftBY_FD_128872 | JGI IMG/M metagenome (GOLD analysis project Ga0182740, IMG submission 128872) | Enriched backyard soil microbial communities from Emeryville, California, USA - eDNA 5th pass 37_C Kraft BY (version 2) (version 2) | ecosystem: Environmental > Terrestrial > Soil >...
CCGGAATCTCGTTATTTGACGCGCTCGACCTGCTCGAACTCCAGCTCGACCGGGGTCGCCCGCCCGAAAATCGACACCGAGACCTTGACCCGGCTGCGGTCGAAATCCAGCTCCTCGACGACGCCGTTGAAGCTCGCGAACGGCCCGTCGAGCACCTTGACCTGATCGCCGATCTCGAAATCGACCTTGATCTTCATCTTCGGCGCGGCGGCGGCGGCTTCGTCCTTGGTGTTGAGGATGCGGGCGGCCTCGGCTTCGGTGATCGGCTGCGGCTTGCCCGACGCCCCCAGAAAACCCGTCACCTTCGGCGTGTTCTTGACGAGGTGATACACCTGATCGCTCATTTCGAGCTTCGCGAGCACATAGCCCGGAAAGAATTTTCGCTCGCTCGTCACCTTCTTGCCGCGGCGGACCTCGGTCACCTTTTCGGTCGGCACCTCGACCGCCTCGACCAGCGGATCGAGCCCCAGCCGCGCGGCTTCGGCCACGATCGACTCGCGGACCTTGTTCTCGAAGCCCGAATAGGCGTGGATGATGTACCAGCGCGACATGGATGCGTGATTTCCCATTCTGGCCTATGCCGCGAACGACAGCAGGTACTGGACGACCTCGCGGAAGACCGTATCGGTGCCAAAGAAAAAGGTCCCGAGCAACATCGTCATGATGATGACCATGATCGTCGTGGTCGTGGTTTCCTTGCGCGACGGCCACACGATCTTGCTGCCTTCGGCCCGGACCTGGCGCACGAATTCGGGGATCGAGCGAACCCAGTCGCCCAACCGCTCGATAATATTGCGCTTCACCACCTCGGCCACGTTTGCGTCGTCCCGTTCAAAACAGCAGCAACGAGGCCCCGCCGCCGCCCTTATCCGGTGCCGGCCCGACCTCGTTTGTTTCCGGCCCCTCTACGCCTTGCAAGAAGTGGCAGGAGTGGAGGGACTCGAACCCCCGGCATTCGGTTTTGGAGACCGACGCTCTACCAGCTGAGCTACACTCCTCCGGGCCGGAGAGGCGGGGGCATAGCGGGGAGCCCCGTCAAACGCAAGAGGCCCGGCCCGGCTCAGGCCGCGACATCGTAAGGCTGGATTTCGCCCGAAAGATACAGGTTGCGGGCCTTGGCGCGGCTGAGCTTGCCCGAGCTGGTGCGCGGCAGGGTGCGCGGCGGCACCAGCTCGACGACGCAGTTCATGCCCGTGATCGAACGCACCCGCTCGCGGATCTCGTCGCGCAGCCGGGCGCGCTCCTCATTGTCGGAGGTCCGGCACTGGACGAGCACCGCCGGGGTTTCCTCGCCCCCCGGCGTGGTGATCGCGAACGCCGCGATGTCGCCCGCCTTGAACCCCGGCAGTTGCTCCACCGCCCACTCGATATCCTGCGGCCAGTGGTTCCGGCCGTTGATGATGATCATGTCCTTGGAGCGGCCGACGATATAGAGATAGCCCTCGCTCATATAGCCCATGTCGCCGGTATCGAGCCAGCCGTCCTTCATGCACTCGGCGGTCGCCTCGGCGTCGCGGAAATAGCCGTCCATGATCGAGGCGCCCTTGCACCAGACCTTGCCGATCGCGCGCTCGGGCAGCGGCGTGCCGTCCTCCTCGCGGATCTCGACCGCCATGTCCTTCACCGGCTTGCCGCAATTGACGATCGGGCGATAACGCTGCGGCCGGCCGAGCGCGCCGGTCCCGCCCGAAAGCGCGGTCTCCTCGACCAGTTCGACGACGATGCCCTCGCCCGGCGGCATGATCGAGACGGCGAGCGTCGCCTCGGCGAGGCCGTAGCTCGGCAGGAACGCCGAGGCATCGAAACCGGCCTCGGCGAAGGTATCGACGAACGCTTGCATCACGTCGGGCCGGATCATGTCGGCCCCGTTGCCCGCGACCCGCCAGCGCGAGAGATCGAACCGCTCGGACGCCTTGGTCTGGCTCGAGGTGCGACGCGTGCAGATGTCGTAGCCGAAGCTCGGCGAATAGCTGAGCGTCGTCCCCGGATTGCGGCTGATCATGTCGAGCCAGGCGAGCGGGCGCCGCGCGAAATCCTCGGTCTTGAGATAATCCGTCGAGACCTGATTCGCGACCGGCGAGAGGAAGCAGCCGACCAGCCCCATATCGTGATACCAGGGGAGCCAGGAGACGCAGCGATCGCTGTCGATCAGCGCCATGCCGTGCGCGTGCGCCGCGAGATTGCTGAGCAGCGCCCGATGCGTCACCGAGACGCCGTGCGGGAACCGCGTCGATCCGCTCGAATATTGAAGATAGGCGATGTCGTGAGGCGCCGGATGCGGCAGCGACGACGGCGGCGCCGGGCGCGCCATGAAGCTTTCAAAGGTGACGCCCTCCACCCCCCGCGCGGCGGCGGCGGCCCCGGCCATCGAGGCCAGCCCGGCGGGAAAGAGCAGCATGCGCGGGTCGGACGACGCGAGCTGCACCTTGAGCTGGTCGATATAGGAATCGCGCCCGCCGAACGAGGTCGGCAGCGGCAGCGGCACCGGCCACGCGCCGGCGTAGATCGCGCCGAAGAACAGGGCCGCGAATTCGGGGCCGGTCTCCGCGACCAGAGCGATGCGGTCGGCGGTGCGGACCCCGCTGGCGATCAGGCGATAGGCGGTGGCGAGCGCGTCGGCGCGCAGCTCGGCATAAGGATAGGCGCGGACCAGCCGGCCGCGCGCGTCGTGAAAGTTCAGGCCCCGCACGCCCTGGGCGGCATAATCCAGCGCCTGCCCCAGCGTGGTGAAATCGGAGCGCCGGCGCGGCAGCGCGTCCCCGGTCGGCGTCGCCACGACCGGCCGGGCGTTCGCTTCGTCACGCGCGGCGTCATGCGACTCGGCTGCATTATCTTTGCGCACCGTCGGCTGCTCCCTCGTTACGCCCGTATCCGTCGAGCATTCCGCAGACGATGTTCGACCCACCTTCACGTCCCGCAATCTACTGGATCAGGCACGTTCAAATTCCGGCTCGACTGTGGCACAAAGATGGCGCGTGGCACGGGTTCCATCAGAGCGCAATCCTCATCCGCTCGATCAGGCGGCGATCGAGCGGCTCGCGATCGCCTATGTCGGGCGCTACGCGACGACTCGCGCCCGGCTCGCGGCCTATCTGGCGCGCAAGCTGCGCGAGCGCGGATGGGCGGGCACGGGCGCGCCCGACGCGGCGCTCGCCGCCATCGTCGCGCGGTGCGCCGCGCTCGGCTATGTCGACGACCGCGCCTTCGCCGAGGCCCGCGCCGCCGCGCTCACCCGGCGCGGCTATGGCGCGCGGCGCGTCGCAGCCGCCCTGCGCGCCGCCGGGATCGGGGACGCCGACGCGGAGCAGGCCCGCGACGAGGCCGGCGCGCGGGCGTGGGACGCCGCCCTGGCCTTCGCCCGCCGGCGCCGGATCGGCCCTTTCGCCGAAACCGAAGCCGATCCCGACCGCGACCGTCGCGCGTTCGCGGCCATGATGCGGGCCGGCCACTCTCCCGCCATCGCGCGGCGCATCCTCGACACGCCGCCGGGGGCTTTGCCCGATAGCGGGACATAGGATCCGCCAATCGCTCTTCGTTTCGGATAGCGTTCATGGTACGGTAACCTTCGCTTACCGGGGGGTGGGCCGTAATGAACGAACAACAGGTTGCTTCGAGTCTGGATGAAGTGGCGCCTGCGCGCGGCCACGAAAGCCCGGCCGACGAGACAGGACAGGATGTCGCGGAGCTGCTTCCCGTCAGCGGGACGGTGAAGTGGTTCGATGCGACGCGCGGCTTCGGCTTTCTCGTCCCCGCGGACGATATCCCCGAAGACGCGATCGGCGACGTTCTGATTCATTTTTCCGTGCTGCGCGATCACGGCCGGCGCACGCTGCCCGAAGGCACGCGAGTCGATTGCCTCGCCGTCCGTCGCGACCGCGGATGGCAGGCACACACGATCACCTCGTTCGATCTGACGACGGCGGTCGGCCCCGACCCGGACGCGATCGCGCGCCGCAACCTCGATCGGGTCGACCCCACCGACCTGATCCACGGCGCGGGCGAGTTCGAGCCGGTTACGGTCAAATGGTTCAATCGCCTCAAGGGTTACGGCTTTCTCATCCGCGCCGCCGCGGACAAGGACATCTTTGTCCACATGGAGACCGTGCGCCGGGCGGGCTTTCCCGAACTGCTGCCCGAGCAGCGGCTGGTCGCCCGAATCGCGGAGGGCCGCAAGGGGCCGCTCGCCGTCGCCATCGGGCCGACCGCCGACTGAAAAGCCCGCGCCGGGGCGCAGCCGCGCGCGCGTATCGCCGCTTAACCGTTGCGCGTATCCGGCCGGATGGCTAAGCGGCAGCGCATGGGTCTGCTCAAGAGCATCTTCACCTGGTGGGACGGCGCGACGATCGGCACCAGCTTCTTCACGCGCCGCAACGGCCGCAAGGTCGGCGAGGACGCTCTCGGCAATGTCTATTTCGAGACGAAGTCCGGCGCGCGCGGCCAGCCGCGCCGCTGGGTGATCTACAACGGAGCGAACGACGCCAGCCGCGTCCCGCCCGAATGGCACGGCTGGCTGCACGGCACGCTGGACGATCCTCCCGACCGCGCGCTGCCGCCGGCGCGCGCCTGGGAAAAACCCGCTCTGCCCAACCTGACGGGCACCGCCGCCGCCTATCGGCCCGCCGGCGCGCTCGAACGCGGCGGCCGCCGCGCCGCCGCCACGGGCGATTACGAGGCGTGGACCCCGGATCAGGCATGAAGGGCGTGTTGCGCGAGAGCGGCGGCGAGGCGCTGGTCGGGCTGCTGGTCGTCCTGTTCGCCGCCTGGTTCAGCTGGTACGCTTGGGGCCGCACCGGCGGCCGGGCCGGCGCCGACGCGACCAGCGTGATAGCCTATTTCCCGAATGCGAGCGGCGTCAATGTCGGCACCGACGTCCGTGTCGCCGGGCTCAAGGTCGGCAGCGTCACGGCGCAGAAGCTCGATCTGGAGAATTTCCAGGTCGAGGCGACGCTGGCCATCGACCCCAAGGTCAAGCTGCCGTCGGACAGCAGCGCCGCGATCACCTCGGAAGGTCTGCTCGGCTCGACCTATATCGCGCTGATGCCGGGCGGCTCGGCAACCCCGCTCAAATCGGGCGATACCATCCTCGACACCCAGGGCTCGATCGACATGATGAGCATGATCGGTCAGTTCATCAACCGAACCGGCGACGGCGGACACGACGCCGCCCCGCCCGGCGCGACGGGCGACGCCCCCGCACCTACCCCGTGAGACGGATACTGGCCGTTCTCGCGATGGCCGGCGTCGCCGCCGGCGCGTGGCAGGCCGCTGTCGCCCTTCAGGCCGAAAACGCCACCGAAGCCGCGCCGACACCGCCGGCGCCGCCCGCCGATACGCCGCCAGCCGAGCCCTCGGCGCCCGACCGCGCGGCCACGCCCGCCGCGCCGCCGCTGACCCGAACGGCAACGCCGATGAAGGCGCGCGTCGCCGTGCTCGGCCTGCTCAACAAGCGTAACGGGATCGCCCACGACCTCCGCATGCACCCCGGCGACGCGGTGCGGGTCGGCGACGTCATCGTGCGGCTGCGCGCCTGCGAAACCACCGCGCCATGGGAGCCCGAAAAGCTGACCGGCGCTTTCGTCCAGGTCGACGTCCACGGCCGCGACGACAAATGGCGGCGAGTCTTCTCCGGCTGGCTCTTCAAGGAGTCGCCGTCGCTCAACGTCGTCGAGCATCCGGTCTACGACATCTGGCCCAAAAGCTGCGAAATGAAGCACCCCGAGACCGGCCCCGACACGGTATCGGCGGCCTCGCTGTCGGCGCCGTCCGCCAGCCGGTCGAGCGCGAAGAAATCGGCCGAGGAAGCAGATGAACCGACGCCGAGCGCGGCGTCGAGCAACGCCACATAGGCGTTGCGGCTGATCTCGATCGCGCCCAGCGAGGCGAGGTGATCGGTGATGAACTGGCAGTCGAGCAGCCTGAACCCGCCGACCCGCAGCCGCGCGACCAGCCAGGCCAGCGCCACCTTCGAGGCGTCGCGCTGGCGGCTGAACATGCTCTCGCCGAAAAAGGCGGCGCCCAGCGTCACGCCATAGAGCCCGCCGACCAGCGCCCCGTCTCGCCACGTCTCGATCGAATGGGCGTGGCCCCGGGCATGAAGATCGGCATAGGCCGCCTCGATTGGGCGGCTGATCCAGGTATCGGGGCGATCGGCGGTCCGTTCGGCGCACGCCGCCACGACTTCGCGGAACGCGCGATCGACCGTGACCGTGAAGCGCCCCGAGCGCAACGTCTTGGCCAGCGAATGCGACAGGCGAAAGCCATCGAGCGGCAGGACGCCCCGCTTCTTAGGCTCGACCCAAAAGACATCCGACGCGCTCCGCCCGTCCGCCATCGGAAACACGCCCACCGAATAGGCGCGGAGCAACAGATCGGGATCGAGCACGGCCACGTCATGAGAATATGCCGGCCAACCGATCATGCAAGTATCGTCGCCCGCCGCACCCGCCGCCGGCCGGCATCGGGCGTCAGAGGATTTCGCGCACCCGTTCGGCGGGGCGGCATAGCCGTACGCCTTTCACGGTCTCGACCAGCGGCCGCTCGATCAGGATCGGGTCCGCCGCCATCGCCGCGAGGATCGTAGCGTCGTCCGCTCCGGCGAGCGGCTTGGCCGCGGCTTCCTTCGTCCGCAACCCCTCGCGCGGGCTGATCCGGGCGCGCGCATAGAGCGCGGCGAGCGTCTCGGCGCTGGGCGGATGCGCGAGATATTCGATGACCTCGACCTCGACGCCCGCCGTCTCCCGCAGGATCGCGAGGGTGGCGCGCGAGGTGCTGCACCGCGGATTATGCCAGATCGTCGCCTTCACGCTACCCGTCCTTCGCCTGTCCATCCTTCGCCGGCCCGTCCGCCGTTCGCTCGCGCGCAAGCCATGCCTCAAGCCATTTTATCGAATAATCACCGTTCTGGAAATCGGGCTCGTCGAGCAGCGCCTGATGGAGCGGGATCGTGGTTTTCATCCCCTCGATCACGAACTCCTCCAGCGCGCGCCGCAGCCGCCGTAGCGCGCCCTCGCGGGTCGTGCCGTAGACGATCAGCTTGGCGATCAGGCTGTCATAGTAAGGGGGCACGCGGTAGCCGGCGTAGAGCCCGCTATCGACGCGCACATTCATCCCGCCCGGCGCGTGATACTGCTTCACCAGCCCCGGCGACGGCGCGAAGCTGTGCGGGTCCTCGGCATTGATCCGGCATTCGATGGCGTGGCCGCGAAACACCACGTCCTGCTGGCGCAGCGTCAGCGGCTTGCCTTCGGCGACGCGAATCTGCTCGCGCACCAGATCGAGCCCGGTGATCATCTCGGTCACCGGATGTTCAACCTGGAGCCGGGTGTTCATCTCGATGAAATAGAATTGGCCGTCCTCGTACAGAAACTCGATCGTGCCCGCGCCGCGATAGTTCATGTCGGCGATCGCTTTCGCGACGATGCCGCCCATCTCCTCGCGCTGGGCATGGCTGATGACGGGCGACGGTGCTTCCTCCAGCACCTTCTGGTGGCGGCGCTGGAGCGAGCAATCGCGCTCGCCGAGGTGGATCGCATTGCCCTGGCCATCGCCGAAAATCTGGAATTCGACATGGCGCGGGTTACCGAGATATTTCTCCATATAGATGGTTTCGTCGCCGAACGCCGCCTTCGCCTCGGCCGCGGCCTGCGCCATCAGCGATTCGAGCTGCGCCTCGCGCTCGACCACCTTCATCCCGCGTCCGCCGCCGCCTGAGGCCGCCTTGATCAACACCGGATAGCCGATAGTGGCGGCGATCGCCTTCGCCTCGTCGAGGTCACCGATCGCGCCGTCCGATCCCGGCACCAGCGGCAGACCGAGCGCGCCGGCGGTATGTTTCGCCTCCACCTTGTCGCCCATGATGCGGATATGCTCGGGGCGCGGGCCGATCCAGACGATGTTGTGGCTCTCGACGATCTCGGCGAAACGGGCGTTTTCGCTAAGGAAGCCATAGCCCGGATGGATCGCGTCGGCGCCGGAGATTTCGGCGGCGGAAATGATGCTCGGAATATTGAGATAGCTCTCGGCCGCCGGCGGCGGCCCGATGCAGACCGCCTGGTCGGCCAGCCGCACATGCATCGCGTCGGCGTCGGCGGTCGAATGGACCGCGACCGTCCTGATCCCCATTTCATGGCAGGCGCGATGGACGCGAAGCGCGATTTCGCCGCGATTGGCGATCAGGACTTTCTGGATCTCCATAGCGCTACTCGACGATGACGAGGGGCTGATCGAACTCGATCGGCTGCGCGTTGTCGACGAGGAACTGCTTCACGGTGCCCGCGCGCGGGCTGACGATCGGGTTCATCACCTTCATCGCCTCGACGATCAACAGCGTGTCGCCGACCCCCACGGTATCGCCCGGCGCGACAAACTGCCGCCCGCCCGGCTCGGCGGACAGGTAGGCGGTGCCGACCATCGGCGAACGGACCGTCCCCGGATGATCGGCCGGCGACGTGGCGGCGGCGGGGGCGGGGGCCGCCGCCGGGGCCACTGGTGCTGCGGCGGCAGACACCGGGGGCGGAGGCGCCGCCGGCGCAAGCACGCCGGCCGGCTGGCGGGCGACGCGGATCCGGCGGTCGCCGTCGCGCACCTCGATCTCGGTCAGGCGGCTCTCGTCGAGCAACTGGGCAAGCTGGCGCACGAGATCGGCATCGACCGCCATCGGCTGGTCGTCGTCGGTCTCGTCGCGGTCGTCATCGGTCATGCGTGACCCTCTTTCCTCGGTTCGCGGGGAGCGTAACTGTCAGAGCTTGGCGGCCGCGTCCAGCGCGAGCGCGTAGGACAGCGCCCCGAAGCCGGCGATCGTTCCCCTCGCCGCCATGCCGACCAGGCTCCGGTGTCGAAATTCCTCCCGCCCATGTGGATTGGACAGATGGACCTCTATCACCGGCACCGCAATCGCCTTGATCGCATCGTGCAGCGCGATCGAGCTGTGAGTGTAGGCGCCGGCATTGAGGATGACGGCGCGGGCGCGGCATGCGTTCGCCTCATGGAGCCAGTCGACGAGATGGCCCTCGTGATTCGACTGGCGCATGTCGATCGCAAGGCCGAGCGCCCGCGCCTGATCCTCCAGCCGCCCGGCGATGTCGTCGAGCGTCTCGTACCCGTAAATGTCCGGCTCGCGCGTCCCGAGCAGGTTCAGGTTGGGGCCGTTCAGAACGAATATGACGGGAAGGTCGGCCATGAGCGGGGGAAGCCTTGCGGTTGCGCCAGGCGGCTTTCTATATGAGACCGGCATGGAATTGCCAGCGCGGCGATTTCTCCCCGCCCCCTCGCCTGTCGCGCGCCGGCGCCGAGGCATGGTGTCGCGCGAGGCGACGAACGGAGATTATGATGGTAGCCGACGGCACGATCCAGATTCGGGTGAATGGCGAGCATCGCCGCATTCCGGCGGGCAGCACACTCGCCGACCTCACCCGCGAACTCGGGCTCGATCCCGCCAAGGTCGCGGTGGAGCGCAATCTGGAGGTGGTGCCGCGCTCGACCCTCAGCGCGGCGGCGGTCGCCGACGGCGACGATATCGAAATCGTCCATTTCGTCGGCGGCGGCGATCATGCCGCCCCGCTCGACGCCGACATGTGGACGGTGGCGGGCCGCAGGTTCCGCTCGCGGCTGATCGTCGGCACCGGCAAATATCGCGACTTCGAGGAGACCGCGGCGGCGCTCGCGGCGGCGGGCGCGGAGATCGTCACGGTCGCCGTCCGCCGGGTCAACATCGCCGACCGCAACGCGCCGATGCTGACCGATTACGTCGATCCGAAAAAGATCACCTATCTGCCGAACACCGCCGGCTGCTACACCGCCGAGCACGCGATCCGCACCCTGCGCCTCGCCCGCGAGGCGGGCGGCTGGGATCTCGTCAAGCTCGAAGTGCTCGGCGAGGCCAAATCGCTCTATCCCGACATGGTCGAGACGCTGCGCGCCACCGAGATTCTGGCGAAGGAAGGCTTCCTGCCGATGGTCTATTGCGCCGACGATCCGATCGCGGCCAAGCGGCTCGAAAATGCCGGCGCGGTGGCGATCATGCCGCTCGGCGCGCCGATCGGCTCGGGGCTCGGCATCCAGAACCCGATCTCGATCCGGCTGATCGTCGAGGGCGCGTCGGTGCCGGTGATCGTCGACGCCGGAGTCGGCACCGCCTCCGATGCCGCCGCCGCGATGGAACTGGGCTGCGACGGCGTCCTCATGAATACCGCGATCGCCGAGGCCAAGCAGCCGGTGACGATGGCCGCCGCGATGAAAGCGGCGGTCGAGGCAGGCCGGCTCGCCTATCGCGCCGGCCGCATGGGCAAACGGCTTTACGCCGATCCGTCGAGCCCGCTCGCCGGCTTGCTATAGGCTGAGGCTAGAGTCGATCCGCTTCAGATTGAATCGGATCGACTCTAGGTACTTGTTTGTGTGCCGTGATTTCCGAGTCGGCAGATGAAGCCATCTGCCTCGAAATCACTTTAGGCGGCGGCGGCCCCCCGTTACGGCGCGATACAGACCCGGTTGCGGCCTTCCTGCTTGGCGCGATAGAGCGCGGCGTCGGCATTCTTCAGGATCGCGGCGGGGCCGCGCCGCCCGGCGAGCCCGGCAATCCCCGCCGCGAAGGTCAGCCGC
>Ga0182740_1002701_pt1 | contig 10586 bp, 10 predicted proteins | sample eDN5th37CKraftBY_FD_128872 | JGI IMG/M metagenome (GOLD analysis project Ga0182740, IMG submission 128872) | Enriched backyard soil microbial communities from Emeryville, California, USA - eDNA 5th pass 37_C Kraft BY (version 2) (version 2) | ecosystem: Environmental > Terrestrial > Soil >...
CAGGTCTTGTCGCGCGCCTGCAGGTCCAGCACGCGCAGTCCGGGCGCCGCGGGCTGCGCGTTGACGGTTTCCAGCGCTTCCAGCGCCAGGCCGCGGCCCGGGCTCTTGGCCGCCAGGAAGAAAATCTTGTCCAGGCCCGCGCCCGGGCTGGCCTTGAGCAACGGAAATATCGTGCCCAGCGTCTTGCCTATGCCGGTGGGCGCCTGCGCCATCAGGCAGCCGCCGTCCCGCGCCGTGCGGTAGGCGGCCACGGCCAGGTCGCGCTGCCCCGCGCGGAATTCGCCATGCGGAAACGCCAGTTGCTCCAGTGCCGCGTCGCGCGCCTGCCGGTGTTCCAGTTCTGCGGCGGCCCAGGCCAGGAAACGCGCGCATTGTTCGCGGAAGAACGCAGCGAGCGCCGGAGCCTCGTGCGTTTCCACCAGCACGGTCTCTTCCTCGGTGACCACATTGAAGTACACCAGCGCCACGCGCAGGCTATCCAGCCCGCGCGCCTGGCACAGCAGATGCCCATACACCCGCGCCTGCGCCCAATGCACGGCGCGGTGGTTGTCGCGCACGCTGTCCAGCCGGCCGCGATAGGTCTTGATTTCTTCGAGCTGGTTGGCCACCGGGTCATAGCCGTCGGCGCGGCCGCGGACCAGCAGGCCTTCATGCTGGCCTGACAACGCCACTTCGGTCTCGTACGCTGGCCCGCGGCGGGCGGTCACGGCCGCGTGGCCCGCCATGCCCTCCAGGCCCGTGGGCGCGGGGGTGAAGCGCAGATCCAGGTCACCGGCGCGCGCCGTGAATTCGCATAACGCCCGCACCGCCACGGCATAGCTCATGCGGCGTCCTCACGCCAACTGACGTGGCATACCCGCACGGGCATGCCGTGCGACACGCAATATTGCAGCCAGCGGATCTGGTTGTCCTGCAGCTTGTCGCCCGGCCCTTTTACCTCGATCAGCTCATAGCGGCGTTCCGACGGCCAGAAGCGGACCAGGTCAGGCAGGCCGGACCGGTTGGCCTTGACGTCGCGCAAGAGGCGTTCGAAATAGAGCTTGAGATGTGCGGCAGGCAGGCAGTCCAGCGCCTGGTTCAGCAAGTCTTCGGACAAGGAACCCCAGAACACGAAGGGCGATTGCAGCCCCGACTTGTCCGCATAGCGCCGCAGGATCAAGTCGCGATAGTGAGGCGTATCCAGTTGCGCCAGGCATTGCGCGAACAACGCCGCGCGGCGCTGATGGAAATCCGGCGCGTCCAGGTCCGCCGGGCCGCGCTGGAAAGGATGGAAGAATGCCCCCGGCAAGGGCGCGAACACCGCGGGCCAGCACAGCAGCCCGAACAGCGAATTGATCAGCGCATTTTCCACGTAATGCACGGGCGCGTCGTCCCGGTGCAGGTGATCGCGCGTGACGAATTCCACCGAGGCGGGCTCCGCCGGCCGCGCCAGCGTCAGGTCGGTGCGCAGCAAGGCCGGCGCCGCCGCGCGCGCCGGCGCGCTCTGCCCGACGCCACGGTGCAGGCGAGGCAACATGCGCACCAGGCGCTGGGCTTCTTCTTCGCTTTCGGGCGCTGTCTGCGCCTGCAAGGCCAAGGCCAGGGCATCGCCGTATCGCGCCATGCGCTCATAGACGCGAATACGGCGATGCCGCGCGCCCGGGTAGGCACTGCTTTCATAAGCGCGTTGCGCAGTGTCCCAGTCCTGCGCCCGCTCGCAAGCCTGCCCAATACGCAAAAGAACCTTGGCGCGGCGCTTTTCCAGCCAGGGATTGCCGCTGGCGCAGGCCTGCACCGCCTGCATCAGCGTGTCAGGGTCGGCGCCCTCGTCCAGCGCCACGCGGCAGGCGTGCAAGGCCAGATAACAGTCCACATCGTCCCGCGTCTGGAATGCGCGGGATGTGGCGTCGAACGGCACCGTCTCATACTGGAACACGCCCAGGTCTGCCAGCACGAACTCCGACCAGTCCTGGTGCAGGTTGCCAAAGAACATCAGGCGAAAGCGTTCGCAGATGTCTGTGACGGTCACGCGCCAGACTGGCTCTTGCGCGCCAGGGTTCCATTCCGTGCACGGCCGCGGGGCTGCGCCTGCCGTCCGGGCGGCCTCCAGCAGGTCGGCCTTGCGGGATCCGGATTTGACGCAGACCCCGGCAAACATGCGGTTGAGCTCCGGCTTGGTGTAAAGGCCGAACAACTCGTCCAGCGTCATCGGCGCGTGCGCATCCAACCACCCCAGCGCCAGCAGCGGCTCAGCGGCGACTTCCGCCGCGCCGATTTCCTCGTAGACCAGCCGGCTGGCGCGGAACCAGGGGCCTCGCCGCATCAGCATGCGCACCATCAGGGCCTGGGACGCCTGCGGCAGGGCTGGAAACTCGGCCATGAAGCGGCGTTCGCCGTCGTCCAGCAGGTCGGCGTAGCGGTCACCGACCCACGCCAGCGCGCGCTGGAAGTTGTGCAGATAGTAGTAACGGTAGGCGGGAAACATCGGCCGGGCCGGAAGACTGGATATTTATCCAGCAATCATAGCAGGCGCCCGCCCCGCGCGCGCCCGTTCAGTCTTGCCCATGGCGCAGCAGATTGAACCCTTCGTCCGGGTGCGGCTCGGCAAAGTACGCCGCGATGGCATCGTATTGCTCGTCCGTGGTGGTGTAGGGGTGCGTGCCCGAGGCGTTGCGCGCGCGCAGCCTGGCCTTGCACACCTCATCGGGCAGGTCCAGGTAATGCAGCTGATGCGTGCAGCCTGCCGCTTGCGCCACTTGCCGCAGCCATTCCCGGCTGCGCCGCGTGTTGGCCGGAAAATCCAGCACCACCGATAGCCCTGCCTTCACCAGCGCGGCGACGTGGCTGCCCATCGCATTGCGCAGGCGGCTGGCGCAACGGCCGTAGTCGGCAAGGTCCAGGATCTCACCTGGATACAGCGCGGCCAGCCAGCTGTCCTCGTTGAGCAGGATGGTGCCTGGCCGCGCGGCCAGTTTCCGCGCCAGGGTGGACTTGCCCGCCCCGATCTTGCCGCATAGAAAGTACAGCGTGGGCGCGGCCGAAGGGGAAGCATCAGTGTTGGACATCATGGGGGGCTCTCCTGGAGGAAACTGCATGCAGGAGACGGGCCAACAAAAAACCCGCCTCTGGCGGGTTTGTGTAGCGATGTACCGACGCGCGCTAACCCACCATGGTCCTAATGGTGGTAATAATCAGGGCGAACGGGGTCAGGGATCGGCGCATGACATGAAGCTTGCGCCCACCGTCCACGCTTGTCAAATGTCTTGGGCGTTCTGAATAGCGAGCTCGGTCAGCGGTCCCTGCATGCGGTAAAAGCCCAGATCGGCGGCCGTGAAATAGGCCTGCGAACGGCCGCCGATGAAATCGTCGATATGCACGACCGTGGCGCCGTCTGCTTCCTGCCAGGAGATCGCGTAAACGCCGTCGCTGACCTCCTGCCACTGGCATTGCGCCTCGCCGCTGGCACCGGCATAGGCGCCGGAGACGATGGCGTAGCGGATCGTCTTGCCGTCTTCCGAATAGATGTTGTGTGCCGACAGACCGTCATAGTCGACACGGAAGCTGCGGCCGGCGAACAGCGGACGGGAGGTGTTGGGGGTGCTCATGGTCAATCCCGAAAAAAGTTGGCTGAGAGCGCTGCCGACCCTGTCCTGGATCGACCGCGCTCATGGCTTCAATCAGAGCGGCAGGGGCGCGTCCGCCGACACCAAGCCTTGCTCGCGCAGCGCATTCCAGAATGCGGCGGGAATCGGCGCCTTGGCCAAGGCCAGATTCTCGGCAATGCGTTCGGGCCGGCTGGCGCCCGGAATGGCAGCGATCACCGCCGCATGGGCCAGCGAAAACTGCAGCGCCGCCGCGCGGATGTCGACCTGATGATCGGCAGCCAGCCGGCGCAGCCGCTCCACGCGCGCCAGCACCTCCGGCGTGGCCTTCTGGTATTCGTAGTGCGCGCCGCCTGCCAGCACGCCGGAGTTGTACGGACCTCCCACCACGATGCCCACGCCGCGCTCCAGGCTGGCCGGCATCAGCTTGCGCAGTGCCTCGGCGTGGTCGAGCAGCGTGTAGCGGCCCGCCAGCAGAAAGCCGTCGGGATCGGACTGCTCCAGCGCCATTTCGCAGGGTTCGACACGGTTCACGCCCAGGCCCCAACCCTTGATCACGCCCTGCTCGCGCAGGCGGGTCAAGGCCTTGGCGGCGCCGTCCATGGCCACCTGGAACACGTCCTTCCAGCTGTCGCCATGAAAGTCCACCGCCGGGTCATGGATGAAGACATGGTCGATGTGGTCGGTCTTCAGACGCTTGAGGCTGCCCTCGATGGCGCGCATGGTGCCGTCGGCCGTGTAGTCGTAGGCGATCTTGTTGGACAGACCGTGCTCGAACAGGCCGCCCTTCTCGCCCAGGTCGCGCCTGGAAGTATCCTCCACCTCGTCCAGGATCAGGCGCCCCACCTTGGTGGTCAGCACGTATTCGCTGCGCGGATGGCGCTGCAGTGCCTCGCCCAGGCGAAGCTCGGCCAGGCCCGCGCCGTACAGCGGAGCGGCGTCGAAGTAGCGTATGCCTTGCTGCCAGGCAGACTCTACCGTGGCCAGCGCTTCCTGCTCGGGAATGTTGCGGTACATGTTGCCCAAGGGCGCCGTGCCGAAGCCGATTACGGTCGGCGCGGACATGCGCTTGGGCGCGCTCCTGTCGGTTTTCATGTTCATGGCTCAGGCCTCTTCCGTTTCCAGTACGGGGTAGTCGGTCAGGCCGCGCTCGCCGCCGCCGAACAGCGTTGCGCGGTCATGCAGGTTCAGCGGCGCGCCGGTGCGCAGCCGTTCGGGCAGGTCGGGATTGGCGACAAAGGGCCGGCCAAAGCCGATCAGGTCGGCCCAGCCCTGCTCCAGTGCCTCGCGGGCGCGCTCTGCCGTGTAGGCGCCGGCATAAATCATGGTGCCGGGGAAAGCCTGGCGCAGGCGCTGCTTGAAGTCCACGGGCATGTGCGGCGCATCTTCCCAATCCGCCTCGGCGATGTGGATATAGCCCACGCCCATGCCCGCCAGCAGCCTGGCCGCGCCCAGGTAGGTGGTTTGGGGGTCGGCGTCCTCGCAGCCGTTGAGCGTGGTCAGCGGCGCGAGGCGTATGCCCACGCGGGCGGCGTCGCCCGTGCCCTCGACCAGCGCCTGCGCCACTTCGCCCAGGAAGCGCAGGCGATTTTTCAGCGCGCCGCCGTACTCGTCCTTGCGGTTGTTGGCGTTCGAATCTATGAACTGGTTGACCAAATAGCCATTGGCCGCGTGCAGTTCCACGCCGTCGAAACCCGCAGCCATGGCGTTGCGCGCGGCCTGGCGGTATTCACCGACGATGGCATGGATCTCGGCAACGCTCAGGGCGCGCGGCTCGGAGGCCTGGACAAAACCGGGCTTGCCCTCGGCGTCGGCCACGAAGACATTCACGCCCTTGGCCTGGATGGCCGAGGAAGACACGGGCGATGCACCGTTGAGCAGGCTGGTGTGGCTCAAGCGGCCCACATGCCAGAGCTGGGCGAAGATGCGGCCGCCCGCCGCGTGCACCGCATCGGTTACCTTGCGCCATCCCGCCAATTGCTCGGCAGTATGGATGCCGGGCGTCCAGGCGTATCCCTTGCCCAGGGGCGAGATCCAGGTGCCTTCGCTGACGATGAGGCCGGCGCTGGCGCGCTGCGCGTAATACTCGGCCATGAGCTCATTGGGCACGTCGCCGGGCTGGCTGGCGCGCGAACGCGTCATCGGCGGCATGACGATGCGGTTGGGTAGTGTCAACCCACCCATGGAATACGGTTTGAACAGGAAATCTTGGGTATCAGACATTGCAAATCTCCACGGCCGGTGCAGCCACCTTGGCCGATGAACGATGAAAAATTGGCAGCACGTGCTCGGCGATCTCGTGAAAGGTCTCGTCCAGCGGGCGCTGGTTGCGGCGAAAATGCAGCCCAATGTGATCGACGCCTGCGGCGCGCAGCGCGTGCAGTTCGGCAATCAGCGCCTTGCGGCCGCCGCGCAGGCCGAAGCGCCAGCGTTGCAACGGCTCATCGGCGTTTTCCGCCAAATCCAGATGGATAAAGCTGGCATAGGGTTTGGTATGAGGCTTGTCGCCCGCCACGTCGCGCCAGGCCGCCACGCGGCGCGCGTGGTCCTCTGGCGTGCCCGGATAGGCCAGGCAGCCGTCCATGTGCTCCCCGACCCAGGAGGGGGTCTGCTGGGCCAGGCCTGCCACCAGCAGCGGCAGGGGCGACTCCACGCGTGGCAGCACATCCAGTCCGTCCGGCAGGCGGGCCTGCGGCCCTTCCCGCAGAAGCGCCACCTGTTCCCGGAAGTTAGCGCCACGCCCCTCGAACTCTCGGCCGAACAGCGGATACTCCACGGGTCGATCGCCGCTGGCCACGCCCAGCAGCAGGCGGTTGCCGCTCAGGCGCTGCACCGTTGCGGCCGACTTCAGCGTAAGCAACGGCTCGCGTATGGGCAGCACCACGGCTGCGGTGCCCAGCAGGATGTTCTGCGTGACGCCAGCCAGATAGCCGAGATAGGAAAACACCTCGAACACCTGGGCTGCGTCGCCGAAGGATGGGTCGTACAGTGGCACGTCCCGCACCCACAGGGCGCGAAAACCAAGCCGGTCGGCCAGCCGGGCCAGTTCGGCATGGCGGCGCAGATCCGGCTCGCCCGGCAGGCGGCCAGTCTGGCGCCGCGCCTGTTCGCCCGCAAGCGTCCAGTCATTGTCCAGAGGGGCTTCGATGCCTATGCTGAAGCCGCCTTCAGTCAAACGAGCCAGAGCAGTCATTTCAGGCGCTCCTTAATCCCACGCCGGGGCCAGGCCTTCGGGACTGACTTCGCGGCCATTGCGCTCCAGGGAGGCGATCAGGGCCATGTCCTCCGCGTCCAGCTTGAGGTCGCGGGCCAGCAGGTTGCTTGCCAGATTCTCGCGCTTGGTGGATGAAGGAATCACCGCGTAGCCCAGTTGCAGCGCCCATGCCAGAGCCACCTGCGCCACGGTGGCCTGGTGCTTGGCGGCGATCTTGGCCAACACCGGATCCTTGAGCACCTTGCCGTAGGCCAGGGTCATGTAAGAGGTCACCTGGATGCCCTGCTCCTTCAGGAAGGCAGTCAGCTTGTTGCCTTGCAGGTAGGGGCTGAGTTCGATCTGGTTGGTGGCGATCTCGCCCTTGCCCACCGCGGCGATGGCCTGACGGGTCAGCTCGATGTTGAAGTTGGAAATGCCGATCTGGCGGGTCAGGCCCAGGGCCTTGGCTTCAGCCAGCGCTTCCATGAATTCGGGCAGTTCCACGCCGTTGCCCGGGGCGGGCCAGTGGATCAGGGTCAGGTCCACATACTCGGTGCGCAGCTTCTTCAGGCTGTCGCGCAGGCTGGGCACCAGCTTGGTCCTGGCGTAGTTGTCGGTCCAGATCTTGGTGGTCACGAAGAGCGCTTCGCGCGCCACGCCGCTCTCGGCGATGGCCTGGCCCACTTCAGCCTCGTTGCCATAGATCTGCGCCGTATCGACAGCGCGGTAGCCCACGCCAAGTGCGTTACGCACCGAGTCGATCACGACTTGGCCGTTCAAGCGGAAGGTACCGACGCCGAAGGAAGGAATATTGCTCATGGAAGGACTCCTGGAATGATGTGAAAAGCGGAAGTTGTTTCCCGATGGACAGAAGTTTGCGCTTTCCATATTTGCAAATTAAGCCCTATATCAAACAAACTCTTTTGAAATTAAATCAAATATAGGGGTGCGACTGATCATGGGTTCGCGGCGCGGGCAAGCATCGGGCTCAGAGCCCCAATACATTGGCGCCTATGCAGGCGTCGACGGCGCGCTCCAGCTTTTTGTCGTGGACGACGAGCGTGATCTCCATCGATCCCGTACCGACCTCCAGGTCCAGCAGATGGCCGGCATAGGCATTGAAGTTGCTGTCGCCGGCCACGCCATGCAGGTGGATGGACGGGGCGCCGTCCTTCCACGCCACGGAGCCGACGATGCTGCCCATCTCCACATTGGAGAAAGTCTTGGCATCGAACTCCTTGCGGTCCGCATTCCAGTAGCCAAAAGTGGCATGGGCGAAGCCAAGCGCGCTCACGCTGGCAGCCGGAACGTTCTCGGCCTTGGCCAGCTTTGTCAGTTCCGCAAAGGCGTTGTCACCCATGCGCAAAACCATCAGATAGCCCGCGGGTGTCTTGATATAGCGAGGGACTCTCATATCTGCCTCTGCCCGGGCTCAGTCCAGAGCCCCGGCATCGGCCGCGGCGCGGGCGACCTCGGCGTCCTGGTCGGGCGAACCGCCCGAGACACCGACGGCGCCGATGAGCCGGCCGCCGGTCCCGCGTACCGGCACGCCGCCGCCAAAGACAATCAGGCCGCCATTGGTGCGCTCCAGCCCATGGGCCGGGCTTGCGGGCTTGCACCATTCACCCACCACCTCGGTGGCCTCGCCAAACAGGACCGAGGTCCTGGCCTTGTTCAGTGCCACATCGATGGAGCCCAGAAAAGCGCCGTCCATGCGGGCAAAGGCCGTCAGCTGCGTGCCGCTGTCCAGCACGGCGATGTTCACGGCAATGCCGAGCTGATCAGCCGTCTTGCGGGCTGCGGCAATTGCCGCTTGCGCCTGCGTCAGCGTGATGTTCATGAAATTCCTTGAAGCAAGAGTTGCGGCATGACGCGACCGCGCCACGCCTGCGTAGAAGAGAGGCTGCGTTCCGTAAAAGAGTCACGCCAGCCGAGGTTGGCTTCAGGCGCGGGCCAGTTGCCGGGCGGCGGCACGGCTGTCCAATCGGCCGGACAGCACCGTCAGGCCCAAGGCGCCCAGCGTCACCAGCGTGGCGACCCAGGGGGTGTGGGCCAGGCCCAGCTGGCTGACGACCTGGGCGCCAGCCCACGAACCGCCGGCCACGCCCAGATTGGAGGCAGAGATATTGAAGCCCGTGGCGACATCGGTGGCGTCAGGCGCGACTTGCTCCGCCAGGCGCACCACATAGACCTGCAGGCCGGGCACGTTGCCAAAGGCCACGGCCCCCCAGGCCAGCACAGTCAGCAACATCAGCGGCTTGCTGGGAGCGGTGAAGGTCAGCGCCAACAGCACGGCGGCCAGCAGCGCAAAGATGAGCTTGAGCGCCACCACCGGCCCCTTGCGATCGGCCAGACGGCCGCCCCAGAAATTACCGATAGCCACCGAAACACCGTAGGCCAGCAGCACCAGACTCACCACATCGGGGCTGAAGCCTGTGATGTCTTCCAGAATCGGCGCCAGGAAGGTGAAGGCAATCAACGAGCCGCCATAGCCCACGGCCGTCATGGCATAGACCAGCAGCAGGCGCGGTTGCAGCAACACGCGCAGTTGGCGGCGCAGCGGCGCCGGTTCGGTATGCGCAATATTGCGCGGAACCAAGGTCAGCGCGCCGATCATCGCTACCAGGCCAAAAGCCGCGACAACCAGGAAAGTAGTGCGCCAGCCAAAGTGCTGGCCAATGAAAGTGCCCAGCGGAATGCCGGTGACAAAGGCCACGGTCATGCCGCTGAACATGGTCGCGATCGCGCTGGCGCCTTTCTCGCGTGGCACCAGGCTGGTGGCAACGATGGTGCCCACCGAGAAGAACACGCCATGGGCCAGGCCGGTCAGCAGGCGTGCCACGATCAGCGTGCCGTAGCCCGGCGCCAGCCAGGCCACCAGGTTGCCTGCGGTGAATAAGCCCATCAGGCCGACCAGCAATAGCTTGCGGGGCACACGGCCGGTCAGCGCCGTCAGAATGGGCGCGCCCACGGCCACGCCCAGCGCATACAGACTGACCAGCAGGCCAGCTGAAGGCAAGGAAACGCTCAGGTCGTTGGCAATGGTCGGAATCAATCCGACGATAACGAATTCAGTGGTCCCTATGGCAAAAGCCGCCAGGGTCAGGGCAAGCAGGGCGAGAGGCATGGCTGCAATCCGGTGAAATATTTCGATGGAGTGCAGTCTCCTCCGTTTATATTTGCGGATTAAGCCCCGTATTAAACAAATTCTCTTGAATTAAATTCAACAATGAAGACCACCCTCGATGAATTGCAGGCCTTTGTGGCAGTCGTGGATACGGGCTCCATCACAGCCGCTTCCGAACTGCTGGGCCTCACGATCTCAGCTACCAGCCGCACACTGGGGCGGCTGGAAGAAAAGCTGCAGACCACGCTGCTGCGCCGCACCACGCGCAGGCTGGAGTTGACCGAGGAAGGCGCCACCTTTTTGCAAAGCGCCCGCGCCATCATCGCCTCGGTCGACGAAGCCGAGGAGCAGATGGCCGCGCGGCGCATGCGGCCTGCCGGGCGGCTGCGCGTCGACGCGGCCACGCCCTTCATGCTGCATGTGCTGGTGCCGCTGATCGCGGGCTTTCGCGAACGGTACCCCGAGGTGGAGCTGGAGCTGAACTCCAACGAAGGCATCATCGACTTGATCGAAAAACGCACCGACGTGGCGTTTCGCATCGGCGTTCTCAAGGATTCCACCCTGCACGCGCGCCCGGTGGGCAGCAGCCAGGTTCGTGTTCTGGCCAGCCCCGCGTACCTCAAGCGCCGCGGCACGCCAATCGACACGGAGCAACTGGCCAAGCATGCGCTGCTGGGCTTCACCC
>Ga0182740_1002702_pt1 | contig 10583 bp, 9 predicted proteins | sample eDN5th37CKraftBY_FD_128872 | JGI IMG/M metagenome (GOLD analysis project Ga0182740, IMG submission 128872) | Enriched backyard soil microbial communities from Emeryville, California, USA - eDNA 5th pass 37_C Kraft BY (version 2) (version 2) | ecosystem: Environmental > Terrestrial > Soil >...
CGAGGTGTCCGCAATCGTCGCCATGAACGTGACCGGTGTGCTCGATCGGCGTCGTATGGCCGTCCGGGTTCACATCGCTCACGTCGATCCGGTGCTCCTCGACCGTGCCATCCTCGCGCTGATGGTGGAGATGCCCATCGTGGAGGTAGTCGACATGGCCGTCGTGCTTCACCGCAACGTGGCCACAGTCTTCCCCGTGCTGATGCGGATGGTTCGCATGGATGTCGTCAGTCATCGAATACGCTCCATATCGATGCTTCCGTCGGTCGCGCCGGCTGCACTGGCTGGCGAACACCCAACGGTGATTCCATGAAATGATACCTCCTGACGGGTGCCGCAACATTCGTCGGCGTCCAGGAACGTCAGCGCGGGGCGCCGAGGAACCGCTCGTAGGTGAACCACGGCAACAGCTCGGCGTGGTCGTCCGTCGCGAGCGAGGCAAGGTACTCACCCACCACCGGCGCGAACTTGAAGCCGTGACCGCTGAAGCCCGCCGCGTAGACCACCCGCTCCTTGCCCGGATAGCGGTCGATCAGGAAGTGCTCGTCCGGCGTCATCGTGTACATGCAGACGGTGCTTTCCAGCACCGTCGCGTTCAGGCCGTTGAAGCGTTCTGCAAGGAACGCCCGGTACGCCGGCAGCAGGTCCTCGTCACGGACCTCGCGGTCGATGGCGTCCGGATTCACGACATTGCCACCCGAGTGGATGCCGCACTTCAACCCCGGATCGCCCCACACCGGCAGGCCGTAGAACTCGTCCGACCCGAGATCGACCACGAAGACCGGGAATCGCTCCGGCCCGTAGAGCGACGGGTCCTGCGGCTCGAACCAGAAGACGGGTTTCCGCCGCACCTCCAGCGGCAGGCCGAGGTCGCCCATCAGCTTGCCGTTCCATGCGCCGCCCGCGATGACGAGGCGATCGCCCGTGTAGGTGTCCTTGTCCGTCGCGACGTGGACGCCGTCCGCATCCTCGCTCCAGGTGAGCACCTTCTCGCCCGCGCGCAGATCGCCACCGGCAGCGGACATCTCACGGGCCAGCGCCTTCAGGGCAGGGGGCACGACCAGGAAACCTGCCGTCGGATCGAGGCACCCCGTCCACTCGGACGGCAGGTTCCAGGCGGGATAGCGGGCGTTGATCTCATCGCCCGAGAGGTATTCATAGTCGAGGTCGTACCGCTGGGCGCTGTGCATCGCCTCCTGCGCCCGCGTCCCGTCCGGCGTGGAGATGTCGAGGCCGCCGCAGCGATGCATGAACGCCTCGCCGGGATGGCGCTCCTGGAGCTCGGACCAGAGCAGGTCGGCCTCCAGGGTCCACGGCACGTACTGCTCGCCCTCGGCATAGTTGTGGCGGAAGATCCGCGTCTTGCCACCGTGGCTGCCAAAGGAATGGACGTGCTCGAACTGCTCGATCACGATCACCGAATGCCCGGCCTTCGCCAGCGCCCAGCCGGTGGCGGTGCCCATCGTCCCGCCGCCGATCACGATCACGTCCGCGTGTGTGTTGCCCATGCTCGCCATCTTTCGCTCGATGCCCCGAACCACCGTCATTCGGTTGCTCGCATTATGCGGGATCGGCGACGCCAGGACATGCGCAGGCCCCGGAACCAGCACGGTTCCGGGGCCTGCGAGTCGCGCCACTGGAGCGGAATTACGCCAGCGTGGCGTCGCCGAACTGCTCGGTAACGGCGTGCTTGCGGTCATACCAGGGCAGGTCCTCGATCGGATCGGCGTTGCCGAAGTAGATCTCGTCGGCCCGGGAGACCGGCGCCGCCCACTTCACGGCGTTGCCGATCACGGTGCGGATCTGCTCGTTGTAATAGGTCGCGTACGTCTCGTGGCCGGGGCGGAAGTAGAAGACCTTGCCCGCGCCGCGATAGTAGGCCGCGCCCGAGCGGAAGATCTCCCCACCCTGGAACCAGCTCACGAAGACCAGTTCGTCCGGCTGCGGGATGTCGAAGAACTCGCCGTACATCTCCTCCTGTTTGAGCTCGATGTACTGGCCGATGCCCTGCACGATCGGGTGGCCCGGGGAGACGACCCAGAGCCGCTCCTTCTCGTCCGCCTCGCGCCACTTGAGGTTGCAGCTCGTGCCCATCAGGCGCTTGAAGATCTTCGAGAAATGACCGGAGTGGAGGACGATGATCCCCGCGCCCTCCAGCACGCGCTGCTGGACCTTGGCGACGATGGCGTCGTCGACCTCGCCGTGGGCCATGTGCCCCCACCAGACGAAGACATCGGTGTTGGCGATCACCTCGTCGGTGAGGCCATGCTCTGGCTCGTCCAGCGTGGCCGTGGTGGCCGTGATGCCGTCGATCGCGTTCAGCCCCTCGGCGATCGCGCCGTGGATGCCGTCCGGGTAGATCTTGCCGATGTGCTCGTCCTGCTTCTCGTGACGGAACTCGTTCCAGACCGTCACGCGGATCTCGTTACCCATGCGATGGATGCTCCTCTCGCCGGAGACCGGCATTCCGTCGATCCCTCATGGACCGACAGGGTCACTGACGATGTCGCGGTCATGCTATGCCCGCACGGCAGGACGCGCAACGCCCGGACGGGCAGACGATGCGCCTATTCCGCGACGGCGGCGACCGGCGCCTCGTCCAGCGCAATCTCCCGGCCCAGTTCGGCGGAGCGATAGATGGCATCGATCAGGCGCACGCGGTCGAGGCCCTCGACCCCATCCGGCGAGACCGGCGTGCCATCGAGGATGCCGTCCACGAAGCCGCGCGTGATCTGCGCGTGCCCGCCGCGCGCGACGATGGTCGGGGCACTCTCCTGCGTGGTATCGCCGATGCTGGACCACATGCGCACGGTGTCGGTATCGGAGTACTTGACGGAGTGAAGGCGGGCGCCGCCGTTGCTGCCGTAGACCTGGATGCCGAAATCGTCCTCCATCTCGCCGTAGGACGCCCAGGACGCTTCCAGCAGGAGCGTGCCGCCGTCCTCGAAACGGATGAAGGCGCTGGCGAGGTCCTCGACCTCGTACCCCTTGTGGCCCTCGGGAACGAACTGCTGGTTGCGGCCGGCCCAGTTGCCCCGGCCCTGCGTGCCGATCTCGGCGTAGGTCGTCGCGGTGACGGTCGCGACCTTCGGATTGCCGAGCACGTAGAGGATGAGGTCGAGGACGTGCACGCCGAGGTCGATCAGCGGACCACCACCAGCCGCCTCCTTCGAGGTGAACCAGCTGCCCCAGCCCGGGATGCCGCTGCGCCGCATCCAGAACGCCTTCGAGTAGTAGATGCGGCCGAGCGCGCCGCTCTGGACCTGCTCGCGGATGAGCTGCACGTCGTGGCGGGACCGGCGCTGGAAGGAGATAGCGAGGATCTTGCCGGCCTTCTCCGCCGCCTCGACCATCGCCCGGCCCTCGTCCTCATTGCGGGCGAGCGGCTTCTCGATCAGGACGTGCTTGCCGGCCTCCAGCGCGGCAATCGCCACCGGCTTGTGCAGGAAATTCGGCACGGCGATGCTCACCGCGTCGATGTCGTCCTGCGCCAGCAGGTCCTGATAGTCCCGGTAGACATTCGGGACGTGGTACTTCTCGGCCAGCGACGCACAACGATCGGTATCGAGGCCGGCCAGCGCCACGATCTTCACACGCGGGTCCTGGGAATAGCCTTCGAGGTGGAACATCCCGGCCCCGCACCCGATCACCCCGACGCGCAACACCTCGCGCGATTCGCCCTTGTCTGTCACGACACTCCCCCCCGGCCTCGTCGGGCCCCATGAAGACATCACGATGGCGCGGATGGACCGCGCCGACCACAAGGCAGGATGGCACCACCGGGTTGGCTCTGCAAGGGGATCGGCGATCAGGCGACGAGGTGGATCATCACGAGTTCGGGCGGACACCCGAGCCGCACCGGCGGCCGGTAGAGCCCGACGCCGTTCGAGACGAAAAGGGTCATGTCGCCGATGGCGAACCGCCCGGAGGCGAAGCGCTTTCCCGCCTTGGGCAACGCCAGCGGGCCGATCCCCGGCAGGCTGACCTGCCCGCCGTGCGTATGCCCGGAAAGCATCAGGAACGGTGCATAGGCGGCAGCTTCCTCGGCGGCATCCGGCTCGTGCCAGAGGCAGATGCACGCGGCATCGGCCGGCACGTCGGCGAAGGCGGCGGCGGGATCGGGGGTGCCAAGGATCAGGTCGTCGATCCCGGCGAGCCAGAGCGGCCCGCGGTCGGTCACCACCTCGGCGGCACGGTTGATGAGCACCGCTGCGCCGGCGTCTTCGAGCATGCGCTCGACCCGGCTGCGGACATTCGAGATGTCGTGATTGCCGATCACGGCCCAGGTCCCGAAGCGCGGTGTCGCGGTCATCTCCGCGATGACCGGCGCGATCTCGTCGATGAAGTAGGGCGACTGCGAGACATAATCGCCACCGAGCAGCAGGACATCCGGCTTCTCGCGCCGGAGGTCGCGGGCGATCGACTGGAGGTCGTCGGCGGTGAAGGTCGGGCCGACGTGGGTATCGGAGACATAGGCGATGCGCAGCCCGGCGAGGTTGGCGTGGTTGCGGGGCAGGACGAACGCCTGATGGTTGACGCGGGGCCGATAGGGGATCACGAACCGGGCGACCAGGGCGACAACGACCCCCGCGACCATACCGAACGCCGCGACGGCGGCGACCACCTTCTTCATGCGCTGGAAAACCCTTTCAGGACCTTGGCCGGGAAGACGCCGGTCTCTTCATTCGCGACCGCCTTCCCGCACACCGCGACGTGGCAGCCGGGAACCACACCTCCGCGGCAGGGCTACGCGTGATACCGCACCATCAGGACGGCCAGCATCAGCCCGAGGCTCATCAGGGTGCAGAAGCGCAGGTGCAACCCGGCGGTCTTCCGGGTGATGACGTTCAACTGCGCGGAAGTGGTCGCCAGGCCACCGCGCTCGACCAGCTTGTACGCGGTCGGGAAGGAGAGCCAGACGAGCAGCACCGGGTAGAGTTCCGGCTCGTTGACGAACATCGCGATCGCCAGCGCGTACGGGATGAAGAGCAGGGCGGCGTACCAGGCGATCGAGACGCCATGCGGCAGGAGGTTCGCCAGGGTCCGCTTGCGCATCGCACGGTCGGTCTCCACATCACGCATGTTGTTCGCGTGCAGGAAGGCGGCGGCGAGCATGCCGATCGCCGCGCCGAGGAGGATGGCCGGCGTCGAGACATCGCCGCGCAGCACGTAGTAGGCGCCGCAGACCATGCCGATCCCCATCGTGAGGAAGACGGTCACCTCTCCGAGAGCCCAGTAGGCGAGCGGGAACGGTCCTGCCGTGTAGAGGTAGGCCGCTGCGGCGCTGAACAGCCCGATCCAGAGCACGACCGGCCCCACTGCCGCGATCACCGGCACCGCCGCCAGGATCGCGATCCCGAAACTGACCATGATGCCGTTGCGCAGGTCGTCGTGGGTGAGGTCACCGCGCTGGAGGGCGCCGCCCTGGCCGAGCGTGACAGCGGAATCGACGCCGCGCCGGTCGTCGAAGTAGTCGTTCGTCAGGTTGCAGGCCGCATGGGTGAAGATCGACGCGATCAGCATCAGGATGAAGAGCCCCGGATCGATCCGGCCATCGACCATCGCCAGCGCCGCCGCCGCGACCACCGGGACCGTGGAGGTCGTGAAGGAGCGGGGCCGGACGGCGTTGAACCAGACGCGCCAGCGGGGCGTCGCGGACAAGGACCGGCTACGGGTGGGACCAGTGGAAGGCGTGGCGGTGGGCATGGAGGGTGGACCCTATCGGTGGGTGGAGCGCCAGGGCATGACGAGACGGGCGATGCCATCGAGGCAGAGCGTGAGCGCCCACCCCATGATACCCGTGATGATGAGGCCGACGAACATCTGGCGGATGCGGAGGGTCTGGTAGTTCTGCCAGATCATGTGCCCGATCCCCTGGTCGGCGGCCAGGAACTCGGTGCCGACGATCACGATCAGCGCGAACCCCAGCGCCAGGCGCAGCCCGGTGAAGATCGCGGGCAGCGCGCCCGGCAGCGCGACCGTCCAGAAGAGCTCCCACCGGCTCGCCCCGAGGTTGGAGGCGACATCGCGGTAGGTGGCGTCCAGTTCGAGCACGCCGCTCATGGTGCTGAGCGCCACGAGGAAGAAGATCGAGAGGGCGACGATCGCGATCTTGGAGGCCTCGCCGATCCCGAGCGCGATGATGACCAGCGGCAGGATCGCGATCTTCGGCACGGCGTAGATCGCCGCGGCGAGCGGCATGAAGAAGACACGCACCGGCCAGAAGAGGCCCATCAGCAGCCCGAGCGCGATGCCGGGCACCGATCCCACCACGAAGCCAGCGAGGATACGCCCGAGCGAGACGCGGATATCGCCCCAGAGATCGTTCTTGATCCAGAGCGTCTTCGCGGTGTCCCACAGGGAGCTGGGCGGCGGCCAGAAGAGGGGATTGATCGTCTTCGTGCGGGAGAGGATCTCCCAGATCAGGAGGAGGATCACCGGCGCGGCGATGGTGAGGGCCACTTCCGCGATCCGGCGCTGGCGGATGGTGGTCCTCATCGCGCCATGCTCGCTTCCTGCGCCATGCGCGCGGCGGTCACTTCCTCCCGCACCATGGCCCAGATCTCGGTGAAGAGCGCCGTGAACGCGGGGTCGGAGCGCACGTCCATCAGGGCGCGGGGCCGGGCGAACGGCACATCGACTGTCGCGCGGATGGTGCCCGGCTGGGCGCTCATGATCACGATGCGATCGGCGAGGACGATCGCCTCATCGATCGAGTGCGTCACGAACACGACCGTCTTCCGGCTCGCGTCCCAGATCCGCAGCAGTTCCTCCTGCAGGAGGAACCGCGTCTGCTCGTCCAGTGCGCCGAACGGCTCGTCCATCAGCAGCAGGTCCGGATCGACCGCCAGCGCCCGCGCAATGGCGACCCGCTGGCGCATCCCCTCGGAGACCTGGTGCGGATAGGCGCGCCGGAAGGCATGCAGTCCGACCGTCGCGAGCAGCGCATCGGCCTGTTCGCCACGCTCCTTGCGGGGAACGCCGTGCAGCTTGAGGCCGTAGGCGACGTTCTGCCGGAGCGTGAGCCAGGGAAAGAGGCTCCGCCCCTGGAAGACCATCGCATTCGACGGGGCGCCACCGCGGCCATCGGCGAGGGTGAGCGTGCCACTGGTGGGGTGGTCGAGGCCGGCGAGCATGCGGAGGAAGGTCGACTTCCCGCAGCCGGACGGCCCGACGATCACCGTGAAGCTGCCTGCCGGCACATCGAGGTCGATATCCCGGCAGGCATCGACCGGCCCGCGCGCCGTCTCGAACCGGCGCCCGACGCCACGCGCCTCGACGCTGGCGCCGGGAAGAACGGAGCGGCTGGCCGCTCCGTTCTTCGCCTGGGTGCCGATCGAGGAAACGATCGCCGGGGTCGAGGCAGACGAGAAGGAAAGATCGCGCGCAGCCATGCTCAGGAGCCCGACTCCGCCTTGTCGACGTACTGGGTGTCGACCATCGTCTTCGGGTCGATCGGCGTGTCGTAGTCGAGCAGGCCGCGGTCACCGAAGAACGTCTGGAGCTGGTTCAGGCTGTCGAGGTCGATCGCGCCGTCCTCCGAGTAGATCGGCTTGACGGAGGCGGCGATCAGGTCGGCGGGGACCTTCGTGTACTTGGTGATGATCGCGAGGTTCATGGGATCGTTGAAGTTCGCGTTCAGGTCCGCCGCCGCGCGAAGGTAGGCCTTCACGAAGCCGGTGGCGGCATCCGGGTTGGCCTTCAGCCAGTCGGAGTTGCCGAAGACCATCGTCGGCCAGATGCCCTGGACCGGGAAGTCCGAGAGCAGGCGCACGGCGAGGCCGTTCTGCTCCGCCTGCGTGGCGACCGGCTCACCGACGATCGCGGCATCGAGGGCGCCGGAGTCGAGCGCCGTGACCGCATCCGGGAAGGTGAGGTACTGGAGGTCGACATCGGCGATGGTCAGGCCGCCGGTCTCCAACGCCTTCTCGAGCCACAGTTCGGTCGCGCCGGGGGCGTTGACCGAGACCTTCTTGCCCTTGAGGTCGGCCACGCTCTTGATCGTGCCCTCCTCACACGCCTTCTTCGAGATCATCAGCGGACTGGCGACCGGGTTCCCCTCGGAGTGTCCCGGCGCGATGATCGTCAGCGGCAGGCCCTGGGAGACGCCGTTCCAGTAGGCCGGACCGACGCCGGTGAGGCCGACGTTCAGCTTGTTGGTGGCAGTGAGGGTGGTGATGTCGGTGCCATTGGTGAAGGACTGGAGCTCGACATCGAGCCCTTCATCAGCGTAGTAGCCCTTCTCCAGCGCGACGTAGATCGGCGCGTAGATGGAGAGCGGCATGTAGCCGACGACCATCTTGGTGGCGCCTTCCGGCACGGTCACGGCGGGGATCTCAGGAAGCGAGACCGGCGTCGCACCGGCGGCGACCGGGGTCGAGGCGGGGGCGATCGTGCAGGTCCCCTGGGCCGCGACGGAGGTCGCGCTGGCGGGAACGAGCAGGATCGAGAGCAACGTGACGATTCCCGAAAGCAGCACTGCAAAGATCGGAGACGCCTTCGTCAGCGCTCGATCGGCACGGGAAACCGAAAGCATGATGGTCCTCCAGCGTAACGACGGGTGAACGGTTGCGGGGCGTAGGCGTCGCGCCCTGCCATCCATCCGGCGGTCGCGTTCAAACGTCCACGCACCTTGGTGCGGCCCCAACACATGACCCGGTCAGTATACGCCTTCACCGTGCATCTTCGTGATGGTTTTCACGAAGATGGGCGACATCGACCGAGTCAGGTGGGCGTCATCGTCGCATGTCGCCTGGCCGGACCGCGCCGTCATCGATGGAGGGCATCCCCGCATCGAGCCAGTTCCGGTGACATGCCCGGGACACGGCCAACCCCGGCTGTCGACAGATAAGCAGCCCCGAGAAATCCGGCTCGCAGCGGCAGCGTATGTTGTCGAAGAGAGGCGATCTCGTGCGCGCCGCGGTGAGAATGGAAACCCGATCACAAGCTGGCGTGTTCAGATCGGCCAAGAATGCTATATCATATATCGAATCGGGTCCCGATCGTCTTCCCGTGGCGCACCGCATCATCCGCCACATCGCGCTCCCTGAGAAGGACCCCAATCGTGATAGAACGCCCACGCTTCCAGACCAAGCAGGAGCTCGTCTACGTCGCCCTCCACGACGCCATCATGGCCTGCGACCTCCGGCCCGGCCAACGCCTTGTGATCGACGAGATCTCCCGCCAGCTCGGCGTATCGCACATTCCCGTCCGCGAGGCGATCCAGCAACTCCAGTCCGAAGGCCTCGTGCAGACGGTCCCGCACATCGGCGCGACCGTCGCCCCCATCTCCCGCGACAACCTCCGCGAGATCTTCGTGCTGATGGAGGGCTTCGAATCGGTCTCGATGGAGATCGCCGCGGCCCAGTTGACGCAGGAGGGCTTTCTTCGCCTCGACCGCCTGCTGGCCGACATGGACGCGGCGATCGCCGACGACGCGGTCCAGCGCTGGTCCCAGCTGAACGCCGCCTTCCACCGCGAGATCGCCGCCGCGACCGCCATGCCCACCCTGATCGACATGCTCAGCCGCACCCTCGACCACTGGGACCGCATCCGGCGCTACTTCGGCATCGTCTCCCGCCGCCTGCCGGCCGCCCAGGCCGAGCACTGGCGGATCGTGGCCGCGCTGCGCGCGCAGGACATCGAGGCACTGCGCACGCTCGCCCGCGACCACTCCCGCAACGCGCTGGGCGCCTACATCGCCGCGCTGGACGCGAAAGAGGCATCCGACGCTGCCGCACTCGTGGCGACCGGATATCCGGGCTCACACAACGGGGCAGGGGAGGAGATCGCATGACCGGGGATCGGCACATCGGCATCATCATGAACGGCGTCACTGGGCGCATGGGCACGAACCAGCATCTCATCCGCTCGATCGCCGCCATCCGCGACCAGGGCGGCATCCGGCACAGGGATGGCAGCGTCATCACCGTCGACCCGATCCTCGTCGGCCGTGACGAGAAGAAGCTCGCCGCGCTGGCACAGGCGCACGGGGTCCAGCGCTGGACGACGGACCTGGCCGCCGCGCTCGCGAACGCGGACGACACGGTCTACTTCGACGCCCAGCGGACCGAACTGCGGGAGCCGAGCGTGAAGCAGGCGATCGCCGCCGGGAAGCACGTCTATTGCGAGAAGCCGATCTCCACGAGCCTCGCATCCGCCCTCGAGCTCGCCGTCCTGGCGGAGGAAGCAGGGATCAAGCACGGCGTGGTGCAGGACAAGCTCTTCCTGCCCGGCCTCCGCAAGCTGAAGCGGCTGATCGACAGCGGCTTCTTCGGCCAGATCCTCTCGGTGCGCGGCGAGTTCGGCTACTGGGTCTTCGAGGGCGATTGGCAGACCGCCCAGCGCCCGTCGTGGAACTACCGCAAGGAAGACGGCGGCGGCATCATCGTCGACATGCTCTGCCACTGGCGCTACGTGCTGGACAACCTCTTCGGCGAGGTCCAGGCCGTCTCCTGCCTCGGCGCGACCCACATCCCGGAGCGCGTGGACGAGCAGGGCCGGCGCTACAAGGCCGACGCGGACGACGCGGCCTACGCCACCTTCGAGCTGGAAGGCGGGATCGTCGCGCACATCAACTCCTC
>Ga0182740_1002704_pt1 | contig 10577 bp, 10 predicted proteins | sample eDN5th37CKraftBY_FD_128872 | JGI IMG/M metagenome (GOLD analysis project Ga0182740, IMG submission 128872) | Enriched backyard soil microbial communities from Emeryville, California, USA - eDNA 5th pass 37_C Kraft BY (version 2) (version 2) | ecosystem: Environmental > Terrestrial > Soil >...
CCAGCTGCGTCACGGCCTCGCGTGCCCGCGCCGGATCCTCCTCGATCAGCGCGCGAAGCGAGTTGAGCGCATTGAAGATGAAATGAGGATTCACCTGCGACTTCAGCGCCCGCAGCTCGGCGTCCTTCACGTGCGCCGTCAACCGCAGGCGTTCGATCTCGGACCGGTTGAAGCGGTCGAAAAGATGATAGAAGAAATACAGGCAGAACCAGCCGACGAAGAGCAGCGTGCCGTTCAGGCAGCTGAGGAAGACCACCACCACCGGGCTGTATTTGGCCGCGGGCCACGGCTGGCGCAGCACGCCGTAGGTGTAGCCGTAACCGAACATGCTCCACAACACCGACATGATCACGGCTGCCAGCACCACCCGCGGCACGAGCTGGCGCCAGCCGAGCTGTTTCCATCCGAACCGCGCGACATACCGGCGCGCGTAATGACTCAACAGCAGCCCCGACAGCATCACCATCACCACCGACGCCGCCGTATTCGAAATGTCGCGACGCCCTTCCTGCAGGGTGAAATAGACCGCAAAGAAGAGCTGGATCGCCAGAAAGAAGCCCCAGCCGCCCACCTGCAGAAAAACGTAAAGCCGCTCCTTCGCGCGCTCGCGGCGCTGCGTATCCTCGATCACGACGGTGGTGCCGGCCGGCGGTTCCATGGCGCCAGACTAGGTGGGCCGAATCCCGGGACAGGGCAATCTTTGGACGAGCGGCGTCCGTTTCGGATGAGCGGCAAATTGTCCCCGCGCCCTCAGCCGGCAGCCGCCGGCTCGTCGCCCTGCAGGTAGGTCTTCTCCTGGTAACGCCGCGCCACGACGACAAATACCGCCACGCAACCGATCGAGAGCGCGGCGAAAAAGTTGTAGTAGGACGCGCCGTGGAGCTTCGCCGTGCCGTCGGGATTGGCGATGAACCAGTGCACGAGCGCCGTGAACGCGTTGCCCGCCGAGATCGACAGGAGATAGAGCGACATCACGACGGACTTCATGTGTTTCGGCGCCTGGGTGTAGGCAAACTCCAGCGATGTGATCGACACCATCACCTCGCCCGCCGAGAGCAGCGCGTAGGCCGGAAGCTGCCAACCGATGCTCGGATGCAGCCCCGCGGCGATCTGCGTCTCGATCCACGCGCTCACGAGAAACGAGCCGCCGGTCACCACCAGTCCGAGGCCAATCTTGCGCAGTGGCGTCAGCGGAAACACGCGGCTGATCGCCGGGTAGATCACATATTGAAACAGCGGGATGAAACTCAGGATCATCACGGCGTTCACCGCCTGCACCTGCGCCGACAGCAGCTCGAAGTTCCAGCCGAAGAGCGACAGGTTGCGGTCCATCTTTTCCGCCTGCAGCACCCACTCGCCACCACTCTGATCCCAGAGCGACCAGAAGATCGCCACGAACGCGTAGAGAATCGCGAGCCGGCCCATCGCCGAAAGGCCTTCGCGATTGAAGGTCTGCCGGAGAAAGGCCTTCCCCGTCGGCGGGATGTGCACGAATTTATAACGGCCCGCCCAAAACACATACGTCGCGATCAGCATCAGCACCGCCGGCACGCCAAACGCCGGCGCCGGACCGTAGCGGTCGAGCAGCACCGGGATCAGCATGATCGAGAAAAATGACCCGAAGTTGACCGAGAAATAAAACCAGCCGAACGCGCGCGAGAGCAGGTGTTGGTTGAGCGGTCCGAACTGGTCACCCACGTTGGCCGAAACGCACGGCTTGATCCCGCCCGCACCGAGCGCGATCAACGTGAGCCCGGTGAACAATCCGAGCCGCGTGTGATCCACCGCGAGGGCCACGCTCCCGAGGCAATACACCAGCGAGAGCACGATGATCGTCTTGTATTTGCCCCAGAACGCGTCCGCGAGAATCGCGCCGAACGCGGGGAAAAAGTAATTCGACGCGAGAAACCAGTGATACCACTGGTTCGCCTCGTTCTCGCTCATCGGCGCCAGCGCGCCGTCGCGGCCCATCAAATACTGGGTCATGAAAATGACCAGCACCGCGCGCATCCCGTAGAAATTGAACCGCTCGGCGGCTTCGTTGCCGACGATGTAGCGAATGCCCGGAGGCATCGTGCTGATCCTCTGGGGGGCGGTGAGATACGATTGAGCCATGGGACAACAGGATGCGGTAAGCCACGGCCGCACCTTCGCGCCGGCCGGTTCGATTTCCGCCAGCCTGCGCCGCCGCCGCCGAACGAGTCAAATCGCAACCCGCGGCCATGCCCACCCGCGCGTTGCTATAACGCCGGCTTTCGGCTCCCTTCGTTTCTCCTTAGCGCTCCCGCATGAAAACCGCCGCCATCGCCCGCTTCCTCGACTCGACGAATCTCCGGCTCGACGCCACCGACGCCGACCTCCTGCAACTCTGCGCCGATGCCCGCCAGTGGAATCTCGCCGCGGTGATGCTTTATCCTTCCGGAGTCGCCCTCGCCCGCGCCGCGCTCGCCGGATCGCCGGTGCGCGTCGGAACCGTAATCGGTTTTCCTCACGGCCGCGGGCCGACGTCCGCCAAAGCCGCCGAGATCCAGGCCATGGCGGAGGCCGGCGCCCACGAGCTCGACATCGTGATGAACTACGCCGAGCTCCGCGAGGGCCGCCGCGCCGCCGTCGCCACCGAGCTCAATGCCCTCGGCGAACTCGCCCGCGCCCTCAAGCTGACGACCAAGGTGATCGTCGAAACCTGCTATCTCAACCGCGACCAGAAGCTCGCCTCCCTCGCGCTTTGCGAGGACGCCGGTATCGATTTTATCAAGACATCCACCGGCTTCGGCGCCGCCGGCGCGACGGTCGACGACGTAAAACTCTTCGCCGACCACCGCCGCGGCACCATCAAGATCAAGGCCGCCGGCGGCATCAAAACCCTCGCGCAAGCGCGCGCGCTCATCGCCGCCGGCGCCGAACGCCTCGGCACGTCCAACGGCGTCGCGCTCGTCCAGGAAGAAGCCGGCGCGGCTCCTGCCCAGCCGGGCAGCAGTTACTGACAGACGGCCGCGGCTTACGCCGGTTCCTGAAACTGCAGAGCGTGCAGGCGCGCGTAGAGTCCGCCGCGTGTCAGCAGTTCCGCGTGCGTGCCGCTCTCGGCCAGCCGGCCCTGCTCCATCACGAGAATCACGTCGGCCTTCTGGATCGTCGACAGCCGGTGCGCGATGATGAACGCCGTGCGGCCTTTCATCAGCCGCTCCATCGCCTGCTGGATCAGCCGCTCCGACTGCGTGTCGAGCGCGCTCGTGGCTTCGTCGAAGATCAGGATGCGCGGATCGCGCAGGATCGCGCGCGCGATCGCGATGCGCTGCCGCTGACCGCCCGAGAGTTTCGCGCCGCGTTCGCCGACCACCGTCGCATAGCCGTCCGGCAACTCCGAGATGAACGCGTGCGCGTTCGCCGCCTCGGCCGCCGCGCGGATCTGCTCCGGCGTCGCGTCCATGCGGCCGTATTTGATGTTCTCCTCGAGCGTCCCCGAAAACAGCACGTTTTCCTGCAGCACGATGCCGATCTGCCGGCGCAGCGACTCGGTCGTCACGTCGCGCACGTCGTGGCCGTCGATCAAGACACAGCCGGTGGCGACGTCGTAGAAGCGCGCGACGAGATTGATGATCGTGCTCTTGCCCGAGCCGCTCGGGCCCACAATCGCGACCACCCTGCCCGCCGGTATCCGGAAATTCACGTCAGTGAGCGTGCGCGGCCGGCCATGGCCCGGCGGCTCCAGTTCGTAGTCGAAACAGACGTTCTGAAACTCCACCTCGCCCGCGATCGGCGGCAGCGGTTGCGCGCCGGGACGGTCCGTCACGTCCGGCCGCGTATCGAGCATCGACCACATGTTCTCCAACGCGGTGTTCGCCCGCTGGAAAATCGCCGCGAGATCGACGAAGCGCACGATCGGCGGAAACACATACGCGATGTAGGCATTGAACGCGACGAGCGTGCCCACCTCCATCGCGCCCTGCACGACCAGCCAGCCGCCGTAGCCGAGCACGATCAACGCGCCGAGCGAACCGAGCAGATCCGCGATCACGGAAAGGCGCGTGTTGCGCATCACAATCTGCGAGTAGTTGAAATAATCGGCATTGATGCCGCTCGCGAAGGTGTTCGTCTCCGCCGCCTCACGCGTGAAGGATTTCACGACCCGCGCCGCGGCCACGCGCTCGTGGAGAAAGCCGACGACTTTGTCCCAATTGTCGCGGTGCACGCGGCTCTCCTCGCGCATGCGACGGCGGTTGTGCAGGTAATTCACGACGAACAGCGGCAGGACGAGCGTCACCGCCAGCGCCAGCCGCCACTCGACCCAGAACAGAAATCCCAGCACGCCGAGCACCGTCACCGAATCCGCGATCACCGTGATCAGGAAGCCGTTCGTCAGCTGGTAAACTTCGTTCGTGTCCTGCGTGATCCGCGAGATGACCTTGCCGGTTTGGTTCGCGTCGAAGTAGCGCAGCGAAAGCGTCTGCAGGTGCGCGAAGAGCCGGATCCGCAGGTCGCAGACGATCCGCATCGCACTGAACTGCAGGATGCGGTTGCGCAGCATCGTCAGCCAGCCGCGGAGCAGAAACAGCACCGTGAACGCCACCAGCAGCCAGCCCAGCTGGTGCAAGTCGCGCCGGGGCAGCGCCTCGTCGATGATCAGCTTGAAGATCCACGGCGCCGGCAGCGTCAGCAGCGTCGCGAATAATATGAGCAGCACGCCCAGGGCGATCCGCCAGCGGTGCGGACGCGTGAGCGCGAGGAAGCGGGCAAAGGTGCCGGTCCGGTCGGGCATCGAGTAAAAAGAGACTCTCCCCGAAGGCGCCCGCGGCATCCAGCCGATACTTGCCAACGGCGCCATCGGCTCGCATTTCACTTCCGTGCAACGTCTCCTCCCGTCCCTCCGGCGGCTCGCGCTGCTCATCTTGCTCTGGCCGGTTTTCGCCTGGGCCGAACCCGCGGAATTCGCCGCCGTCGAGCGCGCGGACCGCGCACGCATCGCCGCCACCATCGCGGGCGACGTGACGGCGCTCGGCCAACTGCTGTCGGACGATTTGCACTACGCGCATTCGGACGGACGCGTGCAGACGAAAGCCGAGTTCCTTGCCGCCGTCGGCGCCAATCGGATCCGTTACCTTTCCTTCGATCCGCACGACGTGAAACTCCAGTCGATCGCGCCCGGCGCCGTCGCGATGAACGGCCGCGCCCGGATCGTCGTCGAGGCGGGCGGACAGCGGCTTGAGTTCACGCTGCGCTTCCTCGCTGTCTGGCGCGAGGAATCCGGCCACTGGCGGCTGCTCGCGTATCAGTCGTCGCAGTTGAAGGAAGCGGCGGACGCCGCCGGCCGCTGAGCCCGGCTTTCGCGATGTGGCTCACGCGCCGGAGCGGCCTGCGATTCCTGATTGGTTTCGCAGCGTTGACGTCCGCGCTGACCGCGCGTGAGGTCCAGCAACACGGCCTCGTCTTCGAGCACTGGATCTGCGACACGCTCTTCGACGGGTATCGTCCCCACAACTACACGCAAAAGTGGGACATTCCCGCGGAGATCAACACCCGTCACGGTGGCGTGCCGGTGAATCCGAAGGCCGCGAAATACGGCACGGCGGTCGATCTCGGCGATGCGCTCCGGCAGTTCGACATCGCGGAGCCGTTCATCCTGGTGATCGGCTACTGGCAACAGCAGGGCGACGCCAAGCGCTTCGTGAACATCGTCGCTCCGCGCATCGAGCCCGCGCAATGGCGCACCTTGTGGGGACCGGTCACCCGTGCCGACCTGGAACGACTCGACGCGGTGATCAAGGACCGCTCGCTCAGCCCGGCGCAGGCCCGCGCCGCCGCGCAGAAGATCAAGAACGCGCCGCCGTTTTCGCAGGCGGTCATCGCGCTAAACCCCAAGATCGATTCGAAAACGCAGCGTCGGCTGCAGTGCAGCCTGCGTTTCGCGGACGTGTTCACCAAGCTCGCGCCGGCGGCCGATCCCGCGCCGCAGCCGGCGCCGCGCCTGTGGGGACGCGCGTTTCCCGGACCGATTTCCTCGCAGCCGCGCGTGTTGAAAAATGCGGCGCCTGTCGCCGCGGACTAGACCACCTGCGCGCGGGCGGCCGTGCCGCCGAACAGGTCGCGCATCATACTCCAGGCCTTCCGCAAACCGGCCGGACGCACCCCACCCGCGAGTCCGTAGATCGTGACGATCGTCTCCTCATGTCCGCGGTAACGCGGCGGGAGCAGGAAGAGGGAATCCGATTCGTGACGGATGATGCTGGAAAAAAACAAACCCTGGCCGACCGACAGCGTCGCCCGATCCACCTCGACCGGCGCCGTCCGCTCCGGCAGGCACAGCCACGGCCGGTAGGAGAACTCGTATCCACCGTTTAAAGTCAGTGCGAGGCGGCCATACGTGCGCACCGGCACACCCTCAAGATTGCCGCCGGAGAACATCCGGTTGCCGTTCTCGCGCGGGCGGAACCGCCGCCGCCGGCGCGTGAGGAAATCCCAGGAGAAGATGGAGCCGAACACCGTCAACCGGAACGACCAGCCCGCGACGAAATACGCCACCACGATCAGTGCGAGCGACAGCAGGGCCGAGATCCACGGGTTGAACGTCGCCGTGATTGTCACCAGGCCCAGCAGCCCCGTCCGCGCGCTCTTTAACGCCGCATCGATCGCGCCCCACGGACTGAGCAGGATCAGGACATTGATCGCATGCGAAGCCATCCACACCACCGCGAACACCGCCACACCCAACGGCACCGTAAGCAGGTTCAACAACCAGGAAACATCGAACGCGCCGAGCGGCAGCATCGCCAGTCCGGTCGGCACCACCGCGTGCGCGGCGGCAACCTTGGACCCGACGATCATTTTTGAAAACGAAGCCATCGTGATCGGCACGACCGCGCCCGCGGCCACAAGGCCGCTGATCTTGTTTTCAACGGTCTCCAGCACATCGAGGGGTTTTTTCAACCCCGGCGGCACGACCGCGCCGAACGCGTCTTTCGCCGCGCACGCGCCGACGAGCGCCAGTGCGGGCAGCCAGAAGGTCGCCTGCGCAAACCACGGCAGTGCGGCGCGCGCCGCCTCGTCCTTCGCCGAAAACCACTGATAAGCTCCATACGCTCCGGTGCCGAGCAGCGGTGAGATCGCGATGCCGGTCACGGTCGAAACCGCTCCGGCGATCGCCCCCGCCGGCGAATGGTCCCCGGTTTTCGTTTCGGCGGGCTGCGTCGCCGCCAGCGCCCATGGCGCCGCGATCAGACTCAACGTCGCCACGATCAGCCCGACCGGCAGGAAGCGTTTCATGCGGCTTATTCTAGAGCGATTCTTCCGCGGCTTGCCAGTCTCGTGTGTCCGCGAAGGGAGCTCACCCTCCCGGGTTACGCGTCCGGCAGATCCCGCCAAGCGTCGAGCACCGCCATGTTTCCGAGCGAATCCGCCACGCTCATCTGCGGCACGTCGCGCCGCCCGGCCGCCAACGCGTTGGCAAACGCATCCGCCTCGAGCCCGTAGAGCCACTCGCCCGTTTGCAGCACGATTTCCTCCGGCACCGTCGCCGCGCCGCGATAAAGGTGGAGCTTCACGACCCCGCTCTCGCGCGCCGGTATCCAGGGTTCGGGCACGTGCAGCCACGCTTTCTCGCCGTAAATGCGCGCCGCATTGTCCTGCGTTACGGCAATGCTCGTCGACACCTGCGCGATCATTCCGCTGGGAAAGCGCAGCGTCGCCGCGGCCCAGGTGTCAACACCCGTGTGCGGGTGCCGCACGACCTCGCCCGTGACTCGCAGCGGATCTGCGAACGGCTGCCCGTCATCCGCTCCGGCGATCAGTCGGGCGAAGGAAACCGGATAGCAGCCGACGTCCAAAATCCCGCCGCCGCCAAGCTCGCGACTCCAAAACCGGTTCGACGCATCGAACGGGTTCGCAAAGCCAAACGCCGCCTGCACCAGGCGCACGCGCCCGAGCGCGCCGCTGCGGACAATTTCGACGATCTTCGCCGTCTGCGGATGACACCGATACATGAACGCTTCCATCAGGAGCACGTTCGCCTCGCGGCACGCCGCCGCGGCCTGCTCCGCCTCCGCGCGCGTCATCGCGAGCGGCTTTTCGCACAGCACGTGTTTCCCGGCCCGCGCCGCCCGGATGGTCCACTCCGCGTGCTGCGGATGCGGCGTCGCGATGTAAACGGCCTCGACCTCGCGATCCGCGAGCAGCGCGTCGTAGCTCTCATGCGCGCGCGGGATCGACAGCTCGCGCGCGAATCGCTCCGCCGATGCGCGCGAGCGGCTGCCGACTGCGACCACGCGACCATGCTTCGCGTGCGCCACGCCGAGTGCGAAAGCGCGGGCGATGCCTCCCGTTGCGATGATTCCCCAATTCAGCGGAGCAGCCATGGCCGGAGGATGAAGCGATGCGGCCGCCCCGCGCAAGCTGCGCGCCGCACTTGCCCCCGCGCCTGCCCCTCGGCCACCCTGTCGCATGCTCACTAGGGCCGAGTTGCAACGCCTCCGCTCGCTGCGCGAGAAAAAACATCGCGAAGCAAGCGGGCTTTTCGTGATCGAAGGCGAAAAGGTCGTCGGCGAACTGCTGGCCGCAGGTTTTCCGTTCGAGGAACTCTACGCCACCGCCGGCTGGACCCGAGCGCAGCCCGCCCTGGCCTGCCCTTCGTCTGGGCGTGTCCGTGAAATCGCGCCGGACGAGATGGCGCGCGCCAGCCATTTTCCGACGCCGTCGTCTGTCCTGGCCGTCGGCCGCATCCGTCGCACTCCGCTCGCTCCCGACGCGCTCGCCCACGGTCTCACGCTCGCGCTCGATGGCGTGCAGGACCCCGGCAACGTCGGCACGCTGCTGCGGATCGCCGACTGGTTCGCGCTCGACCGCGTCCTGCTCTCGCCCGACAGCGCCGACCTGTTTCATCAAAAGGTGATCAACGCCAGCATGGGCTCGTTCGCACGCGTGACCGTGCACGCCGTCGATCTGGCCGAGGCCCTCGCACATGCGCAGGTGCCCGTGCTCGGCTGCGATCTCGCCGGCGACGACGTGCATGACCTCCCGCCGATCGCCCACGCGGTGATCGTCATCGGCAACGAAGGTCGCGGATTGTCGCCCGCCGTGGCCTCCCTCGTCAGCCGGCGCATCACGATTCCGCGTTATGGCGGCGCCGAGTCGCTCAACGCCGGGATCGCGGCAGCCATCGTCTGCGACAATCTCCGTCGTCAGCGACACCCTTGAGGCACCCGCTTCGCCGGAAGTCGACAGATCGCGCTTCATCGTTTCACTCGGCCCATGAGGCTCCTGTTCCGAGTGGTGTTTTCGACGATCGTTTTCACCGCCGCCGCGTCGCTCGCCGGCGCCGATCAGGCCGCCGCCCCCGCCCGTGTCTTCGACTACGATCGTTCGGCGTCGCTGGATCTGCGGGAGATCGGCCGCGAATCGCGCGACGATGCGGTGATTCAAGACGTGACGTTCACGGCGAACGGCGACGCGATTCCCGCCTACATCGTTCGTCCGAGCGGCGGCCGCCGCTCGCTCGCGGGGGTGCTCTACGTCCACTGGCTGGGCCTGCCCGCGACCACCAATCGCACCCAGTTTCTCAACGAAGCCGTGGCGCTCGCCAGCCAGGGCGTCGTGTCGGTGCTGGTCGAGGCGATGTGGGCGGCGCCGAAATGGTATGAAAACCGGGTGCCGGAAGAGGATTATTCCCGTTCGGTGCAGCAGGTGATCGCCCTGCGCCGGGCGATGCAGCTACTGGTGCAACAACCCGACGTGGATCCGCAACGGATCGGGTTCGTCGGCCACGATTTCGGTGCGATGTATGGCATCATCGCGGGCGCGCTCGACGGTCGCGCGCGCACCTATGTTCTGATGGCGGGCACCCCGCGCTTCGCCGACTGGTATCTTTTTGCTCACCAACCGAAGGACCTGGGCGCTTATCGCGCGCAAATGGCCCCGCTCGATCCGATTCGCTTCCTCGGCCAACTCGCGCCCGCCAGCGTGTTTTTCCAGTTTGCCGCGCGCGACGAATACGTGAGCGCCGCGGCGGCGGCCGAGTCTTACGCGGCGGCGGCGCCGCGAAAACAATGCGCGACCTACGACGCTGGGCACGATCTGCAGGCCACGGCCGTTGCGGCCGACCGGATCACCTGGCTGCTCCGCGAACTCGCTCCGCGCTGAGCGCGTGGCTCACTTGTCCTTGGCGGCGCCGCTGCGGCGTCCGCCGGACTTGCTGCTGTGGAGCAGCGTGCCGGCCAACACCCCCACGGCGAACACACCGAAATAGATCAGCGCCGCCGGCGCGTGAATGGGATGTTTCGCCGTGGTGCCCGCGATCGGAAACTGAAAATCGATCTGCTGGGGGTTGTTCATCCCCACGTAGAGCATCACGAAAAGCAGCGCGAGGAAGATCACGGACTTGATGACGGCCTGGAAGCTCATGCGCCTCCAGTCGTGAACAAAACCGCCCCGATTGGCGAGCGTTTGCCGGCCGCGATTCCGTTACTCAACGCGCGGGGCCGAGATTCCAAAAAAAGTCGGGCTCGCCGATCGGACCGCTCTCCAGCGAGCGACGCACGACCGCGCGACAATACGCCTGCGAGAGCTGCGAAGCGCGCGCCGACATGCGCCAC
>Ga0182740_1002706_pt1 | contig 10572 bp, 10 predicted proteins | sample eDN5th37CKraftBY_FD_128872 | JGI IMG/M metagenome (GOLD analysis project Ga0182740, IMG submission 128872) | Enriched backyard soil microbial communities from Emeryville, California, USA - eDNA 5th pass 37_C Kraft BY (version 2) (version 2) | ecosystem: Environmental > Terrestrial > Soil >...
CACGGCCTGGTTGCTGAGCGCGCGCGGCGATGACGGGCGGACCTTGCTGCTCGCCGTGCCGGCTGATGCGGCGGGGGTGCAGGTTACCGATACGCCCACGCTGGACGGCGCGCGTTGCGCGCGGCTGGATCTGGATGCAGTCAGCCTGCCGCCTGATGCCTTGCTTGCCGAAGGCGCCGCGGCGGAGGGGGCGTTGGCGCAGGCCCTGCATTGGGGCACGGCCGCGCTTTGCGCGCACGCGGCAGGCGCGATGGAGCGGCTGCTGGAGATCACCGTCGACTACCTGAAGGCGCGCAAGCAGTTCGGGCAGCCGCTGGCGTCGTTCCAGGCCTTGCAGCATCGCTTGGCGGAAATGCTGGTGGCCAAGGAACTGGCCTTGTCCATGGCTTATGTGGCGGTGGCGGCCCTGACTGAAACCGATACGGCGCAGCGCCGCCGCATGATCGCCTCGGCCAAACTGGAAGCCGCGCGCGCGGGGCGTCTGGTAGCGCAGATGGCGGTGCAGCTGCATGGCGGCATGGGCATGACTGACGAGCTGGAGGTGGGCGATTACTTCAAGCGGCTCACTATTGTGGATCAGCTGCTGGGCGATAGCGCCGAACAACTGGCCGTACTGGAGGAAGTGGCATGAACGCGGCGGCAGCAGCGCAAGCAGTCGGCGGGGGCTATACACAGATCCGCTTCACCCTGGAACGGGGCGTGGGCGTCATCACGCTGAACCGGCCTGACCGGCTGAATAGTTTCACGGAAGTCATGCATGCGGAGCTGGCTCGCGCATTGGATGTCTTGGAAGCCGATAGCGGGCTTCGAGGCCTCATCATCACGGGCGCGGGACGCGGGTTTTGCGCGGGACAGGACCTCGGCGAGCGCAAGCCCGCCGAAGACGGCTCGCGCCGCGATCTGAGCCTGATCCTGGAGAAATGCTATCGGCCCCTCATCAGCCGGCTGCATGCGCTGCCGGTGCCGGTGGTGTGCATGATGAACGGCGTCGCCGCCGGCGCGGGCGCCAGCCTGGCGCTTGCCTGCGACGTGGTATTTGCGGTGGAGTCGGCGCGCTTCGTGCAGGCTTTCAGCAAGATTGGCCTGCTGCCGGATGCCGGCGGCACCTGGTTCCTGCCGCGCCTCGTGGGATCAGCAAGAGCGATGGGCGCCGCGTTGTTCGGCGAAGCGCTCAGCGCCAGGCAGGCGGAAGCGTGGGGGCTGATCTGGCGGGTGGTGCCGGATAGCGCGCTGCCCGACACTTTGGCGGAGGTCGCCGACACGCTGGCGGCCGGGCCCACCCGCGCCTACGCGGCCACCAAGACTGCGCTGCACGCCTCCAGCGGCAACACGCTGGCGCAGCAGTTCGACCTGGAATGCCGTTTGCAGCGTGAGCTGGGCTACACCGACGACTACCTGGAAGGCATGCGGGCGTTCGCGCAAAAACGCGCGCCGGCATTCACCGGCACCTGAATGGCGCTGGCGACGCTTCGAGTTCAGGGAGTCCGCGCAGCCTGGATCTGTTCGATGAGTTCGCGAGCGCAGCCCGGCAGGGCGTCGATGTCGCGCACCAGCAGCTTGCGTTCGCGCACCACCCAGGGCTCGTCCAGCTCGACCACGCGCAGTTTCATGTCAGAGCCATAGCGCCGCGCGGCGGAGTCGGGTATGACGCCCACGCCGACTCCCGCCTGCACCATCCGGCAGATCGAATCGAAACTGTAGAGCTGGATGCGCTGAGGCAGGCGTTGCCCAACCTGTTCCAGCTGGTCGCGCAGGAATGCGACCAGCGTGGAGCCTTCGTGCATGGTGATGAAGGGATAGCGCACGGCCTCGGCCAACTTGATCTTTTCCTGGTCTTGCAGCGGATGTCCATTGGGCACCACCAGCACCAGCTTGTCGGTGCTGAAATGGATGGTCTGCAATTCGGGCGCGTCGACCGGGCCGGCCACGATGCCCAGGTCGGTGGTGCCATCCAGCACGCCGCGCACGATGTCGCGGGTCAGGCGTTCCTGCAGGTCCACGGTGACGCCGGGGTGCCCGGACAGGAAGTGCGCCAGGATGTCCGGCATGAATTCCGTCACCGCGGTGGTATTGGCGAAGATGCGGATATGGCCCGCATCGCCGTCGGCCTGCTCCTGGAAGTCATGTTTCAGGTGATCCACCTGGCGCATGATGACCCGCGCATGCTGCAGCAGTTTCTGGCCGGCGGGCGTGATTTCCACGCCGCGGCTGTCGCGGTACAGCAGGCGGGAGTTGAGCTGGTTCTCCAGCGCCTTGATGCGCACGCTGACGGCTGCCAGGGACAGGTGCGCCCGTTTGGCAGCCTGAGTCAGGCTGGGGGATTCGGCGATGTGGATGAACAGGCGTAGGTCGGCGAGGTCGAAGTGCATGGGCCATATATTACGGCGCGGGACGGCGCACCGGGAGGCCGGGCCGGTCGATTCAGGCGGGGCAAACCCCGCCTTGAGCAAAAACGAATTCACAAGGGGGACGGCTTGCGGGCATGCTTCAGGCTGTAAAAACCCCAGCAGAGGATATCGGCATGACATCTACAGATCCGGCCGCGTGGATCGGCAGCGGTGAACGCAAGGCGGACGCCATGGATCCCGGCCATGCCGCGCGCATCGCGGCCACCCTGGGCGGCCCCGTGCCGGGCCAGGGCGATGCCTTGCCGCCGTTGTGGCAATGGGCGTTCTTCATCTCCGCGGTGGATATGGACGGACTGGGGACGGATGGCCACCCCGCCCGCGGAGGTTTCCTGCCGCCGGCCCAGGACCGCAACCGCATGTGGGCGGGCGGCAGGGTCGAGTTCCGCCGGCCGCTGAAGGTCGGCGTGCCCGCCGAACGCGAATCCACCGTGATCGACGTCAAAGAGAAGACGGGACGCACCGGCGCATTGCTATTCGTGACGGTGCGCCACGAGTACCGCCAGGAGGGCGAAGTGGCCATCCACGAAGAACAGGACATCGTCTACCGCCAGCCGACGCCACCCAAGCTCACTGGCAGCGAACCCGCGCCGCAAGCGCAGTGGCGCGACACCGTCGAACCCTCTTCCGTGCTGCTGTTCCGCTATTCGGCCGTGACCTTCAACGGCCACCGTATTCACTACGACCATCCCTACGTGACCGGCACCGAGGGCTATCCCGGCCTGGTGGTGCACGGCCCGCTCATCGCCACGGAGATGGTCGCCGCGTTTACCCGCGCCCACCCCGCGGCGCGCCTGACGCACCTTTCATATCGCGGCTTGCGCCCGCTGATTTCGCCCACGCCCTTCCAGGTGGCCGGCCGCTTGACCGAGCCGGGCGTGGCCCAGTTGTGGGCTGAGCAGGACGGCACGCTGGCCCACCAAGCCGAACTGAGGTTTACCGAATGAGCACAGAGGCCCCCCGTCCCCTGGACGGCATCACCGTCGTCAGCCTGGAGCACGCCATCGCGGCGCCGTTCTGCACCCGCCAGCTGGCGGACATGGGCGCGCGCGTCATCAAGATCGAACGTCCTGGCGGCGGCGACTTCGCCCGCGGCTATGACGAGCGCGTGCGCGGCCTGTCCTCGCATTTCGTCTGGACCAACCGCTCCAAGGAAAGCCTGACGCTGGACCTCAAGCGCGAGGAGGCGGGCGGCATCATGGAACGCCTGCTTGAAACCGCCGACGTGCTGGTGCAGAACCTGGCGCCGGGTGCTGCCGCGCGCCTGGGCCTGTCTTTTGACGCCTTGCACAAAAAGTATCCGCGCCTGATCGTCTGCGACATTTCGGGCTATGGCGAGGGCGGTCCCTACCAGGACAAAAAGGCCTACGACCTGCTGATCCAGAGCGAAAGCGGCTTCCTGTCGGTGACCGGCACCAAGGACGATCCAGTCAAGGCCGGCTGCTCCATAGCCGATATCTCGGCTGGCATGTATGCCTATTCCGCGATCCTGAACGCCTTGTTGCTGCGCCAGAAAACCGGCTTGGGCAGCCGCCTGGACGTCTCCATGCTGGAGAGCATGGTCGAGTGGATGGGGTTTCCCATGTATTACGCGTTCGAGGGCGCCACGCCGCCCGTGCGCGCGGGCGCGGCCCACGCGTCCATCTACCCCTACGGTCCATTCCCCGTCGGCGGTGGCGCCACCATCATGCTGGGCCTGCAGAATGAGCGCGAATGGCGCGTGTTTTGCGCGCAGGTGCTGCGCCAGGCCGAGCTCGCGGAAGATCCGCGGTTCATTTCCAATTCGCTGCGCACCGCCAACCGCGATGACCTGCGGGCGTTGATCGTGGCCGCGTTCGCAGACCTGTCCATCGAACAAGTGACGCAGCGGCTGGAGGACGCGCAGATCGCCAATGCACGTGTCAACGACATGGCTGGTGTGTGGGCTCACCCGCAGCTGCAGGCCCGTGGCCGCTGGAGCCGCGTCGACAGCCCCGCGGGCGAATTGCCCGCCTTGCTGCCGCCGGCCAGCAGCAACGCCTTTGCGCCGCGCATGGCGCCCGTGCCCGCAGTGGGCCAAAACACGGATGCGGTGCTAGCATCATTGGGATACGCGCCCGATCAGGTGGCGCAATTCCATGCATCGGAGGTCGTGTGACGCATCCCGTTGTCCGTACCGCGCTGTTTGTGCCGGCGTCGCGCCCCGAACGCATTCCCAAGGCGTTGGCCGCCGCAGCCGACGCTGTCATCGTCGATCTGGAAGACGCGGTCGAGCACCTGGCCAAGGCCTCCGCCCGGGAAGCGCTGTGCGATTTCCTGGGGACGAACCCGGGTGTCCGGCTCTGGGTGCGGATCAACGATGCTTCCACTTCCTGGCACGATGACGACCTTAAGGCATGCCGCGGCAAGCCTGGGGTTGCCGGCGTGCTGCTGCCCAAGGCCGAAAGCCTGGCGCAGGTGCGGCACGTGGTCCAGGCGGGCCTGCGGGTGATTCCCATCCTGGAAACCGCCCAGGGCATCCTCAACGCCGGTGAAGTCGCCGGCACGCCGGGCGTCGAGCGCCTGGCCTTCGGCAGCCTGGACTACGCCCTGGACATGGGTCTGACGCCCGATACCCCGGGCGCCGCCACCGTGCTGGACCAGGCGCGGGTACAGGTGCTGCTGCACAGCCGCGCCGCCGGCCTGCCGCCCGCGCTGGATGGCGTGTTCCCGGGCGTCCTGGATCAGGCCGGCCTGGCGCAAGCCGCCAGCCGCGCGCAGCAGATGGGGTTCGGTGGCATGCTGTGCATCCATCCCGCGCAGGTTCCCGTAATCCACGCGGCCTTCGTGCCTGCGGCACAGGAACTGGCCTGGGCGCGCCGAGTCATCGCCACGCACCGCGACACTTCCGCGGGCACCTTCATGCTGGACGGCAAGATGGTCGACGCGCCCGTCATCGCGCGCGCCCGGCTGGTGTTGGCGCGGGCGGGAGAAACCACCGGCGTCTAGGGGCCTCCAACTGGCCCGCTCCGGCATCGATCACTTCACTGCGGCAGGTCTATGGGCGAAGCGCTCTTCATCGGACACACCTACATCGACGTCACCGTGCTGGCGGACGAATGGCCCACGGGCGACGAAAAAAGCGTGGCCCGCGACTACGCCGTATCCTTCGGTGGCAACGCAGTGACGGCCGCGTTCGCCTGCGCGCGGCTGGGCACGCCGCCTGAGCTGATCTGCTCGCTGGCTTCGGACTGGCTGGGGCACATGTATACCGACATGGCGGCGGCGCATGGCGTGTCGCTGCACGCGCGCAAGGTGAGCCGTTCGTCCCTGTCCTTCATCATGCCCAATCATGGCAAGCGCGCCATCGTGCGCGCGCGCGACGTGGACTACCAGAATGATTTTCCGCGGCTGGACATCGGCGCATACCGCGCATTGCACCTGGACGGCCATCAGCCCGACGCCGCCCTGCATTACGCGCAGGCGTGCAGGCAGGCCGGAGTGCTGACCTCGCTGGATGGAGGAGGGCTGCGCGAGAACACCGACGAACTGCTGCGCTACATCGACGTGGCGGTCTGCGCGGAGCGCCTGTGCGAACAGCTCGGGCTCTCTGCGCAAGGGCTGCTGGATCTGCTCAAGGCTCGTGGGTGCCGCATAGGCGCCGTCACCATGGGCGAGCGCGGCATGCTCTGGTACGACGAAACCGGAAAAGTGGATGTGCTTCCTTCGCTGGACGTGCCGGCTTCCTGCATCGTCGATACCTCCGGCGCCGGAGACGTGTTCCACGGTGCCTACGTCTGGTCCTACCTAAATCGTCCGGACCTGCCCTGGGCGGAACATTTCACGTTCGCGCGCGCGGCATCGGCCCACAAGATCCAGCATCTGGGCAATGAAGCGGGCCTGCCGCGGGTCGAGGACGTGGAACGCGCGATGATGGCCTTCGCGCCCAAGGAATAAGCGCTCGCCCTAGCTGCTGGAGATTCGTTCGATGGGCTGGTCGCGGATTGCGCCTATCCAGTCATCGATCGGTTCGCCTTGCAGCGTCAGTCCGGGCGCCAGGTCGCGCAAGGGCAGCAGCACGAAGGCGCGCAGGTGCATGCGGGGGTGGGGCAGCACCAGCCGTTCATGGTTCAGCACGGTGTCGCCATACAGCAGCAAGTCCAGGTCCAGCGTACGCGGCGCGTTCTTGTAGGGGCGTTGGCGGCCATGCTGGTTTTCCAGGGCCTGCAGCGCATCCAGCAGGGCCAGCGGCGCCAGTTGCGTGTGCAGTGCCGCCACCGCGTTGACGAAGTCCGGGCCGGTGGCTTCCACCGGCGCGCTGCGGTAGAAGGGCGAGGCGGTTACCGCCGTGATGCCCTCGGTTGACTGCAATTCGGTCAGTACCTGGCGCAGGGTGGCTGCGCCGTCGCCCAGGTTGGCGCCCAGGCCGACGTAAGCGCGGACCAATGTGGAAGGCATGGTTAGCCGGCGCTGGGCGTGTTGCGGGACGGCGAACGGCGCGGACGGCGGCGCTTGCGGGGGGCGGAAGGCGCATCTCCGGCATCGCGCGGTTGGCGGGCGACTTCCTCGATCATCTCGGCGCGGGTGACGTCGTCGGCGTTGGCCAGGTCCATCCACCATTGCGCCAGCACGCTGTCGAATTCTCCGGCCGCGGCGCGCAACTGCAGGAAGTCGCAGGCGGCGCGGAAACGCGGCTGTTCGATCATGCGGTAGATGGTCTTGCCCATACGGCGCTCGAAGCGCGGCTGCATGAACCAGATTTCACGCATGTCCGACGAGAAGCGGCGCTGGATAGCGAGTTTTTCGGTCTGTTCGTCCAATACCGAATCGGCAGCCTGCGACAGCGCGGGGATGGTGTGCTCGCCTTGGGCGCGCAATTGCTTCCAGCGCGCCTCCACCTGTTGCCACAGCAACGCGGCGAACAGGAAGCTGGGGCTGATGGTTTTGCCCGAGCGCACGCGTGCGTCGGTGCGTTCAAGCGCCAGCTCGACGAAGTGTTCGCCGCCAGGCTGTTCCAGCACCACGTCCAGCAAGGGCAGCAGGCCCTTGTGCAGGCCGTCGGCGCGCAGCTGGCGCAGGCAGTCCATGGCATGGCCGCAGGTCAGCAGCTTGAGCATTTCATCGAACAGGCGCGAAGCCGGCACGTTCTCGATGAGCTCGGCCATGGTGCTGATGGGCTGGCGCGTGGACGGGTCTATCGTGCCGTTTAGCTTGGCGGCGAAGCGCACGGCGCGCAGCATGCGGACCGGGTCTTCGCGGTAACGCTTGACGGGGTCGCCGATGATGCGGACCTGGCGCTTTTTCAGGTCGGCCACGCCATTGTGGAAGTCGATGACTTCCTCGTTGTGCGGGTCGTAGTACAGCGCGTTCATGGTGAAGTCGCGGCGGGCCGCGTCTTCTTCGTGCGAACCGAACACGTTGTCGCGCAGGATGCGGCCGTGTTCGTCGGTTTCCTGGTCTTCCGAGGCCGGAGCGCGGAAGGTGGAGGTTTCGATGATTTCCTGGCCGAAGACCACATGCACCAGCTGGAAGCGGCGGCCGATGATGCGGGCGCGGCGGAACAGCGGGCGGATCTGTTCGGGCGTGGCGTTGGTAGCCACGTCGAAGTCCTTGGGCTCCAGCCCCACGATCAGGTCGCGCACCGCGCCGCCCACGATGTAGGCCTCATAGCCATGCTGGCGCAGAACTTCGCAGACCTTGATCGCATGGCGCGAGACATTGCGGCGGTCGATGCCGTGTTTGTCGCGCGTGATGCGCAACGGCCCCCGGACTGCCGGCGCGAACAGTCGGCCGACGAATTTTCTTATGGTTTCAGTGATCATTTAGGACTTCGAATCTTCCATGTGGTCGAACAAGTCGATCACTTGCCAGCCGCGTTCCTGGGCGATACCGCGCAGGGCGGGGCTGGGGTTGGCTGCGATCGGGCGGGTCACTTTCTCCAGCAGCGGCACATCGTTCACCGAATCGCTATAGAAAAACGATTCGGGAAAATCCGCAAGCCCCAATCCCATGCCGGCGAGCCAATCGTTGACACGCACCACCTTGCCTTCCTTGAAACTGGGCGTGCCCAGGATACGGCCGGTATAGCGTCCGCGCAGGTATTCCGCGTCGGTCGCCACAAGGTGGGGCACGCCGAAGGCGCGTGCGATGGGGGCGGTGACAAAGCTGTTGGTGGCCGTGACCACCGCGCACAGGTCGCCGGCTTCCAGGTGGGATTGCACCAGGTCGCGCGCAGCGGGCGTCATGGATGGGCGGATCACCTCTTCCATGAAGTCTTCGTGCCAGGCAGCCAAGTCGTAGGGCGTGTGCGCGGCCAGCAGGCCGAGCATGAATTCGGCGGCTTGTTCCGCGGTGAGCTCGCCGCGGTTGTAGCGATCCATCAGGTCGTCGTTCTGGCGGCGGGCTTCGGCAGGATCCCCCGCGCGGCCCGTGCGTGCCAGATAGTCGGCCCATTGATAGTCGCTATCCAGCGGCAACAGGGTGTGATCCAGGTCGAACAGGGCGAGACGTCGGGAGGTCATGTGCGTTGTGAATCAGGGTCTGCGAGCATGGCCCGCAGCAAAGGCAGGGTGATGGGACGGCCGGTGGCCAGGGAATAACGGTCCAGCGCGTCGATCAGCGCCGCCAGCTTGCGGATGTCGCGCTCGTGGTGCGTGAGCATCCAGTTGATGATTTCCGGCGCCAGGTGCATGCCGCGCTCGGCCGCCTGGGCAGACAGGGCCGCCAGCTTGTCGGCGTCCGACAGCGGGTCCAGGCGGAACACCAGATCCCAGCCCAGCCGCGTGCGCAGGTCCTCGCGCAGCGGCATCGACAGCGGGGCGCGGTCTCCTGCTAGCGCCAGCGCAAAGGCGCGGCCGGTGGCGGCGGATTCGCGCCAGCGGTTGTAGAGCGCAAACAGGGCGGCCTGGCGGCTGTCATTCATGCGGTGCACGTCGTCGACCGCCACGAACTTGGGCATCGGCGACTTGGAGTCGGCTTCGGCCAGGCGGCGCAGCATGTTCTCGCCATTGGCGGCGTCGATGTAGACGGCGTCGGAGCGGGCAGTCAGCGCGCGCAGCAAATGGGTGCGGCCGCAGCCCGCGGCGCCCCAGATATACAGGGCGCGGCCCGGCAGCAGCGCGCGCACCGCCGCCAGCGCTTCCCCGTTGGGGCCGGCGATATAGTTGTTCAGCGATGGCGCTGGCGCGGGGAGAACGTCGAGCAGCAGCTGGCGGTTCATGGGAGCTTACGGAGTGCCGAAACGAGGCGGGCAGTACAGGTCAACAACTACGGATCAATACAGCAAAATCAGGGCGGGTATGGCCGGGCAGGGGTTCCAGCGGGTTTGAACCCTCGGGGGGATGAACCCTCGGGGGGGGTGAATCCTCGGGGTTTGATGCCCGCTTTTGGCGGGATCCCCGGATTGAACCGCCAGACTCGCCAAAATCAATACCGGCCAACCCTACACTTTAAACCACCTGGGGCCCGGGTGTCGCGTTCCGGCCCTCGGCGGGACGGGCCGGAGCCGCCCCCGCCGGGCCGTTTTGGCGGCCCGCCGGCGGGGGCGATCCCTGCTTGGGCCCGCAACATCGTAAAATGCAGGGCGTTCCACCAAAATCCCAGCAATTGTTACATATCCCACGGCATTTCTCATGACGAATCAACCTACCGCCCCTATGACCTACCGCGATGCCGGTGTCGACATCGACGCAGGCGACGCCCTGGTGGACCGTATCAAACCGCTTGCGGCGCGCACCATGCGTCCCGGGGTGCTGGCCGGTATCGGCGGCTTTGGCGGCCTGTTCGAAGTGCCGAAGTCGTACAAGGAGCCCGTGCTGGTCTCGGGCACCGACGGCGTGGGCACCAAGCTGCGCCTGGCCTTCGACTGGAACCGCCATGACACCGTGGGTATCGATCTGGTCGCCATGAGCGTCAACGACATCCTGGTGCAAGGCGCGGAACCGCTGTTCTTCCTGGACTATTTCGGCTGCGGCAAGCTCTCGGTGGATACGGCGGCGGCGGTGGTGGGCGGTATCGCCAAGGGCTGCGAGCTGTCGGGCTGCGCGCTGATCGGCGGCGAAACCGCCGAAATGCCGGGTATGTATCCGGACGGCGAATACGACCTGGCCGGCTTCGCCGTGGGCGCGGTGGAAAAGTCCGCCATCATCACCGGTCAGTCGATCAAGACGGGCGACGTGGTGCTGGGCCTGGCTTCCAGCGGCGCGCACTC
>Ga0182740_1002707_pt1 | contig 10568 bp, 15 predicted proteins | sample eDN5th37CKraftBY_FD_128872 | JGI IMG/M metagenome (GOLD analysis project Ga0182740, IMG submission 128872) | Enriched backyard soil microbial communities from Emeryville, California, USA - eDNA 5th pass 37_C Kraft BY (version 2) (version 2) | ecosystem: Environmental > Terrestrial > Soil >...
CCATGCCAGATCGCGGTCGGAAGTCAGGCGCTCACGGATCAGCGTTTGCAGGGATACAGTCAGGCTCACGATCCGCTCCAATGGTCTTTTGCCGCCTTGTTGATCGCGCGTTTGATCCGGCGCTCGATCTTCGTCCGCAGCAGCCTGAAGGCGGGCCAGAAGTACGGCTGCGCGGCGGCTTCGGCAGTGCCGTACTCGACCAGATGCGCATAACGGACGTCGGTATTGCCGACGGTCACAAGCACCTCGTTTTCACGGGCCTGACGCGTTCCGCCGGGCTGCGAATAAGGAGGCGTCATCTGGCCCGGCAGCGTGACGGCGATGCTGTTCTTCAGCGCGCCAGTGTCCTGGGGGGCAAGCGTCCGCATGGCGTCCGCAAGCTCATCGCCGGACTTCTCAAGCGCAGGCTTCACGGCCTCGCGAACCTCTTTCGGGATCGCAGCCATACGCTGATTGAAGCGGGCCAAACCGTTGTCGCTAGCCATGTTAGGGCATCCAATCGCGAAATGGCGTAATCAGGTCAAAGACGCCTAGCGGGACCATGCGCATGTTCGCCTCAGAGGTGGACTCGCGGACCTCGTACCAGCCGGCGACAAGCTGGCGCGCGGCTTCCTGCAACGGGGCCGGGATCACGCCGTTGTATTGCTCAAGGTTACCGACATATCCGGCGATCAGTTCGCCCGCCGCGTAAATCTTCTTTGTCAGCAACTCATCGTCGCAGTCGTCGGTGATGTTCAGATGGCGCTTCACGTCGCATAGGGTGACGATCATGTGAAAAAAATCCCAATTTGGGGCGATTTTGTTCGGACCTCCCCCCGCCGGTCCCCTGTCTATTCTTCGGAAATGCGACCCACCCCCGGCCTATACTTCCGTCGCAGGAACCGGATGGCTGGTCGCGCGGATCACGCCCCAATCGACCAGCAGGCGCTTGCCGTCTGCCGTCAGGCTCTCGACGGCGTATGGCGTCTCAATGAACTCGGGGAAGCTGGCGCTGTCTTCAGCTTTGAGCGTCAGGCTCACATGCCTGAAGACTGGCGGCATTCCCTCGCCAGTGGTGAAGGTCAGTTCGCCAGCGCTCAGCGTGCGCACGATTTGCGATCCATCCCTGAAGGCTGCCGTGAACCGGAAGTCGTCAGCGCCAATGTCATACGTCGGCAGTAACTCACCGCGATCATCCGTGGTCGGCAGCTTCGCGACGATTAGCGTCTGGTCACAGTGGCGCTGGATATGAAGTGCGCCGTGATGTGGTTCAATCACATCGGGTTCAGTCGGCATCACTACACCTCACGCAAAGCGCTCAGAGTCCATGCTGGCGGACACCAGCAAGGAACCCGTGAGGACGCGGCCATAGATCAGCGGGACAGCATTGCCCTGTTCGGTTCCGTTGCCGGGACCGCTGAAGGTGAAGGACTCGTCTTTCTTCGTCTCGTCCTGTGACTTCTCGGATTTGGTAAGCAGTTGGGATGCGCCGGCGAGCGCGAGACCAAGGCCGATCAGGGCGACGTTGCCGTAGGTCAGCCCCATCAGGCCGGGGATTGCGCCGCCCATGCCTGCCAGCGGGGCCGCGAGGGTGCCGCCGGACAGGAAGATGGCCGCGCCGATCAGCACGACGCCGAGAATTGCCTTGAGCACGCCGCCACGCTTGGAGCCTGCTGCAACGGGGACGATGTGAATGTCGCCGCGTCCGAGGCCGAAGGTGTTGATGTCCTCAACCTCAAGCGGCAAACCGCCTTTGCGCTGCCCATGAAGAACGGACCAACAGCCGTTCTCCATTGCCTGACGAAAGCGGCCCGGAAAGTTGGCGTTAAGGGCGCGGATGGCCTCGCCTGCCGTGAGCACGTCCAGTTCAAAGACGGGACCGAACTCCTTGCGCAGGCGACCGTACAAATGGATTTTACGCATGACCATGACCGCGTTCCTCGCGCTGCTTGTGGGAGTTGTGACAGGTCCGGCAGAGCGCCTGCCAATTCGCGCGGTTCCAGAACAGACGCTGATTGCCCTTGTGCGGCTGGATATGGTCCACGACGTTGGCGGGCTGGCCGCACCGGGCGCAGTTGGGATTGGCGGACAGGTATTTTCGACGTTCCGTTTCCCATTCCGCCGTATATCCACGCTCGCGGGCGCTCGGGCGCTTCAGGTCAAAGCGCTTTTTGCGTTCGGCAGCGGCGCGCTTCTGACAGCCGCAAAGCTGTCCATAGGGAACGACGTGACCGCAGCCACAGACGCGAGGCGGCGCGAAGGGCATCAGAGCGCCCTCCCGATATTGGCGATGGCTGCGAGGCCGTCCGCATCCAGACGCGCCGCCATTGGGTCGCCAGACGGGGCGTCGTCTGCTTCCTTCGATCCGCCAAAGATCGCCGACAGCAGATCAATGCGTGCCTGATATGCGACGGCGATCTCAGCCGGGGTCGCCTGCCATGCGGTTTCTGGCGACCAGCCAATGACGCCGGTCGCCAGCCCGAACAGGCTTTGCAGGTAATCCAAGGGCGGGACGGCTGTCCCGGAAGATGGGCGTTTGTCGGGGTCGACCGAGGGCACATCGACCCCGACAAGCCCCGGCACGATCTGTACCATCTGGGTTTCAAAACTGGACAGACACACGCCAAGGGGAATTTGCCCATCATCCAGCAGCGCGACCAGATCAGAACGGGTCGTGCTGCATTCGCGGATCACGTCAGAGACGGCGGCGAACGACAGTTCGTCCAGCTTGGCCGCGAGGCTCGCCAGATCGCCGTACTTGCGCAACAGCCGCACGGCGGCGCGCAAAGTCGGGCGCAGGTGGATCACCTCATGACCGACAGTCAGATAGATGTCTTCGCCGCCGATCATGGGATTACGCCACCGGCAGGTTTGCGGGGTCGCCCTGGACGGCAATCGCGGCGGCGGCGATGCTGGTGCCGCTTGCCTTCGTCAGCACGGCGCGGACGTAGCGGCGATGGCCCAGATAGCCCAGCTTGTATGATGCGTCAGCGGCGAGCGCTTCCGGGGCGTTGCTCTGAAGGTACTGCGCCGGAACATCGCTGAAGTCGCCAGACGTGGTCGTGTCCGACTCCTGAAGCTTGACGCTGAAAACGCCGTCGCCGGCGATTGCGCCGGTGGTGATGGCGATGGCAACGCGCCGGAAGCCCTTCTGGTCAATCGCAGGGCCATTCACACTGGTGGTGTGGACGGCAGGGGCGATGGCCTGCGCCACGCCGATATTTGAAGCAAGGTCACGCATATTATCTGTCCCGAATGAGATGACGGGACGCCGTCTGGCGTCCCCGAAAGTGCGGTTTGGGGATTAGCTCGCGGCAATCTTGAGCTTGCGGAACCGCGCCGGCTGAAGCACGCGCCCGCCAACACGCCGGGTCGCATGAAGGCGGGTCACGCCGCGCTTCGCCTGTGTGTAGGGGTCAGAGAAAACCGACAGCGTCAGCCGATCCACGATGCGGTAGGCGCTGAAGTCACCTGCGATGATCGGGAACGTACCGGCGGCAACGTCCGGCATATCGACCATTTCCAGTACCGGCTTGCCCAACAGCGTCTCAGGCTGGCCCGCCTGATAGGACGGCTGCCAGAGATAATTCCCCTGCCCGTCTTTCAGTTTGCGGATTGCAGCGAGCGTGCCGCCATTCATCGCCCAGCGGAATCCAGATGCGTTCCGGTACGTGGCGGGCATGGCGTAGAGCATCGTAATGAGCGCATCAGCGGTGATCGCAGCGGCAACGCCGGACACGCTGTGCTCAATCCCGTCGGCGGACATGACGCCCTCGGGCTGCTTCACGCCGGAGCCATTGACGAAAGCAACGGCCTCTTTGCGCCCGAAGTCTTCAGCAAGAGCCAGATTGACCTCGGCCTCGGCCTGCCCGCCGGAGTCAGCCAGAAGCTCGTTCGACAGATCAACGTAGGTTGTAATCTTGTGAACGGGGACCTCAAGCATGCCGAAGGACATGCTGGATTCTTCCGCTTCCTCAAGCTCGCCTTCCCAACCGGCATTGGTGCCGCTGGTGCGGGCCGGATAGCGGACAGACGGCGCGGCGGTGTTGCGCACACTGGCAACGCTGCGGATCGGGCTGAACTCGACCAGCTCGCGGATGAACTCGGTCGAGACTTCGGGCGGAGCCAGATAGCCCGCCTGCGGATCGCTAGAGACAGTCAGCGCCTTGATTTCATCAACCGGCGTCTGGTTGCCGTGGCGCAGGTAGGTGCCGAACGCCTTGCGTTCAAGGGCGTTCTCGCCGCTGCCATTGGGCGTGCTGGCCGGACGGTTCAACCGCGCTTCCATGGCGTCCAGACGGTCGCCAATGCCGGACAGGGCCGCAGACTTGGTTTCCAGCGCTCCCAGACGCCCGGTGACGGTCTTTTCCAGATCGTTGATAGCGGCGGCGACGACAGCAACCGGCTCACCAGCATCAGCGCTCTTGAGCACAAAGTCATTTTGATTGTGATGATAGGACATGCCAGACCTTTTTCTTAGTCAGATACGCAATGACGCAGCGGCATTGCGCAGTAGCTCTGCCAGATATTGTGCATCATTATTTGATTTCAAGGAAGATATTCCTGCATTTGGGTGCGCAGGAATTGAGACGATGCTGCATTCCATCAGATTAAGGGCGCTGATCTCTCGCCCGCCGCCCCTTCTGGGCGCTGCGTTCTTCAGGGTGAAGCCGATGCTCAGGCCCGAGACTGCCCCGGCGCGGACAAGCGCATGCACCTCGCGGGCGCGCGGCAGGTCCGCGACCAGCAAACGGCCCTTCACCTCCAGCCCCTTGTCGGTTTCGTGCGCCTCATCCCAGACGCCCACGGGATCATTCGGATTGTGGGCGAACAGAAGCGGGATCGGCATTTTCGCGCTGGCAAACGCGCCCTTGCGGATCACGTCGCCGTAGCGATCCGGCGACCCAAAGGGCCACGCCAAGCCGGTGATGGCGCCGGCGTCGTCGGTGGCGAAGGCGGATTTAATCTCAAGCCGTTGCATCGGACTGGACCTCAGTTTGGGGAGCGCCCTGCCAAAGCGCGCCAATAATGCCCATGGCGACGTAGAGCGACGGCTCTATCGGCATCGGGGTCACGTAGGTTTCGACAAGGCGCGCGGCCTCGGCTGGCTCTGCGCCGCCACCGATCAGGCCGATGCGGATGATCTCCGAAACATCGCGAAACCAGACGTTGCGGCTCGCGACGCGCTGCATAAGCGTCCCAATACCGACGCCTGTCTGCGCCTCAAGTTCTGCGATGTGGGAACCGGCGACGCGAAAGGTCCGCTCGCGGTCGCCAAAGAAAGCCCGGAAGCCAGTCATGACGCGGCCCCGCTGGAGGTGTTCGGGTTTTCGTAAGTGTCGCCGCCGGCGTATGGGGGACGGTTTTCCATGGCGCGCGCCTCATTGGGGGACAGGACGCGGCTGGCGATCAGCGAGGCGTAGGAAGTGCTGCGCTTGCTCAGGTCGGCGCGGGCGAGCCCATCAACTGTAAATTCGGGGTAGAAGCGTTCACGCTCAGCCGGCGCGATCAGTTTCAGCCGAAGCTCGCCTTCCCAGCGCCGGAGCCATGGAAGCAAGGTGAAACTTAGGAACGCCTGCCCTGTCTCCTCCAAATTCGACCAAGTTGCCCGGTCGAGATTTTGCAGGAAAATCGGGGAGATACGGAAGGCGCGGCTGATTTCCTCGACTGCGAATTTCCGCATTTCCTGAAGTTGCGCATCCACGCTGGAGAAGGTGACGGGTGTAAATTTCACGCCGTCGAAAAGCGCGGCGGTCCCGTAGGCGCGGTCGCCAGAATTGGCCGCGCTGAACCTGTTTTTCGCATCCCTGACAACATCGACGCCTAATCCCTGCGGGAATGTCAGGACGCCGGAAGGGCGCGCGCCGTTGGCGAACAGCTTGCCTGTGTGGCGCTCCAGCGTCAGGGCGATGGCGATTGCTTCACGGGCATCAGACGCCGGCGCTTTGCCGCCCGGCGGGCGGATATGGAGCACGTCCGTATGCGGGAGCATGATTTTGTCGGTCGGGCTGGCAATCTCATAGTACGGTTCGCCCGCCTGCCCCACCTTGAGCGTGACCGTGGCGGGGTCGATCCGGTGAAGTTCAAAGGGCTTGCCCGCGCCTGTGCGAACAATCTGCGCCACACCGCCCACGTCATACAGCATAGCGTCGGCAGTCAGGCGCTCGACAAGTTCAGCGGTCGGGGTCCAGTCGTTGGCTCCGCGCGTCAGCAGGGCCTCGGCAGGGTGCACCGTCGCCCGCTTGCGTGTCTCGCGATCATAGACATGCAGCGGGAGTTGCCCCACGGCCTCGCTGATCGCCAGAACAGCACAACGCACGGCGGTACAAGTCATCGCCTTCGCAGACGTGACGTGCATCCCTGTTGATCCCGACGCCGCACCTACAAGCTCAGTAAACCAAGCATCAGGGTTAACCAGCGTCGACGTGGTGACTGGCACATCAGCGGACTTTCGCTCACCTGCGCCGAAAACTGACTTGATTGTACCGAACAAGCGAAAGCTCCTACTATCTCAATACCATTATAGCAGCGAGATAGCGGCGAGCTTCAGATTTCTTAGGAAAATTATCTCTTTTTGCTTTTGGCGACTGCCACCTTGGCAAGCGAGGCAATGTCGATCCCGTCAAAGCGCAGTTTTTCCATGGCCTCGCTCATAGCGACCAGCGAATGATCGTGGACGTATGCGGCTCCGGCGCTGCTATCGGCATGGCCCGTGAGTAGGTCGCGCATGTCTTTAGGCACGCCGCAGACCGACAAGCCCGTCTTGAAGGTGTGGCGGAAGCTATGGAACGGCTTGTTGCACGGAATATCAGCCTTCGCCCGGATGGTGACGTTAAAGCGCCTCGTCAGGGACGTGGGCCAATAGGAGTTCAGTCGGACGCGCTTCCCATCTTCTTTGGCACGGCGCGCTGCATTTTGCGCCGACCGGATACCCTGCTGATACCAGACGGGGAAAAGGTGCGTCTTGTTCGTCGCTCGCAAGGCGTCTATGCGCCTTTGCAGCCCGAGCGCCAACAAGTCGGGATGGACCGGCACTTTTCGTTTCGAAGTAGCGTTTTTCAGTTCACCGTCGACATTAAAGACCAGCACGCCTTGCTCAGTCGTGATCCAGTCCAGCCGCATTTGCGCGATCTCGCTGGCGCGCATGCCGCTATAGAGGGCGACCGCATAGACCCATTCATCCTCCCTCCATGGCTGCTTGAAGCTGGGTAGGTTGAAAATCCGGCCCAATTCGTCGGCGGTGAATTGCTCGCGCCCCTTTGTTGCACCACGCTTCGGCTTCTCAATGATAATGGACGCCCCGGGATTGTCGGGGATGAAGTCATAACGACTGGCCCATTCCAAAATCGTTTTGATTGATCCAAGCCAGCTACCAGCCGTTTTTGCGTTCAGAACGGGAAAGGGCTTCGACCGCTTGGCGTTCGCGGCCGTCGCCTGCGCCAGCGTCATGCCGGGGAAGCGCTTGCCCGCGCTGGTTGGGAGGGTCATCACCAGACGGCGCATTGCCCGCATGTGATCGCGGGTGATCTGATAGACCGGGATTGGCCCGCCCGTCACCTCATGGAACGCGCGAATGCGCACCTCGCACGTCGATATGGTTGAAGGGCTCACATTGCGCTGTTCCTGGTACAGGGGGAGCAGGTCCAGCAGCGTCAGGCGGGATTCGTCGCAAAGGATACGGCTCGCCAGCGGATCGCCCTGCGCAGGTGGCTGGCTGGACGTAACAGCGATTGCCGGCGCGACTGATGCGGCAGCAACTGGCGGCGCTGTGACAAAATGGTCGCCGCCAGCATCCAGAGCGACAGACCGGCTGTTAGCGTCCAGCATGCCCGCCGCCAGCGACATGGCGGCGATGCGCCATTCAGGCGAACCGCGCTGGATCGCATCGCCGTAAAGGTCATCAATCGCCCAGCCGACAGCCGCGCCCGTCTCCGCATCCGTAGCAAGGCCCCTGACGATGCGGCGCAGCAAATGACTATGGGCGGGACGGGTCCGCGCAGAAAAGTCGATGTGCTGCTTGGCGTCCCGCATGTCGGGGGCGTAGCGGGCGGTGTCGTCAGCCTGCATGGCATATTCAAACGCGGCAAGTCGCGGCTCAACGTCCCGGCGCAGGGCTGGCGTCTGAAGCATGATTGGCGTCCGACGCGTGGTCACGTCGTCTATTTCGTCCGTCGCCTCAACGTCCCCGCGCGGCTCGCCTGTTTCCCCAGCCGCCTGAACAATGCCGCGCGCCTCATCAAGTAGGCGCATAAACTCCACAACCGTCTCCGCGTGCTTCCGGTGTGCGGTTGCAGGATCGCCGCCCTGTGACCTCAGAAGTTCGGGCTTGCCGATGACAAGCTGTAACTCGGCAGGAACTCGCATGCGCGTAAAATACAAATTGTTCCTGTGAATAAGATACTTCACCCTGCCCGCCATGCCACTCCGCCCCCGCCGTTTCAGAGCGCATGTGTGTGCGCCTCGTGGGTCTACGTTGTGGCCTATAGCAGCCTGTTTTCGTTGAGCTTCAAGTGCCTTCAAATAGTTGATTGCGGGCCACTTGAGGGTCCTCTCGACCGCACCAATCCCAAGTGATTGGCTGCAAATAATCTTCCTGATAACAAGAACTTACGGCGTCCCCACGCTCACACGGGGGACTCACACATGGCTTTGCCCATGGCTAGTCCTTTAAGGACACAGAGGCCGCTCGAAGCGGTCAAGCAAGCCCGCCTGCCCCACATTCCTTCTGACCCGGATTATGCCGCGTCCAGCCGCGCACGAGGGTAACTCTCCCACCGGGAAGGGAAACGGCGGTCTGTCGCGGGAAGTATGCCGTTTCAGATTTTTTGCAGCAGAACATCCGGGGCCACCAAGGGGCTCCAGCTGTACTGGCCGATAAGTGTCTCGTGGATCCAGACCGCAAGACCACAGGGGGAACGCGTTAGCACCATTTGGAAGCCCGCCACGTCCCTCTCCCGTCGCCCTTCGTCAGGTCATCCTGTTTTTGATGGCCCCGACAATCGCCGTCAGAATCGCACCGCCAGCGCCGCCTGAGATGATGTTGGTCACGACGCTGCCGATGCTGAAATTGCCACTGGCAAGGGAGGCCTGAACGGCTGGCAGCACCAGCGGAACCAATTGACCGAGAATGCCGCCGCCGACGAGGCCCGCAATCGTGTTGCCGATTACGCCCATGTCGAATGCAGGCGACGCCTTGCCTGTGGCGTTACCACCCGCCGCGCCCGCGATCAGGTTAATCAGAAGCTGTTCCATGGTGCATGCCCTTCATTGGCGGATACAGGCCCACGGTCGCGCCGCCTCGCGCCCACCGGACCAAAGAGAACGGGCGGGCTAGACATAAAGTCTAGTCGCTGTCTCCTTACCTGCACTAAACAACTCAGTGAACAGCGTAAGTCCTGCCGCTCAGTTCTTGTCCCTGCCGCCCCGTGTTTATACGGCGAAACGTTACGTCCCGGCTTCTCCTCCGGGGAACTGGGCTGGGCTTACGTATGGGACAGAAGGCCGGAGGTGTGTGTGGCAACTTCAGGATAGCCACGCCTGAAACCCGAAGTAGGTTGAGACTGGGGCGGGCATCGGAGCGTAGAATGGGCTGGAGCAACAAATCTAATTCCGCCGACACCAACACCCGCACGACGATGCTGCGGGAACGGAATGGAAAGGGCGCCAGATGTTGTGCGTGGTGCAATGGTAACCAGCAGAAAGCAGACGACGCCTGAGGAAGGCTCACCGCTGTCCCGGTCCCGCGACACGCTCCGGAAGCTCTATCACGGCTCGACGCCGACGGCGTTCCGTTTCCAGGTTGGTGTCATTGTCGTCGATCTCATGATCGTTGCCTTTTTCATAGCCACGCCAGTCCTGAGGGGAACGTCGTCCTTTCTCTGGCTGGACTACACGGTGGCGGCCATCGTTGCCGCCGATCTGGGAGCGCGGATGCTCGCCGCCAACGATCCGATCCGATTGCTGCGCCAACCCACGTCCTGGGTCGATCTGTTCATTCTCGTCACCCTGCTTTTTCCGGAGACCCTCGCCAATCTGGGATTCCTGCGCATTCTGCGGCTGTGGTCACTATCCCGAAGTGAAACCTTTGGCGGCGTTTCCCACGCAACGCGGTTCGCGAATGGCGAGATGCAAGCCATGCCGTCATTAATCTCCTGACTTTTCTGCTGGTGGTTACCGGGTTCGTCTATACGTTCTTTTTCCGCAATAATTCTGGCATCGCCGGATATGTAGATGCTCTCTATTTCACAGTCGCAACCGTCACCACGACGGGGTTTGGCGACATCGTGCTACCTGGCAGCGCCGGAAAGCTTACCGCTATTGTCACCATGCTTGTCGGCATTTCGCTTTTCGTGCGGCTGGCGCAGGCAATTTTTCGACCACAAAAGGTCTATTTCCCCTGTCCGCGGTGCGGACTTCAGCGTCACGATCCCGACGCCGTGCATTGCAAAGCCTGCGGTCAGATCCTCAAGATACCGGATGAAGGTGACTAGGCTCCGGACCCATAAAAATATTTTCGCTTTTAAGCGCTTTCTGATTCAAGGCTCCCGAAGGGAGCCATCGGATGGACACGCACGTTTTCTGGCTGACGG
>Ga0182740_1002708_pt1 | contig 10562 bp, 11 predicted proteins | sample eDN5th37CKraftBY_FD_128872 | JGI IMG/M metagenome (GOLD analysis project Ga0182740, IMG submission 128872) | Enriched backyard soil microbial communities from Emeryville, California, USA - eDNA 5th pass 37_C Kraft BY (version 2) (version 2) | ecosystem: Environmental > Terrestrial > Soil >...
ATGGCGCCTGCCGGCGGCAGCAAGCTCGCCAAGCTCAAGACGGCTTTCGAGACGCCGCTCATTCCCTCGGTCGTCATCGGCCTCACGCTGCGCGGCTTCCAGATCGAACTGCCGACCGTCGTCGCTCAGCCCATGCAGTTCCTCGGCTCGATCTTCACGCCGCTCGCGCTCTACACGCTCGGCGCCCAGATCGCGGCCGCCAAATCCATCCGCCTGGAGCTCATTCCGCAGACGCTCATCCTGTTTCTGAAGTTCATCGCGGCACCCGTCATCACCTGGGGCATCTGCGTCGCCATGGGCCTGCCGCGCGATGTCCAGGACGTCATCGTCGTCGCGGCTGCCACGCCCGTCGGCGTGCTCATCGCGATCTTCGCCGCCGAGTACAAGCGCGAGAGCGAGTTCGTCTCGACCGCCGTCGTCGTCTCGACCGCCCTCTCGCCTATTTTCGTCACCGGCTGGATTCTGGCCACGCGTCTTATGTAAGGCGTCCGAGACCGCCACTCGCCCGTTGACTTCGGCCGAGACAGAAGGCTGAACTCCGCCGCCCACCATAATCAGCGCAGAGCGCACACCCATCATGAGCCAACCACAATCTCCCGAACTCCCGCCCACGCCGTCCTATGTTCAGCCCGAGGCCCACAAATTCATCGCCGCCCTCATCTTCGGCTCGCGATGGCTGCAGCTTCCACTTTACGTCGGCTTGATACTGGCGCAAGCCATCTACGTCGTCGTATTCCTGAAGGAGCTTTGGCATCTGATCACGCATGCCGGCGCGTTCGGCGAGCAGCAGATCATGCTTGGCGTGCTCGCGCTCATCGACGTCGTGATGATCTCGAACCTGCTCGTGATGGTGATCGTCGGCGGCTACGAGACGTTCGTGTCGCGCCTCAGACTCGAGGGCCATCCCGACCAGCCCGAGTGGCTCGACCACGTAAATGCCAGCGTCCTCAAGATCAAGCTCGCCATGGCGATTATCGGCATTTCCTCGATCCACCTGCTCAAGACGTTCATCGAGGCGCGCGGTATCGGCCTACCAGGTGCCACCATCACGAGCGAAGGCGTGCTCTGGCAGACGATCATCCACGTCGCTTTCATCCTGTCGGCGATCGGCATCGCCTTCGTCGACAAGTTGGCGCTTTCCTCGCATCCGGGGCACTGACGCTGCCGACCCGTGGTGCTTCGCTCCGGTAAAAGTGCGATGCTGTGGGCAGCTCGAGTAGCAAGGAGAAACCCATGCGACGTGTCACACTCAAGGGCGGCGAGACCATCCCGCAGCTCGGCCTCGGCACATGGCACATGGGCGAGCAGAGGAGCCAGCGCGGCGCGGAGGCGGATGCCCTGAAGCTCGGCCTCGACCTCGGCATGACGCTCATCGACACCGCCGAGATGTATGGCGAGGGCGGCGCCGAGGAAGTCGTTGCCGAGGCCGTCAAGGGGCGCCGCGACGAAGCCTTCATCGTCTCGAAGGTCTATCCGCACAACGCCTCCAAGTCCGGCACGATTGCTGCTTGCGACCGCAGCCTGAAGCGCCTGCAGACAGACCGCATCGATCTCTACCTGCTGCACTGGCGCGGCTCGTACCCGCTCGCGGAGACCGTCGCCGCCTTCGAGAGGCTCAAAGCCGACGGCAAGATCCGCCACTGGGGTGTCTCGAACCTCGATCCCGACGACCTCGACGAGCTGGCTGGCGTTCCCAATGGCAAGAACTGCGTCTCGGATCAGGTGCTCTATCATCTCGGCTCGCGCGGCATCGACTTCGACCTGATCAAGCAATGCGCTGACGAGAAGATCATGGTCATGGCTTATTCGCCACTCGGCCAGGGCCGCATCCTGCGCAATACCGCCCTCGCCAAAGTCGCCGCGCGCCATGGCGTGAGCCCTGCGGCCATCGCGCTCGCCTGGACCATGCGCCACCCGCACGTGGTGGCGATCCCCAAGGCCTCGCGGCCCGAGCACGTGCGCGAAAATCTCGTTGCGGCCGATCTGAAGCTGACATCGGAAGATCTCGCCGATCTCGATGCGGCCTTCCCGCCGCCGAAGCGCCCAACGCCGTTGGGTATGCTCTAGGCCCGACCAGCCAATCGCGCCGCAGCTCGCTTTACCCCCCCCCAACACGCGGGAACATCGCGAGAGTTTGATGGAGGTCAAGGGCCACGGACACGATCACATTAGCATATGCTGATGTTATCGCGGCTTCTGCACCGCATTCGAGCGAGGTGACCCAATGACCACGAACATGGGAGCTGTTGATCGCGGCCTGCGCATCCTGATCGGGATCGGCCTTATTGCGTGGGCGCTCGGTTTGATCCCCGGCCAAGCCGCCAATGCCTGGGGCTGGATCGGCGTCATTCCCTTAGGCACGGCTCTGCTTGGCTGGTGTCCTGCCTATACGCTCCTCGGCGTGTCGACGTGCGGCCGGAAGGCCTGAGCGGGCGACAAGTGACCTGGCGGCGGCTATGGTCTGGGCCACGAACGAGAAATCGTGTGCCCACACCAAGGAGACGGGATGACCGCCACCCCTGAAGACCGCCTCAAGGCCGCTATCGTCCACGTCACGCCCTTCGAGCAGAACTGTACGCTCATCTGGGACGAGGCGACTAAACGCGGCGCCGTGGTCGATCCAGGCGGCGATGTCGAGCGCATCGAGGCCGCGATCGCCCAGGTCGACCTGACCGTCGAGAAGATCGTTCTCACGCACGGCCATCTCGATCATGTCGGCGGCGCCGTCGAGCTCAGAGACAAGCTTGGCGTCAAGATCGAGGGACCGCACATCGCCGACAAGTTCCTCATGGACGGCGTCGAGGAGCAGGCAGCGCGCTACGGCCTTTCCGGCATGCGCAACGCCACCTCGGACCGCTGGATGGAAGAGGGCGAGACGCTCACGATCGGCGGCCACGATTTCGAGATCTTCCACTGCCCCGGCCATTCGCCGGGCTCGCTCGTGTACGTCAATCGCCCGAACCGCTTCGCCCTCGTCGGCGACGTGATCTTCCGCGGCTCGATCGGCCGCACCGACTTCCCCTACGGCGATCACGATGCCCTGATCAACGCCATCAAGACCAAGCTCTTTCCGCTCGGCGACGAGATCGCCTTCATCTGCGGCCATGGCCCCATGGGCCAGCTCGGCATGGAGCGCCAGAGCAATCCTTTTTTCGTTTAGGACGGCCTGACGGCCGGCGCGCGGCCGCACGCTCATGACCTCGACACGGCCCACGGGCCGGCGCGCGCTCATGAAATGGCGCCGCCGCAAAAACGTGCTTTCTTCCCCTTCTCCCCGTTCTCACGGGGAGAAGGTCGGGATGAGGGGCGGCCAATACTGAGAGCTTTGCGTATGCCGCCGCTCCTCACCCTAGTGCGCCGGACGCGCGAACGCGCTATGCCTTGCCGCAGTCATCCGGGATTCCTCCTCAAGAGGTTGCGCCATGAATTTTTCCCTTTCCGAAGAGCAGCAGGCCATCCAGGAGACGGCACTCGCGTTCGCCCGCGAGCGGCTCGCGCCGGACGCCGCCCAATGGGACGAGACCGCGCACTTTCCGGTCGACGTCATCCGTGAGACTGCCGCCCTCGGCATGGCCGCCATCTACGTGCCGGAAGAGAAGGGCGGCACCGGCCTCTCGCGCCTCGATGGCGCGCTCATCATGGAGGCTCTGGCGACCGGTTGCCCTGCCATCTCGGCTTACATCTCGATCCACAACATGGTCGCGTGGATGATCTCGAAGGCCGGCACGCCGGAGCAGATCGAGCGCTGGATGCCGAAGCTCGCCTCCATGGAATGGCTTGCGAGCTATTGCCTGACGGAGCCCGGCGCCGGCTCGGACGCCGCCGCCTTGCAGACGCGCGCGGAAAAGTCCGGCGACCACTACATCCTCAATGGCACGAAGCAGTTCATCTCCGGCGCCGGCGCCACCGACTTTTATTTCGTCTTCGCGCGCACAGGCGACGGCAGCGCAAACGGCGTCTCGGCTTTCGTCCTCATGAAGGACATGCCCGGCCTCTCCTTCGGCGCCAACGAGCGCAAGATGGGCTGGAACGCGCAGCCGACAGCCCAGGTCATCATGGAGAACGTGAAGGTACCGGCGGCGAACCTTGTCGGCGGCGTCGAAGGACAAGGCTTCCGACTCGCCATGTCCGGCCTCGATGGCGGCCGCATCAACATCGGTGCCTGCTCGCTCGGCGCGGCCTGGACGGCGCTCGACAAGGCCAAGGCCTACGTCTTCGAGCGCCGCGCCTTCGGCAAGAACATCGGCGAGTTCCAGGCCGTCCAGTTCAAGGTTGCCGACATGGCGACGGACCTCGAAGCCGCCCGCCTCATGATCTACCGCGCCGCCGACTCGCTCGATCGCGCCGACCCGCAGGCTTCCATGTATTCGGCCATGGCCAAGCGCTACGCGACCGACCTCGGCTTCAAGGTGTGCAACGAGGCGCTGCAATTGCACGGCGGCTACGGTTATCTGAAAGACTACGGCCTCGAGAAACTCGTGCGGGACTTGCGCGTTCACCAGATCCTGGAAGGCACAAACGAGATTATGCGTGTCGTCATATCGCGCAAGGTCCTTGGGGGTAACCGCGGGTGAACTCGTCCGCGCGGCATTCGTACAATCGCCGCAAGCCTATGCTTCTGCTTTGCGCGATCGAGCCTGCACCAGGATCCGCATGTCCCAAAGCCCGACCGACGACGCGCGTGACGTACCCTTCGCGCCCATCGCCCGCATTCTGTCCGCGCCGCGTGACCGGCCGTTCGTCGTCGCGCAGCTCGGCCAGTCGCTCGACGGCCGCATCGCCATCGAAAGCGGCGAGAGCCGCTGGATAAACAAGCAGGCCGCACTCGTTCACGTCCATCGCGTGCGCGCCGCCGTCGACGCCGTCGTCGTGGGTGTCGGCACTGTCGCGGCCGATGACCCCCTGCTCAACGTCCGCCACGTGCCGGGACGCAATCCGGCCCGCGTCGTCATCGATCCCAACGGACGCCTCCCGCTCTCCGCGCGCTGTCTCGCCGGCGATGACGGCTGCCGGCGTGTTGTCGTGCGCGGGATCGCAGCGCCGCTGCCCGAGGGCGTCGAGGAGTTGCGTCTTCCATGCGAAGGCGGGCGTCTCGATCCGTGCGCCATCGTCAAAGGCCTCTTCGACCTCGGCCTCGTCTCGATGCTCGTCGAGGGCGGCGCACACACGATATCGTCATTCCTCGCGGCGCGTGCGCTCGACCGCTTGCACGTGCTGGTCGCGCCTGTCATCCTCGGTTCCGGAAAGCCCGGGCTGCAGTTGCCACCCATCGCGCGTCTTGCGGATGCGCTGCGCCCACCCGCCGATGTCCACGTGTTGGATGACGGCGACGTGCTGTTCGATTGTGACGTGAGATCTTGCTGAATCGGGGGTTCGACCATGCAGACGTCACGTAGCTACTCGCCTCTCCAGCGTACGTTGCACTGGCTCATCGCCTTGGGTGTGATCGTGATGGTCCCGCTCGGCATCTATATGGTGCAGCGTGGTGCCTGGTCGAACTTCGACGCGCTGACGAACACGCTCTATAGCTGGCACAAGCTGATCGGCTTCTGCCTTCTCTGGGTGATCGTCCTGCGCATCATCGTGCGCCTCGCGCGCGGCGCACCACCACCCGAGCCGATCCATCCGATCCTGCAATTCGGCGCAACTCTCTCGCACTTCGGCCTGTACGTTCTTCTTCTGCTCGTGCCGGTCCTCGGCTGGGTCGGCCTTTCGGCGTACGGTGCGATGGATGCCGCACTCGGCATCACGCTGCCGTCGATCGTCGCCAAGAACGATGCACTCTCCGAAACAGTCCTGCAGTATCACGGCTGGGCCGCTCTCCTGCTCGGACTCGTCGCGCTCGTTCACATCGGTGCCGCGCTCATGCACCGCTTCATCTTCAAGGATGGCGTCTTCGCGCGCATGTGGCCCGGCGCAGGTCCTGGCGGCCAGTAAGGCCTAGGTTCTCGGCAGCGCCAGCGTGTCCGTGTGCCCGACGACGGATTCCGTCCGCCGCACACTCAGCCAATGAGCGACGACGTCGGGCGGCACGCGACCGATCTCCGCGACGGCCGCGGCAAATCCATCCGCGAGCATGTCGATCAGCGTCTGCTCCGAGGAATCGATGCGCCAGGGGCTCGGCGCCTCCTGGACGTCGTAGCCTTGCCCGCGGAAGGCGAGCGCCAGAGCTTCGGGCGCGTTCGGGCCGGCAGCACTGCCGAAGCCCTTGTCCGTGCCCTGGTGCGCATTGAAGGCCGCTGTCATCTCAGCGTCGGCCGGATGCGCCGGGCTCCACGTCTGCACGCCGTCATAGGTGAGCACGGTATAGAACGCCGCGCCCTCCGAGGCGATGACGCACGCGGCGCGCCGGATGAAATCGACCGAGCAGAGATCGAACAGCGCCGACGCCGTCACGAGATCGGGCCCACCGCCGACGGCACCTTCGAGATCCTGCATGAGATCGACCTGGCGAAACCGGACGGCGATCGCGCGCCCGCCCTTCTTGAGCGCGATCGACTCGCCGTTCTCTGAAGCCTCGTCGGCCCAGCTCAGCAACGCCGCGCGCGCGGCCTCCAGCAGCACCGGATCGTAGTCGACGAGCGTCCAGCTCTGCACGGAGCCGAGCGCCGGCGCCGTCGTGCGGATGTTGGAGCCCGTCCCGCAACCGAGATCGACGACCTCGATCGCGTCGCGTCCGGCGAGGTGCGCCGCCAGCGCGCCCAGCAGCGCCGGATCGCGCGCACGCACGTCGGCCGGCTCGCGCAGTGCCAGCCATTCGGGCGAGAAGCCGCTCATGCCCGGGCCTCCTTGATGACGTCGGCGATCATCCTCGCCGTATCCGACCAGCGAGGCAGGCTCTGGCCCGCCGACCACGAAGCGTCGCCGATTGCTTTCCGCAGGCTCGCGTCATCCACGAGGCGGCGCAGCGCCTGCTGGAGCGCACGCGGGTCACCCGGCGGCACTTTGAGCGCAGCCCCGTCCGGGACTGTTTCCGCCGCCGCGCCGCCCGTCGTCGTCACGATCGGCAGGCCGCGCGCCAATGCCTCCGCCAGCACCATGCCATAACCCTCGTAGTGCGATGCAAGCACGAAAATGTCGGCGCCGTCATAGAGCGCGTCCAGTTCCGCGCGCGATTTAGGCCCGGCAACCTCGACGCGCCCGTCGAGACCGCTCTGCTCGATCTGAGCGCGCAGCGCCTCGAGCGTCGCCGGACTACGATCGAGCGCGCCCACGATCTCCAGGTGCCAGTCCGGCGCATGCTCCGCCGCGTCGATCTCGAGTGCCCGGACGAGCACGTCATAGCCCTTGCGCGGCACGATTGAGCCGACGGCGAGCAGCATGAGGCTTCCCCTCCGCGCGCCGCCCCGTGCCCGCGGTGCAGCGTCGGTGCCTGGCTCGGCAACGGCGATGCGCGCCGCCGGCACGCCGAAATCGGCCGTGAGCGTGCGGCCTGTCATCGGGCTCGTCACGACCACGCGCAGCGCTCGCGCGAGCGCGGCCGTTTCCAGATTGCGCAGCACCTCAGCCCTTGCCGGCGTCAGACCAGCCTCGAGGCAAAGCGGATGATGCACGAGCGCGACGATCGGGCGATCGAAGCGCTCGATGAGCGCCGCCGGCATCGCGCCATAGGCGAGACCGTCGATGAGCAGAACGGCACCCGCCGGCGTCGCGGCGACCTGCTCGCCGGTGCGCGCGAGATCTTGAGCGGACGGATCGGGATAGCCACCGGGCAGCACGAGGTGCACGACGTCGATGCCCGCTGCCGGGAGACGCGCGAGCACCTCCCGATCATAGGCATAACCGCCGGTCGGCAGCGTGATGTCTCCCGGTATGGCGAATACGGCTGCGACCATGTGCTCAGCCGGTCGATCCGTTCACCGGCCCTTCGAACCATGCCCGCGCGAGGTCGGTCTCGTGCAGCGTGACGCGGACCTTCGCGAGTCCCTTGCCATCGGCGCCGAGCGCACCCGACTTCGCGGCCGCAACGATCGCGTCGAAGATATGCCGGCAAAGAAACTCGGTCGTCGTGAGCTTGCCCTTGAAGGCCGCGATCTCGTCGAGGTTCTTGTAGGCGAGCGGCTTCAGCGTCTTGCCGAGCACATCGAGCGCGGCGCCGATGTCGACGACGACGTTCTGCGCCGTGAGCTCGTTGCGGAAGAAGGCGACGTCGACGACGAAGGTCGCGCCGTGCATGTGTTGGGCCGGTCCGAAAAAGGGATCGGGCAGGCTGTGGGCGATCATGATGCGATCGCGCACCTCGACGGCGTACATCGTGCGTCTCTCCATTCCAGGTAGATAATGATCGGTTGAACGCGGATCGAACACGCGGTGGTCCGCGCCCCAGTCTTCCGCCGCCGCCTCAGCTTTCGCCGACGAAGTGCCGCAACAGGATATTGGCAATCGCGTGGCGGCCCGGCGCGGTGAGGCCTGCGGGATGGCGGTTTTCCAGCATGGCGCGCACTTCATCGCGCGTGAACCAGCGGGCATCGGCGAGTTCGGCCGTGTCAACCTTGAGCTCGGTCGTCTCGGCGTGGGCAATGCATCCGATCATCAGCGAGTGCGGGAACGGCCACGGCTGGCTGGCATGATACTCGACCTTGCCGACCCGGATGCCGGTTTCCTCGCCGACCTCGCGGCGCACGGCGTGCTCGATGTCCTCGCCGTGCTCGATGAAGCCCGCGAGCGTCGAGTACATGTTGGCCACATAGCGGTGCTCGTGCGCGAGGATGCAGCGCTCGCCGTCCGTGACGAGCATGATCACGACCGGGTCGGTACGCGGGAACCACTCGGCGCCGCACGCCCAGCACTTGCGCCGCCACCCGCCGTCCTTGACCTTGGTGGTCGAGCCGCACTTGCCGCAGCAGCGCGCATTCTCATGCCACTGGCCGAGCGCGCGCGCCTGCCCCGCGAGCGACTGATCCTCCGGCGTGAGCACACCTTGCATGGCAAGGGTTCTCAGATCCACGGCAGGGCGGAAATACTGCACGGCGCCCGGTGTCGCGCGGGCGAGGTGATCCGTGATCGAAATGGCGAAATGAGCCCGACCTTCGGCATCGAGTCCGAGGAACAGCGCATCGTTTGCGGGAAGCGCGAGGGACTCGACTTCGTGCCGACTCAGCCAACGGATCTCGCCGCTCGTGCGGTCGGGCCCCGGCGCGATCACGAGCTTCAAGTCGACGAGGATCATGAAGCGCGATGCCTCGCTCGCGAGACGTTCGCTTATCCATGCCGCGTCGGCCCGCTTGGCACTCGCGCGGTCCAGAAGCTGCGTCGTTCCGAGCGTCGGCGTCGGCATGGTAAAACCCCTTCTGGCCGCGAGATAGAGCACATGCGTGAGAGGGACGCAATGTGACTGGCGTGATGCAAGATCAGGCAGTCAGCCTGCGACACCTTTCTGCTTGACCGACATCGAAATTACACGATTGACGCACCGCGCTTTGCCGTGCTTTCCTCGCCGCAATAACAGGCTCTAAAGCCACAAAGGGAGGAAGTTTGATGATACCATTGCGCTCGAAGTGCGTCTTGGCCGGTGTTGCGCTTGGCGCAGCGGTCGCTTTCAGCGGCCCGGCCGCCGCCCAGACCCGGACGCTCAATATGCAGGCGACGTGGCCTGCCTCTCTCACACTCTACGAGAACTTCACCTACTGGGCGGATCGCGTCGACAAGCTTTCCGGCGGTACGCTCAAGATCAACGCCATGCCCGCAGGCCAGGTCGTCCCTGCTTTCGAGGTGCTCGACGCAACGCACAAAAAGGTGCTCGACGGCGCCCACGCCTGGGGCGGCTACTGGACCGGCAAGGACAAGACGGCGGTGCTCTTCACCGGCGGTCCCGGCGGCACCTTCGGCATGGACTACACGGACTTCATGGGGTGGATGTACTTCGGCGGCGGCTACGATCTCTATCAGGAGTTCTTCCAGAAGCAGCTCAAGCTCAATGTCGTCGCCATCTCGGTCCTCCCCTCCGGTCCGCAGGCCTTCGGCTGGTTCAACAAGCCCATCACGTCGGTCGCCGACATGAAGGGCATGAAGTGCCGCCAGACGGGCATCGCGGGTGAGGTCTGGAAGGCCCTCGGGTTCACCGTCGTAAACATGCCGGGTGGCGAAATCATTCCCTCGGCCCAGCGCGGCGTCATCGATTGCGCCGAGTGGGTCGGCGGCGTCGAGGATCTCCGCCTCGGCTTCCATAACGTCTGGAAGTTCCATTACTCGCCGGGCGTCCACGAGAACACGACCGTCGGCGAGCTTCTTTTCAACAAGGATGTCTGGGATTCGCTCAAGCCCCAGGAGCACGAGTGGATCAAGTCGGCCGCCAACGAGGCCTACGTGATCTGGCACGCGAAGTGGCAGCGCCAGAACGCCGACGCCCTCAAGGAGCTGCAGGAGAAGCACGGCGTGCAGATCCTCCAGACGCCGCGCGATATCCTGCTCGAGTTCATCAAGGGCTGGGACAAGATCGCGGCAGAAGAGTCGGCGAAGAATCCCTTCTTTAAGAAGGTGCTCGAGAGCCAGAAGGCCTACGCCTCGATCGTCGTGCCCTACAAGCGGTTCTACTTCCCGCCCTACTCGTTCATGGCGAACTA
>Ga0182740_1002709_pt1 | contig 10560 bp, 7 predicted proteins | sample eDN5th37CKraftBY_FD_128872 | JGI IMG/M metagenome (GOLD analysis project Ga0182740, IMG submission 128872) | Enriched backyard soil microbial communities from Emeryville, California, USA - eDNA 5th pass 37_C Kraft BY (version 2) (version 2) | ecosystem: Environmental > Terrestrial > Soil >...
CGCTGGGCTTACTGGCAACGCCGCACCGGCAACCAGCTCGCCAACGAATTTTTCCAGAACGGCGATTTCCATAACGCGCTTTCGATCTACAGCAGCCTCGCCGCGCTCGGCACCGACCTGACGTGGCGCCTCCCCGTAACCTATCAGGTTGCGCTCTGCTACGAGCGTCTCGGCGATCTCGAACGCGCCTGCGCGACCTACCGCGCCATCGTCGCGGACGCAGGCGAACAGCCCGCCCCCGACGTTGCCGATGTCGTGCGCATGGCGCAGTCGCGGCTCGCGCATGTCGATTGGCGCGATGCGATCAATCGCCGCGTCGCCACCCTCTTTGATTCGACTACGGGGCAAGACATCCCCACTCCTGAAAAACCCGTCGCCAATGACACCCACCGAAGCTCTGCGTCAGCACCAGCTGCTCTGTGACGAACTGCACCAGTTCGCGCTCGAGGAAAATCGTTTTCTGCGGCAGCACCAGCGCCCCCTCGCATCCGAACTGCTGGAGCGCAAACGCACGCTGCTGACGAAACTCGACGAGTCATTGTCGGCATTGCGCACCGTGCCCGCCGGCCGCGTGAAGGAGCCCGAGACTCGCGATCTGCTTGAGCAAACGCGCGCCCGCATCCTGCAGATTCTCCAGCTCGACAAGGAAAACGAGCAGCTCCTGCTCCGCTACAGCCTCACCGGCCCGCGCCCCGCCGCGACGCCCGCGAGTCCTTCGTCCGCGCTCCTCCAGAAAATCTACTCGCGCATCTCCTGAACGGATTGCGCGGTGAATCCCGACGTCCCCCGTCGGAATCTTTTTCTGCTCGCATTCGCCGGCCCCGCCCGCCCTCCGGCAGTCGCGTGCCGATCAACGCGAAGGCGGCGAAAACTCCATCGGGAAACGCGATCCCGCGCGCGGCGCCGGAACGCTGACTTCCAAGAGCGAGCTCACCTGCTTGAGCTTTTCTTCGACCTCGATGGCCAGCCCGGGCAAATCGCCCGGCCTGACTGGCACCATCTGCAGCACGGCGTCCGCCGGCAGAGCGATCTCTGCCCCGGCACTGCACACCATGCTTCGCAGCCATTTCGCGCAGTGCAGCAGGCACGCCATCCGCGTGTGCGCCGCGCACGCGCGCGGGGCATACTGCCACCGCACCGGTTCGCACATCGGCCGCGGAAATTCCCAATGCTGCAGCAGCGCCGCGCCGGCGTCGGCCTGGGTGAAACCGAGCGCCGCCCGCTCCTGTTCCACCGCCTCGCGGGGGAAGCCCGCGGAACTGAAACGCAGACCCGGACGATTCCGCAGCGCCCAGTCGTCGATCGCGACCATGCCGAGGCTGTGCAGCAAACCGACCGTATACGCGACATCACGATCCTGACCGGTCCGCAACGCGAGGGCCTCGGCCGCCAGCGCGCCGGCCACGGACAACCTCCACAGATCGTCCGCCTCGATTGAATACACCTCGAGCGGGCGAACCAGCACCTGCGCGGCGACCGCGTAGGAAACCAGTTCGTAAACCTGATCGTAGCCGACGCGATTGACCGCCTCGTCGACGGTGAAGCAGCGGACGCCTTTGCTGTAATAGGCGCTGTTGCCGACCTGCAACACGCGCGCGGCGATCGCAGGATCGAGACGGATCAGCGCCACGATCTCTGCCATCGAGGAGTTCGCATCGCCAAGCAACTGCTTCAACCGCGGCAACACCTTCGGCGCCGAGGGCAGGTGCTTCAGCTCACGCACGATGTCATCAGGCGTGAACGCACCAACGGGCGAAGCTGCAGGATCCGCGATCATGGGGATGATCCCTCATTTCGGCGCAAACCTCGCGGACTTTCGCGGAATATTAAAGAAGCGTCAAAATCCGTAGCGGGATTGGTAAACCACCGGCGGCCGCGGATTTGGCAGAACCTTTCAGCGACAAAGGCGCGCGTCGGGCGCAATCCATTGCCGCCCGACGCGGATGCCTTTGTCTACTAACACCACCAACACTGATCCGGAAAAGATTCTAGCGGCCCAAGCTCGCGACCCGCGCCCCGTGACGGATTTGCTCGTTCAACGCGATCCGCGCGACCATCGCCTTCGGCAGCGCGCCGGTGCGCGACGAAAACGCCTGGGTGATGACGCCGACGAGGTTGTTCTCCGTCACGGTCTCGACGTCCTCACCGTCGTTGTTCAGCCCCGCTGCGACCCAGCCATAGGGCGTCGGACGCACCAGCATGTGCGCCACCGTCTCGCCGCGACGAGTCTTGTAAACCACCGGCAGTCCCGGCCGCAGCCGTTCGTCGCCGCCGGCGCGAATCACCACCGCGGTGCCGTCCACATAAACGGGTTCCATCGACGCGCCCTCGCCCTGCACCGCCACGCAGCCGCGCTGTGCTTTCGCCGCGCGTTCCGCTGCCGCCAGCTCCGTGCCGCGCTCCACGATCTGCGGCAGCGGCGCGTTCTCGGCGAAAAGCGCGAGATTGCTCTCGTTGAGCGAAGTCGTGTTGCACCCGCTCAAGCCGAAGGCTGCGACCGCCGCCACCCCCGCCCACGCCAGCCGGACGAAGCGGCGCGAAAGCGAAGGCAACCGGGAAGAAAAGCGGGGCGTTGCAGGCACGCGCCCAGCCTAGGCCACCGCGTAAAATCCCTGTATCCGTGTCGCCCCGTAATTCGCGCTCGCATTTTCCGCTGAGGGATTTCCCTAACTCAAATCGGGAGTATTTTAGCGTCGTGAGCAGTGGTTTATCGCCTCCGCTCAAATTCGCCCGGGGAAACACCTCAGGCTTGGCGGACGTGGGCTTTGGCCTCAGCGTCCGTTCACCTGCTTCCTTTCATGACTCGAGTGCTTCACGCCGAGGACGACCCGCAGATTGCCGACATGGTCCGCCTGCTCTTCGAGCGTTCGGACCGGGACATCGTGCTCGATCATGTCGACGGCGGACACAAGTGCCTCGCGGCGATGCAACGCGGCGGCTACGACCTGCTCCTGCTGGACCTGATGATGCCGGACCTCGATGGCTTGCAGGTTCTCGGCGAACTCACCGCGCGTTTCGATCCGACGCCGGTGATCATGGTCAGCGCGCAGGGGCAGCACGAACTCGCGGTCCGCGCGCTGCGCGCCGGGGCGGTGGATTGCATCGACAAGAACTCCGCCGATTTCCGCCGCATCTCCGAAATCGCCGCGCGCGCGATCGAACGTCAGCGCCGCCGGCACGCCGTCGCGATCTCCCCGCGCGTCCACCGCGTGCTGTTCGTCGAACCGGAAGCGTCGAACCGCGCCGACGTCGCCGCATTTTTCGCCACCCACGCCTCGCGCCTCCAACTCGAACTCGTCGCACCGCAGGAACTGGCCGAGCTCCTCCGCTCCGGCCAGGAAATCGACGCCTTCGTGCTCGGCCCCGGGCTGCGCGATATCCACCTTTTCGATACATTGCGCCAGCTGCGATCCCTCGCCGAAGAGGTGCCCGCCCTCGTGCTTTCCAGCGACCGCTCCGCCGAGACGGCGATCATCGCGCATCAACTCGGCGCGCTGGATTATCTTTTCCACGAACCCGGCTGCCTGCCGGAGCTCGTCTTCTCCCTGAATCACGCTTTGCGCCGCGCCGACACCGACCGGCTCAACGCCCGTCTCTCCGCCGAGCTCACCGAGCTGAACCGCTCGCTCGCGGACCAGGTCGCCGAACGCACGCGCGACCTGCAGGCGCAGATCGCCGTCCGCGAAGCCGCGGAACGCCGTGCCGAAGACCACGCCGCGCGCCTGCAGGCGCTTTCCAACCGGCTCCTGCGCGTCCAGGAGGACGAACGTCACGCGATCGCGCGCGAGCTCCACGATCAGGTGGGCCAGTTGCTCACCGGACTACGTTTTCAACTCGAAGCCGCACGCACCCGCCCCGCCGCGCTCGACGACGCCCTCGCCGTCACCGACGACCTCCTCCGCACCGTCCGAGAAATGACCCTCCAACTGCGGCCGCGGATGCTCGACGATTTCGGACTGCGGCCCGCGCTGGAATGGCACGTGAACCGCTTCCAGACTCAGACCGGCATCGCGGTCGAACTCGATGTCGCCCTCCCCGACCAGCGGCTGAGCACGACCCTCGAAACCACCACTTACCGCATCGTGCAGGAAGCGCTCACCAACATCGCCCGCCATTCGGGTGCCCGCGCGGCCGTGGTGACCGTTGCGGCCGACGAACACGCACTGCACGTCGAAATCTCCGACCGCGGCCGCGGCTTCGACGCCACCGCGGCGCTCGGGAAACACAACTCGATCGGCCTCGCCGGCCTCACCGAACGCGTGAACCTCGCCGGCGGGATGTTGGAAATTTTTTCGCAGGCCGGCCAGGGCACGCGCATCCATGCGGAATTTCCGCTCGCCGCTGCGGCCGCCTCCTCCGCCCCATGATCACTGCCCTCATTGCCGACGATCACGAAATCGTTCGTCGCGGCCTTCGCACGATTCTCGAAACCGACGGCGCCTGCACGATCGTCGGCGAAGCGGCCGACGGGCTCGCCGCGGTGCAGCTGGTGGAAAAACACAAGCCGGCGATTCTGATCCTCGACCTCAACATGCCGCGCCTGCACGGGATCGAAGTCCTGCGCCAGACGCGCGCCACGAGTCCACACACGCGCGTGATCGTGCTCTCGATGCACAACGACGAGGCTTACGTGATCGAGACGCTGCGCGCGGGCGCGATGGCGTATATATTGAAGGGATCGGAGTCGCAGGAGATTTCGCGCGCGCTCGCGGAAGTGCTCGCCGGCCGGCGCTTCCTGAGCGCGCCGTTGTCCGAATGGGCGATCAACGCGCTCGTCGCGAAACCCGCCGACGCCGGCGATCCGTTGCAGGCGATCACGCCGCGCGAGCGCATGGTGCTGCAACTCGCGGCGGAAGGTGCGAGCAACAGCGAGATCGCGGAGAAGCTGTTCATCAGCCCGCGCACGGCAGAGACGCACCGCACAAACCTCCTGCGCAAGCTCGGCCTGCAAACCCAGACTGACCTCGTCCGCTTCGCGATCCGCAAGGGCCTGATCTCGCCGTAAGCGCGGCATCCTCCTTCAACGGAGCCGCGGTCGTGAGACCGCGGAGATGCCATTTCCCGAGCAGAAATCCGCTGACGGCGAGCCCCTTCAACGGAGCCGCGGTCGTGAGACCGCGGAGATGCCATTTCCCGAGCAGAAATCCGCTGACGGCGAGCCCCTTCAACGGAGCCGCGGTCGTGAGACCGCGGAGATGGATATGCTGGTTTTCGCGCCGCCTACAGCGGAGTCGCTTCAACGGAGCCGCGGTCGTGAGACCGCGGAGATGTCGATGTTCCCCGCCAAAGAGACACGGATTCCTCCCGCTTCAACGGAGCCGCGGTCGTGAGACCGCGGAGATAAAAATATGGGTCGGCAACCGAGGAGCGGCAGAAAGCTTCAACGGAGCCGCGGTCGTGAGACCGCGGAGATTCGTCGGATCGGCGCGGCCAAAGTCCGGCCAAGTGAAGCTTCAACGGAGCCGCGGTCGTGAGACCGCGGAGATGCTCACACTGACCGACGACTGGCCGGTCCGCGGCTGGCTTCAACGGAGCCGCGGTCGTGAGACCGCGGAGATGTCCGTTCGTGCCATGGGTCGAATCGGAAAAAACAAGGCTTCAACGGAGCCGCGGTCGTGAGACCGCGGAGATAATCGCGCCTTCATTACCCGCAAGCCGATCACGATCCCGCTTCAACGGAGCCGCGGTCGTGAGACCGCGGAGATTGGGTGGCGGAGCGGATGCAGCGAGCGGCCGCTGCACTGCTTCAACGGAGCCGCGGTCGTGAGACCGCGGAGATACCCAAGCCAAAAGCCCATGCGTCTGCATTCCACCATGCTTCAACGGAGCCGCGGTCGTGAGACCGCGGAGATCCACCCAGGAGCGACGTATCGATCGAACCGATACTGGCTTCAACGGAGCCGCGGTCGTGAGACCGCGGAGATGCCATCGCGAAGGCCCGAGCCAAGCGCGCCGCCGCATGCTTCAACGGAGCCGCGGTCGTGAGACCGCGGAGATGCTCACACTGACCGACGACTGGCCGGTCCGCGGCTGGCTTCAACGGAGCCGCGGTCGTGAGACCGCGGAGATGGCGAGAGCAACGTCCAAAGTGAGCCACGCCATGAAGCTTCAACGGAGCCGCGGTCGTGAGACCGCGGAGATGGAGCCGCCGCCAGAAGCTGGCCGCCTAAACACTCGCTTCAACGGAGCCGCGGTCGTGAGACCGCGGAGATGAACCGTGATCACTCCGGGCTCAGTCGTGCTGATTCCGGCTTCAACGGAGCCGCGGTCGTGAGACCGCGGAGATGGATGCGTTGGGCGCGGATGCGTTGGGCGCGTCGACGCTTCAACGGAGCCGCGGTCGTGAGACCGCGGAGATTAAGCATCCAATACACGAGCCACCCGCCTCCTAAAAGCTTCAACGGAGCCGCGGTCGTGAGACCGCGGAGATCTCGCGAAAATCGCGCTCCAGCTCCGCGACCTCGAGGCTTCAACGGAGCCGCGGTCGTGAGACCGCGGAGATCGCGGCAAAGGCGAAGTCCTCCGCCGCGACGTCGCGGCTTCAACGGAGCCGCGGTCGTGAGACCGCGGAGATTGCCGCCTCCATCGCCTGAGGTGTGACCGACTCGATGCTTCAACGGAGCCGCGGTCGTGAGACCGCGGAGATGAGCTCACGTCCTACACCCGCCAGGAGCTCGTCCGCGCTTCAACGGAGCCGCGGTCGTGAGACCGCGGAGATGGTGTGTTGCCTGCAATATTATCACTGGAGCCGGTGCTTCAACGGAGCCGCGGTCGTGAGACCGCGGAGATGCCGCGCACGACGTCTTTCTCCTGATAGTCGTGCACGCTTCAACGGAGCCGCGGTCGTGAGACCGCGGAGATCTTAATAATGGCCGAGATCACCAAGCCAACTGCACTGCTTCAACGGAGCCGCGGTCGTGAGACCGCGGAGATGCCGCTCCCGCTTGATAGACGGCATTCGGCCCCCAGCTTCAACGGAGCCGCGGTCGTGAGACCGCGGAGATCGTCGCCAACCATGCCGTTGAATTTTCCGCACAAGATGGCTTCAACGGAGCCGCGGTCGTGAGACCGCGGAGATGTTAAAGGGTATTCTTCGGATAGTGCTGGCTTCTATCGCTTCAACGGAGCCGCGGTCGTGAGACCGCGGAGATGCGTCTTACGCTACGGCGAGGTGCTTCTACCAAGGGATGCTTCAACGGAGCCGCGGTCGTGAGACCGCGGAGATTTGCGTGGTGAGCGTCCACGTTTCAGCCCGTATCGTAGCTTCAACGGAGCCGCGGTCGTGAGACCGCGGAGATACAAAAGCACCCGCGATACCGGGTGGTCACTGGTATCGGCTTCAACGGAGCCGCGGTCGTGAGACCGCGGAGATGTCTTCGTCGGCCTGAAAGCCTACGAGCTTGTTTTTCTGCTTCAACGGAGCCGCGGTCGTGAGACCGCGGAGATGTCTTTTAGCGATATTTCCGATCGCGATTTGGGGCGCTTCAACGGAGCCGCGGTCGTGAGACCGCGGAGATCAGCATGTCAGGGCCGAGCATCTGCCCAGATTGCCGCTTCAACGGAGCCGCGGTCGTGAGACCGCGGAGATAGGCGATTCCCGGCCATCTGCGGGGAGGAAACGACAAGCTTCAACGGAGCCGCGGTCGTGAGACCGCGGAGATAAAGTTTCTTCTGTGCGGTGGTCACGGCGCCTGAAATGGCTTCAACGGAGCCGCGGTCGTGAGACCGCGGAGATAAAAGAGAAAGAAAAGCTGGGAGTAAGAAGGGAAAGGCTTCAACGGAGCCGCGGTCGTGAGACCGCGGAGATCTGTTCGAATTTCACGAGAACCACTGGAAGCTTCTCGCTTCAACGGAGCCGCGGTCGTGAGACCGCGGAGATGGTGCATTCACTTCGCGCCACTCGTCAGCCGCGCGGAGCGCTTCAACGGAGCCGCGGTCGTGAGACCGCGGAGATGCCGCAGGCGTGATGGATGCCGTGCAGGAGCCGCACGGCTTCAACGGAGCCGCGGTCGTGAGACCGCGGAGATGACGGCTGATGGGCGCCGCTGGCTTTCGCCTGACGCTTCAACGGAGCCGCGGTCGTGAGACCGCGGAGATGAGGCCGCGCGCCTCGCGCTCGCCGGCGCAGCGTATCCGCTTCAACGGAGCCGCGGTCGTGAGACCGCGGAGATATTGGCAGCGCCGCCGCGCTGATTCAGACCGCGCTCACGCTTCAACGGAGCCGCGGTCGTGAGACCGCGGAGATCTGGCCGTCCGCGATTGGCGTCGGTATGCGGTATTTGCTTCAACGGAGCCGCGGTCGTGAGACCGCGGAGATTCCAGGGCGCTCGCCGACCTCGAGCGCGCGTTTTTGCTTCAACGGAGCCGCGGTCGTGAGACCGCGGAGATCGGGCGCACCGTCACGAGGACGGGAGTTGCGGCCAAGCTTCAACGGAGCCGCGGTCGTGAGACCGCGGAGATGACACGGAGACCGTGTTCGAGATGACGCGCGCCGAGCTTCAACGGAGCCGCGGTCGTGAGACCGCGGAGATCGTTCTCGCGATCAAGTTTCCCAGCGGCTGGCATACCGCTTCAACGGAGCCGCGGTCGTGAGACCGCGGAGATACAGATGGCCTCGTTGCGCTCTGGCCTGTGGTTGGCCGGGCTTCAACGGAGCCGCGGTCGTGAGACCGCGGAGATGAAATCCGCCGGCCAAACGCTATCTGGGCGTCTCGGCTTCAACGGAGCCGCGGTCGTGAGACCGCGGAGATTCACACTGTTTCTCGTCTTCGCGACAACCCTGTTCGCGCTTCAACGGAGCCGCGGTCGTGAGACCGCGGAGATACACGGAGACCGCGCATGCGCGCAAGAGTCTCCGCTTTGCTTCAACGGAGCCGCGGTCGTGAGACCGCGGAGATGCCACGCCGCCCCATTTGAGCCTGTAGTCACCGAGGAGGCTTCAACGGAGCCGCGGTCGTGAGACCGCGGAGATCACTGGGAGGATCACCGAATAGGCGTGGCCGATGCAGCTTCAACGGAGCCGCGGTCGTGAGACCGCGGAGATCACGTCGCCCGGCTGGCCGGAACCTTTGAGCGCTTCGCTTCAACGGAGCCGCGGTCGTGAGACCGCGGAGATTCCGCGCGCGGTTGCGCGCATCCTCGACGGTGAAGAGAGCTTCAACGGAGCCGCGGTCGTGAGACCGCGGAGATACCCAGTTGTCACTCCTCGGCTCAATGGTTCGGAAATGCTTCAACGGAGCCGCGGTCGTGAGACCGCGGAGATACGGCATAGGGGTTCTACAGGTTTCCCCTATTCGCGCTTCAACGGAGCCGCGGTCGTGAGACCGCGGAGATGCGACGACAAAAAGAGTCATCGGGCAGGTTGTCCGTGCTTCAACGGAGCCGCGGTCGTGAGACCGCGGAGATCTGCTATCGAAGCGGCTACGGGCGTAGACCAATTGAGGCTTCAACGGAGCCGCGGTCGTGAGACCGCGGAGATTTTCATGCAAATCGCGCCGTTGCGAGGGGTGAATTGGCTTCAACGGAGCCGCGGTCGTGAGACCGCGGAGATCTCCCACGAGGAGCGCGCCATGATCGAAGAAATCTCGGCTTCAACGGAGCCGCGGTCGTGAGACCGCGGAGATGCCTTGCAGTTGCTCAACGGCGATGAGTTCCGGTGTATCGCTTCAACGGAGCCGCGGTCGTGAGACCGCGGAGATCTTCGCAGTCGAAGAAGTGATTATTCTTCGTGCGCGGCTTCAACGGAGCCGCGGTCGTGAGACCGCGGAGATCTGTGCACGGTGCCGTAGGTGCCACCGCGAGCACAGAGCTTCAACGGAGCCGCGGTCGTGAGACCGCGGAGATCGAGCAGCGCGCGGCCGCCGCCGCGGCGAGCGCATAGCTTCAACGGAGCCGCGGTCGTGAGACCGCGGAGATAGCGACCTTTCCAATAAAGTGTAGAGTTCCCTGACCCGCTTCAACGGAGCCGCGGTCGTGAGACCGCGGAGATAAAACCTTCAGCTCTGCCGCCAACACTGCAGAGTTCGCTTCAACGGAGCCGCGGTCGTGAGACCGCGGAGATGAAAAAGCCGAAGTCGGCGTGCACGCCCGGTTGATGCTTCAACGGAGCCGCGGTCGTGAGACCGCGGAGATTAAGTGTTCGGGGAAAGCTACGTTGGCACGGCGACTGGCTTCAACGGAGCCGCGGTCGTGAGACCGCGGAGATATCTCCAACGTCGCGACGGTGTTAGCGTTGAACGAGCTTCAACGGAGCCGCGGTCGTGAGACCGCGGAGATGACGAAAACGGGGTTTTCGACATCGCCGCCGTCTGGCTTCAACGGAGCCGCGGTCGTGAGACCGCGGAGATCATGCAGCCCACCAAGAAGACGCCCAAGAAACGAAAAGCTTCAACGGAGCCGCGGTCGTGAGACCGCGGAGATGGGCCTGTGGATGGCCCGCCAGCTCTGGGTTTCGTTTCGCTTCAACGGAGCCGCGGTCGTGAGACCGCGGAGATGGGCCTGTGGATGGCCCGCCAGCTCTGGGTTTCGTTTCGCTTCAACGGAGCCGCGGTCGTGAGACCG
>Ga0182740_1002710_pt1 | contig 10558 bp, 9 predicted proteins | sample eDN5th37CKraftBY_FD_128872 | JGI IMG/M metagenome (GOLD analysis project Ga0182740, IMG submission 128872) | Enriched backyard soil microbial communities from Emeryville, California, USA - eDNA 5th pass 37_C Kraft BY (version 2) (version 2) | ecosystem: Environmental > Terrestrial > Soil >...
ACCTCGCTCATTATCCCGCAGCTCGCAGGCCTCTATGCTGCCGCCGCGCCGCTCGCGGAAATGGTTCTGCGCGTCGTGGTCGGGCTGTCGCTGGTGCCGCATGGCCTGCGCATGTCGATGGGCTTTTTCCCGAAGTCCGGCGGTCCGGTGAGCAACGTGACCGACTTCGCTAAATTGCTCGACAACGGCGGCTATCGACCGGGCCGCCTCTGGGCCTGGGTGATCGTGGTGACCGAACTGGCTGGCGGTCCAATGTTCGCGCTTGGGTTTTTCACACGGCCGGTGGCGATCCCGATCGTGATCCTCCTGGCGCTCAGCATCTGGGAGCACCGCAAGGGCTTTTTCTGGAATCAGGGCGGATTTGAATATCCGCTGCTGTGGACTGCGGCCGCGCTCTACTTTCTCGCCAATGGCGGCGGCGCTTATTCTCTCGATGCTTTGATCGGCCGGGCCTTCTGAACCTTATCGGTCCGTCGTACTAATCACTCCATTGCGGCGCTTCGCCGCGAGGGGCTGTCCTGCCATGACCTATCTTGCCGCGGCGATCCTCGTCGCAGTCCTGATCTACGGCGTCGTGATCTTCAACGGCCTCGTTCGCCGTCGCAATCTGGTGCGCGAAGGGTGGAGCGGGATCGACGTGCAATTGCGCCGGCGCACCGATCTCGTGCCCGGCCTGGTCGAAACGGTGAAAGCCTACGCCGCGCATGAACGTAAATTGTTCGAGGACATCGCGGCGATCCGCGCGGCCAGCATCGCAGCCTCCAATGTGAAGACGCAGCAGGATACGGAACGCGCGCTGGAGGGCGCGCTCTCGAAGCTGATCGCGCTTAAAGAGGCCTATCCGAACCTGAAGGCGGACCAGAACTTTCTCAAGCTACAGGAGCAGCTGGCCGAGATCGAGGACCATCTGCAGATGGCGCGGCGCTACTACAACGGTGCGGTGCGCGACCTGAATATCGCGATCCAGTCGTTCCCGAATGTGATGATCGCACGGCCGCTCGGCTTCGCGGAGGCGGACTTCTTCGAACTGGACGGCGCCGGACGCGTGCTGCCGAATGTCTCGTTTGAACGGAGCGCGTCATGACAGTGGCGCTGCGTGCGCTTGTTGCAGCGGTCGTGCTGGCGGCGGGCTGTGCGCCGGCTGCAGCGGTCGAGCGCATCCTGCAATTCATCAGCGACGTGCAGGTCGAGAAGAACTCCGACCTGCTTGTCACGGAGACCATCCGCGTCCAGGCCGAAGGCCACGAGATCCGGCGCGGTATCCTGCGCGATTTTCCGACCCGCTATACCGGGAGGGACGGGCGCAGGGTCGAGGTCGGTTTCGACGTGCTTTCGGTCACCCGCAACGGCAACCCTGAAACCTATACGACCGAGAGCCTTTCGAACGGCGTACGCGTGCGCATCGGCAGCGGCGACCGCACGGTGCCTTTCGGTCCCAACACCTATGTCATCCGTTACCGCACCACGCGCCAGATCGGGTTCTTCGAGACGTTCGACGAGTTGTACTGGAACGCGACCGGTACTGGATGGACTTTCCCGATCGATGTCGCGGAAGCGCGGATCACGCTGCCGGAAAAGGCCGATTTCATTCAGACAGCGCTCTATACAGGGCCGCAGGGAGCAAACGGCAAGGACGCGAGGATCGTGGAACAGCGCCCCGGTTATATCGTGTTTCGCACGACGCGACCGCTTCCGGCGCGCAACGGATTGACCGTCGCCGCCGCTTTCCCGAAAGGCATCGTCACGCCGCCGACTCAGGCTCAACTCGCGCGCTATTGGCTCACCGACAATCTGCCCGTTGTTGTCAGCGGCATCGGGCTGTTGCTGTTGCTCGGCTATTACCTGTTTGCCTGGCTGAAGGTCGGGCGCGATCCGGCACGCGGAACCATCATCCCGCTGTTCACGCCGCCGAAGGACATGTCGGCGCCGGCGGTTCGCTACGTGTACGAGATGGAGTTCGACAACCGGACTTTCAGCTCGGCCATTCTCGATCTCGCGGTGCGTGGCGGCGTGAAACTGAACGACACCGGCAAGCAGATGCGCCTGACGGCGCTCACCGGCGCACGCGATGTCTCGACGCCGGTCGCGGCCATGGCGCGCGAGTTGTTCCTGAAGGATTCGTCGCTTCTGCTCGACAACGTCAACCACAAGAAGATCGGCAAGGCGAAGGACGAATTACACAGGCGCCTCAGGGCGCTGTATCTCAAGACCATGTTCGCCAACAACTACGGGTGGTCGAATGTCGGTCTCCTGTTGTGGGTGCTGTTCACGGCAGCTGTCGCGTTTTCGGTGTTCGTGAGCTACGGCGCCGAACTTGGCGGCGCCATGCTGTTTGGCACGGCGTTCGCGGCGCCGGGCCTCTGCGTGATGACGGCGTTCCTGGCCGGCTTCATAACCGGACGCACCGGTTTCCTCGCGTTCATCTTCGGATTTCTTTTCGCGGGCGCCTTTGCAGTGGCGGGTTTCGCCGTCCTGTATGGCGCGACCTACGATGCGACGAAGTCCATCGTCAGCCCCTACATGATCGCGATGATGATGCCGGTGCTGATCGCGCCGCTGATCGCGATGTCGTATTATCTGCTGAAGGCGCCGACCGTGCAGGGCCGCAAGGTCATGGACGAGATCGAAGGCTTCAAGCAGTATCTCGGGGTGGCCGAGGAGGATCGGCTGAACTATCTGCACCCGCCCGAAAAGACGCCGGAATTGTTCGAGCGCTACCTGCCTTATGCGGTGGCGCTCAATGTCGAGAACCGCTGGGCCGAGCGTTTTGCCGGCGTGCTCGCCGCGGCCGCGGCCGCGGGCGCCGCAACGGCGGCCTGGTATACGGGCGACCGCTTGTCGAACAATGACTGGGGCGGTTTTGCGAGTCGCGTCGGCGATACGCTGTCGAGCACGGTGGCGTCGGCTTCGACGGCGCCGGGATCGAGCGGCGGGAGCGGCTCCTCCGGTTCGAGCGGAGGCGGTTCGTCCGGCGGTGGTGGAGGCGGCGGCGGCGGATCGGGCTGGTAGCCCGCCGGCGCCTTACGGCAGCAATTTCACCTTGCGGTTCTTCATCATGCGCAGCAGCGCGTCGCGCAGGTTTTCGGATTCCTTGCTGCTGAAGCCCTTCATCGCGGCCCGGAATTCCGACACCGCGAGCGGGCGCATCTTGTCATAGACTGCACGGCCCTTCGGCGTGATGAAGAGATGCACGTTTCGTGAGTCGGTCTTGCCATTCTCACGGCTGACATAGCCTCGCTTTGCGAGATTGGCGGCCAGCCGGCTGACGCTCGGCTGCGGAAGCACGGTCGCCTCGGCGAGCTCGGTGAGGTTCGCGCCCTCATGGACGGCAAGGACGGCGAGAATCCGCCAGTCCTGGAAGGTGAAGCCGCGCTTTCGCAGATCGTCTGCGAGGTTCTGATTCATCCGGGCAATCAGCCGGTTCATCAGATACGGCAGCATGTCGTCGAGATGCAGATCCCTGGCCATCACGTCCCGAGCAGTCGTGGCAGCCATGTTGCGATCGGCGGAAACAGGAAAATCATCGCCAGAACCAGAATGGCCACGAACACATAAGGCAGGGCCGCGAGATAGATCTGGTTCATCGTGATGTGCGGCGGCGCGACTCCCTTCATCGTGAACAGCAGCAGCCCGAATGGTGGGTGCAGCAGCCCGAGCTGCATGCAGATCAGGAAGATCACGCCGAACCAGATCGGGTCGATACCGAGCTTGATCACCAGCGGCATGAAGAAGGGCAGGGTGATCAGCATCATCGAGACCTGATCCACGAAGCAGCCGAGGAAGATCAGGATCAGGATCATGCCGATGATCACGGCGCTCGGGCTGAGATTTTGCGCGGTGATCAGGCTGTTGATGCCATTCACGACCCCCGAGAAGCTCAGCACCTGCGAGAACACGGTGGCGCCGAGGATGATGAACAGGATCACGCCCGAAACCGCGACGGTGCCGAGCAGGGCCTTCATCAGCTTTTCGAAGGTCAGGCTGCGATAAAGGATGGCGGCCACGATGGTGCAGGCTGCGCCCAGCGCAGCGGCTTCGGTCGGCGCGGCCCAGCCGGCCGTCATCGCGCGCACGACGAGGGCGAAGATCCCGAGCAGCGGCAGCACGTAGACGACGAACGGCCGCCAGCGCTCCCAGAACGACGGCGCCTCATCGAGGTCTTCGACCGGCGCGAGCGCCGGATTGAAATAGCAGCGAAGGATGATGTAGCCGAGGAACATCGCGCTCATCAGCAGGCCGGGAATGATGCCGGCGATCAGCAGCCCGGAAATCGAGATGCCGGCGAGGCTGCCCAGCAGCACGGTCAGCGCCGAGGGCGGGATCAGCATGTCGACGCCGCCGATGCCGATGATCGGACCCATCGCCATTTTCGGTTCGTAACCGCGCTCCAGCATGTTCGGCAGCATCAGTGTACCGAGCAGCGCCGTGGTCGCGATGGTGGAACCCGAGATCGCCGAAAACACGGTGCCCGCGACGATGGCGATCACCGACAGACGCCCGGGGACGCGGCGGATCAACAACGCGAAGGCGTCGATCGCTTTCATCGCGACGCCGGACTGGAACAGCACTTCGCCCATCAGGACGAAGAACGGAATCGGCGTCAGCGCAAAGGCGGTGACCGATTGCACGGCATTGCGGTTGACCTGGATCAGGCCGGAGTCGCCGCCGATAAACACGAATGCGCCGACGATATTGATCGCAAGGAATGCGAACGCGACAGGCAGGCCGACCGCCATCAATGCGACCAGACCGCCGAACAGCAAGATGCTTGCTTCACCCCATCCCATCATCGTTCAGGCGACTGACGTCGCCTCCTCGCGCGGGGTCCGGTTCTTCAGCAGCCGCTGGAACCGGAAGATGAATTCGATGGCGAGCAGAACGAAGGCGATCGGCAGCGGCACGAGGAGCCACCATTCGGGAAAGACGAGATTCTTGATGGTGATCGAGCCTGAGCGGTAGGCATCCAGCGTCATCAGCGTGCCGTAGCGGATCATGATCAGGCAGACGATGAAACCGGCAATGTCGCCGACGGCTTCGAACAGCCATGCATGGCGCTTCGGCACGGCGGTGAGCAGGAGATCGAGCCGCACATGCTGGCCGCGATGCAGGAGCCATGGCGCGGTCAGGAGGGTAATCATGTAGAGCGCATATTCCGAAACCTCGTTCGCCCAAAGCAGGCCTTTGACGAACAGGTTTCGCAGCAGGATGTCGCCGGTGACGATGACGACCATCACGAGCAGCAGCAAGGCGGCAAGGACCGCAAGGAAGTTCAGAAACTTGGCGTAGAGTTCAGACAGACGGGTCACATGGACGACCTTGGATGATGCGGTTCTGACCGGGCCCGACCCGGCCTTCCATCGTTCGAAGATGATGGATGGCGCGGATCAGGATCGTCCATGGCCGCAGGTTTAGTTTCCTGCGAGTTCACGCAGTTTTTTGCCGGTCTCCGGCGCTTTGGCGATGACCGCTTGCCAGGCGACGTCGTTCGCCTTCTTGAGGAAGTCCTGAGAAGCCTGCGGACCGAAATCCAGCGCCTGGATGCCGGTCTTGGCCTGCCGCTCGCGCTCGGCCTTAACGAGTTCGGCGCTTTCCGTAGCGTCGAGACCCTCAAGCCAGAGCGCGGCATCGGTCAGAACCTTGCGCTGCGCGTCGTTCAGGCTTTTCCACACATCCTGATTCACCAGCACGTTGACCTCGACGCTGTAGAAGGCCGGCTCCATGCGGAACTTGGTCACCTTTTCCCAGCCGAGATCGAAGATGCCGAGGATCGGCCAGCCGTAGCCGTCGACGACGCCGCGTTCGAGCGCGGTGTAGACCTCACCCGGAGGTGTGGTGATTGGCGTGCCGCCAAGGGCCTGCACGATGTCGCGATAGACGGGCGTGACCCGGATCTTCAGACCACTGAAGTCGACCTTGTCGATCTTCTTGTTGAGATAGATGTGGAATGGCACCGACACGAACTGGCGCGCGAGATAGTACGAATTGAGCTTCTGGTTATGCAGCTCGTTGATATACGCCCAGGTGCCGTTCTTGCGCTGTTCCGCCGTGGGCTTGCTGATCAGCTTGAAGGCATCGGCCTCCGGCATCAGGTTGGTGTAGAACGCCCCGGTCACGTTGGCGATGTCCACCACCTTGTTGCGGACCGCATTGCCGACCTCGAACGGAGGCATCGCGCGCGGGCCGCCGATATAGTTGATCTGGATGATGCCCTTGCCGTCCTTGTTCACCTTCTCGATGAAGCGCTCGAATCCCTTGGAAAACTGCGTGCCTTCGGCGAACGAAGTCACGCCGCGCAGCGTCACTTCCTGCGCCTGTGCAGTTCCGGACAGCGCGATCACCGACACGGCCAGCGTCGCGCTTAGAAAATGTGCTCTCATCAACCCCTCCCAGGACCTGGCATTTCGCCGATTGTATTCGTTTGAATACGGTCTAGCCTTGGCCCTGAAAAGTCAATTGTTGCCGGGCGCGATCAGCGCCCGGCAATCTTTGGGGATCACTCGCCGTTGAGGGCGCGGAGCTTCTTGCCGAATTCGGGGGACTTCGCAATCACTGCGTCCCAAGCCAGCGTGTTGGCCTTCCTGACGAATTCCTTTGAGGCCTCGGGACCGAAATCGATCGTCTGCACGCCGGCCTTGGCCTGACGCTCGCGCTCGGTTTTCACCAGCTCGGCATTCTCGGTGGCGTCGAGCCCTTCAAGCCAGAGAGCTGCATCGGTCAGGACCTTGCGCTGCGCGTCGGTGAGGCTCTTCCAGGTGTCCTGGTTGACCAACAGGCCAACGTCGACGCTGTAGAAGCCGGGATCGATGCGAAACTTGGTCACCTTTTCCCAGCCCAGATCGAAAATGCCGAGGACCGGCCACCCGTAGCCGTCGACCACGCCGCGCTCGAGTGCGGTGTAGACCTCGCCCGGAGGCGTGGTGATCGGGGTGCCGCCAAGTACCTGGACGAGATCGCGATAGACTGGCGTCACGCGGACCTTGAGGCCGGAGAAATCCACCTTCTCGGGCTTCTTGTTCAGATAGATGTGGTAGGGCACCGAGACGAAAAGCCGCGCCAGATAATGCGAATTCAGCTTTTGACGGTGGATGTCGGTCAGAAGCTCCCAGGTACCATTCTTCCGTTGCTCGGCCGCCGGCTTGTTCAGCAGCTTGATGGCGTCGGCTTCCGGCATGAGGTTGGTGTAGAACGCCGCCGCGACATTGGCGATATCGACGACCTTGGAGCGCACGGCATTGCCGACTTCGAAGGGCGGAATCGCGCGCGGGCCGCCGATATAGTTGATCTGGATGACGCCCTTGCCCTCCTTGTTCACCTTCTCGACGAAGCGCTCGAAAGGCGCCGAGATCTGGCTGCCTTCGGCGAAGGAGGAGACGGCACGCAGGGTCACTTCCTGTGCTGGCGCGGCTGACGCATTGCACAAAAACGCAGCGGCCGCTGCCAAAATCACATTCACGCGCATTCTGATATCCTTTGGTCCGGCTGTTCCGAATTATATTCGTTTGAATATAATCGGGTCCACTATATCATTGGCCCGGTAGGCCCGGTCGCGGGTTATGCAACATCCCGGCCAGTTCGGAGAAGGCGATGGCGGAGCGTTCATTCAAGAAGGAAGTCGAGCAGCTGAAGCTTGGCGAGGGACAGGAGTTCCGCGGTGAAGCGATCCTGTGCGTTACCAAGGCCCTGCTGCAATCCGGCGTTTCCTACGTGTCCGGCTATCAGGGCGCGCCGATCTCGCATCTGATCGACGTGCTGAACGATGCCGAGCCGATGCTGAAGGAATTGGGCGTCCGCTTTGAGTCGTCTGCCAACGAGGCCGCTGCCGCCGCAGCGCTGTCGGCCTCCGTGAGCTATCCGCTGCGCGGCGCGTGCACGTTCAAGGCACCGGTCGGCACCAACGTCGCTTCCGACGCGCTCGCCAATCTTTCGTCCGGCGGCGTGAAAGGCGGCGCGCTGATCATCGTCGGCGAAGACTACGGCGAGGGCTCCTCGATCATGCAGGAGCGCAGTCATGCGTTTGCGATGAAGTCGCAGATGTGGCTGCTCGACCCGCGGCCGAATGTGCAGACCATCGTCGATATGGTGGAGAAGGGCTTCCAGCTTTCGGAGGCCAGCAACACGGCGGTGATGCTGCAGCTTCGCATCCGCGCCTGCCATGTCTATGGCTCGTTCATCGCCAAGGACAACGTGCGGCCGGACTACACGCGGCTTGATGCACTCAAAAATCCCCAGCGCGACATCTCCCGGTACGCACTGCCGCCCTTCACCTACGAGCACGAGAAGGAAAAGATCGACATCCGCTGGCCGGCCGCGGTGCAGTTCATCATCGACAACAAGATCAACGAATTCTTCGACGGCGAGGTGTCGGATGTCGGCATCGTCATGCAGGGCGGTATGTACAACAACACGCTGCGCGCCATGGAGATCCTCGGTCTCGCCGACATCTACGGCAACAGCCGCATCCCGCTGTATGTGCTGAACGCCACCTATCCGCTGGTCGACGACGAGTTCATCAAGTTCTGCGCCGGCAAGAAGGCGATCCTCCTGATCGAGGAAGGCCAGCCGAATTTCATCGAGCAGGCGGTCAACACCATCCTGCGCAAGGCCGATCTTCAGACGAAGGTCGAAGGCAAGGGCGTGCTGCCGATGGCCGGTGAATATACCGGCGGCGTGCTGAAGGCGGGCATCCAGAGATTCTGCACGCTGCATCGCCCCGATCTGCTGCTGCCCGAGGAGCCGAAGCAGACCAACAAAAGTCTGCCGGCCGCGCTCGAAACGCTCGGCCAGAATGTGCAGGGCCGTCCGCCGTCGTTCTGCACCGGTTGCCCGGAGCGGCCGATCTTTTCGGCGATGAAGCTCGTGCAGCAGGAAGTCGGCCCGCTGCACGTCAGCGCCGACATCGGCTGCCACACCTTCGCGGCGCTGCAGCCGTTCAATCTCGGCCAGGCCACCATGGGTTACGGCCTCGGCGGCGCCGGCGCCTCTCCGTTATCGGGGCAGGGCGGCAAGCGTCCTGTCGCGGTCGTGGGTGACGGCGGTTTCTGGCACAACGGACTGGTCTCGAGTGTCGGTCATCAGGTCTTCAACAAGACCGACGGCGTGATGCTGATCGTGGACAATGGCTATGCCGCCGCGACCGGCGGCCAGGACATCCTGTCCTCGGCGGGCACGGTCGAAACGCGTTCGACCCAGCATCCTATCGAGAAGGCGGTTCGCGGCGTCGGCGTCGAATGGGTGCGGCACATCACGCGCACCTACGATGTCGCCAAGATGCGCGACACGCTGCGCGAGGCTCTGACGACCGAGACGAAGGGCCCGAAAGTCATCATCGCGTCGTCCGAATGCATGCTCAACAAGCAGCGGCGCATCAAGCCGCTGATCCGTGACGCCGTGAAGCGCGGCGAGCGCATGGTGCGCGACCGGTTCGGCGTCGACCCGGATACGTGTACGGGCGATCATTCCTGTATCCGCCTGTCCGGCTGTCCGTCGCTGACGATTGCGCCCAATCCCGACCCGCTGCGGCGCGACCCGATCACCAAGGTGATCAACACCTGCGTCGGCTGCGGCAATTGCGGCGAGGTCGCACACGCCGCGGTGCTGTGCCCGTCGTTCTACCAGGCCTCGATCATCGACAATCCGACCGGCTGGGACCGCTTCAAGCAGCGCATGCGTGACGCGGTGATCGGCTTCTTCCAGCGCCGGCTCGAAAAGAAGATGGTGACGGCATGAACACCCCGCTCGTCGATACTCGCGGCGCCGCTCGCATTCGTCCGATCACCATCGCGATTCTTGCCATGGGCGGCGAGGGTGGCGGCGTGCTCGCCGACTGGATCATCGATCTCGCCGAGCATGGCGGCTATCTCGCGCAGATGACGTCCGTGCCGGGCGTGGCGCAGCGCACCGGTGCGACCATCTATTACGTCGAGCTGTTCCCGAAAGCAGCGGCGCGCGACAAGAAGCCGGTGCTGGCGCTGATGCCGGTGCCGGGCGACGTCGATATCGTGATGGCGTCGGAGCTTATGGAAGCGGGCCGCGCTGTGACCCGCGGTTTTGTCACGCCCGACCGCACCACGCTCCTCACGTCGACGCACCGCGTCTATACGATGCTGGAGCGGACGGCGCTGGCCGATGACCGCGTCGACGCAACGGCCATTCTGAAGTCGATCGATGAGCCTCGCGTCGTCTGCACGCCTTCGACATGGCCAGCATCGCGGATGCAACCGGGAGTCTCGTAAGTGCGGTGTTGTTCGGCGCGCTGGCCGGTTCCGGCACGCTGCCGTTCCAGAAGATGGCGTTCGAGGCCACGATCCGGCGCGGCGGCGTCGGCGTCGAGGCGAGCGTGCGCGCCTTCAATGCCGGCTTCGAAGCCGCGGCATCCGGCAATGCGCCGGCGCTGCCGGCCGAGCGGCCGTTCGATCCGCAGGCGCGTGATACCGCCGTGCAGTCGCTTGTGGCGCCGGTTGACGAAGCCCTGTCGATCGTCTCGCGCCCGATCGTCAGCGCCGGTGTGGTTCGCCTCGCCGATTATCAGAACGAGGATTACGCAAAACTCTATCTCAAG
>Ga0182740_1002712_pt1 | contig 10552 bp, 13 predicted proteins | sample eDN5th37CKraftBY_FD_128872 | JGI IMG/M metagenome (GOLD analysis project Ga0182740, IMG submission 128872) | Enriched backyard soil microbial communities from Emeryville, California, USA - eDNA 5th pass 37_C Kraft BY (version 2) (version 2) | ecosystem: Environmental > Terrestrial > Soil >...
ATGATCGCCCCGGACATGGCCACCATGCTGTCCTTCGTGGCGACGGACGCGCCGTTCGCCGCGCCGGTGTTGCAGGCGTTGCTGCGCAAGGCCACCGACCGCACCTTCAACTGCGTCACCATCGACGGCGACACTTCCACCTCCGACACCCTGCTGCTGTTCGCCACCGGCGCGGCTGCGGCTCGCGGCGCGCCGCAGATCACCGCCCCTGGCGACAGGCGCCTGGCGCCGTTCCGCAAGGCGCTGACGACGCTGCTGCGTGATCTGGCCCAGCAGGTGGCCCGTGACGGCGAGGGCGCCCGCAAGCTGATTACCGTGAACGTGCAGGGGGCGAAGAGTGAGCGCTCGGCCCACCGCATCGCCATGTCGATCGCCAATTCGCCGCTGGTGAAAACCGCCGTCGCCGGCGAGGACGCCAACTGGGGCCGGGTGGTGATGGCCGTCGGCAAGGCGGGCGAACCGGCCGACCGCGACCGCCTGTCGATCTGGTTCGGCGACAATCGCCTCGCCCATGAGGGCGAGCGCGACGTTTCCTATTCCGAAGAGGCGACATCGGCCTATATGAAACGTGATGAGATCGCCATCCGGGTCGATCTGGGCATCGGCAGGGGCAAGGCCACGGTGTGGACCTGCGACCTGACCAAGGAATATGTCACCATCAACGGAGACTATCGGAGCTGACCACCGTGATCCATCCGAGCGAGCAACTGGCTTCGGTGCGCCGCTTCGAGGCGGCGGGCTTCCGCGCTTGGCCGGCTGCCGCTGTCCATTACGATGGCACCTGGGTGATCCGGCTGACCGCCGGGCATCCGGCCAAGCGTCTCAACTCCGTCAACCCGCTCGATCGGGGCGATGTGGCCAGCATCACGGAGCGTGTCGCGCGCGCCGGCCGCCGTTTCGAGTCCTATGGTCGTCCCCTCACGTTTCGCGTGTCGCCGCTGTCGGGGCCTGAGCTTTCCGCATGGTTCGATGGCGAGGGCTGGTCCCGCTTCGACGATTCGCTGGTCATGAGCATGCCGCTGGTCGAGGCGCAGGTTGATGAGGCCATCGACCAGATTCCATTGAAGGATATCGGACGCTTCGTGTCGGCTTCGCTGGAAGTGCAGGGGGCGGATGCTTCTCTGCGTGCGGGTCTTTCCGAGATCATTGGCGCGATACAGCCGCAAACCGGACTGTTTGCGATGGAACGCGGGAATGAGCCGCTTGCCAGCCTGATCTGCGTTCACGACGGTGATCTGGCCGGGCTGTTCGAGATTGCAACCCGGGCCGGAGAGCGTCGGCAGGGGCATGGCCGCAAGCTGGTTCTTTCGGCGCTGAAATGGGCGCGCCTGCGCGGGGCACGGCAGGCGTGGTTGCAGGTGGAAGCCGCCAATGAGCCGGCGCTTGCGCTTTACCGTTCCCTCGGTTTCACCGAGGTCTATCGCTATCACTATCGCCGTCCGCCCGGAGCCTGAAAGCGTGACCGACAAGCCGAGACGTCTTTTGCTGGTCAGCGCCTGCGCGCTCGTCGACGCCGACGGGCGGGTGCTGATCGCCCAGCGCCCGGAAGGCAAGCAGCTTGCAGGCCTGTGGGAATTTCCCGGCGGCAAGGTGGAGCAGGGTGAGACGCCGGAGGAGTGCCTGGTGCGGGAGCTGCGCGAGGAGCTCGGCATCGAGACGCAGATCCCGTGCCTTGCACCGCTGACCTTCGCCAGCCACACCTATGACGATTTCCACCTGCTGATGCCGCTCTATGTGTGCAGGCGCTTCACCGGCACACCGCAGCCACGCGAAGCGCAGGCGCTGAAATGGTTGCGCCCGCGCCAGATGCGCGACTATCCGATGCCGCCGGCCGATGCGCCGCTGATCCCCTTCCTGATCGATCTCCTGTAACGCGGCAACGCTTCCGGCATTTCGCTTTAAGGTTGTATTAAGCATGTTCTGAAAAACTGAACATGGCTTCGGTCCTTTGCTGGTCCGTAGGGGTGTGGGCAATTTTCCGGGGAGGCCGGTTTGAGTCTCGACAACGACTGGGAAAGAATTCGCGGACGCCGCCAGGCGGTCGTGAGACGCGGAAGCATGGGCATGTTGCGGCTTTCGCTGCTTTTCGGAACGGCGGCTGCCGCCCTCACCCTGCTGGTAACGCCATATCTGGCGGACAGGACCGCTCGACAGCTGTCCCGCGCCGAGCCGGCAGGACTTGATTTCATGAGCACGGGTTCCGTGGCGCGTGGCACAAACACATACACCATGCGCAGAAGCGTGCTGCAGGCCTCCAACACCGGCGTCTGCATCATTCGCGCCAATGGCTCACGCAGCGGAGATTGCTGAACCGCGGCACTTTACCCTGCGTTAACGCTGTTGCGTTAACCTTCCTTAATCCCTGCCCGATAGGTTCTCTTCAAAAGAGGGGCATTCGCGCATGGTCGTTCGCATCCGGCAGTTCCTTGCAGACCAGACCGGCACTGCCGCGATCGAATATGGCCTCATCGCTACGCTGATCACGCTTGCCATCATCGTGGCGCTCGGCGGAGCCGCGGATCAGGTAACGGCCATGTGGGGATCGAACGATTCAAAGATCAGCCAGGCATTGAACGGCCCGTAAGGGGCCTATTCGCCACGCGCGCACTGGATGATGGCGGCCCGCAACTCGTCCAGTCCCTGATTTTTTTCCGAAGAGGTTGCCAGCACGGCCGGGAACGCTGCCGGACGCTTGCGGATTTTCTGCACTGTATCCTCGATCAGCCGCGGCACGCCGGCGGCTTTGATCTTGTCGGTCTTCGTCAGGACGATCTGGTAGGAAACGGCTGCCTTGTCGAGCAGGGACAGCACGTCCTCGTCATTAGCTTTGATGCCATGGCGGGAATCGATGAGCACATAGACGCGCTTCAGCGTCACGCGGCCCTTCAGATAGTCGAACACCAGTTTCGTCCACTGATCGACATGCTCCTTGGGCGCCTGCGCGTAGCCGTAGCCGGGCATGTCGACCAGCGCCAGCGGGGGCAGATCGGCATCCTGCCCGGAAAATCCGTCTGGAACGAAGTAGTTCAGCTCTTGCGTGCGACCGGGAGTGTTGGAGGTGCGCGCCAAACCCTTTCTCGAGACCAGCGCGTTGATGAGCGACGACTTGCCGACATTGGAGCGGCCGGCAAAGGCGATCTCCGGCGGGCCTTCGGGCGGCAGGAATTTCATCGCCGGCACGCCGCGGATGAAAACCCAGGGCCGTGTGAACAATGCGATATCGAGGCCGGAGGTTGCCACCGTGGCAACGCTGGTCTGATCGGGCGCGGTCATGAAATGCCTTTCACGCTGGAGCCGCGATCATTCTGGCGAATGTGGGTTCGCTGCTCCAGATATTTCTTTGTAGCCATATTGCTGCGGTGCCGGACGATTTCGTCCGGTCGCCCAACGCTCCAGCCTTGTTGAAACCGCTTATAAGCGGCCCCATGCGGCTAGTCCAGAAAGCGAATCGTTGGGAAGGTGTTAGCCGGCGGGTGAAATTACGCTGTGCGCACAGGAATTTGGCACTTTGTTGCATGGAATATTGCATAGCAGCAATATGTTGTTAATTTCACGGTCCGACAGTGAAGGTCCGGCGTCGCCGTCCTCATAGGTCGTCAGGTGGCAAGGACTTTTGATGTTCTATCAGCTTTACGAACTGAATCATGCCGCATTGCAGCCCGCCCGCGCTTTTGCGGATGCCATGCACGCGCTCTATTCCAACCCGCTCAACCCGTTTTCGGGAACCGTGTGGGGGCGATCGGTGACCGCGACGGCAGAGCTTTTCGAGCGTAGCACCCGCCACTATGGCAAGCCGGAGTTCGGGCTTCATACAACAAAGGTAGACTGGGCCACCGTCGACGTTGCGGAAAGGGTCGTCTGGTCGCGTCCCTTTTGCCGCCTGCTGAATTTTCATCGGGATCTGCCGGCTGGCCGGCGCCCGGATCCAAAGCTTCTGATTGTTGCGCCGATGTCAGGCCATTTTGCGACGCTTCTGCGCGGCACCGTGGAAACCATGCTTCCGCATGCGGACGTCTACATCACCGACTGGACCGACGCGCGCATGGTGCCGGCTTCGGACGGCTGTTTCGATTTCGACGATTACGTGGATTACGTGATCGACATGCTGCACACGCTGGGCCCGGACACGCATGTGATGGCGGTCTGCCAGCCTTCCGTGCCCGTTCTGGTGGCCGCTGCGGTGATGGAGCAGCGCGGCGACCCGCTTGCCCCGGCGTCGATGACGCTGATGGGCGGCCCGATCGACACGCGCCGCAGCCCGACCGCCGTGAACGTGCTGGCCGAGGAAAAAGGGCTGGAGTGGTTTCGCGACAACGCTATCATGGAAGTGCCGTGGCCGGCGCCCGGCTTCGGCCGCAAGGTCTATCCGGGCTTCCTGCAACTGTCGGGCTTCATGAGCATGAACCTCGACCGCCACATGATCGCGCACAAGGACTTCTTCATGCATCTCGTCAAGGATGACGGGGACAGCGCAGAGAAGCACCGCGATTTCTATGATGAATATCTGGCTGTGATGGACCTGACGGCAGAATTCTATCTGCAGACGGTCGACAGCGTCTTCATCAGCCACTCCCTGCCGAAGGGCGAAATGTGGCATCGCGGCAAGCTTGTCGATACGGGCGCCATTCGCAATGTCGCGCTGTTTACGGTTGAAGGCGAGAACGACGACATATCGGGGCTTGGCCAGACGCAGGCCGCGCACGACCTTTGCGTGAACCTGCCGGATTCCAAACGGGCCCACTACATGCAGCCGCGCGTCGGTCACTATGGCGTGTTTAACGGTTCACGTTTCCGTGCCGAGATTGCCCCGCGCATCATGGATTTCATCGCCAGCAACAGGCAGGATGCCGCGGCCGCGAAGCCGCGTCTGGTGCGCTCCAGACCCTCCTGACACTGAGGTAGCGGCGACTGTTGCACATTCGCCGCTCTCCTTAACCATGTTTCAAGGCTCACCTTCAGGTCAATTGACACGAAGTGTAAATCGCCGTTAACGTTTTGTTAACGAACAGAGGCGAGCGGGCCGATGACTTCTTTTCCCTCAGGGCTGCGCTTGCGCGCCATCATGACAGGCATGACCGGGCTGGCAGCCGTGCTGGCTCTTGGTGTGCCGGCTGTGATGGCCGGCTCCATGGTGACGAGCGGCATCACCTCGCAGCCAATCGGCCACTACGATTTCTGCCAGATCAACAAGGCTGAATGCTCCATCCGCACGGTCGATCGCGGCCCGGTAAAGATGACGCAGCAGCTGTGGGACATGCTGGTGAAGGTTTCCGCCGGCGTCAACGCGGCCGTCACCCCCATGAGCGATATGGAAATCTACGGCAAGGAAGAAGTCTGGGCCTATCCCGACAATGGCGTTGGCGATTGCGAGGACTATGTGCTGGAAAAGCGCCGCCAGCTGAACAAGATGGGTGTTCCGCTTTCCGACCTGCTCATCACCGTGGTTCGCAAGCCCGATGGTGAAGGCCATGCCGTGTTGACGGTGCGCACCAGCAAGGGCGACTTCATTCTCGACAACCTGCGTGATGACGTGCGTTCGTGGGAAGACACCGGCTATCGTTACCTGAAGCGTCAGGCCTCGAACCATACCGGACGCTGGGTCTCGATCCGCGACGACCAGCAGGTTCTGGTCGGCTCGGTCCGCTAAAGCATGTCGCCCGAAAGTGGGAACCGGTTTCGGGATAACGACATGCGGAAGAACAGCAACTTAAAGCGTAAGGAGCGAATCTGAAAGATCGCGACACGCTTTAAGGCCTGCTTCGCGAAACCTGTGATGCTCCCTACCGGAAATTGGCCGGAAGCCGGGATTTCATTGCTTTGTAGAGTTCTGAAGGGCCTCAGCCAGCGACATCTTGGCGCTGCCTGGCTTCAGCGGCTTTTGCTGCGAAGCATCGGGCGCCCAGCCTGACAGCCACACCACGGGAAAGCTTGCCCTGATGCGCCCGTCCGGATCGGAGAAGCGCTCGGCGTAGATTTCGGCTGCGCGGGTGAACAGCGCGCGCGTGGCGGGGCGGCGTGACCGATCGGCCAGCACGTTGGTTTCGCCCATGGCGCGCAGGTCCGCCATCAGCGCGAACATATGATCGTAGCGCACCGTCATGGTCTCGATGTCGGCGACGGGCAACGCAAATCCGGCGCGCTGCAACAGGGCGCCGGCATCACGCACATCCACGAAGGGGCTGATGCGCGGGCTGATGCCGCCATGAAGCTCTGTTTCTGCCGTAAGAAGGCTTTCGCGCAACTCGGCAAGCGTGCCTGCGCCAGCCATGGCGCCGAGAAACAAGCCGTCAGGCTTCAGCGCGCGCCTGATCTGCACCAGCATGCCGGGAATGTCGTTCATCGTCTGCAAGGACATGAGCGAGATGGCGAGGTCAATGCTTTCCGGTTCGAGCGGCACGGTCTCAAAAGGAGCGAGTACCGTGTCCGCACCGCCGGCGAAACAGGTATCGCACTCCACCCGCACGACGCTTTGCGCCTTGCCGCTGTCGCTGATGGCCGCCATTGCCGAAGGCGTCTGGCAAAAAAGTGCTGCCGCCCGGCCGAACCGGCGGTCGACCGCCGAAAGCCGCTCGGCCAGATCGTCGGCGGCATGGCGCATGAGAAAGTCCGCGCCGGGCACATCGAGACGCTGAGCCCGACGCTTGTGGACCAGCCAGAGAGGGGTGTCGAAGAGGGTCTGCACCACGTATTGCGCTTCCGGATTTTCTGCTTAGTTTGCCATCTGGGCTTACCAACTGGCAATCAGGTGGCCGATTGGAGGGGGGAGATCAAGGGGCTTGGCCGAACCATTTTCGACTGGCCGGCGCGGATATTGTTTCCCCCGGTGTGTGCCGGCTGTCGCCGTCAGGTCAGCCAGCCCGGCGTTTTGTGCGGTTCCTGCTGGCCGAGCCTGACCTTTCTGGAGCGGCCGTGGTGCCCCGTCATGGGCACGCCGTTTCCGCATGAAATGGGCGAGGGGTTCCTGTCGGGCGAGGCGCTGGCCGATCCGCCGCCATTCGAGCGTGCCCGTGCTGCCGTGATTTATCAGGGAGTGGCCTGCGACATGGTGCGGGGTCTCAAATATCACGATCGCACCGATCTTGCGCCATGGATGGCCGGATGGATGCTGAGAGCCGGCGCGGAGCTGTTCGCCGAGGCAGACGTGATCGTGTCGGTTCCGCTTTACTGGCGTCGCTTCTTTCGTCGCAAGTTCAACCAGTCGGCTGAGCTTGCCCGCGCACTGTCGGCGCGTTCGGGCATAAGGTTCGAGCCTTCGGTGGTGAAGCGCGTGCGCCAGACGCGGCCGCAGGTCGGGCTGGAGCGACGCGAACGCGAGGACAATCTGCGAGGTGCATTCCGCGTGCCGCCGGAAGGGATGCTTGCGATAGCGGGGCGAAGGGTGCTGCTGATCGACGATGTCTACACGACCGGCGCCACCGTGCGGGCCGTGACTCTTGCCCTGAAAAAGGGTGGGGCGGGGGCAGTGGACGTGCTCACCTTCGCGCGTGTGCTGCCGGGCGCCGGGACGGATGCCGGCCGGGGGGACTTCCAGCCCGCAACGACAGAGCCTATATGAATTCTGTGAAACAGGCAGGATTGTTGACCAATGGTCGATGTAACCATCTACACGCGCGCCATGTGCGGATATTGTTCGGCGGCAAAACGGCTTCTCGACCGCAAGGGCGTGGCCTACAAGGAGCTTGATGCTTCGTTTTCGCCGGAGCTGCGCCAGGAGATGATCTCCCGCGCCAACGGTCGAACCACATTTCCGCAGATTTTCATCGGTGCGCAGCATGTCGGCGGATGCGACGACCTGCATGAATTGGAAGAAACGGGCAGGCTCGACGCCCTGCTTGCGCAAGAAGCCTGACATCGGAGGATAGAGCAGATGGGAGTGTTCAGGGCAGCGGCGGTCCAGATGCGTTCGGGCATGGATCCCGAACGCAATGCGCGCGATATGGAGGCGCTCGTGCGCGAAGCCGCAGGGCTCGGCGCAACCTATGTGCAGACGCCTGAAATGACCGGCGCCATGGTGCGTGAAAAGGAAGCGCGCGAAAAACTCTTCGTGCCCGAGGATCGCGATATCATCGTCGCCACCGCCCGCCGTCTTGCGCAAGAACTCGGCCTGTTCCTGCATATCGGCTCAACGGCGATCCTGCGTGAGGACGGCAAGGTCGCCAACCGGGCGCTGCTGTTTTCCCCCACCGGCGAGACGCTCGCCACCTATGACAAGATCCACATGTTCGACGTCGATCTCGATCATGGCGAAAGCTGGCGCGAATCCGCGGCCTACGAGCCCGGAACACGCGCCGTCACCGCCCGGATCAACGATGCGACGCTGGGCTTTGCCATCTGCTATGATCTGCGTTTCCCGCAGCTTTTCCGCGCCGAGGCGCTGGCCGGCGCACAGGTGCTGACCGTGCCGGCGGCGTTCACCCGGCAGACCGGCGAGGCGCACTGGCATGTTCTCCTGCGCGCGCGGGCGATCGAGAACGGCGCTTTCGTCGTTGCCGCCGCACAGGGCGGCCAGCATGAGGACGGGCGCGAGACGTTCGGCCATTCGCTCATCGTCGATCCGTGGGGACGTGTGCTGGCCGAGGCCGATCACGACCGGCCGGGCGTCGTCGTGGCCGAAATCGACCCCGCACAATCGGCTGCTGCGCGCGGCAAGATACCGAACCTGAAGAATGCAAGGGAATTCACGCTGGCGGACGGCGTCGGCCGGACAGTCGAAAGGGCAGAGGCTTGATCCGCTTTTCCCTCGTTTGCGAGCATGACCACGAGTTTGAAGCCTGGTTCCGCAGCAGCGACGACTTCGAAACCCAGAAGAAGCGCGGCTTCGTCGATTGTCCGGCCTGCGGTTCTTCAAAGGTGGAAAAGGCGCTGATGGCGCCTGCCGTTTCCACGTCGAAGAAGAAGGAAAAGATGGCACTGGCCATGGGTGAGGCGCAGCGCCGGGCGCTGGAGGAGATCAAGGCGCTGGCGACCAAGGTGCGGGAGAATGCCGACTATGTCGGCGACAAATTCGCCGAGGAAGCCCGCAAGATCCATTTCGGCGAAGCGGATGCGCGCGGCATCTATGGCGAGGCGACGCTGGAAGAGGCGAAGGGCCTTGCAGAGGACGGCATCGATTTCATGCCGATCCCGGTTTTCCCCGACGACAGGAATTGACCGGGCCCTGTGTCCGGTCGCTCGGCGTCCGCTCTGGCCCAATTGCCCTGATGGGTGCTGACACATTTGCGTGCCGCGCCCAGCAGGCTAGCTTCCCCGCATGAAAGCACTCTGGGACTCGGCCGCCGGCCTTCTTCTGATCACCGGATTTCTGCTCGGCGTCGGGCTTCCGCTCGGCAAGATCGCATCTGCGGCCGGCGTTCATGCAATGGTGTGGTCTTTCGTCATCTCGATGGGAGCGGGCGGCGTGCTGTTGTGCGTTCTGCTGGCGCGCCGCCAGCGCATGAGGCTGACCGGCCACCGGCTGCGCTATTTCCTGATCGCTGCCGCCATCTCCTATGCCCTGCCCAATCTGCTCGTCTTTTCGGTGATACCGAAGCTTGGAGCCGGCTATACCGGCATCATGTACACGCTGTCGCCCGTGGTGACGCTGGCGCTTTCGCTGCTGCTCGGCATGCAGCGCCCGAATGCGCTGGGCATGGCCGGAATAGCGATCGGCTTCGCCGGCGCGGCGCTGGTCGCGCTGACACGGGGCGAAGCCTCACAGCCGGCCGACCCGGTCTGGGTGGCGATCGGCCTTCTGCTTCCCGTGTTGCTGGCAGTCGGAAACATATACCGCACCATCGACTGGCCGGCGGATACGGGGCCGACGGAACTTGCCGTCGGCAGCCATCTGGTTTCAGCGGGGATGCTGCTGGCCGCCATCGTCCTCATTCCGGGCCTGTCTGCGTTCACGCCGCTTGCTGAAGTGCCATGGGTGACTTTTGCTCAGGTCGTGGCTGCTGCTGCCATGTTCGCCTTTAATTTCCGGCTGCAGGCGGTAGGCGGTCCGGTCTATCTCAGCCAGATCGGCTATGTCGCGGCGGCCGTGGCGCTGCTTGCCGGCACCATCTTTCTGGGCGAGCACTATCGCTGGGAAACGTGGCTGGGTGCGCTGATGGTGATGATCGGCGTCGCCATCACCACGAAGGCACAGAAAACCGCCGCGCGGCGGCAGGCCGCAGGCTGATTCGGCTCTCTTGTCTCAGGCCGGCTTCGTCCGCTCCGCCAGAACCATGTAATTGACGTCCATGTCCTTCGAGCGCTGCCAGCGATCAGCCAGCGGATGATAGACGACGCCGGTGCGGTCGATGACGCTCAGGCCCGCATTGGCGAGCGCGCTTTCCAGCTCGTCCGGACGGACCAGCTTGCCGAACTGGTGCGTGCCGCGCGGCAGCCAGCGCAGGACATATTCGGCGCCGATGATGGCGAGGCCCAGCGCCTTCAGCGTGCGGTTGATGGTGGCCACGAACATGATGCCGTCCGGTTTGACCATATCTGCGCACTTGCTGATGAACAGGCCGATGTCGGAGACGTGCTCGACGACTTCCATGTTCAGCACGACGTCGAATTTTTCGCCCGC
>Ga0182740_1002714_pt1 | contig 10537 bp, 11 predicted proteins | sample eDN5th37CKraftBY_FD_128872 | JGI IMG/M metagenome (GOLD analysis project Ga0182740, IMG submission 128872) | Enriched backyard soil microbial communities from Emeryville, California, USA - eDNA 5th pass 37_C Kraft BY (version 2) (version 2) | ecosystem: Environmental > Terrestrial > Soil >...
CCGTGCCTTGTTTGGCCAGGGGCTCAGCGGAATGGTACAGGGCTATCAACTGCTTGCGTCCGACACCGGGCTTGGCATGAGGCGCCAACTGGTTCCAGCCCACGGCAGCTACGCCGCGTTCCCGAAAGGCGTCATACAAGCTGCCGCCATCGCCGCGTACCATCCACATCCGCGCCATTGCGTTCCCTCTTGTGTTAACAGTCGACAGTCCAACACGACCAAGGATGTGGTCGGCCGGAAATACCGGGCATTGAAATCTCTACGGCCGCAGATTATTTTTTTAACTAATCTGCAAACGTTGCACACCGATCAGCAGAGCAAGGTCCGAATAATAACTCGTCCCCTTAAATCACATGATCGACTGCCGTCGCTGGAATGAAAAGAGCGCCGAAGCGCTCTTTCGTTTACCTCAACCCTTGAACAGGATCACTCCCACTCAATCGTCGCAGGCGGCTTGCTCGACACGTCGTACACGACCCGATTAATCCCGCGCACTTCATTGATAATCCGCGACGAAACCCGAGCCAGCAGCGGATGCGGCAGCGGCGCCCAGTCGGCGGTCATGAAGTCGAAGGTCTGCACGGCGCGCAGGGCCACGACGTATTCGTAGGTGCGGCCATCGCCCATCACGCCCACCGACTTCACTGGCAGGAACACGGCGAAGGCTTGGGAGGTCAACTCGTACCAGGTCAGCCCGCTGGCCTCGTCCTTGGTGTTGCGCAGTTCTTCGATGAAGATGGCGTCGGCGCGGCGCAGCAGCTCGGCGTATTCGTGCTTGACTTCGCCGAGGATGCGCACGCCCAGGCCGGGGCCGGGGAACGGGTGGCGGTAGACCATCTGCGGCGGCAGGCCCAGGGCCACGCCCAGTTCGCGGACTTCGTCCTTGAACAGTTCGCGCAGGGGTTCCAGCAGTTGCAGGTTCAGCGTGTCCGGCAGGCCGCCCACGTTGTGATGCGACTTGATGGAGGTGGCCTTGCCGGTCTTGGCGCCAGCCGATTCGATGACGTCGGGGTAGATCGTGCCCTGGGCCAGCCACTTGGCGCTCTTCTGCTTGCCGGCCTGTTCCTGGAACACTTCGACGAATTCGCGGCCGATGATCTTGCGCTTGGCTTCCGGATCCGCCACGCCGGCCAGCTTGCCCATGAACTGGGCGGTGGCGTCGATGTGGATGATCTTCACGCCCATGTTTTCGGCGAAGGTCTGCATGACCTGCTTGCCTTCGTCCAGGCGCAACAGGCCGTGGTCGACGAACACGCAGGTGAGCTGGTCGCCGATGGCCTTGTGGATCAGCGCGGCGGCAACAGAGGAGTCCACGCCGCCGGACAGGCCCAGGATGACTTCGTCCGAGCCGACCTGCTCGCGGATGCGGGCAACGGCTTCGGCCACGTAGTCGGGCATGTTCCAGTCGCCCTGGCATTCGCAGATTTCGTTCACGAAGCGGGCCAGCATGGCCTTGCCCTGGACGGTGTGCGTGACTTCGGGGTGGAACTGGACGGCGTAGAACTTGCGGTCTTCGTCGGCCATGCCGGCGATGGGGCAAGATGGCGTGGAAGCCATCAGCTTGAAGCCCGGGGGCAGTTCGGTGACCTTGTCGCCGTGGCTCATCCAGACCTTCAGCATGCCGTGGCCTTCGGGCGTGGAGAAATCCTCCAGGCCTTCCAGCAGCTTGGTATGGCCGTGCGCGCGGACTTCGGCGTAGCCGAATTCGCGGTGGTCGGAGAAGCTGACCACGCCGCCCAATTGCTGCGCCATGGACTGCATGCCATAGCAGATGCCGAGGACCGGCACGCCCAGTTCGAACACCGCATGCGGCACGCGCATGGAGCCTTCTTCGTAGGCGGAAGCGTGGCTGCCGGACAGGATAATGCCCTTCAAGCCTTGCGCCATCTGGTCGCGCACGAAGGCGTCGTCGACGTCGCCGGGGTGCACTTCGGAGTAGACGCCGGCTTCGCGGACGCGGCGGGCGATCAGCTGGGTGACTTGCGAACCGTAGTCGAGAATAAGGATGCGCTGGTGCATGGAGACTCTACCGGTAAAGAATAAAACCGCAGTAAATAAAACCGCACCGGCAGAACCGCTGGTTCATTTGCGGTTCTGCCGGTGCGTGATGCATGACATTGTAGTTGACTGTACGGATCAGTCGGCGCGGTAGTTGGGCGCTTCCTTGGTGATCTGTACGTCGTGCACGTGGGACTCGCGCACGCCCGCGGAGGTGATCTCCACGAACTCAGTCTTGGTCCGCATATCGTCGATGGTGGCGCAGCCGCAGTAGCCCATCGAGGCGCGGATGCCGCCCACCAGCTGGTAAATGATGGCCAGCACGCTGCCCTTGTAGGGGACGCGGCCTTCGATGCCTTCGGGAACCAGCTTGTCGGCGTTGTTGGCCGGATCCTGGAAGTAACGGTCGGCCGAGCCGTCCGTCATGGCGCCCAGGCTGCCCATGCCGCGGTAGGACTTGTACGAGCGGCCCTGGAACAACACGACTTCGCCCGGAGCCTCTTCGGTACCGGCGAACATGCCGCCCATCATGCAGGCGAAAGCGCCGGCGGCCAGGGCCTTGGCGACGTCGCCCGAGTAGCGGATGCCGCCGTCGGCGATCAAGGGCACGCCCGTGCCTTCCAGCGCCTTGGCGACTTCGGAGATGGCATGGATCTGCGGCACGCCCACGCCGGCGACGATGCGGGTGGTGCAGATGGAGCCCGGGCCGATGCCGACCTTGACGCCGTCGGCGCCGTACTCGACCAGCGCGCGCGCGGCGGCCGCGGTGGCGATGTTGCCACCGATGACTTCAACCTTGGGGTAGTTTTGCTTGACCCAGCGCACGCCTTCCAGCACGCCCTTGGAGTGGCCGTGAGCGGTGTCGACGATGAGGACGTCGACGCCGGCCGCAACCAGCTTTTCCACACGTTCTTCGGTGCCGGCGCCCACGCCCACCGCCGCGCCCACGCGCAGCTGGCCTTGGGCGTCCTTGCTGGCCATCGGGTGTTCGGTGTTCTTGACGATGTCCTTGACGGTGGCCAGGCCACGCAGTTCAAAGCCGTCGTTCACGATCAGCACGCGCTCCAGGCGGTGCTTGTGCATCAGGGACTGCGCCTCTTCCAGCGTGGCGCCTTCCTTCATGGTGACCAGGCGTTCCTGCCGCGTCATGATGTTGCGCAGGGGTTGGTCCAGGTTCTCTTCGAAGCGCAGGTCGCGGTTGGTGACGATGCCGACCAGCTTGCGCCCTTCGACCACCGGCAGGCCCGAGATGCCATGTTGGCGCTGCAACGCGATGGCGTCGCGCACTTTCATCTGGGGGGTGACGGTGACCGGGTCGATCACGATGCCGAACTCGTGGCGCTTGACGCGGGCCACTTCACGGGCCTGGGCATCAGCGGACAAATTCTTGTGGATGATCCCGATGCCGCCCTCTTGCGCCATGGCGATGGCCAGGCGCGATTCGGTCACGGTGTCCATGGCGGCGGACACGAGCGGGATATTCAGGGTGATGTTGCGAGTGAGGCGCGTAGCCAGGGAAGTGTCGCGAGGCAGGACCTCGGAATACGCAGGCACCAGCAACACATCGTCGAAGGTGAGCGCTTTTTGTACGAGACGCATGGGTAACTCCGGGCGCAAAGCAAGATTATACGCCGCCCACGTGTTTTGCCTAGGTGTTGACCCTAGGTTATGGGGGATATTTCTGCGCTGGGAACCGGCCCGCCCTCCTCTGAATTATTTTTACCCGGGTGTATTGACTTCAATTTCTACCCGGATCATAATTCCATTGCGATTTTTACCCGGATTAAATAATGAACACTCCCTCCACACGCCCTCCTCTCGATCCGCACACCGCATTCGCCGGCTACCGGCTGCTTGCCGCCGGCACGCTGGCCGATGTGGCCCTCGCCGTCAAACAGGCCATGGACGCTGGAACCGACTCGACCATCCTGGTGTTCGACGACCGGAGCGGCAAGCAGACCGACCTGGACCTGAGCGGCGACCCCGCCGCGATCGCCGAACGCCATCACGTCCCGGCCGATCCGTCGCCACTGGCATCAGAACCCCTGCCCGACGCATCCGACGAGACACCGCCGCGCGGCCGGGGCCGTCCCAAGCTGGGAGTGGTGGCGCGCGAAATCACCCTGCTTCCCCGCCATTGGGACTGGCTGAGCGCGCAGCCGGGCGGCGCCTCGGTCGCCTTGCGCAAGCTGGTGGAACAGGCGCGCCGCGATAACGAAGCGCGGGACCGCGCGCGCAAGCGCCAGGAGGCCGCCTACCATTTCATGTCCAGCATGGCGGGCAACCTGCCGGGGTTCGAGGAAGCGACGCGGGCGCTGTATGCCGGGGACCGCGAGCGATTTGCGCGGCAGATTGCCGTATGGCCCGTCGACGTGCGCGACTACGCCATGACGTTGGCATGGGACGGCCTGGACGAGGTTGCCGCCGAATCCCACCCTTGAATCGGGACGCGGGGCGGCTTCGCCCCGCGCTTCCAAATGCCGCTGCGGCATTTCCTCACCTCAACATCGGCCACAAGCTGGGCGCCAGCAACGCCCCCATGACCATGTTGAACCACTGCAGGCGCCACGCTGCGCAACCTGCTGCGCCGGCGCCTGGGCCACGGCGTGCGCCAGATGCGCTGAGGGCGGACGCGCGCCCGCGCATGGTTGCCGCCCGATGGGCGTATCGCGCGATATGCGTTTTAATCGGGAGTAAGCGGCAGGCGCGCTTTCCGCGCCCGCGCAATCCCTCACGGTGCATCATGGCCATCGCAAAGAATTTCCTGCTCTACGACGGCGACTGCCCTTTCTGCTCGAACTATGTGCGGATGCTGCAATTGCAGAAGGCCGTCGGCCCCATCGAAATGCTGAATATGCGCGACCATCCCGACCTGGCGGTGGCCTACAAGGCGCAAGGCTATGACCTGAATCAGGGCATGCTGCTGCACCTGGACGGCCAGGATTATTGGGGCGCGGACTGCATCAACCGGCTCGCGCTCATCAGCACCGGCAATGACCTGTTCAACAGCGTCAACGCAGCCGTGTTCCGCAACCGCTGCCTGTCGACCGCGCTCTATCCTTTCATGCGCACGGGCCGCAGCCTGGCGCTGACGCTGCTGGGCAAAAAGAAGATGCAGATGTAGCTAAGCGCCGCCCGCAGCTCTTGCCAAGGGCTCCTGGACAGGCTCGATCTGTTCGCCGGCATCGGCGCCGCAACGCCGCCACCCCGATGCCGGGTCGCGCTTGTCATGCAGATAGTCCCAGTCCGTACCGCACGCGGCGCAGGTAAACGCTTCGTGTTGCACGTTCCGCTGCGCCTGCCCGAACGATCTCACCACCCCCAGGCTGATCAGGTTTTCATGTCCGGGCGCATCGCGCCGGTTCGTTATGATCGCCTCGCATTTTTCGCACGCCCCCATGCCTCTCCCCTTTCAATATCCTTTCAGCTGGATATTACGAAGGGAAAAGCGTTCAAAGCTCAGCAATTCTCACCGCTACCCAGGCGTCATACCAGGGCAACCTTGCCCGTGGCCAGGCTGTAAACGCCGCCGACCACGCCCAGCTTTTTCTGCTGCACCATCTCTTGCAGCAGCGGCTGCGCGGCCTTCAGGCGTTCGACGGCCAGACGCACATTTGCCTGGACCGCCGCGGCCATCAAGTCCTTCGCGCCAGACTTGCTCGCGAGCTCGACGGCCGGCTTGATTGCGTTTACCAGCGCTGGCAGATGGCCCGGGTACTCGGTCTTGTCCTTCAGCGCTTTCACCGTCGCGTCCACCGCGCCGCAATTGTCATGGCCCAGCACCAGGATCAGCGGCGCGCGCAATACCAGCGTGCCGTACTCCAGGCTGGCCAAGCCGTCTTCATTCACGAAGTTGCCGGCCACGCGCACGATGAAGAGGTCGCCCGGCCCCTGATCGAAAGCCAGTTCCGGCGCCACCCGCGAATCCGAACGGGCTCTCCTGAAAGACGGACGTCTAGGAAAACTGCGCATGACCATTGTGTTGCTGCCGCGGAACCAGCGGCGCGCAAACGCGCTGCAGCAACGCAAAAAAAGCCGCGACAAGAAGGCTTGAGAAACGCGCCCGGCGGGCGTAACGTGAAAGCGCGGCATATGCCGCGGCACCTGCATAGGTACGCACCATGACGCCCAACACCCCCCATTCCAAGCCTGTCCAGCCGGCATCCGACGCGCACGCGGCCCCGCATGCCGACAAAGAACGCGCCCGCGTGGACCAGCAGCATGAGCAAGCCCGTCGCAAGGCCTTGGTCGGCTCACAGCACAAGGACAACATGCGCAGCGTCGCCGCGCCCCGCTACCACGGCCACCGCGGCGGATAATGCTGCTTGCCGCTAGATTCCGTAACGTCTTGGTAAAACATCAAACTGAAATAAGCGCCTGAAAGTCGGACCATCAGGGGTTGAGTTTTGGACTAGGCCGAAAGCATGAGCTCCGGCCTGGCTACCGTGCCCTGAAGGTTTTCAACGACAAAGGACGCTTACCGTGACTCCGATCAGAAAGACCGCCGCCGCCTGTGCGCTGGGCGCCTTCATGACCCTGGCAGCAGCCGGCTCGGCCGCTTTCGCCCAAGGCCAGGCCGACGCCCCCGCGCCCCTGGCCACGGGCCTGACCGACTCAGGCAGCGCCGAAGGCCAGGTGATCGAAGCCGTGCGCAGCGGCGACATCCTGTCGATCAAGATACGGTTCAAGCCCATCGTCGCGGGCAAGACCGAGATGGTCTATTCGCAGATCAGCCCGCGCGACTATGAAGACAGCTTCTACGTGATCGCCGGCAACAAGAAGCACTTGCTGCTGAAAGACAGCAACGACAAGCCGCTGACCAATCCCAAGCTGCTTCTGCGCACCGCCAAGGACGCCCCCATCGCCGGATCCTGGCAGGGCAAGTTCCCTGCCCCGCCCAAGGAAATCAAGGAGGTATCGCTGACGATACCAGGCGTCGAGACCTTCGACGCCATCAAGATCACCGACCGCTAGCATGGCCGCCGCCACGCGCGCGCCCACCTTCCTGGCCGCAGCGCTACTCGCTGCCGCCAGCGGCTCCTGGGCGCAAGAGCCCCCTTACAAGGCCGAGATCCGCGATCTGCAGGCCACCATCCTGGACCTGAAGGGCCTGCCCTCGGATGCCAGCGGCGGCATATCCAACCTGAATGCGCAGATCGACGGGTTGGCCGCCCGCCACGACGCCCTGTCGGTACGACAGGACAAGAATGCCGTAACCGTCGCCATGCTGGGCGATGTGCTGTTCGATTTCGACAAGACCGCCATTCGACCGGCGGCCGAGCCTACGTTGCGGGATATCGCCAGCCTGATCAAATCCAGTTCGGCCGGCACGGTGACCATCGAAGGCCATACCGACGCCAAAGGATCCGCCTCGTACAACAAGGACCTGTCCCTGCGCCGCGCGCAGGCGGTGGCGCAATGGTTGGCAAGCCACGGCGTGGACAAGTCGCGGCTCGCCGTCAAGGGGCTGGGCGACACGCAACCGGTCCAATCGAACCGGCTGGCCAATGGCGCGGACAATCCGCAAGGCCGCGCGCAGAACCGGCGGGTGGAGTTCGTATTGCCCAAGCACTGAGCACGGCGTGGAATTGCTAACCTGCGGCTGTACAGGCGCTCAGCCCAGCCTCACAAGCCTTGCGGCGATTTACGCGCAACGTGGCTGCGGAATTGGCACTGACGTGGTCATGAACGTCGCGGGGCATCCATGAAATTCGACATCTACGGCAGGTTTCAGCTGGACATCCACCGCGAAGGCGCTGCCTGGGTGGTGTACAGATCGAATGCAGGCAAACGCGTACGCGCTGCCGACCTCACCATTCCTTCTGAGCTGTCCGCCGATGAACTGGCGGAGTACCTGGACGACGTGTATCACGAGTTGTCCGGTCCAGGCCAACGGATTGCCCGTATCGGCTAGCGTTGCCGGCCTATTCCTCTTCGCCGTACCCGAAAGGCCAACGGCGCTTGTTCGGCTCGGGGGCGGGTTGCTGGCTGTGCATGACGGGCTCCTGAGTATCCATTACCGAATACTACCGGCATTGGCCCGATCGAACTGCAAAGGTTCGCAAAGATCATGGAAATCGTGCTGACGCAGCCCCATCCGTGTTTCTAACACAAGGCCGGCGCAGCCCGCATCGGGGCTAGAACGTATGCCATTTCATAGGCTGGCGCGTAGGATTGAAGCCGTACGGGAGAGCGCCATGCCAGATTCCAACTGGATTTGCGGCAGCGAGCCGCCGGATCGCCAGGGATTCTTCGAGACGGAATTCAATACTGGCCAGACCGAAGTCACGATGTACTCCATATTGGGCTGGATGCCGCCAGTGCACCGTGGATACGTCGTCAGGTGGCGCCTGCTGGAACCGGCGGTGGAGCAGGCGGAGATCGAACGCTATCTGTATTACCGCCGCGAAGGCGGCCGCGGCGCCATTCATGAGCCGCGGCCTGCCAATGGCGGTAGCGATCAGAACTTGTAGCTCGCCGTCAGCATGGCCGCCCGGCCGTCGCCATACTCAAGGGCGGAAGAACGCGACTCGCTGCCCAGCACCTGGCGCACTCGCTCCACATAAGCCTTGTTGCCCAGGTTGTCCACGTTGAGCTGGAGCCTGAAGTGCTTGTCCACGTCATAGGAAACCATGGCGCTGTGCACAAGGTAGCTTGGCAGTTCCCCGCCCCCCTGCCCCGTGACGTTGCGAGAGCCAATGAAGCGCGCGCCGTAGCCCAGCGTCCATGTATCGACGGGCTTATAGGTGGTCCACAGGCTGAAAGAAGAACGAGGCGTGTTGCCCAGCCGCTGCCCTTCGCGCTCGGGGTACGCTGACGAACTCAGCGTCTTGGCCTGGGTATAGGTGTAGTTGGCGAAGACGTTCCAGCGCGGGGTGATGGCGCCTGCCGCGCCCAGTTCCAGGCCGCGCGAGCGTTGTCGCCCGACCAGAGCCTGGGTGCCATCGGCCATGCGTTCGCGCACATTGGTTTTTTCGATCTGGAAAAGAGCCGCTGTCAACCCAAGCTTGCCACCCAACACGTCCCACTTGGTGCCGAACTCTATCGCGCGGTTCTTTTCCGGGTCGAGGTCGCTGGTGGTGGCAGTGAAGCCCGAGCCTGTGGTGACCAGGCTCTCCGCCGACGGGTTGAACGAGGTGCCGTATGACGCATAGATGCGGCCGTTGTGGGCGGGCTTGAAAACGATGCCGACGCGACTGCTGAGCTTGCGGTCGGTGCCCGATACGCTGGTGACGTCGCCGGCGGGCGTAGTGCTGCGCAGCGCGGCGTCGATCCAGTCGTAGCGCAGGCCCAGGCTGAGATCCCACTGGCGGGCCAGCGCGATGGTGTCCATGAGATAAAGCGCCTTGACCTCCAGGCTGGTCTTGTTGCGGCCCGAATACGATTTGGCGGTGGGGCCCGTCCAGTACCCCGGCGGATGGGACAGATCGTAGCCGGCGGCGGGGAAATGGCGCCCGATGTTGTACGAATAGGTATCGCGTTCGTAGGTTTCGCGCGAGAACTCGAAACCGCTGACCATGGTGTGGCCCAGGCCGAAGGTGTCGAATTCAGTGCTCAGCGTGGTCTGGTTGGCCCACATATCGGTGACCGAGTCGCGCCCGTAGGCCTGCGGGCCCGCAGGCCGGTAACGGCCAGGCTCCAGTCCCCGCGTATTCACGTGCGAGGCGGAAATGACGGTGTCGCGGCTGACGCGGGAGTAACGGCTCAGGTTCTGCAACTTGGCCTTGTCGTTGAAGGTATGCACCACCTTGGCCGTGATCGCGTCGGAATCGATATTCTCGCGGTCGAGGTTGCGCCAGCCGAAGTAGGCATGCTGCGACACGCCGTCCAGCCGGGAGCCCTGCAAGGCCGGCAGGCCGTAGTCGGGCAAGTTGTGGTCGCGCTGGTGGATGTAGCTGAGGGTAAGCCGGGTGGGCCCGGTCATCCCCAACGTGAGCGAAGGCGCCACGCCCCAGCGGTGCCGGTAGATCTCATCGCGGCCGGCGACGTCGCTGCGGTGGCCCATGAGGTTGAGGCGGAAGGCCGCGAAACCGTCGGACCCGGGAAGCTCATGGTTGGCATCAAGCGTAGCGCGACGATAGCGGGCCGTTCCCAGGCCGGCGGAAACTTCCGTGAAACTGCCTTCGCGGGCTTCCTTGCTGACCATGTTGACCGAGCCGCCGGTGGTGCCGGCGCCGCCATACACGGAGTTGGGCCCCTTGATGACTTCGACCGATTCCAGGTTGAACATGTCGGTGCGGCTGGTCTGGGCGCTGTCGCGCAAGCCATCGACCTGCATATTGGTAGTGGCGGCAAAGCCGCGGATGCTGAACATATCGCCGGAGCCGCCCCCGCCTTCCCCGGCGTTGAAGGTAATGCCCGATACGTTGGACAACACCTGGCGCAGGCTTTGCGCATTCTGCTCCTGGATGATCTCGCGCGGCACGACCGTTATGGTCTGCGGCACGTCGAGCAGAGGCACGGGATACTTGGCCGAACTGGACTGATTGGCCTTGTACCCCTCCACGGGGGAAGCCGAGACCGTGACCGGGTCGAGGAC
>Ga0182740_1002715_pt1 | contig 10532 bp, 7 predicted proteins | sample eDN5th37CKraftBY_FD_128872 | JGI IMG/M metagenome (GOLD analysis project Ga0182740, IMG submission 128872) | Enriched backyard soil microbial communities from Emeryville, California, USA - eDNA 5th pass 37_C Kraft BY (version 2) (version 2) | ecosystem: Environmental > Terrestrial > Soil >...
CATGGTCGGCTCGGGTGCGCCAAACATACCGGAGACGATTGCGGGGCTTCCCAAAGAGAAATGGATTCACACTGACGACGTCTTTGATCTATCGGCTTACAAGGGCATGTCGATCGGCGTTCTGGGCGCCGCATCCTCGGCATTCGATGCCACCGCTACGGCGATCGAACTTGGAGCGCGCGACGCGCATCTTTTCGTCCGCCACAGCGAGCTCACGCGCATCACCCGGATAAAAGCCATGTCGTATCCCGGCGTACTCAATCACTTCCACGAGTTTTCCGATCACGATCGCTGGGGCCTGATGCGCTATTTCCTGCAGCGCTCATCGGGTCCCATCGCCGAGACGGTGCAACGTGCAACGCGGTTTCCGAACTTCCATCTGCACTTCAATGCGCCTTGGGATACCGCGCGGATGGAAGGTGAAGCGATCATCGTCGAAGCCGCCGGCAAGCGTTTCGCCTTCGATCGGCTGATTGCCGGTACCGGTTATCGGGTGGATATGTCTGCGCGCCCCGAGCTATCCAATATCGTCGGCGAAATCGCTCTGTGGCGGGATCGTTATACGCCGCCCGAGGAAGCCAAAAACGAAACGCTCGCGCGATATCCCTACCTAGGCAAAGGTTTCGAGTTCCTGGAAAAGCGTCCGGGCGCCGCACCTTATCTTCGCAACATCCACTGCATGAACAACGCGGCGCTCCTCAGCTTCGGCCGAGCCGTTGGCGAAATTACCAGCATCGGGCATTCGGTGCCGCGGCTCGTCGATCGCATCGGCGCGGATTTCGTCGTGGATGACCGGCTCGCGCATTTTGCGCGCATGCGCGCTTTCAACGAGCCCGATCTTTAGCAGCAGGGCTCCGATCACCCTGCCGTAGCTAGCTCCCAATTGGGATGCGAACGACTTACCCGGCACTATTCTCCAAACAGCCGCTCGGTAAAATGCCGCCCTGCATGATTGCGAATTATGCATAAACGATCGCCACTCGGGTTAGGCCGTATTGCTCCCGCAATGCAGCACGCGAGGCTTGATCATGACGTGGCACTGGTTCAGTGATCGACCATAAGCTATTGCAATTCCGACAGAAGCGTCCCGCGTCCATTCGCAGCCGTCCGAGCCGCCGGTAAATGACAGATAATAAAAGCCTCGCCCTTTGGAAGCGCGTCATGATGAAGCGATCCGCCATCGGAAAGGAAAACGCACTCCTCCGCGCGACGCTTGAGAACATGAATCAGGGCGTCGCGATGTACGACGCCGATTACCGCCTTGTTACCTGGAACGAGCGCTTCGTCCAATACCTCGACATGCCGGAGGAGTTCCTCGGCACGGAAAAGACCTTCTACGATTACATCCGTTACCTCGGCGAGCGCGGCGAATTCGGCAAGAATGCTGATATCGAGGCCGAGCTGAAGAAGCGCGTCGCTGTACTCGACACTTCGCACTCTTTCGAACGCGTGCGCCCCGACGGAACGATACTTGAAGTTCGTCGCGACCCCGTGCCCGGCGGCGGCTTCATCGCGATCTATACCGACATCACCGCGCGCAAGCACGCCGAGCGGCAGCTCCGCGAGGATGAGGAGCGCTTTCGCGCAATCGATGCGGCGTCGCCTGTCGGCCTCGTCATCGCTGCCCGCGAGGACAAAACGATCCTTCATTTCAATCGCAGTTTCTGCGAAATCATCGGCTGTGAGCCGAACGACATCCTGGGAAAATCCGCTGCCTCGCTGTTCGGCGATCCCGCAGAAGGCGCGGCACTTGCCGCCATTCTGGGCGGCGAGTCGGGACAGCGTTCGGAATTCCGCTTCAACCGGTTCGACAGCGAGTGCTGCGCGATGGTCTCGCTCGCCGATCTCGACTTTCACGGCAACAAAGCCGTGTGCGCAAGCTTCGTCGATATCACCGATCGCATCCGCGCCGAGGAAGAACTCAAGCAAGCGAAGGAAGCCGCCGAATCCGCGAGCCGCGTAAAATCCGCGTTCCTCGCCAATATGAGCCACGAACTGAGAACGCCGCTGAACGCCATCATCGGCTACAGCGAAATTCTTGTCGAAGACGCGAATGACCGTGGCGACAATGCAAGCATCTCGGACCTCAACAAGATCCAGTCCGCTGGCAAACACCTGCTCGGCCTCATCAACGACATTCTCGATCTTTCCAAGATCGAGGCGGGCCGCATGGACGTCTACCTCGAGCAGATTTTTCTTTCGAAGCTGGTCGATGAAGTGAAGACCATCGTCGAGCCAATGATGGGCAAGAACAACAACCGGCTCATCATCGATTGTCCCGCCAAGATCGGCTCGCTCCGTACCGATCTCACCAAGCTCAAGCAGAACCTCATCAATCTTCTCAGCAACGCCGCGAAATTCACCAAGGACGGCGAAGTGAAGCTCGCGCTATCACGAGAGAACGGCGAGGATGGCGTCAAGCGCATCCGATTTACCGTCTCGGACACTGGCATCGGCATGACCGAGGAACAGATGTCCAAACTGTTCCAGTCGTTTACACAAGCCGATTCCTCGACGACGCGGAATTTCGGCGGCACGGGTCTCGGCCTGACGATCACGAGGCATTTTTGCACCATGCTCGGCGGCACGATCGACGTCGCGAGCAAACCCGATCATGGGTCGACCTTCACGATGATCCTGCCCGATCAGGCCGCCAAACCCGCCACACAGCAGCCTGCCGAGCTTCGGTTGGCGCGCCGCACCAATGGCGTGAAGTCGATGAAAATCCTCGTCGTCGACGACGATCCGGCGGTTCACGAAGTACTCTCCGCCACGCTCTCGCGCGAGGGCTATGAGCTCCTCCATGCCCATGACGGCGACGAGGCACTCAAGATGATGCGGCAGTCGCAACCTGACATCGTTACGCTCGACGTGATGATGCCGAAAATCGACGGCTGGTCCCTGCTCGGCATCATGAAATCGGAGCCCTCGCTCCAGAATATTCCGGTGATCATGCTCACGATCGTGGATGACCGGAACCTCGGCTTCTCGCTCGGCGCATCGGAGTTCATGACGAAGCCAATCGACCGCACGCGGCTTGTCGGCCTCATCAAGCAGTTCACGCATACAAAAGGAGCAACCGTCCTCGTCGTCGATGACGATCCCGACGTGCGCCTCATCATTCGTCAGGCGATCGAAGGCGTGGGCCTCGTCGCCACCGAGGCTGTGCATGGCCGTGCGGCGCTCGACTGGCTCGACAAGAATCCCGCGCCTTCTCTTGTGCTGCTCGACCTCATGATGCCGGAGATCGACGGCTTCGAGTTTCTGGAGCGGATCCGTAAACGCAAGGGCGGGCATGACATTCCCGTGGTGGTGCTGACGGCGAAGGATCTGAGCGAAAAAGAGCGCGTATTCCTGGCCGAGCGCACCATTCTCGTGCTCAGCAAGAGCGCACAGCCGATCGGCAGCATCGGCAACGCGCTTGCCGCGATCGCCGAGCGAGGCGCCGCGGAAAAAGCCGAATAATATAAAATCAGGGGGTTTGAGATGGCCAAAATTCTGATCGTCGAGGACAACGAGATGAACCGCGATATGCTCTCGCGGCGTCTCGCGCGACAGGGCTTCGAGATTGCATTTGCCCTCGACGGCAAGCAGGGCGTCGAAAAGGCCGAAAGCGAGATGCCCGATCTCATCCTGATGGACATGAGTCTTCCCGTGATGAACGGCTGGGAAGCGACCGAGAAAGTGAAGTCCAACCCGGCCACCAAGGGAATCCCGGTGATCGCCCTCACCGCGCACGCCATGGCCGAGGACAGGGAAAAATGCATCGCCGCGGGCTGCAACGATTTCGATACCAAGCCCGTCGACCTCCCTCGCCTCCTCGAGAAAATCAAGACGCTGCTCGCCGCGAAGGCAGGCTGAAGGAAACGGAATGACCGCCGAAACCGACAATAAGGAAGAGCGGCGGATCCAGCGTGCACTTCTCGCCCATCTACGTCAGGAATTCATGGCGCCTTCCTCTTCGATCACGGGCTATGCCGAAATCCTTATCGAGGAAGCGCGTGAACAGGCGCTCGACACTTATCTTCCGGATCTTGAGCGCATCGCAGTGGCCGGGCGTTCGCTGCAATCGCTGCTTCGCTCCGTTCTCACGCACGATGACGCGAAGAAGGAAACGCTATTCAATAGCGCCGAACTCCGGCACGATCTCCGCACCCCGATCAATGCAATCAAGGGCTATGGCGAAATGCTCGCCGAGGACGCCGAGAACGACGGCCATACCGGACTGCTCGCCGACCTCGGAAAACTCCTCTCAGCTGCCGACGGGATGCTGAAGCGGATCGACGCGCTCGTCGATTTTCGCGAGCAACCAGGCGCCGACAGTGTATCGCCCGGCGCGATCGAAGCCGCCCGCACCATCCGCTCGGTGGCATCCGGCAATGCGCGCAGCGAGATCAAAGGCCGCATCCTGATCGTCGACGACAACGCCTCCAATCGCGACCTCTTGAGCCGTCAGTTGATCCGCGCCGGGCATACCCCGATCGAGGCGGATGGCGGCCCAGCGGCGCTGGCGAAAGTCAGCACGGAGAAGTTCGATCTCATCCTCCTCGATCTCATCATGCCGGAAATCAGCGGTTACGACGTGCTGCATCGCCTCAAGGAGGAACCGGAGACGCGCGATATCCCCGTCATCATGATGTCGGCGCTCGATGACGTCGACAGCACGATCCGCTGCATCGAAGCGGGCGCTGTCGATTTCCTCGCAAAGCCCGTGGACGGCACGCTGCTGCATGCCCGGATCGGCGCGAGTCTCGAAAACAAACTCCTGCGCGACCGCGAGAAGGACATGCTGATGGAAATTCAGCAGGAAAAGGCGCGCTATGAGGATTTGCTGCTCTCGATCCTGCCGCGCTCGATCGTCGATCGCATCAACAACGGCGAGCAGATGATCGCCGATCAGGTCGATGCAGTGACGATCCTGTTCGCCGATATCGCCGGTTTCACGCCGATGGCGAACCGCCAGTCGGCAGCCGAGCTCGTGCGCTTCCTGAACTCGATCTTCTCCACCTTCGACGCGCTCACCCAGCGGCTGGGCGGCGAGAAAATCAAGACCATCGGTGACGCCTATATGGCGGCCTTCGGCCTGCCCGACCCGCGCCCCGATCATGCCGAGGCAGCGGCGAACCTCGCACTGGCAATGCTCGAAGAAGCCCGCCGCTTCCGCGGCGAGGATGGAGCCCCTGTCAATCTGCGGATCGGGCTACATACAGGCCCGGCGATCGCCGGCATCATCGGTCAGCGTAAATTCTCGTTCGATGTCTGGGGTAACACCGTGAACATCGCGAGCCGCATGGAATCGCACGGCGAACCGGGCAAAGTGCATATCAGCGAGAACGTTGCGAAAGCGCTCGCCGGCAAGTTCGCGCTCGTGGAGCGCGGCGTGATCGATGTGAAAGGCACCGCTGGAATGCGGACTTACTTCCTCAACGGACCACACTGATCTGAGTTAAACGCAACGGATCGCGCGGCGTCCGCTTCGCTAGGCTTTTCTCGCAACACGCCTGGATGCGCCGTCAGCCTTGCGTTTTCTCGCGGCTCTGCACATGCGTGAAGCCGAACCTGCCCTTGATGCACAGATTACCGTGATTGACCTGATGACCGTGCGGCGCGGTCACCTTGACGATCTCGTTGTCCTGTACGTGCAGGTTCAGGTTGCAGCCGACACCGCAGTAAGTGCACACCGTGGTGGTCTGGGTTTGCTTCGACTCGTCCCAGGTGCCCGCAGCGCGCATGTCATATTCCGATTTGAACGACAGCGCCCCCGTCGGGCAAACTTCGACACAATTGCCGCAGAATACGCATGCGGAATCCGGCAGCTCCACGGCGTACTCGGTGGAAATCTGGGAGTCGAACCCGCGCCCCGCGATCTGAATCGCGAAGCTGTTCTGCCACTGAACCCCGCAGGCATCCACGCACTTGTAGCAGAGGATGCACTTGCTGTAGTCGCGCACATAGAGGTCGTTGTCGATCTTGACCGGCTGGTTCATCGAGGCCGCGACGCTGCCGTTGCCCGTGTGATGCTCGCCCGGCTCGTGGACGTCACGGCTAAGGCTCTCGCCGGCTTTTTCGCCGTAACGGTTCGGGTCGGCGTCGTAGCGCTCCATCCACTCTGGGATCCGCGGCGTGGTGGACAGGTCAACCGAGGAGCCGAGCAACTCCAGCACGAGACGGCGGCTGTGCCGTACACGGTCGGTGTCAGTCATGACTTCCATGCCGGGCTCGACCTTGCGGGAGCAAGATGGAACGAGGACGCGCGAGCCTTTTAGCTCGACCATGCAGACCCGGCAGGCATTCTTGGGCGTGAGGGTGTCGCCGTAGCAGAGCGTAGGCGTGTCCTTCCCCGCCGCGTTGCAGGCAGTCAGGATGGTGCTCCCCTCCGGGACGCTCACTTCCTTGCCGTCGATGGTGATCGTGACCTGCTGGATAGGTGCGTTCATCTGCCCTTGCTCTCTTCCAGTACGCCGAGGCGGTCGATAGCCGACTCGACGGCGTTCCAGGCGGCCTGACCGAGGCCGCAAATCGAGGAATCTTTCATCACGAGACCGACGTCGCGCAGCAAGCCGATGTCGCGTCCCTTGGCGGCCGCATCCTTGCGATTATTCGCAATGCGCAGCAGCGCCTCCTCCTGACGCACCGTGCCCACCCGGCAGGGTACGCACTGGCCGCAGGACTCGTCGCGGAAGAAACGCGCGATGCGAAGCAGAATGGCAGGCAGATCGACGGTGTCGTCAAAAGCCAGCACCACGCCCGAACCCAGAGTGGTTTTGTTGGCGCGGGCACCTTCGAAGGTAAGCGGAATGTCGAGTTCGTCAGCGCGCACGAAGCCGCCTGCCGCGCCACCGAGCAAGACCGCCTGCAGCTTGCGGCCTTGCGGAACACCGCCGGCCAGATTGAGAACATCGCCCAACGTCACGCCGAATGGCACTTCATAAACGCCGGGGCGCACGAGGTTGCCCGACACGCAGAATAGCTTGGGCCCGGTGGATCCCTCGGTCCCGATCTTGGCGTACTCGGCGCCGCCCATCTGCATAATCAACGGCACGTTGCACAACGTCTCGACGTTGTTAACGACGGTCGGCTTGCCGAAGAGTCCGGCCTGGAACGGGAAAGGCGGCTTGGAGCGCGGCTCTCCCCGATAACCTTCGATCGAGTTGAAGATCGCGGTTTCCTCGCCGCAAATATAGGCACCGGCACCGCGGCGGATCTCCAGTTCGAAGCTCCAACCTTTGCCCAGAATATTCGCGCCCAGGAATCCGCGCTCGCGTGCCTTTTCGATGGCATTGCGCAGCATGCGGAAGGCGCGCGGATACTCGCCGCGCAGATAAATAAAGCCCCGCTCGGCGCCGATGCCGTAGCCGGCGATGGTCATCGATTCGATCAGCGCGAACGGATCGCCCTCGAGGATGGCTCGATCCTTGAACGTGCCGGGCTCGCTCTCGTCGGCGTTGCAGACGAGGTAGCGAGGCGTCGCGGCTTGTTTGGCGGTGCTCTCCCACTTGATGCCGGCCGGAAACGCCGCTCCGCCGCGGCCCATCAGCCGGGAATCCTTGACCTCACTGATAACCTTGCCGGGTCCCATCTCGAACGCGCGACGCAGTCCGGCGTAGCCGCCGGTCGCGATGTAATCGTCGATACTTTCCGGGTCGACCTGGCCGACGCGCTTGAGCAGCATCAGGCCTTCTTGGCCGGCCTGCGGCACTGCCATGACCGGCGGCGCTTCGGCTGCAAGTGCCGCGGGGCCATCATTCAGCGCGAGGACAACTTCGTCGAGGGTAGCGGGCCCGATCAAATGCTCATGCGGCGGGTCGCCCGCCTCCACCGCCATGGCGGCGGGGGCGCGCTCGCACACGCCGAGGCAAGGGCTATGCTTCCAGCCATTGATGGCCGAGGCCGGCCCCAGCTTCTTCTCGAGGCTGGCACAGACTTCCTTGGAACCGCGCGCCATGCAGGCAATGTCGGTGCAGACATGCACGATGCGCTTCGGCCGCATGTTGGTGGAAAACAGCGAATAGAACGTCGCGACGCTATAGACGTCGGCCGCCGCGACACCGAGCCGTTTGCCGATGTAGTTCAGCGCGCCGGGGCTGATCCAGCCGACGCGGTCGTTCACCGCGTGCAGCGCCTCCATGACGAGGTGCCGCTGGGTCTTGACCTTTCCGGTGTGCGCACGCCGATGATCTTGCTCGTCACGTTCACCGCCGTGCCAACCGCTCTCACCGGGCCCGCCAAGCAGCCGATCTACCGCATCCCGCTCTTCTGCGAACGGCTCGGCGTTGGAGAACTTCAAATCCACAGCTCATCCTTCCCTATTTCGCTTCCTATTTTGCGGTCGCGAATTCGTTGCCTTGGCGTTCGTGATCGACGATGCCGGCAACGAAACTCTCATCGCTCAGTTTGTCGTTGGTCTTCGACAACTTGACCGCTGTCGCCTTGAACTCCGCAGTTTTGGCGATCGGATCGTTCGCCTCGATGGTGAGCGCGTTGGTATCCATTTCGTCAGGGAAGTTGCAGGCCATGAAGAGCAATCCAGGACGAAGCCCCGGATCCCGGCGCGCGGCCGCCAGTACGGATCCGCGGCGCGAGGACACCCGGACTACCTCGCCTTCATTAATACCCAGCTGAAGCATGTCCTCCGGAGAAATATCGACGCAGGCACCGACGCGGATCGGCGAGTTGAAGCCGCCGGATTGTACGCCGGTGTTGTAGTCGGTCAGCCGCCGCCCGGTCGTCAGGCGCAGCGGGTACTCGTCGTTGAGCTTGTCCACCGGGAGTTTGTGCTCGACGATGCCGAACGGTGCCGGACGCCCGCGCTTCGCGGGATCCTTCTCCCAGAGCCGGCCGTGCAGGAACGGCGACTCGGGCCCGTTCTCGTCAGGGAACGGCCACTGCAATCCGCCCCGTTCCTCGAGCATCTTGTACGACATTCCGTGATGCGCCGGTGAAAGCGCGCGCAACTCGTCCCAAACCTGTTCCGCAGTCTGCACCGGCCAATGATGCCCCAGACGTTCTGCGATCAGGCGCATGATCTCGATATCGTCCTTTGCGCTCCCGGGCGGCTCCAATGCTTTGCGTACGAGTTGAACTCGCCGTTCACTGCTGGTGAAAGTGCCTTCGCTTTCACACCACGCCGCGGTGGAAGGGAGCACCACGTCGGCATACGTGGCCGTCTTGGTGAGGAAGATGTCCTGCACCACGAGATGATCCAGATTCTCCAGCCGCCTGGCCACCGCCGTGGTGTCGGCGTCGGACTGCACCGGGTTCTCACCGATGATGTAGACGCTGGTGAGATGTCCCTCGTCCATCGCCTCCATCATCTCCGAGAGCGTTAAACCGCCCTTTGACGGCAATGTGACGCCCCACATGCGCTCGAACTTCGCCCGATGCTCGGGATTCTCGACGCTCTGGAACCCCGGCAGATTCTTGGGGATCGCCCCCATGTCGCCGCCGCCCTGAACATTGTTCTGGCCGCGCACCGGAACGAGACCGGCGCCCCAACGGCCGACCTGGCCGGTGAGTAGCGCGAGATTGCACAGCGCGCGCACGTTGTCGGTGCCGTTGTGATGCTCCGTGATGCCGAGCGTCCAGCACAGCTGCGCGCGCTTCGCCTTGGCGTAGTCGTGCGCGAGTTCACGGATCAAATCAGCGGGCACTCCCGTCTCGCGGGACGTGGCTTCCAGCGTCCACGGCTCGCATGCGGCGACATATTCCTCAAACCCGGTGGTCGCGTTCGCAACGAACTCCTTGTTGACCAATCCGGCGTGGATGATTTCGCGGCCCACACCATAAGCCAGTGCGACGTCGGTGCCGACGTCGAGACCAAGCCAATTGTCGGCCCACTCGGCCGTCATGGACCGGCGCGGGTCGACCGCATAGACCTTCGCGCCCTTATGGATTCCCTTCAGGGCGTGATGGAAAAAAATCGGGTGCGCTTCCCGGGCATTGGAGCCCCAGAAGACGATCAGATCAGCATCTTCGATCTCGCGGTAGGATGACGTACCACCGCCCGCTCCAAATACAGTCACCAGACCGGCGACGCTTGGAGCGTGTCAAGTTCGATTACAGGAATCGATGTTGTTGGTGCCGATCACCGCCCGCGCAAACTTCTGCGCGATGAAGTTCATCTCGTTGGTCGAGCGCGAGCAAGAAAACATGCCAAACGAGTCGGGGCCGTGGAGGTCGTGGTTACGGCGGAAGCCTTCGGCGGCGCGATCAAGAGCTTCGTCCCAGGAGGCGGGCCGCAATACACCATTATCGCGGACGAGCGGCTCGGTGAGCCGAGTGTAATTCTGCTTCCCTTGTCTACCCATATCTGCCTCCAGTGCGCTGCTCGATGTATTTCACATACCACCATGCATGCGGTCCTAATATATGAAGGCGCCTACACATGACATATGAAGGCGGTTGCTCATTTATGAAGGTGTCTGCACGCGTCCGGATTTTTGCTCGTCATAAGCGCGCGGCGAGGCTGGCAATCAGCGACTCGGTGCAGTGCACGATGACCAAATCTGATGACCAAATCTCATGAGCCGTTC
>Ga0182740_1002719_pt1 | contig 10518 bp, 6 predicted proteins | sample eDN5th37CKraftBY_FD_128872 | JGI IMG/M metagenome (GOLD analysis project Ga0182740, IMG submission 128872) | Enriched backyard soil microbial communities from Emeryville, California, USA - eDNA 5th pass 37_C Kraft BY (version 2) (version 2) | ecosystem: Environmental > Terrestrial > Soil >...
GCCACTTTCGCCAACCTCGCACGTGCGCACCTCGCACGCGTGCGCCCGCTTCTCGCTCTCCGTGCCAGCGCAGGCTTTCGGCGGCGTTGCCACGGCGATCTGCATCTCGGCAACATGGTGCTCTGGCACGGGCAGCCCCTGCCATTCGATGCGCTGGAGTTCGACGAGGAGCTGGCGACGATCGACGTCCTCTACGATCTTGCCTTCCTGATCATGGATCTCGATCACCAGAACCTGCGCCCGCGCGCCAACGACGTGCTCAACCGCTATCTTTGGCGCGCCGACGCGCGCAATCTCGAAGGCATAGCCGCAATGCCGCTCTTCCTGGCGCTCCGGGCCGGCATCCGCGCGATGGTCGATCTGCATCGGCTTGCTGGTGCGGATTCGGCACTGCCGGGCGTGCTTGACGATGCGCGCCGCTATCTCGAGCAGGCGATGCAGTATCTGGCGCCGGCCCGCCCTTGCCTCGTCGCCGTTGGCGGTCTCTCTGGGAGCGGCAAGTCCACACTCGCCGCCCATCTCGCGTCGATGATTGGCGTTTCCCCGGGTGCCATCCACCTGCGCAGCGATCTCGAGCGCAAGCGGCTCTTCAGCGTCGGTGAAACGGAACGGCTTCCTGATGAAGCCTACGCGCGCCCGGTCACCGAGAAGGTTTACGCGGCACTGAACGCCAAAGCCGCGACCATCCTTGCGACAGGCTACACGGTAATCGTCGATGCCGTGCATTCGGCGCCGCGTGAGCGCACGGCAGTCGCCCAAATCGCCGAGGCTGCACGTGTTCCCTTCGCCGGCCTCTGGCTCGATGCGCCCGAGCGCGTGCTCAAGGAGCGCGTGACGGCACGTACGGGCGATGCGTCCGACGCGACGGCGGATGTGGTTGCCCGGCAGCTCGACTATGATCTCGGCGACATTTCATGGCACAGGCTCGACGCGAGCGGTGATCTCAAAGCGCTAGGTGACACATCGCGCGCTCTCATCGCAGCTTCGTTCGGTGCCCCCACGAACAAGGAGCCCCGGCCATGACCATCCGCAATCTCGATGCCCTGATGACGCCGCGCTCCGTGGCCCTCATCGGCGCAAGCCCGCGCCCCGGCTCGGTCGGCAACACCATTGCCCGAAACCTGATCGCCGGCGGCTTCAAAGGCCCTATCAGCCTCGTCAATCCGAAGTACACGACGATCGAAGGCCATGCCTGCCACGCGACGATCGGCGCGCTGCCTGATGCGCCCGACGTCGCCGTGATCGCGACGCCGCCCGCCACCGTTCCCGGAATCATCGGCGAGCTCGCCGAGCGCGGCACACGCGCCGCCATCGTCATTACTGCCGGCTTGAGCGCGGCGGAGAAGCTTGCCGCTCTCGAGGCCGGACGCGACAAGATCTTCCGCGTGCTCGGGCCGAACAATATCGGCCTCATACTGCCGCATCTCGGCCTCAACGCGAGCTTCTCGCATCTGGCGCCGGCAAGCGGCGATCTGGCGCTGCTCTCGCAGTCCGGTGCGCTCGTGACCGCGATCGTCGACTGGGCCGCCGAGCGGCGCATCGGCTTCTCGCATGTCGTGTCGCTCGGCGACATGGCCGACGTGGATTTCGGCGACATGCTCGACTATCTCGCCGGCGATACGCGCAGCAAGGCGATCCTTCTCTACATGGAGGCGGTCACGCACGCGCCGAAGTTCATGTCGGCAGCGAGGCGCGCCGCGCGCGTCAAGCCGGTCGTCGTCGTCAAGTCGGGGCGACATGCCGCCGCTGCTGCGGCCGCCGCGTCTCACACCGGCCGGCTCGCCGGTGCGGACAATGCTTACGAGGCCGCTTTCCGGCGCGCCGGCGTGCTGCGCGTCATGGATCTCGACGAGCTCTTCGAGGCCGCGGAGACGCTGACGTACCTCCCCCGTCTTGCGAGCGAGCAGCTCATGATCCTCACCAACGGCGGCGGCGGTGGCGTGCTCGCGGCCGACCGGCTCGCCGACTACGACGGCGATCTGGCGAAGCTCTCGGCGACAACGCGCGACAAGCTCTCAGTCGTGCTCCCCGCCAACTGGTCGAAAGCCAATCCTGTCGACATCATCGGCGATGCGAGCCCCGATCGCTACAACACCGCCTTCGAGATCCTGCTCGACGATCCCGATCCTTCGGCACTGCTCGTCATCAATTGCCCGACGGCGCTGGCTTCGAGCACTGATATCGCCGCACGCCTGATCGCGACGTTGCAGGAGCGCCGCGCCGCCGGCAAACACAACAAGCCCGTGCTGACGAACTGGCTCGGCAATCCTGCTGCCGAGGAGGCACGCCACCTCTTCTCGGACGCACGCATCGCGACCTACGAAACACCGACGGCCGCCGCCCGCGGCTTCATGCAGCTCGTGCGCTACACGCGCGCGCAGAACGAGCTGATGCGCACGCCGCCCGCCATGGACCGGAACGCGCGGATCGACCGCGAGAAGGCGCGCAGCATCATCGAGCGGGCCCTCGGCGAGGGCACAACAATGCTCAACGAGGCGGACGGGAAGGACCTGATGGCGGCCTATGGCATTCCGATTGTGCCGACGGAGGTGGCAAACGATACTGCCGAGGTCCGCGTCATTGCCGAGCGCATCGTCGGCTCCGGCAATGCCGTCGTGCTGAAAATTCTTTCGCCCGATATCATCCACAAATCCGATGTCGGCGGCGTGCGCCTCAATATCGCGAGCGCGGATGACGCCGTTCGTGAGGCCGAGCGGATGCTGGAGCGCGTGCGCAGGGCCGTTCCACATGCGCGCGCCTTGCGCTTTACGCTTTCGCCGATGATCCGCCGTCCCGGTGCGCACGAACTCATTCTCGGCATGAGCGTGGACCAGACCTTCGGCCCACTCATCATGTTCGGCGCCGGCGGCGTCTCCGTCGAGGCCGTGGCCGACACGGCGCTCGCGCTGCCGCCGCTCGATCTCGGTCTTGCCGAACAGCTCATGCGCCAGACGCACATCGACCGGCTGTTGCACGGCTATCGCGACCGGCCGCCGGCAGATCGCGCAGGCATTGCAGCCGCTCTCGTCCGGCTCTCGGAGCTGATCGGCGAAAACCCAGAAATTCGGGAGCTCGACATCAATCCGCTGCTCGCCGACGCCGACGGCGTGATCGCGCTCGATGCGCGCGTGGCACTCAAGTCGGAGCGGATCGAGCCGCGCGTCCCCATGGCCATCGCGCCCTATCCCGCGGACTGGGAAAAAGCCATCACGCTCGGCGGTCTCGACGGCATTCTCCTGCGCCCGATCAAGCCCGAGGACGAGGCGCTTTATGCGGAATTCATGGCGCACGTCACGGAGAACGACACTCGGCTGCGCTTCCTCGCGCCGATGAAAGCGCTTCCGTTCGGCTTCCTCGCTCGCCTGACGCAGATCGACTACGCGCGCGAGATGGCGTTCATTGCGATGGATCAGCAGAGCGGGACGCTTCTCGGTGTCGCGCGATATACCGCCGATCCCGATCTCGCGCGGGCAGAGTACGCCGTGCTCGTGCGATCGGACCTCAAAGGGCGCGGACTCGGATGGGCATTGATGAGCCATCTCATCGCGCACGCCCGCGCCCGCGGGATCGGCACGCTGCATGGCGACGTACTGACCGAGAACACGACCATGCTGGCCATGTGCGCTGATCTCGGCTTCGAGATCAGAGCCGTGCCGGATGATCCCACGATGCGTGAGGTCGTGCTTCCGCTCGGTGTCACGCTACCGGCGGCGTAAATCGCGCTTCAGCGCGAGAGGCTTCGCGCTCACGGCAAGCACCCGATCATCCCTCTCCGCGCTCTTGCGGCAGAGGGCTAGGGTGAGGGGCGGCGGCATACACAAACGCCGGCGATCGTGCCGCCCCTCATCCTAACCTTCTCCCCGTTGAAGAACCGGGGAGAAGGGATCTGATGGCGCTCGTGGCAATCATTGCTGTCCTGTCCGCACGCCCGCCGTGGATGCGGCAACACTTCGGAAGGCGACACCGCCCTTTCCCAGCAGCCCGCTGCAAATCAAAGCGCGCGCTTGCGGATCAGATAGCGCTGCATCCCGTCCATGACGAGCACGCCATCCTGATTGTGGATGGTCGAAGCGAGACCGACGACGCCGGTCGTGCGCTGCGGCTTCAGCTCCGCGACGGTCAGCAGCGGATAAAGCGTGTCGCCGGCATAGACGGGCGCGAGAAAGCGCGAGGACTGCTCGATGAAGGCGCGCAGGCTGTCCTGGACAAGGAACGGAAAGACACCGGCGCCGGCCGCCGACTGAATGAGCACCTGGAAGCCATGCGCGAGGAGATCGCGATGGCCGTGGGCTTTGCAATAGGGCCGGTCGTAGTGAATGGGGTGGTTGTCGCCCGAAGCCGCCTGAAAGGCCGCGAACTGTCCATCGGTCACTGTCCGCGAGGGAATGTAGAACGTCTCCCCGATTGAAAAATCCTCGAAGTATCGCTGCGGGCCGAAGTTCTTCGTCGCCAGTCGGTGGTGCTCCTCCGGCGTCATCGCTCAGGGCCCTTCGCCAGCCTGACGCGCAAGCTTTGACGCCAACAGCGCATCGATGGCGGCAGCACCCATCCCCGCCTCGGCGAGCAGAGCGCGCGTGTGCTGGCCAATACCCGGGACCGGCGCGTTGTTCGCCACCTGTCCCGGCAGATGCGGGAGCGGCACCGGCTTGCCGTCCGACAGCGCGTAGGGGGGCGCGGCTTCGACGGCCTGAATGTGCGGATCGTCCAGCCAATCGCCATAGGTATTGATGGCGCTCGCGAGCGCCCCTTCCTTCTCGAAGATCGGCACCCACTCGGCAGTCGTGCGTGCGACGAGGGCCTCGTCGAGGATCGCGCGCAACGCGGCGACGTTCTCTTTTCGGCCTGCAACAGTGGTAAAGCGCGGATCGGTGATCGCATCGGCACGAGCGACCGCGCGACAGATGCCTTCGAACTGCGCCTGATTGACGAGCGTGATGGCGATCCATCCGTCGCGTGTCCGATAGTTTCCGGCCGGCGGATTGAGCAACCCCGGCGGGCGCCCGACGAAGCCGTATTCGAGAATGTTCGGCGATTGCGCGTGCGCGGCGGACTGCATGAGCGAGATGTCGATGTGACGCGCGCCGCTGCCCCTGACCTTGCCCCAGAGCGCCATGCTCGCCGCTTGGAAGGCATAGAGGCCCGTAAAGGCATCGATGAACGGCACGTCGACTTTGACGGGCGCGCCGTCGCGCGAACGCGTGGCGCTCATGAAACCCGATATGGCTTGACCGATGGTGTCGACCATCGGCCGCTCGCGGTTCGGCCCGCGCTGCCCCCATCCTGAAACGGAAACATAGATGATGTCGGGATTGCGCGACTTCAAAGCCTCGAAGCCGAGGCCGAGGCGCTCGAAGACGCCGGGCCGCGCACTCTCGATGACGACGTCGGCGCGCTCGGCGAGCTTTAGCGCGACATCACGGCCCTCGGGCTTGCGGATGTCGATCGCAAGGCTCTCCTTGCCGCGGTTGTAGACGATGGCCTGGGATGACGAGCCATCGATGCGCGTGCCGAGGTGGCGCATCCAATCGCCATCGGGCGGTTCGAGCTTGATGACGCGTGCGCCGTGCTCGGCGAAGTAGCCCCCGCAGGACGGGCCGGCTATGCCCTGGCTCATGTCGAGCACGGTGATGTCGGAAAGGGGACCGGAACGGCCGGCGGATTGGAGCATGGGCTTATACTCGCGAGACTGAAAGCGGGTCCTGCACTCTAGAAGCGCAGCGCCGCTTTGCAAGGCTGGCTTCAGCATGACCAGTCGGACCGATCGGCGGATATGACTTGCCCGCGGTTCAGGCTATAAAGCCAGCCCACACGCATCGCGGCGATCGTGCGACCCATCGGCGCCCGTATTGATCAGGTTGCCCATGCGCCGCATTCATGCCGACCTTCTCCTCGTCCTCGCTGCCGTCGTCTGGGGTGTCGCCTTCGTCTTCCAGAAGTCAGCCATGGACCACATCGGTCCACTCCTCTTCATTGCCGCGCGCTCCACCGTCGCCGCCTTCGCTCTGGCGCCGCTGGCGCTGCGCGAGGTGTACAATGCCGCCGACCAATTTCCGCGCGGACTTGCCCCGATAGCAGTTCTCGGCGGCACGGTATTCTTCACAGGCGCCGTCTTCCAGCAGATCGGCATCGTCACCGCGACCGCCACCAACGCGGGCTTCCTCACCGCGCTCTACGTCGTGATCACGCCCTTCCTCGTCTGGCTGGTCATGCGGCGCGCGCCGACGATGATCGTCTGGCCGGCTGTCGCCATGTCGTTCGGCGGCATGTGGCTGCTCGCGGGCGGGACACTCGGCGGCATTCAGCGCGGTGACCTGCTGATCGCGATTTCCGCCTTCTTCTGGGCATCGCACGGCATCATCGTCGCACGCGCGGCACGGCATTCCCGCCCGGTCACCTTCAGCGCCATTCAATTCGCAGCCGTCGCAGCGCTCGGACTGACCGGCGCGATGCTCTTCGAGCCGATCTCGCTCGGCGCTCTCGTGGCCGCATGGCGCGAGATCGCCTACGTCGGCCTCATGTCGAGCGCACTGACGTTCACACTCCTCGCCATCGCATTGAAATACACGCCGCCAACCGAGGCAGCGATCATCGTTTCGACCGAGACGCTGTTTGCCGCGCTCGCCGCCTACATCCTGCTTGGGGAGCGGCTTTCGTTGGTTGGATGGTGCGGCGCGGGGCTCATTCTCGCTGCTGTTCTGCTTGTTCAGGCCGGCCCCATGCTTCAGCGCAGATCGCAAGGCGCGGAAGCTTCTGTAGATCTTTGATATTATTGCACTATTTTGACGTCTTTGGCGGCCACGAAGTGGGCGCTTTCGCGCCATTGCGGAGGGCCCTCGCCGTGCTATACCTCACCCGCAAATGCGGCGCGGCGCGCTTCCGATTCGGCGGATCGGAGGGCGTTTTGTGCGCCCTGTCAGACCTCAGCGGGTGAGCGAACGTGGCGGACAAAGAAAAGACCGACGGTGACGGCGGCGGCTCCGAGCCGAGCGACATCCGCCCGGTGATGATCTCCGATGAGATGCGGCGCAGCTACCTCGATTACGCCATGAGCGTGATTGTATCGCGCGCGCTGCCCGACGTGCGCGATGGCCTCAAACCCGTGCATCGCCGCATTCTGTACGGCATGAACGAGCTCGGGCTCGACTGGAACAAGAAGTACGTCAAGTCCGCCAAGGTCGTCGGCGAGGTGATGGGTAACTTCCACCCGCATGGCGATAGCGCGATCTACGACGCACTCGTGCGCCTGACGCAGGACTTCTCGATGAGCGTGCCGCTCGTCGACGGACAGGGCAACTTCGGCTCGGTCGACGGCGATCCGCCGGCGGCCATGCGCTACACCGAATGCCGCCTGCAGAAAGTCACGCAGCACATTCTCGATGATCTCGACAAGGATACGGTCGACTATCAGGAGAACTACGACGGCACGCGCCAAGAGCCGTCGGTCATGCCGGCGAAGTTCCCGAACCTGCTCGTCAACGGCGCCGGCGGCATCGCGGTCGGCATGGCGACCAACATCCCGCCGCACAATCTCGGCGAGGTGATCGACGCCGCGATCGCGCATCTCGATAACCCCGACATCACGATCGACGAGCTGGTGCAGATCGTGCCGGGACCTGACTTCCCCACCGGCGGCCTCATACTCGGCCAGGCCGGTGCGCTCGCCGCCTACCACCGCGGGCGCGGCTCGATCATCATGCGCGCGCGCGTCGAGGTCGAGGAGCTGCGCCGCGACCGCGAGGCGCTCGTCGTCACCGCGATCCCCTATCAGGTCAACAAGCGCGTCCTCATCGAGAAGATCGCCGAGCTGGTACGCGAGAAGCGCATCGAGGGCATCTCGAACATCTGGGACGAGTCGAGCCGCGAGGGCATGCGCATCGTCATCGAGCTGAAGCGCGATGCGGTGGCCGATGTCGTGCTCAATCAGCTCTGGCGCTACTCCGATCTGCAGACGACGTTCGGCGCGAACATGATCGCGCTCAATGGTGGCCGCCCCGAGCAGCTCAATCTCAAGGACATGATCCAGGCGTTCAACGCCTTCCGCGAGGAAGTCGTGAGCCGCCGGACGAAGTTCCTGCTCGCGAAGGCGCGTGCGCGCGCCCACATTCTCGTCGGCCTCGCCATTGCCGTCGCCAACATCGACGACATCGTCAATCTCATCCGTCGTGCGCCGAGCCCGGCCGTCGCCAAAGAGCAGCTCATGGAGCGCGACTGGCCGGCTAAGGATATCGCGCCGCTCGTCGAGCTGATCGCCGATCCGCGCCATCGCGTGTCGCACGAAGGCACCGTCAAGCTCTCCGACGAGCAGGCAACGGCCATCCTCGAGCTGCGCCTTGCCCGCCTCACCGCGCTCGGCCGCGACGAGATCGGCAACGACCTCGCCAAGATCGCGGAAGAGATCAAGGAGTACCTCGCGATCCTGTCGTCGCGCGCGCGCATCATCGACATCATCAAGGGCGAGCTCACCGCGATCCGCGAGGAATTCGCCGTGCCGCGCCGCACCGAGATCGTTCCCATGGAGGGCGAACTCGAGGACGAGGATCTCATCCAGCGCGAGGACTGCGTCGTCACCGTCTCGCTCAAGGGCTACATCAAGCGGGTGCCCCTTTCGACCTACCGCGCGCAACGCCGGGGCGGCAAGGGGCGCTCAGGCATGACGACGCGCGAAGAGGATATCGTCACGCAGCTCTTCATTGCCTCGACGCACACGCCGCTGCTGTTCTTCTCCTCGCGCGGCATGGTCTATCGCCTGAAGGTCTGGCGGCTGCCTGCGGCGACTCCGCAGGGCACGGGCAAGGCGCTCATCAATCTGCTGCCGCTCGAGCAGGGTGAGGCCATCACGACCATTCTCCCGCTGCCGGAGGACGAGAAGACCTGGGCTGATCGCGAGCTGATGTTCGCGACGCGCACGGGCAACGTCCGCCGCAACAGCCTCGCCGACTTCGAGAACATCAATCGCAATGGCAAAATCGCCATGAAGCTCGACGAGGGCGACCAGATCGTCGACGTCGCGCTCTGCGCGCCGAGCGATGACGTGCTGCTGACGACGGCGGCCGGCCAGTGCATCCGCTTCCCGGCCGACGACGTGCGCCTCTTCAAGGGCCGCGAGTCGACGGGCGTGCGCGGCATCCGCCTCGATGACGAGGATCGCGTAATCTCGATGGCCATCCTCGCACATGTCGAGGCGACGCCGGCCGAGCGCGCGGCCTACCTGAAGCAGGCTGGCGCCATGCGTCGCGCAATGGGCGAGAACGGTGAGAATGGCGCCGAGGTCGAAGCCATACCCGATGCGGATGCCGAAGAGGCCACCGGCGAGGAGCTGACGCCCGAGCGTTATGCCGAGCTCGGCGCGCGCGAGCAGTTCGTGCTCACCGTCTCGAGCCGCGGCTTCGGCAAGCGCTCGTCGTCCTACGAGTACCGGGTCAGTGGCCGTGGCGGCAAAGGCATCGTCGCCATGGTCGTCAACGACCGCAACGGGCCGCTCGTGGCCTCCTTCCCTGTCGACGACAGCGACCAGATCATGCTTGTCACCGGTGGCGGCCAGCTCATTCGCTGCCCTGTGGACGATGTCCGCGTTGCCGGCCGCAACACGCAGGGCGTGCGCATTTTCCGCACGGATGAGGATGAGACCGTCGCCTCCGTCGAGCGCATCCCCGACGATGGCAGCGAAAATGGCGAGAACGGCGACGCGGGCGAGGATGATACACCCGCCGCCGAGTAGACCGGTCGTGCAAGCAGGAACGCCCTCATGAAGAAGAACCAGATGAAGGCGCTGCTCCGTGCGGGCAAACCGGCGCTCGGCTGCTCGATCATGATCCCCTCACCGCAGATGGTCGAGATGGCCGCCCACGCCGGCTTCGACTGGGTGCTTATCGACATGGAGCATGGCACGATCGGCCTCGAGTCTGCCGAACTGATGATCATGGCGGCGGAAGCGCGGGGTATTACGCCTATCGTGCGCCCGCGCAGCAATGCGAGTGCGGAGATCACCTCAGTCATGGATCGCGGCGCTTCCGGCGTGCAGGTGCCGCACATCAATACGGGCGATGATGCGCGCCGCGCGCTCGCGGCCGTGAAGTTCGGCCCCGGCGACAATCGTGGCCTCGCCGCAGGCACGCGCCCCGACAGCTACGGTCTCGCCAAGGCCATGCCGGACTTCGTGCGCGAGGCCAATGCCGAGAGCCTCGTCTGCATACAGCTCGAGCACGCCAAGGCCATCGAGAATGTCGATGCGCTGCTCGCGGTCGATGATATTGACGTCTATTTCATCGGACCGTCCGATCTCTCGCAATCCATGGGGCATCCGGGCAATCCGAAGGCGCCTCCCGTCAAGGACGCCATCGAGAAGACCCTCGCGCGTATTGTCGCCGCCGGCAAAACACCGGGAATGCCCGCGACGGCTGACAATCTCGATCAGGTCATCGCCAGCGGGTGCCGCTATATCTACACGCACCTGCCGAAGCTGTTCGGTGCCGGCGCAAGCGCGTTTCTTTCCAAGGGGCGCGCGTAGCCGGTCGCGCC
>Ga0182740_1002720_pt1 | contig 10517 bp, 8 predicted proteins | sample eDN5th37CKraftBY_FD_128872 | JGI IMG/M metagenome (GOLD analysis project Ga0182740, IMG submission 128872) | Enriched backyard soil microbial communities from Emeryville, California, USA - eDNA 5th pass 37_C Kraft BY (version 2) (version 2) | ecosystem: Environmental > Terrestrial > Soil >...
CCGGGCACCTGGGCGTCGCCAATGCCTTTATCGGGCATGTGCGCGCCTTTGGTTTCAACGCCAGCCAACACCGCATCTTTCTGCCGCTGCCGCTCTTTCGGGCCAATGGCGTCACCGAGTCGCAGATCTTTGCAGGCACCCCGACCGAGGGCATTCGGGCTGCTCTCGGGCAAGCCATCGACCTGGCGGGCGAGCACCTGGGCAAGGCTGAGGCCGCGATCGGCGCGCTTTCGCCGTCGCTGCGCCCGGCATTTGCCTATGCACCCGTCTTGCGCGCGGCATTGGGTCAGCTAAAACATGTGCAGGAACAGCCATTTGCGCCGCCGCCGGACATGGCTTCTTGGCGCAAGATCGCGGCGATGAGCTGGTGGACCTGGCGTAACCGATAGGGAGATGCACTTGCGGGATTGGATCGACCGACTTGCTCCGGACCTCCTGACAACCCTAAGGCGCTTTCCCCTCGCTTCATTGCTGATATTGCTGACCACGGTCGCGGTGCTCGTGGTGGTCAATGAGCAGATCTCGTTGACGGACGAGTTCTGGTGGCGGATCGTCGGTGGCCTTGCCAGCGGCGCCGTGTTCGCCGTGGCTGGATCGCTGTTCAACGAAAGCAGGCCGCGGACGGGGCTTGCGGGTATCGTGATCGGCTACGTTCTGCCGCTGCTGGCGGTGGCCGCGTTTCAGGTAACCGATGCGAACTGGTTCGTGCCGTGGGCCTTGCCGGTGATTTCGGTTCTCTGGCTCTCGGTGAGTGCCTTCACCGAGCGCGGACCGGATCGGGCGCTGCAGCAGGACAAGTTCTGGTGGCTCAACCAACAGGCGGCGGTGACCGCCCTCATCGCAGGGGTGGCGTTCCTGCTCATCGCCCTCGGCATCGCGGCCATCGAACGGTCGCTGTCGATCCTTTTCGGGCTCGAGACGTCGGACCTGTTCTACCGGTGGGTACTGCCGATCATCGGATTTCTGTTCACGCCGATCTATTGGCTGGCCACGATCCGCCGGCTGGACGCCTTTGACGCCCGCGCGCTCCAAGAGCCGGATATCGTTGCCACTGCCACGGGCTTTCTCGGCCAGTTCGTGCTGACCCCACTGCTCCTGGCCTATGCGCTCATCCTTCTCGCCTATACGCTCCAGATCGTCCTGACGCAGAGCCTGCCCGAGGGCATGCTCGGCTGGATGGTGCTCGGCTTTGTTACGACCGGGGCGGCGACCTGGCTGCTGCTGCATCCCGCCTTCATGCGGGAAAGGCTGCTGGTGCGAGTGTTCCGGCGCTGGTGGTTCTGGCTGACGATCATTCCGTTGGCCCTCTACGCCCTTGCCGTGATGGTGCGAGTTGATGCCTATGGGCTGACGCCGGAACGGATGATGCTGATAGCAGGCGGGATCTGGGCGGCGTTGCTCACGGTGATCTTCCTCATCGGGCGCGGGGATATCCGCCTGATACCGGCACTGGCCGGGGTGATCCTTCTCGTGTTCAGCATCGGGCCATGGAACATGGATAGCCTCTCGAGGGCCAGCCAGGCCGCATCGCTGGATGCGCTGCTGGCGCACGGAGGCGTCACCGGACCCGATACAAAGCCCCAATGGTCCGGCGCCGAGGCGGCGCGAGCCACCGGAGCAATGGCCTTGCTCCTGCAATCGGCAGCGGGGCAGGCGAACCTCGAGCAGGTGCTGGCCTCTCACGGCGTCACCTATGAGGCCGGGCAGCGCAACCTCGACATGTTCGACGGTCTCGGACCGAGCGACCAGGTGAATGGCTCGACTGTCTTCCTGTCGCTGGCGCGTCCGCCCTCGCAAGCGGTGGATGTGGGCGGGACGCCCTATCTTCTCGGGCGGCAGGCCATCTATGTGGATGTGCCCGCGACCTCTGGCGCGCTTACATTCGCCCTGAGCGCGAAAGTGCTTACAATCTCGATCTCGCCAGGGGAGAGCGTGAGCGTCGATCTTGTGGAGTGGCTCAAGGGCAATACGGGAAATGAGCTCGCCGATCCGGTGCTGTCGTTCAGCCTCGGGGGCATTGCCTACCTATACGTGCTGGATACGGCCACCGTCGCCTCGGCGCCCGATGGCGGGCGCAGTTTGACCTATCTCGAAGGGACGCTTTTCGCGGACGCGCCGGGCTCGAAGTAATTATTGAGTTGACTTCAAAATTATAGTAGCATCAATTAAGGGCTCCTAACGGGAGTCATCGAGATGTCGCGCATCAAGACCGTCCTGATATCGGGTGCCGGCGTGGCCGGCCCGACCCTGGCCTGGTACCTGTCGCGTGCGGGAGTTGCGTGCACCCTCGTCGAGCGCGCCGGAACGCTGCGCTCGAGCGGCAGTCCTGTTGACGTGAGGGGCCCGGCGGTCTCCGTTGCGGAGGAAATGGGGATCATGCCCGCGCTACGGGCCGCCGCGAGCGCGGTAGAGGAGATCGGGTTTTTCGATGACAGGGCCCATGAGAAGGGGCGCGTCAATCTCGGCGCGTTGCAGCACGCCTCGGGTAGCCGAGAGGTCGAGGTGCCGCGCGGCGACCTCGCGCGGTGTCTCGCCGGTGCGGTCAAGGCGGATGCCGAGTTCGTCTTCGGGGACAGTATTGCCGCGCTGGCGCAGGACGGGGACGGCGCCGACGTGCGTTTCGAAAGGGGCGGGGAGCGGCGCTTCGACCTCGTAATCGGGGCGGACGGACTGCATTCGCGCGTGCGCCGCTTGGCTTTCGGTCCGGAAACCGAGTTCGTCAAGCCACTGGGGCTGTTCATAGCGACGCTACCACTGCCGGATTGGCCGGCGATAGCGCGGCGGGTGGAGATGTATAATGCACCGGGCCGGTCGGCGGCGATCCATCCGTCCACCGGCCGGGCACTGGGCGCCTTCATTTTCCGCGCACAGCCGGGCCCCGAATTCGATCTTCGCAATGAAGCGGACCAGCGCAGGCTGATCGAAGAGACCTATGCGGGATCGGGCTGGCATGTCCCGGCCATGTTGCGGGCGTTGGCCCAGGCGGACGAAATGTATTTCGATGCGGTCTGCCGGGTGGACCTGCCGAAATGGTCGAGCGGCCGGATTGCCCTGCTCGGCGATGCAGCGTCATGCGTTTCCCTGTTCGGGGAAGGCTCGAGCCTGGCGATGGCGGGTGCGCGGACACTGGGTGACGCACTCTCCGGCCATGACGATCTCGGAGCGGGTCTCCAGGCCTACGAAGCGCGCCACAGACGGTTGGTGGCGCCGCGGCAGAAAGGCATTGGCGCCAATGCTGCGGTTCTTGTACCGCGCACGGCGTGGGGTATCGCCCTGCGCAATGCAGCGACCCGGCTTTGGCCGCTGGCGGCAGGGGCGATGTGGACGGGGCGAGCGTTTGGGAGCAGAGGGAGCGACCGGGCGAGGCCAGCGGCAGTGGCATGAGGGCAGGGAAGATGGACGAACGGCCCGAGGGTTTGCGTGAACGCAAGAAGCGCCAGACCCGCGCACGCATTCAGCAGGTGGCGCTCGAGCTGTTCCTGAGCAAGGGGTTCGAGGCCACCACGACCGAGGAAATCGCGCGTGCCGCCGAGGTTTCCACCGGGACGCTGTTCAACTACTTCCCCACCAAGGAGACACTGGTGGCGGACGACTATGATCCGCTTTTTCTGGGGCTCCTGGAGGATCGTCCGCTGGACGAACCGGTGCTGACCAGTCTGAGGCAGGCGTTCCGCGCCGGCCTGGCAACGGTAATGGACCAGGACAAGGATTCGATGATCGCGCGCGCCCGGTTGGCGCGGCAGGTTCCCGCGCTCCGCGCCGCGGCGGCGCTTGACCACGCGCGTAGCGGTGAGGTGCTGTGCACGATCATCGCGCAACGGACCGGTGGCGAGGCGGCTTCGCTCTCGGTGCGGGTGGCGGCGGCAACGATCGTGGCAGCGCTCGAGGCTGCGCTGGCGGCCTGGCTGGATGGGGACTGCAGGGGTGACATAGTGGAAATGGCCGATGCCGCGCTCGATGCGGTCGAGCGCGGGTCCGGCGCGTTGCTGGCCGTCAGGCCCAGACCTTGAGGTCTTCGAGCGCCCGCTCGCTTACGGCCTTCTTCTTGGCCATGGCCTTTTCCGGGCCGCGCCAGCGCTTGACGCCTTCGGGCTTGGTGACAGTCACAGGCGGGAAGAGGCCGAAGTTGACGTTCATGGGCTGGAAGCTGCGCAGCTTCTGCTCGCCATCCTCGATGTGCCCGCCGGTGATGTGGTTGATGAGCGCACCCATGGCGGTCGTCGCGGGCGGAGCCATCAGCTCGACCCCGCGCAAGGACGCTGCGGCCATGCGACCGGCGATGAGGCCGATGGCGGTGCTTTCGACATAGCCTTCAACGCCCGTGATCTGGCCGGCAAAGCGCAGGCGCGGATCCGCCTTGAGGCGCAGGTCACGACCGAGCACTTTCGGCGAATTGAGGAAGGTATTGTGGTGGAGCCCGCCAAGGCGCGCGAACTGGGCCTGCTCGAGGCCCGGGATCATGCGGAAGATATCGGCCTGCTTGCGGTATTTCAGCTTGGTCTGGAAACCTACCATGTTCCAGAGCGTGCCCAGGGCGTTGTCCTGGCGCAGCTGGACGATGGCGTAGGGCTTGTTTTCCGGATCGCGCGGGTTGGTAAGGCCGACCGGCTTGAGCGGGCCGTGGCGCAGAGTCTCGCGACCGCGTTCGGCCATGACTTCGACGGGCAGGCAGCCATCGAAATAGGGCACGTTCTCCCACTCGTGGTAGACGTGCTTTTCGCCGGTGAGCAGGGCGTCGACGAAGTCGTTGTACTGCTGCTCGGTCATCGGGCAGTTGAGGTAATCGGCGCCGGTGCCGCCGGGGCCGGCCTTGTCATAGCGGGATTGGGCCCAGACGATATCGCGATTGATGCTCTCGCCATGAATGATGGGAGCGATGGCATCGAAAAAGGCGAGGGCATCCTCGCCCGTCAGCTTTTGGATGGCTTCGGCGAGCGGCTGGGACGTGAGCGGGCCGGTGGCGATGATGACATTGTGCCAATCGGCCGGGGGCAGGCCCGTGATCTCGCCGCGCTCGAGGGTGATGTTGGGGTGGCTGGTGATGGCGGCGGTGACGGCATCGGAGAAGCCGACGCGATCGACCGCGAGCGCGCCGCCGGCGGGCAGCTTGTGCCGATCGGCCATCTGCATGATCAGCGAGCCGCAGCGGCGCATTTCCTCATGCAGCAGGCCAACGGCATTGTACTCGTGATCGTCCGAACGGAAGCTGTTGGAACAGACGAGTTCGGCCAGCCCCTCGGTGAGGTGGGCGGGCGACTTCTGGAATGGGCGCATCTCGTGCAGGATGACGCTGGCGCCTGCCTGGGCGGCCTGCCAGGCGGCTTCCGAGCCGGCGAGACCGCCGCCGATGATATGGATGGGTTGCGTGGAGGAACTGGACATGGCGCGGCTTTAGCAACTGCGCCGATCCGGCGCAACACGGTAAGCTTGCGGCCGACTCAACAAGAGGAGAGCCAAGTGACGATCACGCTCTGGGGACGCCTGAATTCGTCCAATGTGCAGAAGGTGAGCTGGCTCCTTGCCGAGCTGGAACTGGACTACGAACACCTGCCTCTGGGCGGCTCGTTCGGCGGGACGGACGATCCGAAATACCGGGCAATGAACCCCAACGGCAAGGTGCCGACGCTGCGCGACGGCGACCTGGTGCTATGGGAGAGCCATGCGATCGTGCGTTATCTGGCGGCGACCTACGCCTCGGGCCTCATCTGGCCGGTCGAGCCGCGCGAACGCGCCGCTGCCGATCAGTGGACGGACTGGACAGCCACGACCTATCAGCCAGCGTGGATGGAGGTGTTCTGGAACCTGGTGCGTACGCCGCTGGACCAGCAGAACCGGGGAGCCATCGACAAGGGCATCGCCCAGACGACCGCATTGCAGCGGATGCTCGACGAGCGCCTTTCACAAGTGCCGTATCTGGGTGGAAAGGAGTTCACCTACGCCGACATCGTTGCCGGGGTTTCGCTCTATCGCTGGTTCACCATGCCGGTGGAGCGCCCGAGCCTGCCGCATTTCGAGGCCTGGTATGAGCGGCTCAAGGAACGCAAGGCTTTCCAGGCGGCCGTTTGCGTATCCTACGAGGAACTGGTCGGGCGCCTGGCGTTCTAGGGCCCGAAAACAAGAACACCCGCCTCCTAGAGAGCGGGTGTTCTGAACTTCTCCGCGATGCGGGCAGTCAGCGAACCTTTAGAGGGTGCTGGCATGGTCGCGCGCAATACGGGAGATGTCGCTGCGGGTGATGCCGAGGTCGGTCAGCTGACGGTTGTCGAGAGCGTTCAGCTCACGGACGGTCTGCTGGTAGGCAGCCCACTTGCGAAGGGTCTTGCGAATGTCCATTTGGTGTCTCCTTTCATCGTACGCACTGTATCTAGTGCCGGGGTCCTGATTTGAGCAGAGGGTGATTGCTCAGATTTGACATGCGAAATCCGCATAACTCTTTTCAAGCGCGTTCATCAGAAATTCAGAATCTGAAAACCGAAGCGGCCGCCCGGTTTCCCGTGACGGCCGCCCGAACTTGGATTTCGCGTTGTAAGCTACTTGTCGAACAGACCACGGGTCATCTTGGAAAAATCCGGCCCACAGAGACCGAGCATGTCGGCCTCTCGCGTCGTCGGAACGTCCATTTCCCGCAATGTCTGCTTGATGTCGACCAGTCGCCTTACGCGCCAGACCGCTCTAACAAACATTTGCGCACTTCCTTTCCGAGTTTGCCCCAGTGGGGAAGATGAGCTGAATCGCGCAGTCATGAAATGCCTCAAACCTCAAGCGGGCCATGCGTATCACGCATGCCGATGTTCATTCCCCCGTCATACGCATGGGAGAATTTCGACGTTTGCCGCAGGGGAACGGGCCAAAAACAAGGGCGGCACCCAGGCCGCCCTTGCTCACATCACTCTGCCGCCTGACTTCGCGGTGGCCGGCGCGCCATGACTTCCTTGAGGAAGGCGCCCGTGTAAGATCTTGGATTGGCTGCAACATCTTCGGGCGTGCCGACGCCGACGACTTCGCCGCCGCCGTCGCCGCCCTCCGGGCCCATATCGATGATCCAGTCGGCCGTCTTGATGACCTCGAGGTTGTGCTCGATGACGACCACCGTGTTGCCGCCCTCGACCAGTTCATGCAGGACTTCAAGCAGCTTGGCCACGTCGTGGAAGTGCAGGCCAGTCGTGGGTTCGTCCAGCATATAGAGCGTGCGGCCGGTGGCGCGCTTGGACAACTCCTTGGAGAGCTTGACGCGCTGGGCTTCGCCGCCCGAGAGGGTCGTGGCGGGCTGGCCGATCTTGACGTAACCCAGCCCGACGCGCTGGAGCGTCACCAGCTTGTCGCGGATCGAGGGCACGGCGGCGAAGAACTCCACGCCCTCATCGATGGTCATGTCGAGGATATCGGAGATCGACTTGCCCTTGAACTGGACCTCGAGCGTCTCGCGGTTGTAGCGCTTGCCCTTGCAGACGTCGCAGGTGACGTAAACATCGGGCAAGAAGTGCATCTCGATCTTGAGAACGCCATCGCCCTCGCACTTCTCGCAGCGTCCGCCCTTGACGTTGAAGGAGAAGCGCCCCGGGCCGTAACCGCGGGCCTTGGCTTCCGGCAGTCCGGCGAACCACTCGCGCAGCGGCGTGAAGGCGCCGGTATAGGTGGCGGGGTTCGAGCGGGGCGTGCGCCCGATGGGGCTCTGGTCGATATCGATAACCTTGTCGAGGAACTCCAGGCCAGTCAGCGCCTCGTGGGGCGCCGGCACCACGCGAGCGCCGTTGAGGCGGCGCGCGATGGCCTGGTACATGGTGTCGATCATCAGGGTCGACTTGCCGCCGCCCGAGACGCCGGTGATGGCAACGAACAGGCCCAGTGGCACGTCGACCGAGACATCCTTGAGGTTGTTGCCCGTCGCGCCCTTGAGCGAGAGTTTGCGGGTCTTGGACGGCTCGCGGCGCTCGGCGGGCAGGGGGATGCCCATGCGGCCCGAAAGATAGGCGCCGGTGATGCTGTCCGGATTGTCGATGATATCCTGTGGGGTGCCTTCAGCCACGATATGGCCGCCATGGACGCCGGCGCCCGGGCCGATATCGACAACGTAGTCGGCGGTCAGGATGGCGTCTTCGTCGTGTTCGACCACGATCACGGTGTTGCCGAGGTCGCGCAGCCGGCGCAAGGTTTCGAGCAGGCGTTCGTTATCGCGCTGGTGCAGGCCGATCGAGGGCTCGTCGAGAACGTAGAGCACGCCGGTGAGGCCCGAACCGATCTGGCTGGCCAGGCGGATGCGCTGGCTTTCGCCGCCCGAGAGCGAGCCGGAGTTGCGGGCCAGGGTCAGATAGTCGAGGCCGACGTCGTTTAGGAAATCCAGGCGCTCGCGGATTTCCTTGAGGACGCGCTCGCCGATGGTGCGCTGGTTGTCGTTGAGGTGCCGGGGCAGCTCCTTGAACCAGTCCGAGGCGTTGCGGATCGACTTTTCGGTCACCTGGCCGATGTGGAGCCCGTTGATCTTGACCGCCAGGGCCTCGGGCTTCAAGCGATAGCCGTTACAGGCGACGCACGGCGCCGAGGACATATAGCGCTCGATCTCTTCGCGCATGCCGGCGGATTCGGTTTCCTTGTAGCGGCGCTCGAGGTTGCCGATCACACCTTCGAAGGGCTTGGTGGTCTTATAGGTGCGCAGGCCGTCGTCGTAGACGAAATTGATCGGCGTCTTGCCGGTGCCGTAGAGCAGGGCCTGGCGCACGTCATCGGAGAGATCCTCCCAGGCAGATCCGGTGGAGGCGCCATAGTGCCGCGCCACCGCTTCGAGCGTCTGCAGGTAGTAGGGAGCCGAAGTCTTGGACCATGGCAGGATGGCGCCGTCGCGCAGCGAGAGCGATGCGTCCGGAACCACAAGGTCCGGGTCGATCTTGCGCTCGGTGCCCAGGCCGTCGCATACCGGACAGGCGCCGAACGGGTTGTTGAACGAGAAGAGGCGTGGCTCGATCTCGGCAATCGTGAAGCCGGAAACCGGGCAGGCGAATTTTTCCGAGAAGGTGATGCTCTTGGCCGAACCATCGGCCTCCTTCTCGTCGGCGTATTCGACCAGCGCGATGCCGTCGGCAAGCTTGAGCGCCGTCTCGAAGCTTTCGGCCAGGCGCGAAGCGATGTCAGGGGAAACGACCAGACGGTCGACCACGACTTCAAGGTCGTGCTTGAGCTTCTTGTCGAGGCTCGGCGCGTCCTCGATGTCGTAGAACTCACCGTCGATCTTGACGCGCTGGAAGCCCTTGCGCATCAGGTCGTTGAGTTCGCGCTTGTACTCGCCCTTGCGGCCGCGGATCATTGGCGCGAGGAGGTAGAGACGCGTGCCTTCGGGCAGGGCTAGAACCTTGTCTACCATTTGGGAGACAGTCTGGCTCTCGATGGGAAGGCCGGTGGCGGGCGAATAGGGGATGCCGACGCGCGCGTAGAGCAGGCGGAGGTAATCATAGATCTCGGTGACGGTGCCCACGGTCGAGCGCGGATTGCGCGAGGTGGTCTTCTGCTCGATCGAGATGGCCGGAGAGAGCCCGTCGATCTGCTCGACATCAGGCTTCTGCATCATTTCCAGGAACTGGCGGGCGTAGGCCGAGAGGCTCTCCACATAGCGCCGCTGACCTTCGGCATAGATGGTGTCGAACGCCAGGGAGGACTTGCCCGAACCCGACAGGCCCGTCATCACGATCAGTTTGTCGCGCGGCAGCCGCAGGTCAACGGACTTGAGGTTGTGCTCCTTGGCACCGCGGATGACGATTTCACGATTGTTGGCGTCGGGCATATTCTGGTCCACGGCTCTATGCCGCTCCGTCGAGCGAAGCGAACGTACGGGTAACGATGCGGTCTGATCCTGGCTGGCAGCCAAGATCGGGAGATAGGCGCGCCGGCGCAGTTTCGCAAGCCAGGCTTGTTTAGCGCAAGGTGGCCGCCGCAGTCCCATCAATCTCGTCGCAGCCCGTGCCGGGCCACGATGCGGGCAATACACTAGCGGAAAGAACATAAGCGGAACAGGGTGGATTCGGTCAAGGGTGAATCCACGCAGATCACATCTGCAAAGCGCCCAGATTACTTGACATTCGCTGACATTGTCAGAACATATAGAGAACAATGCGGTCTGCGCCTGTTGAAACCTCAAAACAGGGCGGGCGCGGACAGGTGCAACCGCATAAAGTGCGCCAAACGGCGGAGCCGGTGGCTCCAGCCAAACGAGTACGGAAGGACAGGCGATGGCGGGCAGCGTAAACAAGGTCATCTTGATCGGCAATCTCGGTAACGACCCGGAAGTGCGCTCGCTGCCGAGCGGCGGCAAGGTGGTGAACCTGAGCGTGGCGACGACCGATACCTGGCGCGATCGCAATACCGGCGAGCGCAAGGAGCGGACCGAGTGGCACCGTGTGGTGATCTTCAACGAAGGTCTCACCAAGGTAGCCGAGCAGTATCTGCGCAAGGGCAGCAAGGTCTATATCGAGGGCGCGCTGCAGACGCGCAAGTGGCAGGACCAGAGCGGCCAGGACCGCTATTCCACC
>Ga0182740_1002721_pt1 | contig 10514 bp, 10 predicted proteins | sample eDN5th37CKraftBY_FD_128872 | JGI IMG/M metagenome (GOLD analysis project Ga0182740, IMG submission 128872) | Enriched backyard soil microbial communities from Emeryville, California, USA - eDNA 5th pass 37_C Kraft BY (version 2) (version 2) | ecosystem: Environmental > Terrestrial > Soil >...
AAGCTGACGCGCGAGGGCCGCATCGTCGCCATGGCCGGCGACGGCGTCAACGACGCCCCGGCGCTCGCCGCGGCGCAGGTCGGCATCGCCATGGGCACCGGCTCCGACGTCGCCATCGAGAGCGCCGGTGTCACCCTGCTCAAGGGCGACCTCCTCGGAATCGTCAAGGCGCGGACACTTTCCGCCGCGGTGATGTCGAATATCCGGCAGAACCTGTTCTTCGCCTTCCTGTATAATTCCGCGGGCGTGCCGATCGCCGCCGGTATCCTCTATCCGGTGTTCGGTCTGCTGCTGTCACCGATCATCGCCGCCACAGCAATGGCGCTTTCGTCGGTCAGCGTCGTCGGCAATGCCTTGCGGCTGCGCGGGCTGAAGTTATAGGGATTACTGAATGCGATGGATGGCTGTGGCGCTGCTGGCGCTGTCTCCGGCGGCGCACGCCGCGGAATGGCGCGTCGAGCGCATCGACACGCCGGCGCGAGTCACCGCCATCGAGACCATTGACGGCGCGGCGCGCGTCGATGCCGGCGGCCTGTGGTACAGCGTCGATCTCAGCGGTCCGCAGGCCAAGCTCGCCTTCATGGACACGCCGAGGCGCCAGCCGTCGCCGGAGAACGCACTGCCCGACGGCCGCCTCGTTACCGGCACCCACGACATCGCCCGCGTCTGGCTTGCCGCGCCGACCAAGCGCTACGATCACAACGTGCTCGGCGACGCCATCGAAGCCGGCAGCCTGATGATCGTCAGCACCGACGGTGCGAGTCACACCGTCAGGCTCGGCGACGACGCCGTGTTCGAGGACTTGACGCCGCGGCTGGCCGATCTGGATGGCGACGGCCGTGACGAAGTCATCGTCGTGAAGTCGTATCTCGATCGCGGCTCGGCGATCGCCGTCATCGCCTGGCGCGACGGCCGCTACCGCATCGTCGCCGAGACGCCGCCGCTCGGCGGCACGCATCGCTGGGAGAACCCCGCCGGCATCGCCGACTTCAACGGCGACGGCAAGATGGACATCGCCGTAGTGCGCCAGCCGCATGTCGTCGGCGCGCTCGAATTGTGGACCTATGCCGACGGCCGTCTGCAGCGCGGCGCCTCGCTCGACGGCTTCAGCAACCACATCAGCGGCTCGCGCGCGCTGGGCATGAGCGCGGTCGCCGACTTCGACGGCGACGGCACGCCCGATCTGGTGCTGCCGTCGCGCGACCATGCCAGTTTGCGGATCGTCGCCTTCAAGCCGGTGGCGCAAGAGATCGACAGCATCAAGCTGCCGTCCGACGCGCGCACCGACCTCGGCGTCATCAAGCGTGACGGCGCCGCGCCGGCCATGCTGGCGGGTCTCGCCGACGGCTCGCTCGTCGTGATCCGCCGCGATTGACGGCGCCGGCCGCTAGAAAACGGCGAGATATTTTAGAAGCGACAGCACGCCGATGATGATGACGATGATGCGTGCGATCTGCTTGGCGCGCCCGTCGATCGGCAGCATGTTGATGAGATAAAGCACCAGCACGATCACCAGGAAGGTGATCAGGATGCTGATGAGCAGGCTGATGCCCATGATGGCCCCCGTTTCAAGCCGCGGCAGTGCGGCGTCGGGCCAACAAGTTCCAGGACAGCGAAAAGTTCCGAGCCCGGCCTAGCGCGTCCGGCGTTTCGGCGTCGCCGGCGGCGGCGCTGCGGGCGCCGCCGGGGCCGACTTCAGCACGCAGTTCTTGGAGGCTGCCTCGCGGCGGATATCGGCGAGGTTGCCCTGCACCTGGCCGTATTCCGTGCGGTAGGCGATCAAATTCACGAATCCGCCGGCGGGCGACCGGTCGGCATCGGCCATGAGTTTGCTCAGTTGTTGCTTCCGCGCTTCGTAGCCGCCGTTCACCGCGTTGAGCTGTACGCAATCGTAAAGCGTATACTTGCCCGGCGCGACCAGGAAGGTGCCGAGCTTGTCCTCGTCGCGATTGCTCGAGCCGCAGGCCGACAGCGCCAGCGCCAGCGCCGGCACGGTGAACAGGGTCGCGAATTTTCTGCGGGGCATCCGGTGGGTCACGCGCATCGATCCGATCTTGGTCATGAGAAATCCGAAGCGGATAAAACCGCCAAAAGCGGCGCCTTCAAGGTGGTGGTGCGGACGGAGGGAGTCGAACCCTCACGGGCTTACGCCCAACGGATTTTAAGTCCGGTCTGTCTACCGGTTCCAGCACGTCCGCACATCTCGTCATCCGCCGTCACGGCGGATGACTCCGGCGCGGACGGCGACATCAACTCACTTCAGTAATAAATCGCCCCACAGTTCGTCCCAGTCCTTGCCGGAGGGATCGGTCACGCGCCCGTCCTTCTCGTAGAACTTGTTCGGGATCTGAAAGATGGCGACGAAGGTGCCTCCGTTCGGCGACCACGCCGAATGCCGGCTACCGGCCGGGCGCCAGACGAACTCGCCGGCCTTCACCTCGATGCCGGCGTCGGGGCCCTCCTTGTCGGCGAGCGAGCCCTCGAGGATGTAGGTCTGTTCGATCAGCACGTGCTCGTGGTCGGGCAGCTCGGCGCCGGGGTCCATCTTGAACAGCAAGGTGGCAAGTCCGCTCTTCTTGTCCACCATCAGGGGCTTGGTGTAGCAGCCGGAAAACCGCGTCGGCTGCCAGTCCATGTCCTGCGGATGGACGACGCGCGAGGCGAGGTCTTGTGCGGAGGCTGTGGCGGCGGCGGTCATGGCCAGCGTCCTAGTGAAGGTTCGCGCGATCCTAGCGGGCGAATCCGGCCGCCGCCAGCGCCGATCTGCGGCGCGTGGGGCGCCCGGCAGCTCTGCGGCTATAGCCATGCCAAAGGCTTGCCAAACCTGCGGCAAGTCCTGCATGAAGTCCAAAACCCGCAGCGAGACAGCACTCCGATCACGCCTTAAAGCCGAGGAAACGACATGCCGACCTACCGCTCCCGCACCACGACGCACGGCCGCAACATGGCAGGCGCCCGCGGCCTCTGGCGCGCCACCGGCATGAAGAACGAGGACTTCGGCAAGCCGATCATCGCGGTCGCCAATTCCTTCACCCAGTTCGTGCCCGGTCATGTCCACCTCAAGGATCTCGGGCAGCTCGTGGCACGCGAAATCGAGTCCGCCGGCGGCGTCGCCAAGGAGTTCAACACCATCGCCGTCGACGACGGCATCGCCATGGGCCATGACGGCATGCTCTACAGCCTGCCGTCGCGCGAACTGATCGCCGACAGCGTCGAATACATGGTCAACGCGCATTGCGCCGACGCCCTCGTCTGCATTTCCAACTGCGACAAGATCACCCCCGGCATGCTGATGGCCGCCTTGCGCCTCAACATCCCGACGATTTTCGTCTCGGGCGGCCCGATGGAGGCCGGCAAGGTGACGCTCAAGGGCAAGGCCAAAGCCGTCGATCTGATCGACGCCATGGTGGTCGCCGCCGACAGCGCGTACAGCGACGCCGAGGTCGAGACGGTCGAGCGCTCGGCCTGCCCGACCTGCGGCTCCTGCTCCGGCATGTTCACCGCCAACTCGATGAATTGCCTGACCGAAGCGCTCGGCCTCGCGCTGCCGGGCAACGGCTCGGTGCTCGCCACCCACGCCGATCGCAAGCGCCTGTTCGTCGAAGCCGGCCATCTCATCGTCGACCTGGCGCGCCGGCATTACGAGCAGGACGACGCCAGCGTGCTGCCGCGCGCCATCGCCAATTTCGACGCCTTCGAGAACGCGATGACGCTGGACATCGCCATGGGCGGCTCGACCAACACCGTGCTGCATCTGCTCGCCGCCGCACATGAAGGCGAAGTGCCGTTCACGATGAAGGATATCGACCGGCTGTCACGGCGCGTGCCGGTGTTGTGCAAGGTCGCGCCCTCGGTCGCCAACGTCCATCTCGAGGACGTGCATCGCGCCGGCGGCGTCATGGGCATTCTCGGCGAACTCAATCGCGGCGGTCTCATCCATCCCAAGGTCGGCTCCGTCCATGCCGACAGTCTGGAGAGCGCACTGGCGCGCTGGGACGTCGTCACCGCCAAGAGCGATAGCGTGCGCGAGTTCTACCGCGCGGCGCCGGGGGGCGTGCCGACGCAGACGGCGTTCAGCCAGGCCGAACGCTACGACGACATCGATACGAACCGCGAGACAGGCTGCATCCGCGACGTCGCGCATGCCTTCTCCAAGGATGGCGGTCTCGCCGTGCTGTACGGCAACCTCGCCACTGAGGGCTGCATCGTCAAAACCGCGGGCGTCGATGAAAGCCTGCTGTCCTTCTCCGGCCCGGCGCGCATCTTCGAAAGCCAGGACGCCGCGGTCGAGGGCATTCTCGGCGGCAAGATCGTCGCCGGTGATGTCGTGCTGATCCGCTACGAAGGCCCCAAGGGCGGACCCGGCATGCAGGAGATGCTGTATCCGACCAGCTATCTGAAATCGAAGGGCCTCGGCAAAGCCTGTGCGCTCATCACCGACGGCCGCTTCTCCGGCGGCTCATCGGGTTTGTCGATCGGCCACGTCTCGCCGGAAGCCGCCGAGGGCGGCTTGATCGGCCTGGTCGAGGACGGCGACATCATCCAGTTCGATATCCCGAACCGCCGCGTGCATCTCGATGTACCGGAGGCCGAACTGACGAAGCGCCGTGCGGCGATGGAAAAGCGCGGCGCGTCGGCGTGGCAGCCGGCGGCCAAGCGTCCGCGCAAGGTGACGACGGCGCTGCGCGCTTACGCGGCCTTCGCCACCAGCGCCGCGCGCGGCGCCGTGCGCGTCGTCAAATAGGCGGGGCTCAGTCGCCGCCGGCGCGGATCGGCGGCGCATAGGACAAAGCCGTGTCCCACGGGAAGTAGATCCAGGTGTCCTGCGACACTTCGGTGATGAAAGTGTCGACCAGCGGCCGGCCCATCGGCTTGGCATAGACGGTGGCAAAATGCGCCGCCGGCAGGATGTCGCGCACCATGCGCGCCGTCTTCCCGGTATCAACGAGGTCGTCGATGATCAGCACGCCCTTGCCCTGCGCACGCATCGACGTGATCTCCGGGCCGACGCCCTTCATCACCCGGATGTCGCCCTGGTTCTTGTAGTCGTGATAGCTGGCGATGCAGACGGTCTCGATGATGCGCACGTTGAGCTCGCGCGCCACGATCGCCGCCGGCACCAGGCCGCCGCGGGTGATGCAGACGATGGCCTCGAACGGTCCTGCCTCGTGAAGCCGCCAGGTCAGCGCCCGGGTGTCACGGTGAAACTGGTCCCAGGAGACGGGGAAGACTTTCTCAGGTCGCGGGGCGTCGCTCATGCTTCGCTCTTGGCATCGCCTTGTTGATGACGGGCAGAGGCCGGTTCTAGCCCACTTTGCCGCGAAGTCGAACGGCGCCGCGCCGCCATCCCCATGCTTCGTCGGAACCCGGGAGCCGCCGGCCTGCCTACAGGGGTTGCGGCCTGCCGCCGGGCGGCAGCAGGGTGATCGGGTCGCTCTCGGCCACCGCGGCGGCGGCCGCTCCACCCTCCTCCAGCACCGCATAGGCGACCGAGCAAATGTGCGAGTGGATGCGCTTAAGGTCGCGCAGCACGTCGAGATGCAGCGAGGTAGTCTCGATGGTCTCCGGCCGGCCCTCGCGCAGCCGTTCGAAATGGCGTTCGGCGGCGGTCAGCTCGGCGCCGCGGATCTTGGCCTTTTCCTCGATCAGCCGCTCTGCCTGGGCGCGGTCGCCGGACATGAAGACACTGAAGGCGAGCTTGAGGCTGTCGAGGATGCGGGCGTGGAACGCCGCAAGTTCGGCGGCGCCGTCGGCGGAGAATTCGATGCGGCGCTTGATTTTCTTGGCCGCCAGTTCACTCAGGTTCTTGTCGATGATGTCGCCGATATGCTCCAGGTTGATGGCGAAGGAGATGATCTCCATCGCCCGCCGCGCCTCGGCATCGTCGAGTTGGCTGCGCGTCAGCTTGGTGACGTAGAGCCTGATCGCCTCGTCGAGCTTGTCGACGATGTTGTCTGTGCGGCTGACCTCGGCGACCAGCGCGCGGTCGCCCGTCATCATCGCCTGCATCACCTGACGCAGCATCACCTCGACGAAGTCGCCCATGCGCAAGGTCTCGCGCGCGGAATCGGCGAGCGCCAGCGATGGCGTGTCGAGCGCTCCTTCGTCGAGATAGCGCGGCGCCGACGGATCGGCGGCCCGCGCCGGCGATGGAAACAGGCGCGTCAGCAACGCCGCCAAAGGATCGAGCAGCCCGAGAAATACGATGGCAAGCACGACATTGAAGGCGATGTGGAATTGCGCCGTCAGTTTCGCCATGTCGGGCTGCCACGCCATCATCGCCGCCGCAATCGCCGGCAGGAACGGCAGCGCGAGCGCCACGCCGGCGAGGCGGTTGATCAGATTGCCGACCGGCAGGCGGTAGCTGGCGCGGTCGTCGCGGCGGCCGCCTTCGAACACGGGGTTGATGGCGCTGCCGAGATTGGCGCCGAGCACCAACGCCAGCGCTGCCTGCGGCGTGACAAAGCTCGAATAAGCAAGCGACATCACCAGCAGCACGGTGGCGACGCTGGAATGCGCCGCCCAGGTCAGCGCCGCGCCGATAAGCACGCACAGCACCGGATCGCCGGTGATGGCGGCGAGCACCGCGCGCGCCGCCGGCGCGTTCTCCGCCGGCGCCAGGCCGTCGATCAATATGTGCAGCGCCAGCAGCATCAGGCCGAGGCCAATCGAGACGCGGCCGAGATCCTTGATCCAGCCGCGGCCGCCGCTGCGGAAGGCGACGAGGCCGATGACGAAAAGCACCGGCGCCACGGCGGTGACGTTGAAGGCGAGCACCTGCACGATCAAGGTCGTGCCGACATTGGCGCCGAGCATGATGGCGAGCGCGGCAACGAGACTCACCGTGCCTTCGCTGGCGAAGGACGCGGTCATCAGTCCGGTCGCGGTGCTGCTTTGCAGAAGCGCGGTGAGACCGAGGCCGGCGCCGAAGGCGGCGAAGCGGTTGGCGAGCGCGGTTGACAGCAGCCGGCGCAGGTCGGGCCCGAAGGCGCGCGTGATGCCGCTCTGGACCATGTGCAGACCCCAGAGCAGCAAGGCGACGCCGCCCATCAGGTCGAGCAGTACAAGAGTGCCCATGCGACTCTCCTCCCCCGCAATATAGTCCTGCTGGGGGGCATCGCGAGGCTAAAAGTCGGCGTCGGCGTGGGGTTTCGGAACCGTGCCGGCTCAGGAGGCGGCGAGCCGGGCGCGCACCGCCGTCAGCATCGCCGCCACCGCGACGCGCGCCTCCTCGAGACGCGCGGCGTCGCGCGAGCGCATGACAATGTTGGTGTTCGGACCGTTGTTCTCGTCCATGAAAGGATAGCTGCCGATGATCACGTCGGGATGCGCCTTGGCGACGGCGGCAAGTTCGGTGCCGACATCGCCTTCCTTGGCGTCGGCGCGGATCGAGGCCGACAGCATCTTGACGCCGGTCTTCAGCTTCGGCGCCACCTCGTCGAGCATGGCCTGCATCACCGACGGAATGCCGGCCATGGTGATGACGTTGCCGATCCAGAAGCCCGGCGCGCCCGACACCTTGTTGGCGACCAGCGCGCCGCCCTTCGGGATGCGCGCCATGCGCATGCGCGCTTCGTTGAGTTCGCCGCCGGTCTTGGCGAGGCGCTCCTTCAGGATCGCCACCGCCTCGGGATGGAATTCGAGCTCGACGCCGAAGGCCTTGGCGACGCAGTCGGCGGTGATGTCGTCATGCGTCGGGCCGATGCCACCGGTGGTGAACACATAGGTGAATTTGGCGCGCAGCGCGTTGATGGCCTCGACGATCGCGCTCTCGTCATCGGAGACGACGCGCACTTCCTTGAGGTCGATGCCGATCGCCGTGCAGTAGTCGGCGATATAGCCGATGTTCTTGTCCTTGGTTCGGCCGGAGAGAATCTCGTCGCCGATCACCAGCACGGCGGCGGTGACGATGTCGACAGTCATGCAGGCTCCCTGTGCGCCGCGGGCTGCTCCGCCGCGGCGCCGGGGACGTATAAAGCATGATCCGGGGGCTACCGGAAGCGCTGCGCCGGTTGACGGGCAGAGCCATGTGGACGGCTCCGCCCCCTCATTTTTTTGGCTGCACCACGAAGAAGTGCGACCCGGCGACGATGCCGTTCCACACCGGCGCCGAGGCGATGGCCAGATGCCAGAGCGCGCGGAAGCTGCCGGTGGCGTTGTTGTACTGCGCCGACCAGGTCGTGACCGACTTGCAGGTTTCCCAGTTGACCGAGAAAGCCAGCGCGCCGCCGGCGCCATCGGCATAGTACCAGCCGGTCATCGGCTGCGCTTTCTTCGCGCCGCAGCCCGCCTGCGTGGTGACGGTGCCGGTCAGTTGCCCGTTCGGCGCCAGTTCCTTGATCGCCAGCACGGTGCCGTCTTCCGCGACATAAGTCGCGCCGGCCGCCAGTTTGGTTTCCGCCTGGGCCTGGGCCGCCGCCAGCGGCGCCGCCATCAGAACGGCCGAGCATGCGATGATCCTGATGATCGTCGCGGGCATGAATGCCTCCTGTCGAAAAACCTGCCCTCACCGGGGCCCTCGAAGGATAGCAGGCCAGCGCGTCCGCCACAACTTATGGTGGTATTGTTGTACTGGATACGCGCTCGCGGGTGACGGCACCGCCGCGCGGGTCAAAAGCCAGGCTGTCGTGTACACTTCAACAAAGCGCCTCCTTGATGGTCAGGTCGCCCAAAAGCTGGGCAACCACGGCCCGTCCGGCGCGATAGTGAGCGCTCCGGCCGGGTTGGCGCGAACTTTGCTCCAACTGGAGGCAGGCCCGCGGTTCGGGCTGGAGCTGGGGGACGTTGGGATGGGTTCCGCCTTCGACGAGATGAAGGGCCATGACGGCGCGGCCGTCCGCCCGGCCTATGGCGAGCTCGACCGCTGGCTCAAGGAAGTGCCGCCGGACGTGCTCGACTACCGCCGCCGCGAGGCCGAGCTGATTTTCCGCCGCATCGGCATCACCTTCGCCGTCTATGGCGAGGCCGACGCCACCGAGCGCCTGATCCCCTTCGACGTCATCCCGCGCATCATGGCCGCCTCGGAATGGCGGACGCTGGAAAAGGGCCTGACCCAGCGCGTCAACGCGCTCAACCTGTTCATCAAGGACGTCTACGGCGCGCGCGACATCCTGCGCGCAGGCATCGTTCCGGAAGACATGATCTTCCGCAATCCGGCGTTCCGCCCGGAGATGAACGGCCAGAGCGTGCCGCACGATATCTACGTCCACATCGCCGGCATCGACATCATCCGCGTCGATGCCGACACCTTCTATGTGCTCGAGGACAACGCGCGCACGCCCTCCGGCGTCTCCTACATGCTGGAGAACCGCGAGATCATGATGCGGCTGTTCCCGGAATTGTTCTCGCGCCACCGCATCGCGCCGGTCGAGAACTATCCGGACGAACTGCTGGCCACGCTCAAGTCGGTGGCGCCGGTCGCCGCCAGGCGCGAGCCGAACGTCGTGCTGCTCACGCCCGGCGTCTACAACTCCGCCTATTACGAGCACTCGTTCCTCGCCGACAAGCTCGGCGTCGAACTGGTCGAGGGCCGCGATCTCTTCGTCAAGGACGAGGTCGTCTACATGCGCACGACGCAAGGGCCGCAGCGCGTCGATGTCATCTACCGCCGCGTCGATGACGACTTCATCGATCCGCTGGCCTTCCGTCCCGACTCCATCCTCGGCGTGCCCGGCCTGATGTCGGCCTATGCCGCCGGCAATGTGACCTTGGCCAACGCGGTCGGCACCGGCATCGCCGACGACAAGGCGATCTATTCCTTCATGCCGGATATCGTGAGGTTCTATCTCGGCGAAGAGCCTTTGCTGAAGAACGTGCCGACTTGGCGCTGCCGCGAGCCTGAACATTTGTCTTACGTGCTCGATCACCTGCCCGAGCTGGTGGTCAAGGAAGTCCACGGCTCCGGCGGCTACGGCATGCTGATCGGCCCGTCCGCCAGCAAGATCGCGATCGAACAGTTCCGCGCCAAGCTCAAGACCGCGCCGGACAACTTCATCGCCCAGCCGACTTTGGCGCTGTCCACCTCGCCGACCTGCGTCGAGAGCGGCGTCGCGCCGCGCCACGTCGACCTGCGGCCCTTCGTGCTCACCGGCAAGAACGGCGTGCGCATCGTGCCCGGCGGGCTCACCCGCGTCGCGCTCAAGGAAGGCTCGCTGGTGGTCAATTCGAGCCAGGGCGGCGGCACCAAGGACACGTGGGTGCTGGACAAATGAGGGTCTCTGAAAATTCGCGCGGCGCTGCCGCTCCCCTCCCCCCGTTCGCGAAGCGAATGGTGGGGAGGGGTCGGGGGTGGGGGGAAATCTTCCAGCCTGACAAGGGCCCCCCACCCCTGACCCCTCCCCACCGCTGCGCGGGGGGAGGGGAAAAGCGCCCTGCCCGCCATTTCATTGGACGCATCAATGCTCTCACGCACCGCCGATAACCTGTACTGGCTGTCGCGCTATGTCGAACGCGCCGAGTATCTGGCGCGCATCCTCGACGCCACGCAGCGTCTCTCCGCCTTGCCGCTCGCCTAT
>Ga0182740_1002722_pt1 | contig 10514 bp, 13 predicted proteins | sample eDN5th37CKraftBY_FD_128872 | JGI IMG/M metagenome (GOLD analysis project Ga0182740, IMG submission 128872) | Enriched backyard soil microbial communities from Emeryville, California, USA - eDNA 5th pass 37_C Kraft BY (version 2) (version 2) | ecosystem: Environmental > Terrestrial > Soil >...
TGCGTTCCCACAGCGGCAGAAACGCGTGGATAATCAGGCGGCTGCGCGTCGCTTGGCCACGGCGTCAAGCTCCATCAGCTCCCGCATGAGGCCCCCGAAGTCCTTGAGCGGGACCATGTTCGGACCGTCGGAAGGCGCGTTGTCAGGGTCTTGATGCGTCTCGATAAAAAGGCCTGCGACCCCCACTGCCACTGCCGCGCGCGCCAGCACCGGGACGAACCGCCGGTCGCCGCCGGAGCTGGTACCCTGCCCGCCCGGCTGCTGGACGGCGTGGGTCGCGTCGAAGATCACCGGCGCACCCGTCTCCGCCATAATGGGCAGCCCGCGCATGTCGACGACAAGATTGTTGTAGCCGAAGGAGGCGCCCCGCTCGGTCACGAGCACGTTCGGGTTGCCGCTCCCGGTGATCTTGGCGACGACATTGGCCATGTCCCAGGGGGCGAGAAACTGCCCCTTCTTGACCTTGACGACGCGGCCCGTCTTCGCCGCCGCGACGAGCAAGTCGGTCTGCCGGCACATGAACGCGGGAATCTGCAGGACGTCGACGACCTCCGCGATCGTCGCGCACTGCGCAGGCTCGTGGATGTCTGTCACGACCGGAAGGCCGAGGCTCGATCGGATCTCAGCGAAGACGTCGAGTGCCGCCGAAAGGCCGATGCCGCGCTTGCCCGACAGCGACGTGCGGTTGGCCTTGTCGAAGCTCGTTTTGTAGACGAGGCCCAATCCGAGACGACCGGCGATCTCCTTGAGGGCCGTCGCCATCTCGAGCGCATGGGCGCGGCTCTCCATCTGGCAGGGTCCCGCGAAGACCGCAATCGGACGACGCGCGCTGAAAGTCACATCGCCGACGCGCACCTCGGCGTTGGGCTTAAGCGTGTCACTGCTGCTCATGCGCCCTCCTTCCACGATGGAGCGGATTACTGGTTGGCATCGAGATGCGCCTGCACGGACTTGCGCAGCATGTCGGTGATCCGCACCATCGAAGCGAAGTTGTCGCCTTCAGTATAGCGATACAGGTAGAGAAGACGCCCGCGCACAACAACGTGCGCATATACGCAGAGAATCAGCTTGTCGGTGCCCTGCTCCGTTCGCACGCGCTGCAGGAGACTCGCGTAGCAGGCTTCCGGGTCCTCGCGCACGACGCCGACAAACTGCACCTGATTGATCTTCACGGTGTCGCTGACCTGATTGAATCGGTCGCGCACCGCGTTCATGGGGCCGGTGACGGCCGCTTCACCCTGCTTGCGCAGCGTGCTGCAAATCTCGTTCGCCGTCTCCACTTCATGCCCGGCCAGTTCGCGGTTGCGCTGCGTGAGACCGACCTGCACCTGCGTGAAGTCATCGAGCGTCGGTCTCGTCCCGTTGCGCCAGGGCCCGATCTGATCGCAGTCGGCCGCGGCGAGAAGCAGCTCGTTCTGCCCCGCGAGCCCACGCTCGACCAGGTCGTAGACACGTTTATCGGAGGGATGATTGCGATCGAGCTCGCACTGGTCTGGATCGATGATGAGAACAATCTCCCGACCGCCGACCGAAACTTTCACCTCGCGTGCACTCCGGGCCTCCGCCGAGGCGGCCGCCAATTGCGCAATAAGGCCCAACAGCATAGCCAGGAGGAGATTTCGAACGCGCACTTGCCCCCACATGACGTCACTCTCCTCTGAGTTGTCCCTATCTTGGACCTATCCGTGCGGGCCGCGCGCCCTTGCCCGCAAGGGCTTCGTAGCGCGGCAGCTCGTCATGAACCTCGAACCACGTTACCTGCTCAACGACATGCGCGTGACCGGTCGGCGGCCACGCGGAAGGATCCTCGAGCGTGCCATGGTAGAAATGAATCTCGTCCGGCCAACGCGCCCCTGTGTAGGCGATCGGCGTCCCGCACGTCGCGCAGAAGTGACGGAAGGCACCGGGCGAACTTTCATGGCTCTTCGGCGTGTCGCCCGTATAACGGACCTGGGCCGCCGGCACGCCGACATAGGTGGCGACAGCCGAGCCCACCGCGCGCCGGCAGCTCGCGCAGTGGCAGTGCATGACCCAGCGCGGCTTGCCCTCGAATTCATAGCGCACGGCCTTGCAGAGGCAGTGTCCCCGCGTGAGCACCCCGTCCTCGATCGCCGGATCGGCACCGTTTCCCGCCATCGGACCGTTCTCCCCACGCCAGCCGAGTCGCGCCGATGACATTAGGCGCCTTTGGGGCTTTTTTCGATCAGTTCGACGCGCCCCGAAGCATTCCCGCGGCGCCGCACGGCATCCTCCGGCCATGGGACAAGCCAAGGAGACCGGCCATGCTGACGTGCATCATCCGCTATCATATCGACCCGACTAAAAAGGACGAATTCACCACTTATGCGCGCAATTGGGGCCAGGCCATCCCGCGCTGTGGCGCCGACCTGATCGGCTACTACGCACCCCACGAAGGTTCGAGCACGCTCGCGTACGGCATTTATAACATCCAGAGCCTCGCCGACTACGAGACCTACCGCGCCAGACTTGCCGCCGATCCGCTCGGGCGCGAGAATTACCTGTTCGCGAAGCAGGAGAAATTCCTGCTGCGCGAGGACCGGACGTTTCTCAAGTGCGTGTCCCTGCCCCACGGAGAGAAGACATGATCGCCGTCATCTTCGAGGTATACCCGGCCGACGGGCGCAAGGAAGAGTACCTCGACATCGCCGCGGGCCTCCGGCCGATCCTCGAGAAAATCGACGGCTTCATTTCCGTCGAGCGCTTCCAGAGCCTGACGGACCCCAAGAAGGTGCTCTCGCTTTCTTTCTTCTGCGACGAGGAAGCCGTGCGCGCGTGGCGCAACACGATGGCGCACCGCGGCGCGCAGGCGCGGGGTCGAGGCGGCATCTTCGCCGACTACCGCCTGCGCATTGCGAGCGTCATCCGCGACTACGGCATGAACGAACGCGACGAGGCGCCGGCGGATAGCCGCGCCGTGCACGCCGACAAGTCGAACGTGGGTTAGCCGCCCTCACCCGCGCGGATCGCCTTGATCGCTTCGCGGGCAAGCTCGTCGGCGCGCTCGTTTTCGGGATGGCCAGCGTGGCCCTTGAGCCAGTGCCATTCGATGGTGTGGCGCTTCGTGGCTTCGTCGAGGCGCTGCCACAGCTCGACGTTCTTCACGGGCTTCTTGTCGGCGGTCTTCCAGCCATTGCGCCGCCAGCCGTGAACCCATTTCGTGATGCCGTCACGGACGTAAACCGAGTCCGTCCAGAGGTCGACGCGCGAGGGACCTTTAAGCGCTTCGAGGGCCGCGATCGCCGCCATCAGCTCCATGCGGTTATTGGTCGACTGCGGCTCGCCGCCCGACAGCTCCTTGCGATGCGATCCGGATTCGAGGATCGCACCCCAGCCGCCCGGCCCCGGATTGCCCGAGCAGGCGCCATCGGTGTGGATGATCACGTGAGGCTTGGCCCGGGTCGCCATCAGCTTGCTTGCAGCCCGTATTCGCTCGCCGAAGCGACCGACTGGTGGAAGTGCAGGCGCCGCAGATACTCGTGCGGGTCCTTGCGCTTCACGAGCGCACCCTCCGGCGTGTTGATCCAGTCGAACGCGCGCGTGAGCAGAAAGCGCAGGGCCGAGCCCCGCGCGAGCAGCGGCAGCGCGTCGCGCTCTGCGGGCTCGAGCGGGCGCACGGCATCGTAGGCTCGCAGCATGGCGATGCCCTTCGTCAGATTGAAGGAGTTGTCCTGCTCGAAGCACCAGGCATTGAGACAGATGGCGAGATCGTAGGCGAGCGCATCATTGCAGGCGAAGTAGAAGTCAATGAGGCCCGAGAAACGATCGCCGATGAAGAATACATTGTCGGGAAAAAGATCGGCGTGGATGACCCCTTGGGGAATGTCGCGCGGCCAGTTCGCCTCGAGATGGGCAAGCTCCGCCTCGATCATCGCGCCGAGACCCCTGAAGATCTCGTCCGCACGATCGCGAAAACGCTCGTAGAGCGGCCGCCAGCCATCAAGCCCCAGCGCATTCTCGCGGCGAAGACCAAAGCCGCGGCCCGCGAGATGAAGCTCGGCGAGCGCCTTGCCTACCGCGGCGCAATGCTCGACCCGCGGCCGCCGTATCCACACGCCGTCGAGGAAGGTCACGAGCGCCGCCGGCCGGCCTGCGAGTTCCTGCAGCATGGCCCCCGTGCGATCGCGCACCGGCGTCGGGCAGCTCAGGCCGTGCTGCGCCAGATGCTCCATGAGGCCGAGAAAGAAGGGGAGGTCGTCACGATTCACCCGACGCTCGTAGAGCGTCAGGATGAATGGCCCGGTCTCGGTGCGCACGAGGTAGTTCGTATTCTCCACGCCCTCGGCAATACCCTTGCACGAGAGCAGCCCGCCGAGCGCATAGCCGTCGAGAAAACGCACGAGTTCGTCGTCGGGAACTTCCGTGTAGACGGCCATGGTCGCGTTACCCCTGGGCGCTGGCGCGCCGCGCAGCCCGCGGCGGCGCATCGTCTCGAAGCTCGCGCGGGACGTTGAAGGCAATGCTCTCCTTGGCCGTGACGACGCTTTCCACGGTCACGTCGTAGCGTGCGCGAAAGGCGTCGATGATCTCATCCACCAGCACCTGCGGCGCCGACGCACCCGCCGTCACGCCGAGTGTACGGATGCCCTCGAAGTCATCCCAGTTGATCCCGTGCGCGCGCTGGATGAGCAGCGCCTTGGGACAACCGGCGCGCTCCGCGACCTCCACGAGCCGCAGCGAGTTCGAGCTGTTGGGCGCGCCGACCACGATCACGCGATCCGAGCGCGGCGCGATGCTCTTCACCGCCGCCTGCCGGTTCGTCGTCGCGTAGCAGATGTCCTCCTTGTGCGGACTGACCATCTTCGGGAAGCGCGCCTTGAGGATCGCCACGATCTCGGCCGTATCGTCGACGGAGAGCGTCGTCTGCGTGATGAACGCGAGGTGCTCGGGATCGGCCGGCTCGATCGTGCGCGCGTCCTCGGCCGTCTCGATGAGGCGCACCGCCCCCTCGGGGAGCTGCCCCATGGTCCCGATGACCTCGGGGTGGCCGGCGTGGCCGATCAGGAGGATTTCGTTGCCTGCGGCGTAATGGCGCTCGGCCTCGACGTGGACCTTCGAGACCAACGGGCAGGTCGCATCAAGGTAAAAGAGGTTCCTGAGCCGGGCGGCGGCTGGAACGGCCTTCGGCACGCCATGCGCCGAAAATATCACAGGGGCATCCGTTTCAGGAATTTCGTTGAGCTCCTCCACAAATATGGCGCCTTTCCGCCGGAGGTTCTCGACTACGAATTGGTTGTGAACGATCTCGTGCCGAACATAGACCGGGGCGCCGAATCGGGCGAGCGCTAGCTCAACGATCTGGATAGCCCGATCCACGCCGGCACAGAATCCGCGCGGGGCGGCAAGCAGGACGGTCAGCGGCGGGCGTATGGACATGAGGTTGTCGAACCGACGTTGGAGCGGGCCGCAGAAAATGCGAGAAGGGGCGTTGCGCCCATCCCGCGACTTGGCACAGGCCCGCAACTTGGCACGGGATTGAGCGAGGTGCTACAGTTGCCGAATAAAATCAAGAGCCGCGGAGACCTGTTTCAGGTACTTGGCGCTCGTGCGGCCGGGACGCCATCGCGCGCGTCGGCGAAGCGACTGTCATCCACATCGATTGGAGACCGTGTGAGGGGGAATTGGCGTTCATGGCGGCGAGCGGGCACGCGCCTGCTTGCCGTTTCGGTTGCCGGCCTGATGGTATCGGGCTGCGGCATGTCCACGCTGACGTCCGGCATGGGCGGCGGCATGTTCGGCGGCACGAGTTCGACGGGCTCGTCGGGACGCGTCACCGAGGAGAGCATGCTCACCTCCGCCAAGGCGGACGGCAACGGCGGTGTCGGCAGCGTGGCCGCCGGCTGCCCGCGCTTCCAGGTGGCCGCGCGCGACCATCACGTTACGATCTACGAACCGGGACGCGCCGGCGACAGCCTCGGCGTCATGCATCGCGGCGAGATCACACGCACCGCGCGTGAATGCAGCATCGAAGGCAGCCGCGTCACCGTGAAGTATGGCTTCTCGGGGCGCATCCTGCTCGGACCGCGCGGCCATGCCGGCGTGGTCAGGCTGCCGGTGTCGGTCTCCGTACGCGATCCCAAGCGCGCGCCGATCGGCGCTGACCGCACCACCGTCGAAGCGAGCGTCACGATCGACAATCCGGTCGCCTACTTCTCGCAAGTCCGGACGGTCACGTTCGACATCCCCGAGGGCTCGCGCCCCGGCGACATCGATGTCTTTGTCGGCTTCGAGCAGACGGCACCGGGCGCCGGTTAGCCATCCGCGCCTGATTTTCCCTCAGCATGGTGGTGACCGCCGATTGACAGCCTCGGCGGCTCGCCTATGCTCGCCCCGCCAGTCGACATCTGCGGAAGAGACCGGCACGCGGTTCCCTCGGGACCGCGCGCAGGCGCCGAAGGAGCAACCGCCCCGGAACCTCTCAGGCAAAAGGACCGCAGATTGATGGCGCTCTGGAAAGCAGCCGGTGGCAAGGCCGGCTCACCGAAGGAGTAAGGTTTCTCGTCAGATCGTGGCGGGAGACTGGAATCTCTCAGGTTCCGTGACAGAGGGGGCTCCGGCTCGCGCGAATGGTCGCCGCGGGCTCTGAGCCTTGTGGACCTCGTCACGATGAGCGCCGATCCGACTTCCAGCGCCCCGCTCCGGCGGACTCCCCTTTTCGATCTGCACGTCGCCGCCGGTGCCAAGATGGTGCCGTTCGCAGGCTACGATATGCCCGTGCAGTACCCGCTCGGCGTGCTCAAGGAGCATCTGTGGACGCGCGAAAAGGCGGGTCTCTTCGACGTGAGCCATATGGGCATCTGCTGGTTGCGCGGCCCGGACCATGCGACGACCGCGCGCGCCATTGAAGCGCTCCTGCCCGCTGACATCCTGAACATGAAACCGGGCCAGCAGCGCTATTCGCAACTTCTCGCCGCCGATGGCGGCATTCTCGACGACCTGATGATCACGCGTCCGGAAGGCGCGGAGAACGACGGCGCGCTGCTGCTCGTCGTCAATGCCGGATGCAAGGACGCGGACTACAAACATATCGCGGCGAACCTGCCTTCAGGTGTGCGCCTCGAAGTCGATGAGGATCACGCGCTGATCGCGCTGCAGGGGCCGCGCGCCGTTACCGTGCTGTCGAAGCTCGTTCCCGGCGTCGAGAGCATGAGCTTCATGAGCGGACGCTTCGCGACGCTCGACGGCGCGCCCGTCCACCTCACGCGATCCGGCTACACCGGCGAGGACGGCTACGAGATCGCCGTGCCGAACGCGCACGTCGCGAAGGCCTGGAGCCTGTTGACGGCAAGCCCGGACGCGGAAGCTATCGGCCTCGGTGCGCGCGACTCACTACGTCTCGAAGCGGGCCTCTGCCTCTACGGCCACGACATCGACACGACGACCTCGCCCATCGAGGCGCGCCTGCAGTGGTCCATTCAGAAGCGGCGCCGCGATGAGGGCGGTTTCCCCGGTGCCGACCGCATCAAGGCCGAGTTGGCGAACGGTCCGCGCCGCCGCCGCGTCGGCATCAAGCCCGAGGGACGCGCGCCGGCACGCGAAGGCACCGAGATCCAGGACATGAGCGGCAAGCCGATCGGCTCGATCACCTCCGGCGGCTTCGGCCCCTCGGTGAACGGCCCCGTGGCCATGGGCTACGTCGAGAGCGCACACGCCGAGCTCGGCACGAAGATCCAGCTCATCGTGCGCGGCAAACCGATGCCTGCGGTGATCGCCAACATGCCCTTCACACCACACCGCTACGTCCGCTGATCTTTCCCCGAACACCTGCAATCAGGAGCATTCCATGGCCATCGAGAAGTTCAGCAAGGATCACGAATGGATCCGCGTCGAGGGTGATATCGCCACCATCGGCATCACGGTCCACGCGCAGGATCAGCTCGGCGATGTCGTCTTCGTCGAAGTGCCCGAGGTTGGGCGCAAGGTCACGGCCGAGGAAGCCGTTGCCGTCGTCGAGAGCGTAAAGGCCGCGAGCGACGTCTACTCGCCCGTGACAGGCGAGGTCATCGAGGCGAATGGCGATCTCGCCGGCACGCCGGGCCTCGTCAACGAGGACGCCGAGGGCAAGGCCTGGTTTTTCAAAGTGAGGCTCGCGAATCCTGCAGAGCTCGACGCACTGATGGACCGCGCGGCTTACGACGACTTCGCCAAGAACGGCTGAGGCCCGCCATGTCGCACACGTATCAGGCCACGGTGCACTGGCAGCGGCCTGTCGGCGCTGTCTTCACGGACAACAAGTACAGCCGCGCGCACGAATGGCGCTTCGACGAGGGCGTGGTGGTGCCAGCATCGCCCGCGCCGTCGTCCGTTCCTCCGCCAGGGTCGCGTGCCGATGCTGTCGATCCCGAGGAAGCGCTCGTCGCGGCCTGCTCGTCCTGCCACATGCTGTTCTTTCTCGCGTTTGCCGGCAAGCGCGGCTTCGTCGTCGACAGCTACACCGACACGGCCGTCGGCGTGATGACGAAGAACGACGCCGGCAAGTTCTACATCTCCGCGATCACGCTCAAGCCGGAAATCGTCTGGTCGGGCGAGAAGCAGCCGACCGACGCCGACATCGCCGCGCTGCACGAGCGCGCGCACGCCGAGTGCTACATCGCCAACTCCATCCGCGCGACAGTGACGGTCGCCGGAATGCCTGCGCACCACTGACAGCCATCCTCCAACCGAGAGCCCGACGATGCGCTATCTTCCTCTGAATGATGCCGACCGGGCAGATATGCTCGCGAAGATCGGCGTCAAGGCCATCGACGACCTGTTCGCCGACGTGCCGAATGCCAAGCTCATGAAGGCGCTGCCGGCGCTCGCCAAGACCCAGAGCGAGATCGCCGTCGAGCGCGAGATCGGCCGGCTTTCCAGGCGCAACGTCGCCGCGGGATCCGTCCCCTTCTTCGTCGGCGCGGGCGCCTACCGTCATCATGTGCCGGCGAGCGTCGATCATCTCATCCAGCGTTCCGAGTTCCTGACGAGCTACACGCCCTACCAGCCCGAGATCACGCAAGGCACGCTGCAGGTGCTGTTCGAGTTCCAGTCGCAGGTGGCGTCGCTCACAGGCATGGATGTGGCCAATGCCTCCATGTACGACGGCTCGACGGCGTGCGGCGAAGCGGTGCTCATGGCGCATCGCATCACGCGGCGGAAGAAGGCCGTGCTCTCGGGCGGGCTGCATCCGCATTACCGTGCGGTGACCGAGACGCTTGCGAAGTACGGCGGCTCGTCGGTCACGGCCCTCGCGCCTGATCCGCTCGGTAAGGAGGACGCCGCGGCTGCCATCGATGGTGAGACGAGCTGCGTCGTCGTGCAGTATCCGAGCGTCTATGGCTCGATCCGCGACCTGAAATCCATTGCCGAGGTCGCCCACGCCAAGGGCGCGCTACTGGTCGTGGTCGTGACCGAGGTCGTCGCCCTCGGCGCCCTGAAATCGCCGGGCGAGATGGGCGCCGACATCGTCGTCGCCGAGGGCCAGTCGATCGGCAATGGCCTGAACTTCGGCGGGCCTTATGTCGGTCTCTTCGCGACGCGCGAGAAATACGTGCGTCAGATGCCCGGCCGCCTCGCCGGCGAAACCGTCGATGCCGCGGGCAAGCGCGGCTACGTGCTCACGCTCTCGACGCGCGAGCAGCACATCCGCCGCGAGAAGGCGACGAGCAACATCTGCACGAACTCGGGCCTCTGTGCCCTTGCCTTCACCATCCACATGACGCTGCTCGGAGAGGCAGGACTGCGCAAGCTCGCAGCACTCAATCACGCCAATGCCTGCGATCTCGCGGATCGGCTCGCAAAAGTTCCGGGCGTGAGCGTGCTCAACGACACGTTCTTCAACGAGTTCACGATCCGCGTTCCCGGCAAGGCCGCCGACGTAATCGAGAAGCTCGTGGCGAAGGACATTCTCGGCGGCGTACCGGTCTCGCGTCTGGAACCCGACAAGCCCGATCTCGCCGATCTGATCCTCGTCGCGTCCACCGAGATCAACACCGATGACGACCGCGCCGCCTTCGCTGCGGCGCTGAAGGAGGTCCTGTGATGGCAATGAACACGCAAGGCCGGCCGACCGCGCCCGGCTCCGCCAGTGTCACCGAGATCGAAACCTTCACCGGTAATCGCGGGCTCGATCATGAAGAGCCGCTGATCTTCGAGATCGGCGACACGGGCCGCACCGGCGTGGATCTCCCCGAGCCGCCGAAGGCCAAGTCGCGCCTCGGCGGGCTCGAGCGCAAGGCCGAGATTGGCCTCCCCGGTCTCACCGAGCCCGAGACCATGCGCCATTACGTCCGCCTCTCGCGCAAGAACTACGCGATCGACAGCGGGTTGTATCCGCTCGGCTCGTGCACGATGAAGCACAACCCGCGCCTCAACGAGAAGATGGCGCGCCTTCCCGGCATCGGCGACATCCACCCCCTGCAGCCGCAGAGCACCGTGCAGGGTGCGATCCAGCTCATGGAGACGCTCGCCCACTATCTCATGGAGCTCACGGGAATGCCGGCCGTCGCGCTCTCGCCCAA
>Ga0182740_1002724_pt1 | contig 10510 bp, 9 predicted proteins | sample eDN5th37CKraftBY_FD_128872 | JGI IMG/M metagenome (GOLD analysis project Ga0182740, IMG submission 128872) | Enriched backyard soil microbial communities from Emeryville, California, USA - eDNA 5th pass 37_C Kraft BY (version 2) (version 2) | ecosystem: Environmental > Terrestrial > Soil >...
AGGAAAAAAATCCCGCTTCGGTAAGCACGCGCAGGAGCTCGCGGCGATAGTCAGACCATTGCCACTTCGCCGCGGTCACGAGCGCCGCTTCACGCATCGCGGCGAGTTGGGCGCGGTTGTCCTGGCACCACGCGACCACCTCGGCGATGGCGAGCGACTCGCCGGCGCGGATGAGCAGACCGTTCTCCCGCGGACGCAGCAGATCGGCGGCGCCGGCGCGATCGGTGGTGATCACCGGCAGGCCGCGCGACCAGGCTTCCGTTGCGACCATGCCGAAGCCGTCGCAGAGGGTCGGGAAGAGCAGAGCGTCCGCTTGATCATATTCGTGGAACAACTGCGAACGGGGAACGGAGCCGCCGAGATGAACGCCGTCCGGCAGATCGCGCATCAGGCGCTCGGGCAGATCGATGGCGCCGAAGATGCGAAGCGTGGCGTGACGGCCGAGCGAATGAGTGCGCCAGGCGTCGAGCACGTAGTGCGCACCTTTTCGAATGCTGAAGGTGCCGGCCCAGATGAGCCGCAGCGGTCCGGCGGGACTCCGGCGATCACGCAATGAATCCATTCCCGCCGCCGGAGGAGCGCCGTAAGGCACGACGCGGACCTTCGAGACGTCGAGCCCGGATTCGGCGTAGCTGCGCCGGGTGAAGCGCGACGCGGCGATCACCACGTCGGCGGCTTGCCATTCGTCGCGCCGCCGGGCAAGCCGACGCGCCTCACGCGCCGCGGTGTGCCGACGGTAGGGCGTCTGCAGCTCCGGGAAGTTCTCCAACTCGCGGGCGAGCAGGTCGTGAACGTATTCAGAATCCGGAGCCGGCACATCGTAGGCGACGCGCAGACCGAGCGCGCGGGCGCGGCGAAAAGTCGAAAGCGAGCTGTGTTCGAAACCGTAGACGCCGGTGAGATCGGGCGTCAGCGAGCGGCTCACGCGTGCGTCGAACGCCCGTTCGGTTTTTTCCCAGATCAGATCGGTCACGCGGCCGTCGCGATCGACGGCGCCGGCGGCGAGCCGGAGCCATTCACCTGCCGGGTGCGAACTTACCTTTTCGAGGGGGATCTCAGTGATGGCGCGGCGGCGAAATTGCGGGGCGAGATCGCGACCGACGAATCGGCCGAGTTGCACGAACATCCGCTGGGCAAGGTTTGCAGGACGATCGTGGAGGGTCGTGACGAAACGGGCGAGATGGCCGGACTCGTGCACGGTGCGCGCGGCTTGTTGCACGAACGGCGCCACACTGGGATGGAAAACGACGACGCTCACGAGAGAGTCAGGCGTTTCGCGAGACGCCAGCCGAAGAGGCGGGCGGCGAGCTGGAAACGTCCGCCGGCGGGAAACGGCTGCCGGCTGCCGCCGAGTTTGCGCGAGGCTTGTTCGGCGCAGCGGGAGAGATCGGGCGCGCCGGGATAAAGTTCGAAGGCGGCCCATTTCCACGCATGGGCGGCGGCAGCGACGGTGCGCGGCGAGCGGTCGGCGGCGAGGAGGGCGGCAAGGGTGAGTTCGATGGAGCGATGGAAGGATTCGAGCGCGGCGCGATCCTTGCGCGAGCTGAGGCTGCCGGCGACGTTGGAGCGGTAATAGGTGCGGGCGTCGGCGCAGAAGACGATGCGTTCGGCGGCGAGCATGACGCGGGCGAAGTATTCGCCGTCGTCGTTGAGTGTGAGGCCTTCGTTCCACGCGCCCGCGCGGTCGAGCAGCGCGCGCGGGGCGAGCCAGGCGGCGGGCTGCATCATGCCGGTGGTTTCAAAGTGAAGCTGGAGAAATTCTACGCCGGTGAGATCGCGCCAGTTGGGCATGGGTTGCGCGATGGCGCGGGCGGGGTCGGAGTCGAAACGGGCCCAGGTGCTGGAACTGAGGCGGGCGCGGTTGCCGTCGGCGAAGAGCGGGAGCTGGCGTGCGATCTTGTCAGGCGCGAGAAGATCGTCGGAATCGAGATACTGGATGAACTCGCCGCGAGCGGCCCGCAGGCCGGTGTTGCGTGCTGCGGCAGCGCCGCGGTTGGGCTGAATGAGGAGGCGCAGGCCCCGCGATTCGTAGGTGCGGGCGAGGGCGAGCGAGCCGTCGGTGGAGCCGTCGTCCACGAGGATGACCTCGGTGTGCGGCCAGGTCTGGGCGAAGGCGGAGTCGAGGGTCGCGGCGAGGAAGCGCTCGGCGTTGAAACACGGAACGATGATGCTGACGAGCGGGAGCATCGGGGGGCGAGGCGGTGTGAAGTTCAGGACGACGCGGGCGCGGCGTGAAGTTGGAGGACGCGGCGCCAGTTGTGGCGGAAGTAGGCGGGCTTCGAACCGGCGACGTAGTGATGCATGACGGCGCGGCAGTCGTGCGCTTCCGGCGGCAGTGGACGCGTAACGTAGTCCGTGGTGGGAGCGATGGCGCAGTCGCGGCCAGCGACGAGCATCGCGACCAGCGCTTGTTCGAGATAATAGCTCGTGCCTTCGGCGACAATAAGCTGGTCGCACCAGTATTCGAGGCGTTCCCAGTCGAGTGAGGAACTGTCGAGACCGCAGAGACCGACGTTGACGAGATCGGCGACGGGCGCGCCGGCGAGGCGGTCGAGCAGCGGACGCGAGTAGCCGTAGGACGTTTCGCAGTCGACGGCGTGAAGCGGGTGCGCGGGCGCATCGAGCCATTCGACGAGCGCGGCAGGGGTGCGGAAGAAGAGCAGGTCGGAATCGATCACGAGTCTCCAGCCACGCCGGCCGATGTGCGGACAGATGAGCTTGCGAATGTTTGGATAGCGCAGCCAGCGCTCGCGCAGCACAGGAAAACGCGGAGCGGGGAGGTGGGCGTCGAGCCGGGCAACGGCTTCATCGCGGGAAACGAGACGTGTATCCGGAAATAGGCGACGCAGCGCGGCCGCTTCGTCGACGGCGAGCGAGCCGTCGTCGTAGATCACGGGAGCGAGCGGGCGGCGGGACGTGGCGGCGAACGACCAGAGACAGAAGGCGGTTTGTTCCCAGAAGCGATGACCGGTGAGCACATGAAGCTCGAGCGGCGGCTGTGCGTTCGCGGGCGGGACGGGGAGCGTGCGGGCGGCGGCGGCCATGGCGGCGCGTCCGCGGGCGGTGCGCCATTGTTCGAGCGGACCGCCGGCGGCGCGGCTGCGCCGGAGCTCGCCGACGGGCCAGTGCCAAGCGTAGTAGCAAAGGCGTCCGAGTCCCAGCCGGCGCGACCACGAAGCGGGTGAGCGTCGGTCAGGCGTCATGGTTTTCCCACGCTTGGAACTGCACGCTGCTCAAGCCGCGTTGCGCGGGAGGGTGCGTTCCACGAACGGTGACGTGCTCGATCAGTTTCGGGAGCAGCCGGACAAAGCGCTCCGGTTTGGTGTCGGGGTGAATGAACCACGCGTCGGGATTCGCGAGATAGAGGCAGGAGAAATCGCGGCGCTGCGCGTGCTCGTGGAGGAGGACTTCCGGTGGAAGTGGAAAAGGCGGGACGCAGCGAAGCAGGCGCCGGGCTATGCGCGAACGCTCGGAGCCGGTGAGTGCGCGCAAATCATAGAGTGGGCGAAGCCAGCGATCGAAGGCGGCGGCGCGGCGGTCGTGGGCGGGATTGCCGAGCGGCAGCACGCGGGCGAGACGTTCGCGATCGATGAGGTGGCAGCGCGTGCTGAACCATGGGCTGATCCAGCCGTTTTCGTGGCGGTGGAGCGGCCAGCTGGCGGACCAGCATTCGAGGGCGTGCTGAGGGTCGAGCAGGGTGTTCGTGGCGGGCGGCGGCGCGATGCGGGGGCTGACGGCGAGGAGGGTTTCGTCGTTTTTCAACGCGTCGAGCGCGGTGGCGACCCAGGAAAAGCCGGGCGCCTGCCAGAGAAGGATATCGGCGTCGAAATGCGCGACGTAGCGGGTGCGTGCGCAGTCCCAGCCGGCGAAGTAGGCGGAAAACGCATGTCCGAAATGATCGTGGGAGCGCGGCGTGGCGACGCCGGCGTAGCGCTGGTTGAGTGCGGCGAGCGAGGCGGCGTTGGGCGTGACAAAAACGGTCCGGTCGACGGTGCCGTCCGCTTCGAGCGCGGCGCACAGACCGCGCAGGCGTTCGACGCGGGTGGCGAACTCACGTGCGGGCAGACGGCTTGCGGCGTGGAAATCGCGCGCGGACGCCGGACGGCAGAGATCGGCGACAATGACGACTTCGCTGACGTCGGGGCGATGCGTGCGCACGAGGCTCGCGACCATTTGCGCGCCGTAGGCGAGATCGCCGGCGGAGAGATTGATCTGCAGCGTGACGTCGGTTGTTGCGCGGGCGCTCATGCGTTGGGATGCGACACGCGAGTTCGTTTTACTGCTTCCACCATTGGCCGGGGTTGGCTTTGGCGGGATCGGCAGGCGATTTGAGCGCGAGCCGCACGGCGCGCGCGAACCATAGGCACGCGGATCGCAGCCAGGTTTTGCGGCCGCCGAATCCCTGGAGGACGCCCATGGACGGAACCCAGGCGCGCGGGCCCATGAGTGCGTTCACCTGGCGTTCGATGAGCTCGTAATTGCCGCGGCCGTGGATCAGGCGGACGCGCCAGAGCGCGGCATTGGGAAAGTTGGCGAGGAAATGAAATTCGCTCGGGAGCGGGGCAATGCGCAGCCTGGAGTGATACAATGCGTGGCGGAACGCGGGCTGGTCGGCGTTGAGGTTCAGGTGCGGCTGTTCCTGCTGGAGCAGGTTGTAGTCGTGGCGCCAGCGGATGAAAAATTCGACGACGGCGGGAGATTTTTTGAAGGCGAGGACGCCGGTGTTGAACTCGGTGAAGCACGCGGGAACGCCGGGAAGTTCGTAGTCCCAGCCACGGTTCACATCTTGGAGTGCAGCGAAATCGAACTGGTCGAGGACGGCGAAGATCGGGGTGAGGTCACCGAAGATCTGCGTGTCGGAATCGAGGAAGATCGCGCGATCGAACGGACAGTGGATCGCGAGAAGCTTGTCGACGGGTTTGCGCACGACGTCGGTGCGCACGATCACGGAGGTGAACGGCAAAGTCGCGGGAAGGTCGCGGTCGGTGATGAGGCAGATCGGGATTTCAGGATGGAAGCGGCGCAACGATCGCGCTGAGTGGGTTGCCTCCTCGACGTAGCCGGCGCCGGTGGCGACATAAACGAAACCGCGCGTGGAAATCAGGGGAGAGGCGGGCATCAGGCGTCGGATCAGGCGAGCAGCGGGCGGACGCGAACGAGACGGTCGGCGAACCGCGAACCGCGGGGCACCGCGAAGAAGTTGTAGTAGCTCGAATCGGTCCACGGCTCGGCGGCAGTGAACGGCCGCAGGCGGCCCTCGCCGTGCTGGTGGTGAACTTCCTTCGGCAGAAGCCAGCGCTCGAACGCGGACTCGGGAAAGCGTGCGGCGATCTCCGCGGGTGAGCGATGGAAGGTTTTCAGGGCGGTCGGATTGATCTCGACGAGCCAGAGCGGGCCGTCGGCGGCGAACCACGCGGGCGGCGCGGCGTCGAGCGCGTCGCCCTCGGCGCCTTCGATGTCGAGTTTGACGGCGGCGGGCAGCGCCGGGATGCGCTGCTTGGCGAGCGTGCGAAGCGAGAGGAGGGTGACGGTGCGTTCGCGAAAGATGGAGCCCGCAGCGCGCGTCGGATTCAGCGACTGGATAAATGACGTGCCTTCGCTCATGCCCTCGAAAAACGTGGTCGTGCCGTCGGTGGCGCCGATCGCGCACGTCACCAGTTCGAAGTGCGCATGGCCGAGCTGGCGGGCGGCATCGGTGAGCATTTGCGAGACGATTTCACCGGCGTCGACGGCGACGACGCGACCGCGCGGCCCGACGAATTGTGCGGCGGCGAAGGCGTAGGTGCCTAGGTTAGCGCCGAGGTCGAGAAACGCGTCGCCGGGGGCGAGCCATTTACGCAGGAGATTCAGCTCGACCGCGTCGGTGAACTTGCTGGAGGCGACGATGCGCGAATCGGGGCTGTCGGGAAAACACACGTAGCGGATTCCCTCCCGGCGGTAGACAAAAGGCCGGCCGCGGTGGAACCAGATGCGGAAGAGAAATTGGTTGTGCCGAACGCGGCCCCCGAGCTGTCCGCCGCGACCGTCGACGAGCATGCGGAGCGCGGTTCCGGTTTTTTTGATGAGCGCGATCATGGTTGGGACCGCGAGCGTGGCGGTGGCCCCGCGGAGCCATGTGCAATGGAGATGGGGCTTTCGCAGGTGTGGTGGGATGCGACACGGCCTTCGAAATGGCCACACGCGCCCTGCCAGCGGATGAAGGCTGCGGAGCTTTCCCACGCGCGGTGGTGAAGCCAGGCTTTCATCTTTCGCAACGGAACGCTTCCGCGGGAGATCGGCGGCCAGGGATTCGCGTCATGCAGCGCGAGCACTTGCATCCAGGATTTCTGGATACCGCGGTTGAGGCGGGCGAGGTAGTTGGGATCGAGACGCGAAGCGGGGATAAGGTGCGTCAGCGCGAGCTCCGGGAAATAGCCAACCTGCCAGCCGGCACGAAGGATCGAGAGAACGATGTCGTTGTCTCCGCCGGACGTGAGTTCGCGGCCGTGGCGATCGGTGAGCCCAAAGCAGGTGCGGTCCCCAACTAGCCAAGTGGAGATCGGTTCGCGGCGAAGCGCCATGCCTGCGCCGATCGGCGCGGCCTCGGGATAGAGCCAGTGGGAGTCGTCGAGGTCACGCTGAAGGCTGGCGAGCATGGGAGCGGGCCCAAGGTCGCGGAGCGCGAGAAGCGGGTGGAACTCCCGCGTCCAGCCGGCCGGTGGAATCTCGAACTCTGGACGACTCGGGCCTCCGGCAGCGGCCAATTTCGGGTGATCGGAAAAGCGGCAGATCGTGTCGGCCAGATAGGTCGGTGCGAGGACATTATCGTCGTCGACGAGGACGCAGATCTCGCCGCGCGCAGCGCGGAGCCCACACCGGCGTGCGGCGGTGAGCCCGAGTCGCGGCTCGGGCACGATGCGCATGTTCGCAGGTAATCGGGGGATGTCACGTGACTCGAGAGGGGGCGAGGAGGCGTTGTCGACGATTATGGTTTCCCATTGGATCACCGGCAGGGTTTGCGTCCGCAGTCCTTCCAGCATTCGCACGAAGCGGCCGCGATGAGGATTGTGCGTCGGAACGATGACGGAAAGGATGGGCGTCACGGACGGAGCGAAAGGATAGTGCTGCGGCTGCAGTTGTCGGCGTCGGCGGGTATCTTCGCTAGGTGAGACGCGAGGCGCATGACCTTACGCGCGGCGACCATGCTGGAAGGCACGCGCCGAACCCTCGGCCTTCAGCTGCCGCGGAGGTGGGTGGGGCGCGTGCTGCGCCGCCAGCCGGCAGGGGCGGGCGGTGTGAAAAAACGCAGCAGTGCGACGAGGACCTTCAGGCCAATTCGGCGAATTGATTGAGCCATGTGAGCTTCTCCTCGCGGGTCTTCTGGAACGGATTGCGAAACAGCTGATCGTTCAGCACGAGCAGGTCGATGTCGGTGTTGAGGAAACATTCCCACGCCTCGGCGGCGCTGCGCACGATCGGCTGGCCGGAGACGTTAAACGATGTGTTGATCAGAATCGGCACTCCAGTGTGCCGCTTGAACGCGGTGAGCAGGCGGTGCATATCGGGGTGGTTCTCGCGCCGAATCGTTTGGATACGCGCGGAGTAATCGACGTGGACGACGCTTGCGATCTCGCTCCGCGGGAAATCGAGACGCTCGCGCAACGAGGCGAACTCCTCCGGTTGCGGCGCCCGGCGCGCGGGGAGAAGGCTTGCGGTGTATTGCATGAAATCGCTCGGCTCTCCGGTGTCGAACCAGTGCGCGCAGTCCTCGGCGAGGACGAGCGGCGCAAACGGTCGGAAAGACTCGCGGAACTTCACGGCCAGGTTGAGGCGGGATTGCATACCGGGCCGGCGCGCGTCGGCCAAGATGGAGCGCGCGCCGAGCGCGCGAGCGCCGAGTTCCATCCGCCCGCGGACCCAGGCGACGATCTTGCCCTGCGCGAGTTGCGAGGCGACGAAGTCGTCGAAGTCCCCCTTTACATCGATACGCCAGGGAGTCGCCTCGGCCGGAATCAGGCCCGGTTCATCGCCGAGGTAAAAGCCGTTGTGCTCAATCTTGAACTGCTCTCCGCGGCGTTCGCGTTCGAGCAGGAGTGCGGCGCCGAGCCCCGAGCCCATATCGCCGCCGACGGGGGAGTTGAAGACTCCGCGGAAAATTTTTGCCGCGCGGAGTTTGCCGGCGGTGACGCAGTTCTGCGCGCAACCGCCGCAGAATACGAGGTTCTCCTCGCCGGTTTCGGCTCGGATGTAGCGAGCCATCTTGAAAACCTCGTCCTCGAAGATCTGCTGCAGCGAAGAGGCGACGTCGATGTAGTCGCCGTTAAGCGGGTCTTTCTTGTCGCGCACCGGCAGGCCCGTCGCTTCGGCGATGCGCGGCAGCGCCGCGAGAAGCGAGTCCCATTGGAATCGCACCGGCCCCTTGAGGCGGAACCCGCCACGCTCGTCAGTGGTGAAGAGGCGGGCGAGCTTGTTGACGTAGCGGGGGGTGCCGTAAGGCGCGAGGCCCATGACCTTGTATTCGGAGCCGAATGAGTGAAACCCGAGGAACATCGTCACGAGCGTGTAGAACATGCCCAGGCCGTTCTCGTAGGTCTGCTCGGCGAGCAGGTCGAGGCGGCTTCCGTCAATGATGCCCATACTCGCGCTGTAGTCTTCCCCTTTGCCGTCTATGCAGAGAAACGCGGCGCGCTCGAACGGCGAGGTGTGGAAGCCGCCGGCGACGTGCGTGAGGTGATGCCACGCGTAGTGGAACTTTGCCTGCGGCAGCAGCGTGCGGGCTGGTTGAGTGTAGTGACCCGCGGCACGCTCCGGCAGGAGCCGGCCGAGCGCGCGCGTGAAGGCGTTGCTCGGGCGCGAGGAGAGATTGAAGAGATGAGTTTGAAGCGGTTTCTCGGCAAAAACGACATCGGTCACGTCGCGTGGGGCGATGCCCCCCATTGCGAGTGCTTCGGCGATGGCATGACGGGGGAAGGCGCCGTCGTGTTTGCGCCGCGTGTGGCGCTCTTCTTGCGAAGACGCGATCAGCCGTCCGTCGATGAGGAGGGCCGCGTTGGCGTCATGGCCGAGCAGACCGCCGATACCAAGGACGACTGAGCGGGAGGAATTCACGAGATCGATGGAGGACAGGTTGACATCACCGCATGGAAAGAGGCGGGACGCGGCGGGCGAATCTCAAGGCCGTGAGCTCGCGCAAGGCGGCAGAGGGAGCGAGGTTCTCATCCGCATCACCGATTTATGCCGCCGCGACGGTAGGCGTCAGGCCGAACGCGGCCAGGTAGGCGAACTCGGGATGCGGATTCATCGACGTGAGAATTTTCGCGTGAGCCGCCCGCCCCATCGCCGGCCAACGGGTGTGCTGGCGCAGAGCGCGTTCCACTGTCTCGGCGATCAACACCGGCTCAGGCGCGGGACAGATGAATCCGCTTTCGTCGGGCACCAGCCAGGCGAGGCAACCGCCATACGGGGTGCGAAGCACGGGCCGGCCGCAGGCCATGGCTTCAAGCATCGCGACCGCGAGTCCTTCGTAGCGCGAGACGAGCACGAGCATGTGAGCTTTGCGCCAGATCTCGCGCACATCCGCCACGGCAGGAAAAAAGTGGACGCGCGGAGCGAGCCCGAGGGAGGCGCTCAATTCCTGCAGATAAGAGGTGTCGGGGCCGTTGCCGTAGAACTCCATGCTCCAGTCGGGCAAGTCCGATGGCAACCGCGCGAGTCCGAGCAGCAGCATGTCGAGACCCTTGTGGTGGCAGTCGATGCGGCTCACCGAAGCGAGTCGGATCGGGCCGCCTTCGGGCCAGGGTAGCGGTTGCTCATGCGGGAATCGCACGTTGAAATCGAAATAGCCGGCGTTGGGCAGTGCGCGGGCGAGCTGCACTTCGGCGAGCCGACGAATCCAGGAGGAGTTGAACAATACCCGATTCGCTTTCGCCATGAAGTCGGCCGCGGCACGCCGGCGCTCGTCGCTCATTGGCGCCTCGTAGCGATTCGAGTGGCAGAAAAGATCGTAGGTGGCTCCGCTCTGCCGGATCAGCTCCTGCAGAAGGCCCTCGTCGAGAAAATCAAAACAGGCCGATTGATCGACGAACACGTGGGGCCGGACGGCGTTCCGGAAGAAGCGCCGCAGTTTGCGACCCGACGAGGTGAGGGCGAGGAGGCGGCTTCGAATTTCGGAAATGCGCCCGCGGCGGTAGACCAGCGGAGGCTGGGGCAGGAGTCTCACGCCAATCTCGCACAAAGCTTGAATGCGCGGATGGGAACAGATCTGCGGGCGCACGACGGCCAGCACCTCGGTGCCGAGCTCCCGGAGTTGGCGCGCGGCCTCGGGCCAGACATAATCCGGGGCTCCCCAGCCCCAATGTCGGATGGTCGAGTAGAAAATCGCTGAGCGCGGAGTCGGCGGCATCGGTCAATCGCAGTCGGAAGACGCTTCGGCGGGTGTGGTTGATACCACAGGTGCGGGCGGAATGCCGAACGGTTCGAGGTAAGTGGTTTCCGGATACAGACTGAGCTGCGCGGCGATTCGCGCATGCGC
>Ga0182740_1002725_pt1 | contig 10507 bp, 8 predicted proteins | sample eDN5th37CKraftBY_FD_128872 | JGI IMG/M metagenome (GOLD analysis project Ga0182740, IMG submission 128872) | Enriched backyard soil microbial communities from Emeryville, California, USA - eDNA 5th pass 37_C Kraft BY (version 2) (version 2) | ecosystem: Environmental > Terrestrial > Soil >...
ATCCGCTTCATGCGCATCGAGACGCTGATCGGCCACTTCGCCTCGTTCCTCTTTCCCGGCTACGAGGTCAAACGGCAGGGCGCGTTCCGCATCCTGCGTGACAGCGATATCGAGGTCGAGGAAGAGGCCGAAGACCTCGTGCGCTCATTCGAAAGCGCGCTGAAGCGTCGCCGCCGCGGGTCGGTCATCCGGCTCGAGATCGACGCCAACATGCCGCAGGAACTGCGCGTCTTCGTCGTCGAGCAGCTCAGGGTCGGCGAAGCGGACACGTACGTGCAGGAAGGTCTGCTCGGTCTCGGCGACACCTCGCAGCTCATCGTGGACGATCGGCCGGATCTCGTTTTCCCGCCCTTCAACATCCGCTTTCCCGAGCGCATTCGCGAGTACAACGGCGACTGCTTCGCCGCCATCAAGGCGAAGGACATCGTCGTCCATCACCCCTACGAATCCTTCGACGTCGTCGTGCAGTTTCTGCGACAGGCGGGCGCCGATCCGGACGTGCTTGCGATCAAGTGGACGCTCTATCGCACCTCGAAGGACAGCCCGATCGTGCGCGCGCTCAAGGAGGCCGCGGAGATGGGCAAGTCCGTCACCGCGGTGATCGAGCTCAAGGCCCGCTTCGACGAGGCGGCCAACATCCGCCTGGCGCGTGATCTCGAAGCCTCGGGTGTGCACGTGGTCTATGGCTTCATCGAGCTGAAGACTCATGCCAAGCTCGGCATGATCGTCAGGAAGGAAGGCGCCGACCTCGTCTCCTACTGCCATATCGGCACGGGCAACTATCACCCGCAGACGGCGCGCATCTACACGGACCTCTCGTTCTTCACGGCCGATGCGGCGATCGCGCGGGACGTGAATCGCATTCTCAATTTCGTAACGGGCTACGGCGAGCAGGCCGAGCTCGAGACCATGGCGGCGAGCCCCTTCGGCATCAGGAAGCGCATCCTGGAGAGCATCCGGGCGGAAACCGAGCACGCGCGTGCCGGCCGCCCCGCCGCCATCTGGATGAAGATGAACGCGCTCGTGGACACGCAGGTCATCGAGGCGCTTTACGAAGCCTCCAATGCCGGCGTCGAGATTGATCTCGTCGTGCGCGGCATCTGCTGCCTCAGACCCGGCATCCCCGGCATGTCCGAGAACATCCGCGTCAAAAGCATCATCGGGCGCTTCCTGGAGCACGGCCGCATCTACTGCTTCGGCGGTGGACATGGGCTCCCCCATCCGGAGGCGATCGTGTATATCAGCTCCGCGGACATGATGCCGCGTAACCTCGACCGGCGTGTTGAGGCCATGGTGCCGGTGACCAACCCGACGGTGCACGCGCAGATCCTCGATCAGATCATGACGGCGAACCTGAAAGACAATCAGCAGAGCTGGCTCGTCCTACCCGACGGATCGAGCCGCCGGATGGCGCCCGACGATGGTGAGAAGCCTTTCAACGCGCACGAGTACTTCATGTTCAACCCGAGCCTCTCCGGGCGCGGGCAGTCGTTGAAGAGCAATTCGCCGCCGCGCTTCAAGCTCGAAGACAGGGACGAAAGCAGCAGGCAGTGACCTTTGCTGAGGACAGAGACGGCCAATCGATGGGGCTCGATGGGCTCGAGCCGATCTCGGTGGTCGATATCGGGTCCAACTCGGTGCGCCTCGTGGTCTACGAGGGGGCTATCCGCAGCCCGGCGCCGCTCTTCAATGAAAAGGTCCTTTGCGGTCTCGGCCGCACGGTCGCCTCGACCGGCCGGCTCGACGCCGACGCCGTCGAGCGCGCCATCGAGGCGCTGCGCCGCTTCCATGCCATCAATCGCGTGCTCGGCGTGAAGAACGTGCGCGTAATCGCGACCGCCGCCGTGCGCGAAGCCCAGAACGGGGCCGAGTTCATTGCGCGCGGCGAGCAGGCGATCGGCGCGGGCATCTCGGTCCTCTCCGGCGCGCGCGAGGCGGAGCTTGCCGCGAGCGGTACGCTCATGGGCATTCCCACCGCCGACGGCATCGCCGGCGATCTCGGCGGCGGCAGCCTCGAGCTGATCGATATCGCCGGGGCTCACACGACCGCCTCCGCGACGCTGCCGCTCGGCGGCCTGAGATTGATCGATACATCGGGAGGCAAAGTCGACCGGGCCATCGAAATCGTCGATGCGAGCCTGGCCGAGTTGCCATGGATCTCCGCCGGCGAGGGCCGCACTTTCTATGCCGTCGGTGGCACATGGCGCTCGCTCGCCAAGCTGCACATGGATCTGCGCAACTATCCGCTGCGCGTCATGCACGGCTACAGCATCGAGAACCGCGCCTGCATCGAATTCTGCGAAAGCATCCGCAAGGCGAAGAAACCTTCCGACATCCGCGGCATCGAGGAAGTCGCACGCGCGCGCCGCGAGGTGCTGCCCTATGGCGCCCTGGTGCTCGAGCGCGTGCTCAGGCGCATGCGGCCGAAGGAAGTGGTCTTCTCCGTCTACGGCGTGCGCGAGGGGCTGGTCTTCAGCCTGCTTTCGCCCGCCGAGCGCGATCGCGACCCGCTGCTCGCCTTCTGCGAGGATCATGCGCGCCTCTATTCGCGCTCGCTCGCGCACGCCCGCGAGCTTTGCGCCTGGACGGACGCGATCTTCGTTGAGCCGGGGCCAAAGGAGACCCAGGAAGAGCAGCGCCTGCGCCATGCCGCCTGCCTGATCTCGGACGTCGGCTGGCGGGCGCATCCGGATCACCGCGGCGAGCAGAGCCTCAATGCCGTCGCCCACGCCGGCCTCGGCGGTATCGATCACGAGGGCCGCGTCTTCCTCGCTCTCACGGTGTATTTCCGCCACGTCGGTACCGGGCGTGTCTCGGGCGGCGAGGACGAGCTCCCGTCGGCGCTGAGGGCACTGGTCTCGCGGCGGGCCCTGCGGCGGGCCCGCATTCTCGGCGCCGCGATCCGCTCCGCACACATGCTCTCGATCGGGCGAGCGGGGATCATCGATGAGACGCCGCTCAGCTACGAATCCGGCCGGCTGGTGCTGTCGCTGCCGCCAACCCATCGCGACCTCGACGGCGAGCGGCTACGACGCCGCTTCGAGGTGCTGGCCGAACTCGTCGACCAGAAGCCCGAGATTCGCTACACTTAATAGGTGCTTAGCAGCATCCGGCAACGGGTACGCGGCACGCGTGATCTATTGGACATCGATGTGGATTGGCGCGAAGTTGCCGAAATCCCGCGCTAGATCATGATTGTTGCAGATGGGAGGATGCCACAGTTCCATCAGCAGCACGAATCGCGCTCTCTGGCCGGACGGCAGTGAGCGTTTTGTTTTGGTGCCGGGTTTCAAAACGGGCTGACACGCGGTCTCATGTCTGAAGACCTCTATACGGTTCTGGGCGTGGTCAGGGGCGCACAGGACGACGAGATCAGGCGGGCCTATCGGCGCCTCGCCAAAGAGCTCCATCCCGACGTGCGTCCGGACGATCCGGCCGCCAGCGACCGCTTCAAGCGTGTCACGGCCGCCTATGACATTCTCGGCGATGCCACCAAGCGGCGCCGCTACGACGACGGCGAGATCGACGCCCACGGCGAGCCCGTGCGGACCTACGCGCGCAATGGCGCCGGCGCCGGCTGGCCCAATGGCTTCGCGGGAGCTGCCAATGGCGCGCGCGATACCGGCGGCGTCAGCGATATCTTCTCCGATCTCTTCGGCGGACGCGGCGCGCGCGGCCCCGGCTTCAGCCTGCGCGGCCAGGATGTCCGCTACACGCTCGACGTCGACTTCATGGAGGCCGTCAGCGGCACCAAGAAGCGGGTGACCATGCCCGAGGGCGGCACGCTCGACCTGGCCGTGCCCGAAGGCGTCGCCGACGGACAGGTGCTGCGGCTCAAGGGGAAAGGTGCACCGGGCCTGCGCGGCGGCGAGAACGGCGATGCGCTCGTCGAGATCCGCGTCCGTCCGCACGCGAAGTTCAAGCGCATCGGCAACGACATCCTGCTCGAGCTGCCGATCTCGATCGACGAGGCCGTGCTCGGCGGCAAGATCGAGGTCGCGACGATCTCCGGCCGCGTCGCACTGCAGATACCCAAGGGCACGAGCTCGGGGCGCATTTTCCGCCTCAAGGGCAAGGGCGTGCGCAGCACGACGGATGGCACCATCGGTGACCAGCTCGTGACCATCCGAATCGTCATGCCGGAGAACGTCGACGAGTCGCTCTCCTACTTCATGGCCGAGTGGCGCCAGCGCAATCGCTACGATCCCGGGCGGGATTGAGCTACCGCCCCGACGATCCGAGGCGCTCTGCAATCCGCGCCAAGCGCGCGAAAGTCGCGACGTCGAGTTGCTCGGCGCGAAGCTCGGGCGCGACACCGGCCGCTTCGAGCAGCGGCAGCGGATCGGCAATGAGCGTCCGCAGGCTCTGGCGCAGCATCTTGCGCCGCTGGCCGAATGCCGCTGCCGTCACGCGGCCGAGCCACTTCACAGAGCATTCGGGCATCGGTTCGGCGCGCGGCAGGAAGCTGACGACGGCGGACGCAACCTTGGGCGGCGGCGTGAAAGCCTCCGGGCCGAGCGTGAGGACGACCCGCGGCGCCGCGCGCCACTGCGATATGACGGCGAGACGCCCATAAGCCTTGCTGCCGGGCTGCGCGACGATGCGCTCCGCTACTTCCTTCTGGAACATGAGCACCATCTGCGACCACCAGGGCGGCCAGGGCTCCGTTTCGAGCCAACCGATGAGCAGCCGGGTCGCGACATTGTAGGGAAGATTGGCGATGATTACCGTGCGGCCGGCATCTGGCGGCAGGAGCGCCGGCCATGCGACATCGAGCGCGTCGCCGAGGTGCACAGAGAGCCGCCCGGGATAAGCCTCGGCAATCTGGGCGAGCGCCGGCGCGCAACGCTGGTCGCGCTCGATCGCAATGACGCGGCGCGCACCCTCCATGAGGAGCGCGCGCGTGAGACCACCGGGCCCCGGCCCGATCTCGACAACCGTCGTCGCATCAAGCGGGGCGGCAAGCCGCGCGATCCGGCGCGTCAGATTGAGATCGAGAATGAAGTTCTGGCCGAGACTCTTCTTCGCGTCGATCTCGAGTGCCGCGATCACCTCGCGCAGCGGCGGCAGGCCATCGCCCGGTCGCTGCCGCTCCTCAGGCATGAGAAGCGGCCGCAGCGCGGCGTTCAGCGTGCTCCGCAGCGAGCTTCAGCGCCGCGACCAGGCTCGATGGTGAGGCGGCACCGGTGCCAGCGATATCGAAGGCCGTGCCGTGATCGGGCGACGTACGCACGAACGGCAGCCCTAGCGTGACGTTCACCGCCGTGTCGAACGAGAGTGTCTTGATCGGGATCAGGGCCTGATCGTGGTACATGGTGACGACGGCGTCATAGTGCTTGCGCGCCTCGCCATGGAAGAGCGAGTCCGCCGAATGCGGACCGGTGACGGCGAGCCCCTCGGCCTTGAGCGCGGCAATGGCCGGTGCGATCACGGCCACCTCCTCGCGGCCGATGGTGCCCGCCTCTCCGGCATGCGGATTGAGGCCCGTCACGGCGATGCGCGGGCGGGCAATGCCGAAGTCGGCCGCCAAGGCTTGCGCAACAATGCTCACCGTCTCGACCACGCGCGGCGTGCTCAGCAGCTCAGGCACGCGCGCAACGGGCACGTGCACCGTGAGCGGCACGACGCGCAGGATATCGGACGCAAGCATCATGACCGGGACCCAGCGCCTGCCCGGATGATGGTGCTCGGCGAGCTCGGCGAGATATTCGGTGTGACCTGGATGGCGGAAACCCGCCTTGAGGAGCGTGCTCTTGGCGATGGGATTTGTCGCGACGGCAGAGGTGCGGCCGGCGACGGTATCGGCAACGGCAAGATCGATGGCCGCAATGATGCCGCCGGCATTCAGCATTTCGGAGCGGCCCGGAACAACAGGCGTGGCGAGCGGGACCGGGCGCACGGGCAGGAACCTGGCGAACGCCTCGTATCCGGCAGCGAGGTCTTCCGAAATACTGAGCTCGACAGCAATGCCGAGCCCACGCGCGCGCTCGGCGACGGCCAGCGGATCGGCATAGAGAACGAACGGCGGAACCGGAACGTGGTTGCGGTCACGCCACGCGGCGAGCGTGATGTCGAGGCCGATCCCAGCCGGGTCGCCCATCGTCAGCGCCAGCGGGCGGCGCGAACCCGCCGCACGCCCAACTTCGCTTGCCAAGGCCCTAGGCTCCCGACCTTCTTCTTGATCTAGTGCGATGATCGAGAAATCCGCCAAATCTCGCGGCACGGTGCCACGCGAATTTCTCGATCTGAATCACACTAGCAAAAGGTGATTGCTAGCGTCCCTTTTGATTTCGAAGTTCGCTCGGAACACTGGCCTCGAGCGTAGGCGAACTCCAAAATCTGGACACTAGCGCTTCTCGATCAAGGCCTCGGCCCGGAGATCCCTCAGATGGCGCCGCGACACGACGTCGAACTCGCGCATCGTCAGCTCCTGCTGAGCCTTGAGGCGCTTTTCCTCGTCGACTTTGACGGTCTTGCGCCCGCACACGGCATATAGCTCGACGCCCGTGCTGGCAAGCGCGGGAGGCACCATCTCGCCGTCCTTGGCATTCAGGAGCAGGCTCCGCGTCGGCTCGGCGACGGATTTGGCCTCCTGATTGGCGAGGCTTTCGAAGCGGGCATCGGCCACGCCTTTAACCAATTCCTGAGTGGAGCGGCAGCCGCGGAAACGCTTGCGCAGGTCCTCGGCCTCGGCGAGGCGGCGCGCGAGGGCCGCCTGATCGATGCGCCCCGGCACCGCGAGCGTGATCCGGTGAAGCTGCATCGAGACCTGCGGCGCGCTGCCGCCACCATCCTCGCCGGCTTGCTCGACGAAGCGATCAATGTCGCGATCGTTGATGTTGATCTGATGGCCGAACTTGCGGCGCAGCACATCGCGCCAGACGAGCGCTGCCTTCGTGCGCGCCTTGATCGTCGACGGATCGATCCCCTGTGATTTGAGCTGGGCGATGAACTGCTCTTCGCTGATCTTGTTGCGTGTCGCCATTTCCTTGAAGGCACGATTGACTTCATCGTCACTGATCGTGATGGTCAGTCGCTTGCCTTCCTGGATCTTCAGCTTCTCATCGATCAGCTCCTCCCGCGCCTGCGCGCGGAATTTCTGAATATTGCCGATCCGCGCTTCGCGGCGGAGCTGCTCCAGCATATTTTTCTGCAGATCGCCCACGAACTGCTTCTGCAGCCCCACCGCTTCCTCGCGGCTTTTCGGCTGCTTCTCGCGCAGGAACTGCTGGAAGCGCTGGTTGGTCTTGGGGTCCTGGATGATCTGCTTCCAGCGTGCCTCGGCGCGCGCGCGCATGTCGCCGCCGCCGCCCGATCCCGCCGCCATCAGCGTCGCCCGCTGCTCGATCTCATAGCCTGTGATCGGATCATCATTGACGAGCAGCACAATGCCCTGGCTGCGACCGCCACCACCGGAGTCTCCGCCGCGCGCCGGCGCGGAATTCGCCTCACGACGCGGACGGGGTTTGGGCTTGGCTTTCTGCGGCGCAGGCTCCGCGCGCAAGGGCGCGACTGGCTGCGCCTGCGGTCGCTGTGGCGGCGGCGTGGTCGTCACGACGAGGCCCGGAATGGAGGGGGTCGGCTGTTGTGCACTGGCGACGCTGCCCGTCGCCGCGAGAGCGCCGGAGAGAAGCCACAACGCCGCCCTGACGACGCCACGCCTGTCACGCGATACACGCGCGCTGTTCATTTCCAGATCCGCCATTATTCCCCAAGCCGGCTGCGATTCGCCCGTACGATCCTAGTAGTTATCGCAGGAAGCAGATGCGATTATCCACATCAAGGATGGCGCTGACGTGGCACTGGGCGTGCGGCGCAGCAATGCGATGACGTCTCCTTGCCTCGTGACAGGCTCCGCCCCTTCAGGTAGCCAGAAAACAGTCGATCCCAGGGAGCTGGAAATGCCCGCGACCAACCTCGCCCAGATGAATGCCGCCGAGATCACCATCCGGACCATGGCGGCCAATGGTCTCGATACGCTCTATTGTCTGCCGGGCGTCCAGAACGACGATTTTTTCGACGCGCTGGTCCGCGCCGGGAGCCCTCTGAAGCCTGTCCACACGCGTCACGAGCAGGCAACGGCTTACATGGCGCTCGGGGCGGCGCTCGCAAGCGGCAAACCCCAGGCCTATTGCGTGGTGCCTGGGCCGGGTTTTCTGAACACGACGACCCCGCTCGCGACGGCCCAGTCGCTCTGTGCGCCGGTGCTGGCCGTCTCCGGTCAGATCTACGAGCAGTACATCGGTAAGGGCATCGGCTTCCTGCATGAGATCCCCGACCAGCTCGGCATCATGCGGACGCTCACCAAATGGGCCGGACACATCGAGGGGCCACAGGATGCCGCGGCGAAGAGCCGCGCCGCCTTCGACGAGCTGCTGAGCGGCGCCCCGGGCCCGGTCGGCCTCGAATGCGGGTGGAACATGTGGCGCTCCACCGCCGAGGTTGCGTTCGACGACACGCCGTCAATCCGCAAGACGCCGCCGCTCGACCTCGATGCCATCAAGGCGGCAGCCAAGGCGCTCGCCGGCGCCAAGCGACCGGTCATACTCGTTGGCGGCGGGGCGCAGGATGCAAGCGCGGAGGTCACGCGTCTCTCGGCGCGCATCCAGGCGCCGGTGATCGCCTACCGCACGGGCCAGGGCGTCATGGATGCGCGCAACCCCTTCAGCCATCGCTTCCCGGCCGGGCACACGCTCTGGAAGGACGTCGATGTCGTCATCGGGATCGGCACGCGCCTCCAGCACATGCTCGACTGGGGACGCGACGATGCGATGAAGGTGATCCACCTCGACATCGACCCGTCGCGCATCGGGCGTACGTGCACGCCGGACATTGCGATCGTCGCCGACGCGGCCGAAGGCGTCTCGGCGCTACTCGATGCCTTGGAGCGGAACGGCGACAAGCCTGCCGACCGCACGGAGGAAATGCGAGCGCTGCGCGCGCAGATGGACGGCGAGTTCGCCCGCCTCGCACCACAGAAGGCATGGATCGACGCTATTCGCGCCGAGTTGCCCGAGGACGGCATCCTCATCGAGGAACTGACCCAGATCAGCTATGCGAGCCGCGTGCTCTATCCCGTGTACAAGCCGCGCACGTATCTCTCGACCGGCTACCAAGGCACGCTCGGCTGGGGCTATCCGACCGCACTCGGCGCCAAGGTCGCGATGCCGGATCGCGCCGTAGTCGCCGTGCACGGCGATGGCGGCTTCATGTTCGGCGCGAATGAGATGGCGACGGCCGTCGCGCATGATATCGGCGTCGTCGCCCTGGTCTTCAGCGACAATGCCTATGGCAACGTGAAGCGCATCCAGGAGAAGGTCTACGAGGGGCGCACGGTCGCCTCGAATCTCGTCAATCCGGATTTCGTGCGCCTTGCCGAGAGCTTCGGGATGCGGGCGGAGCGGGTGACGACGCCGGACGCACTCCGCCCGGCGCTGAAGGCCGCGATCAAGGCGAACGCGCCGGCGCTCATCGAGATCCCGGTCGGGGAGTTCCCCGATCCATGGTCATTCTTCTTCCGCAAGAAGGTGCGCGGTACGGCGCCGAGCTGGTCGATGAAAGGGCCCGATTAAGGTCTGGGACTATTCCGACGCCAGAAGCTCAGCGGGGATCGGCCGCGTATCGGTCGCCTTGTCCCAGGCCTGGGCGGCGATCTTCCATTCTCCGCCGTCCTTCACGAGCAACATCATCTCGACGTTGCGATTGACCTCGGTCCCGTTCTCGGTGTTCTCACACGCCGCAATCGCCACCGCTATATTGCCGAAGACGTGCACGCGCATCCCGATCACCTCCTCGTTGAACGATTTAAGAGTCGTCCCAACGAGGCCATTCATGCGCTCGGCGAACTCGCCGATCGGTTGCGCGCGCACGGGCCGGGCCGAGGCGAAGAGCATGGCGCCGGGCAAAAAGTCCGCTGCAAAATCGTCGAGAGCCGGAGCCCCGCCCGCTTTCCAGCGCAGGCTGGCGAACTGCCGGGCGATGAGACCGTTGATAGCTGCAACGTCGTCGTCAGCAGGCTCATCCATTTGCGCCTCCTTGCGGTCGCCTCGCACAACAACGACCAGCACATTGTCGCACGTCCAGCCTGACAGCCGCAAAAAGACAACCCCGGCGCCGGCAGCCCAACCCGCCGGCGCCATCGAAAACCACATACGCAGACGCGCTGGCTATTTCACCTTGCCCAGAATCTCGGACATTTCGCTCGCGCCGAACGCGCGCAGCGTTTGCGTGCGGACGTTGCCCGCCTTCGCCAGCGTGAGACCGAGCGCCGTCACGGCCATTTCATCCTTCGCTTCGGCCGTAACGACAATGTCGTACTCACCCAGGGTCCAGTAGAGGTCCTTCACGGTGACGCCGGCAGCCTTGGCGGCCTCCTTGAAGGTTTCGGCGCGTTTGACGGAGTCCTTGACGTTGCGGATGCCTTGTTCGGTGAAGTTCGCAAGCATGACGTAGCTAGCCATGACCAACCTCCATGTTACGCATCGCGCTGATATCTTAGCGCCTCGGC
>Ga0182740_1002727_pt1 | contig 10498 bp, 10 predicted proteins | sample eDN5th37CKraftBY_FD_128872 | JGI IMG/M metagenome (GOLD analysis project Ga0182740, IMG submission 128872) | Enriched backyard soil microbial communities from Emeryville, California, USA - eDNA 5th pass 37_C Kraft BY (version 2) (version 2) | ecosystem: Environmental > Terrestrial > Soil >...
CATACACTCCCGGATATGCGAAGTGTCCCGGGCTGGCATTAGTCGGGCCGACTGACGCCAGAAAGCGATTGCGTTCCGGGGCACGCTCCCGTTACCTCAATGCAACTGAATCGTGCGAGGGTGAAAGGGTGAAGATGACCAGAAGAGCACTTGTCGGCGCGGCCATGATGACATTGGTGGCGATCGCTCCAGTGGCTGCGTCCGCGGCGTTCGAGTGTCCCGTGCCGGCGCCGGGCGCGGCGCCTGCACAGAGTCAGGCGATCAAGGCGGCTTTGCCCGCAGGCGACGCTTTTGCTGATCTCACCAAGCTCAATGCCGCCGTGGCGTCGCTGCGGAGCCAGGGCATCGGCAACGCGATCATCATCGACAACCTGATCGCGGCTTATTGCCCGACGGTCGCAGACAATGCGGCCCTGACCGAAGCGCAGAAGCGCGAGGCGGTGCGGCGCTTCGCGGGGCAGATCACGCGCACGGTCTATGGTCTGGAGAGCGAGGACGCCGTGATCCTCGACGTGCCGTTCCCGCCGAACGTCATTGCCGCGATCAATGCGCGGGCCGCCGCCGCGAAAATCTCGCCCGAGGCCTGGGTCGCCAAGGCGATCGCGCGCGATGTGAAGGTCAGGAAGCGCCGGTAGCGGCCGTCCGCCGGCCCCCGGATCGCGGCTTTTACGAAGGATAATGAAGGGGATAAGCGGGCTTTGCCTTGCCCGCGCCATATCGCTATTTTACGCGACTTTTCGGCGGGCCGTATCTATAAGCGGCCGCGAAGCCGCCCCGGGGACAAGCACTTGGCCGATATCTTTCACGAAGTCGATGAGGAAGTCCGCAGAGAGCGGATGAAGAAACTGTGGGACCAATACGGTCTCTACGTGCTGATTCTGGCGCTGCTCTTTGTGGCCGGCGTTGCCGGCTGGCGCGGCTGGGAATATTACGAAAGTCAGCGTGCTGCGGCGCTTGGCGCGCAATTCGAGGCCGCATCGGCGCTGGCGGAAGCCGGCAATCTGGCCGACGCGGAGAAGGATTTCGCCAGGATCGCGAGCGAAGGCAATCGCGGCTATCGCATCCTTGCCCGCCTGCGCGAGGCCGAAACCGCCATCCCCCGCGACCGCGCGGCGGCCGTTGCCCAATTCGATGCGCTCGCTGCCGATACCAGTGTCGACCAGCGTTTCCGCGACCTGGCCGCCGTCCGCGCCGGGCTGCTTCTCGTCGATACGGCCCCGCTGCCGGAGATGGAGAAACGGCTTGAGGCGGTTGCCGCGGCCGGCCGCCCGTTCCGTCACACGGCACGTGAGATTCTGGTGCTATCTGCCTTCCGCGCCAACGAAAAAGGCGCCTTGCAGCGCTGGGCGGACCTGATCGCCAGCGATGCCGAAAGCCCAGCGCAGCTGCGCGCCCGGATTGAAGCGATGACGCTTCTCGCCGGTATTGCGAAGGGCTGACGGATGAGAGCCCGCCGCGCATCGCTGCTGGTTTTGGCCGCGCTGTGCGTGGGACTGTCCGGATGTGCCGGCGGCAATTTCGACCTTGACCCGGCTTACTGGTTCCCGGACGGAAAGAAGAAGTTGCCAGGCGAGCGGCGCGATCTCTTCCCGGAGGGCGTTCCCGGGGTGACGCAGGGCGTGCCACCGGAATTGATACGGGGAAATCAGGCCCAGGCCGCTGAGGAAGCGCAGCAATCGCCGCAACCGGCGCCCGCGGCTGAAGAGCGCCCGAAGCCGCGACCGAAGAAAGTCGCCCGTCCGCGACCCGCGCCCGCGCCGGAACCGCAGGCCGAGGCCGCGCCGCGACCGGTCCAGCAGGCTCCGCGCCCCGCCCAGCAGGCGCAGCCGGCCGGCGCATGGCCTGCGCCGCAGGCCCAACAGCAGCAACCCGCGCCGGCGTCTTCGGGTGCGTGGCCGTCGCCTCCCGCCGCGGGCACCTTCACGCGCTGATCAAATACGCGCACCCCGCAGCGTGCGCCGGTAAGATGACCTCATGATTCCGAAAGTCGTCATCGTGGGCCGACCCAATGTCGGCAAGTCGACGCTGTTCAACCGCCTCGTCGGCAGGCGCATGGCGCTTGTCGACGACCAGCCCGGCGTCACCCGCGACCGGCGGGAAGGGCATGGGAAGCTCGGCAATCTGAACTTCACGCTGGTCGATACCGCGGGCCTCGAAGAGGCCGCGCCGCAGAGCCTTGCGGGGCGCATGCTCGCGCAAACCAAGGCGGCGATTGCCGATGCGGATGCGATCCTGTTCGTGATCGACGCGCGCGCCGGCCTGCTGCCGGCGGATCGCGGATTTGCGGACCTCGTCCGCAAATCCGGCAAGCGGGCGATCCTCATCGCCAACAAGAGCGAGGGCAAGGCCGGCGAAGCGGGCGCGCTGGAGGCCTATGCGCTCGGCCTTGGCGAACCCGTCGCAATTTCTGCAGAACACGGCGAAGGTCTGGCTGATCTTTACGATGCGCTGCAGAGCGTCTGCGATGGTCTGCAATCTTCTGAGGAGGCGGATGATCGGGAGCCCGACGGCGAGACCCGGCCCGCGCGCCCGATCCGCGTCGCGGTGGTCGGCCGCCCGAATGCCGGCAAGTCGACCCTCGTCAACCGCCTGCTCGGCGAGGAGCGCCTGCTCACCGGACCCGAGGCCGGCATCACCCGCGACACCATATCGGTGCCGCTGACCTGGCAGGGTCATCACTTTCTTTTCCACGACACCGCCGGCATGCGGCGCAAGTCGCGGATCGAGGAGAAGGTCGAGAAGCTCGCGGTGTCGGACGCGCTTGAAGCGATCCGCTTTGCCGACGTCGTGATCGTGCTGATGGATGCGGCGCATCCGTTCGAGGAACAGGACCTTCGGATCGCCGATCTCGTCGAGCGCGAAGGGCGCGGGCTCGTCATCGGCATGAACAAATGGGACCTCAAGGGCGATGCCCGCGGCAGCGCCGGCAAGCTGCGCGGCGAAGTCGATCACTGGCTGCCGCAGATGAAGGGCGTGCCGATCGTCGCGTTGTCGGGACAGACCGGCGAGGGGATCGACCGGCTGATGCGCGCGGTGCTGGACGCGCATGCTGTCTGGAACAAGCGCGTGCCAACGGCCGGGCTCAATCGCTGGTTCGAGGAAACCATCGCGGCGCATCCGCCGCCCGCGGTTTCCGGCCGCCGTCTGAAGCTCAACTACATCACGCAAACGAAGGCGCGCCCGCCGAGCTTCGTGATCTTCTGCACGCGCGCGGACGCAGTGCCCGAGGCGTATCTGCGCTATCTGACGAACGCGCTCCGCGAGTCCTTCGATCTGCCCGGCACGCCGATCCGCATCACGCTGCGCGAGAAGAAGAACCCGTATGCGGGGCGGAAGAGACGCGGCTAGTGCATGCGCGGTGGCGCGCATGTTCCATGGCTGCAACCCTTGATGCGTGACGCCGCACCTTGCACCGCCGCGCCTCGGCAAGCTTGGCACAGTCGCGGCGCAATGCGATCATTCTGCAAAGAACCCGGCGCAGAACCGGGTGCCGGGCCGGAGGGACCGGACCAGGGCTCAAGAACGAAGAATCACCGGAGTTATTCATGTCTGTTTTAATGCTTACGTCCCGTCGCCGTATCGCACTTGCATTATCGGCGGCTGCGTTTCTTGGGTTTGCCTCCATGCAGCCTGCCTCGGCGCAGGGCTATCCGACGCGGCCGGTGCATCTCTATGTGCCTTATCCGGCAGGCGGGCCGAATGACGTGATCGCGCGGCTGCTCGGACAGGAAATGAGCAAGTCGCTCGGGCAGCAGATCGTGATCGAGAACCGCCCCGGCGGCAGCGGCAATATCGCGATCGAGGCATTGGGACGCACCGCGCCGGACGGCTACACCATCGCGCTGCCGGCGATGGCTTATGCCACCAACCCGTCGCTGTTCTCCAAGGTCGGCTACAGCTTCGACCAGTTCGCGCCGGTCTCGATCGTCACCAAGGGGCCGCTCGTCCTCGTCGTGCATCCCTCGCTCGGCGTGAAATCGGTGAAGGAGCTGATCGACCTCGCGAAGTCGAAGCCCGGCAAGCTCGATTACGGCTCCGGTGGCAACGGCTCCTCGCTGCATCTCGCCGCCGAAATGTTCAAGCAGCAGGCCGGCGTCGATATCCAGCACATTCCCTACAAGGGCACGAACGACCTGATCTCGGATCTGTTGACCGGCCGCGTGCCGATCGCGTTCATGTCGCCGCTGATTGCGCAGACCCATGTGAAGGACGGCAAGCTGATCGCGCTCGGCGTGACGTCGCCGCAGCGCTCGCAAAGCTGGCCGGATACGCCGACCGTCGCCGAAGCCGGTGTGCCGGGCTATGCGGTGGAGGCCTGGTATGCGGTGATCGCGCCCAAGGGAACGCCGAAGGACGTGGTCGAGACCCTGAACAAGGAAATTGCCAAGGCCGTGCAGTCGCCGGTGGTGAAGGAGAAATTCGCCGCGCTGGGCAACGAATCCGTCGGCAGCAGTGTCGCGGAAGCCGAGAAATACATCGCCGACGAGGCCGACCGCTGGGGCAAGGTGTTGAAGGCCGCCGGCATCCGCGCTGACTAGGCGCATTCGGTTGGAATCGCAGCCGCCGTTTCTTGTCATGCCTCGCGAAGGCGGGGCATCCGGTAGACTCGCCAAGCGGTTGTATTTACTGGATCGCCCGCTTTCGCGGGCGATGACAGTTCGAGGGACGGGCGATGCCGGCCGAAGAACGGTTGCTTCTGCAAAAGCTCAATATGCTTTAAGCGCGGTTCCGAAAAAGTCATAGAAGATGTGTTGCCGCCTTGTTCATGCCGCGCTTGCTGCCGGGCATGACAGGCGACAGCGTTCGCTTTCGTGGAGACATGTGACGTGACGGCAGAGATCCTGATCAAGAACGGCCTTGTATTCGACGGCGCCGGCAACCCCGGTACGCGCGCGGATGTTCTCGTGCGCGACGGCATGATTACGCAGATCGCACCGTCGATTGCGGCGAACGGCGCGCGGGTCATCGATGCCGAGGGCCTCGCCGTTGCGCCCGGCTTCATCGACATCAAGACGCATTCGGATTTCACGCTGCCGATCAACCCGAAGGCCGAAAGCAAGCTGCGGCAGGGCGTCACCACCGAGATCATCGGGCATTGCGGCTTCTCGGTTGCGCCCTGCTTGCCCGGCAAGGTGGAATTGCTGCGCGATTATCTCAGCCCCTCGGCGCCATGGCTGCCGTTCCGCGAGCTGAGCTTTCCCGACTATCTCGACACGTTCCCCGCGACGGCACTCAATCCCGGCATGCTGGTCGGGCACAACACGCTGCGCCTGATGGTGATGGGCATGGACCAGCGCGCGCCGACCAGGGACGAGCTCGACCGGATGATCGCGCTCCTCGAGGACGGCTTGAAGGCGGGTGCGCTCGGACTGTCGTCCGGTCTGTTCACATCGCCCGGCTCCTATGCCGCGCCGGACGAGATGGTGGCGCTGTGCAATGTGGTGAAACGCTACAATGGCGGATATTTCACGCATATCCGCGACGAGTCCAACAAGGTCATCGAGGCGGTCGAGGAGGCGATCCATGTCGCCGAGACCTGCGGCATCCATGTCGAGATCGTGCATTTCAAATGCTCGGGCATGGACAATTGGGGCAAGGCGTCACGCTGCCTGCAGATGATCGCGGACGCCAAGGCGCGCGGCGTCGATATCGATTGCGACTCGCATCCCTATACCGCCGGATCGAACCCGCTGAAGAACCTGATGCCGCAATGGGTGCAGGGCGGCGGCGTCGGACCGATGCTGGAGCGGCTCAAGCTCAAGGAGACGCGCGAGCGCATCCGCGCCGACATCGAGCGCGACGGGCTCAATAACTGGGGGCGCATTCCGAACTGGGACTGCGTGCAGATTTCGATCACCCCGAACCTGCCGCAATATGCCGGTCGCACCATCGCCGATCTCGCGAAGGAGCGCGGGCAGGACCCGATTGATGTGATCTGCGATTACCTGATCGAGGACAAGGGCGCGACGCGCGTGCTGGTCATCTCGATTTCGGAGGACGATATCCGCGACATCGTGCGCTCGCCGCAGGCGCTGGTCGGATCGGACGGCAATTGCGTCGCCGATTACGGCATCACCAGCCAGGGCATGCCGCATCCGCGCTTCTACGGCACGTTCCCGCGCATCCTCGGCCATTATGTCCATGAGCTCGGCATCATTCCGATCGAACGTGCGATCCACAAGATGACGGGGCTCACCGCGAAGGCGCTACGGCTGAAGGATCGCGGCCTGCTGAAGGAAGGCTACCGCGCCGACATCGTGATGTTCGATCCGGCCGACTTCAAGGATCAGGCGACCTATGCCGATCCGCATCGCTATCCGACCGGGACGCGGACCAGCGTGCTGGTGAATGGTGTCGTCGTGATCGACAACACGAAGCATACCGGCGCGCTGCCGGGCAAGGTGCTGAGGCGCGATGCAAGCGGGGCGGTGGCCTAGCGCCTGGCCGGCGCCTCGTCCGCAAGCTCCACATACATGCGCCGCCACGGCTGATCGTCGATCAGCCGCCAGCGATGGCCGCTGCCGGTGGTGTCGGCGGCCAGGAGCACGTCGCCCGGCTTGAGGATGAAGGTCTCGCCGTCGCGCGTGGTGAATTCCAGCGTGCCGGACAGCGTGATCACATATTGCCGGCACGGCGCGACATGCCAGTCGAGCGCCGAACCGGCCGCTGTTTCCTCGACATGCACGGCCCTTGCCGCCTGGAGATGTCCCGGCGCCAAGTCGATCTGCTCGACATGCGAACGACCGTCCGATCCGGTGAACAGGTGAATGCAGCGGATCATGCGCCAATCCATTTCGCGATGAGACGGGGGAGGGTGCCATTGGCCTGCAGGCGCGCCTGCGCATCGTCGATCGCGCGGCGGAGCGGCTCGTTGGAGAGGCCGACCGCAATCGCCAGATCCTCCTGCGTGATGCCTTTCTGCACAACGCGCAGATGCGGGCGATCTTTGGTGAACCAATGCATCACCGGCGCGAGCTTCATGATCGCTCCGATCTGCCCGGCATCGAGGTCGTCGAGCATCTTGCCGATGTCATGATAGGCATAGACGCGCACCTCGCCGACGCGGCCTTCCGCCTTCAGCCGCTGCGCCACCGGCTGCGACGTATTGCCTTCCTGCACCGCCAGCACGAGGCCGTGCAGGTCGTCGATCGAGCGCAGGTTCGGCGTCTTCTCGCTATTGCAGACGAGGCTCTGGCCGGAATGGATATAGGGCGCGCAGAACAGCGCCTTGCATTCGCGGCCGGGCGTGACGGTGGTGCCCGATGCGATGCAGTCCATGGTGCCATTGGCAAGGCCGTCGAAGATATCGTTGAAGTCGGCGCCCGTGTAGGTCACGAGCCGCCATTGCAGGCCGAGTTCGGCGGCGATCGCCTGCATCAGCGCGATATCGAAGCCGCAATCCTTGCCGTCGCTGGTGAATTCGAATGGCGGGTCCGGCACCGCGGAGCCAACGCAAAGGATGCCGGGTGTGATTGTCGCCGCCATGCTCATTCCCGAAGGCTGTTATTCCGGCATGCGGAAGGTGAGCAGCCGCTTCATCGGATAGGAATAAACCTTGCCGCTCTCGGTGAAGGAGGGCCGGCACATGTCCACGATGTTGCCGGCGACCTGTTCGGGCGTCTCCAGCGTCGTCGGATCTTCGCCCGGCATCGCCTGCGCCCGCATGCGGGTGCGGATCGGGCCGGGCGTGAACAGGTTCACGCGCAGCCGCGTCTTGACGTTCTCGGCGGCCCAGGTCTGCACCATGGTGTTCAGCGCCGCCTTCGACACGGCATAGGGTCCCCAATAGGCCCGCGCCAGCCAGGACAGGCCCGACGACAGGAACACCGCGCGCCCGGCATCGCTCTGATGCAGCAGCGGCTCCATGCAGCGGATCAGATGCCAGTTCGCGGTGACATTGACCGCCATCACGTCGTCCCACGCCTTCGGCTCGACATGCGACAGCGGCGACAGCGGCCCGAGGATGCCGGCATTGCCGACCAGAATGTCGAGCTTCTTGTAGCGGTCGAACAATGCGCCGCCGAGCCGGGCGATGCCGTCGTAGTCCTTCAGGTCGAGCGGCACGAGCGTCGCCGAGCCGCCGGCCTGTCCGATCTCGTCGTCGAGTTCCTCGAGCCCGCCGACGGTTCGCGCCACCGCGATCACATGCGCGCCCTGCTTCGCGAGGGCGAGCGCCACCGCGCGGCCGATGCCGCGTGAGGCTCCGGTGACCAAAGCGAGGCGGCCGGTGAGGGAAGAGGTCATCGCATGCAGAACCAGGCTTGAGACAGGGACGAGCGGCGCGCCGGAAGGCGCGTCACCGGCTGTGATGCGCAGCCATCATCGCGCCGACATCGCGCGCGCTCTGATCGGCCGAAGCGGACAAGGCCGCAGCGACGGATGCGCGGTCGGCCTCGGCCCGGTTCTGGCTGAGTTTCAGCTTGCCTTCAAGCGCCTCGATGGTGAAGCGGAACCCGACAATGGCGCGCAGCTGCTTCTCGATGTAATCGGCCGGCGCGTCGTCAACGCGCCAGGGCTCGGGAAAAGCCGCCTCGTGACGGTTCGACAATTCGCCGACATGCGCCAGCAGCGCGTCGCGGTCGGTGATGATCTCAAGCCGGCCGCGCGCGCAGATCGCGACGTAATTCCAGGTCGGCACCGCCTTGCCGTGCTCCGATTTCGACGGATACCAGGATGGCGACACATAGGCGTCCGGCCCCATGAACACGGCAAGCGCGGGCTTCGTCAGATCGCTGTCGCGCCATTGCGGATTGGCGCGCGCGACATGGCAGCGCAATTGCCCGAGCGGCCCGATGCCGGTGTCGAGGAACACCGGCAGGTGACTGACCAGCGGACCTTCCGGGCCGGTCGTGGTGAGGCTTGCGAAACCGATCCTGCGGATTTCGGCCTGCAGCACGGCAGCATCGGTCTCGCGAAAGGCGGGCGGGATGTAGAGCATCGGGACCGCCGTTAGTCGATCGGTGCTGCGGGCAGGTCGACGCCGAGATCGGCCGCGACCCGGAAAATCTGCTCCGGACGATATGGCTTCTGAATGAATTCGCTGCGGGGCAGGAGCGTCTGCCGCTCGGTGTTGCCGCTTGCATAAATCACCGGGGCATCGGCGTGGACCGCGCGCACTTCATGCGCGAGCGACCATCCGTCCATGCCGGGCAGACGAATGTCGGTGAACAGCAGATCGAGAACCCGCAAGGTCGACAGCCTTTGCAGTGCCTCCTCGGCGCTGCCGGCATCGATCACCTCGAAGCCCGACAGCTCGAATTCGTATGCCACCATCTCCCGCAACAACGGCTCATCTTCGACGACCAGCACGACGGGACGACGATCCTGACTCATGGCTTGATCCGGCTCATGACGGCGTGGCGATACGCGGATGGGCGGTGGGTTCCCCCCGAAGGCCGGGGACCATAGCACGGAGGCTTGAAAGGAAACGGCGCCGCGGCTTCACGAATTCTTGCGCCCGCGTCAGATCGCGACCGCGCGGCGTCAGACGCCGCTCACTCACGATCAAGTGACATCAGCTGGCTTCGGCGAGCAATGACAATTGCCGCGGACTATGCGCCTCCGCGCTCAAATCCGTGAGCGGCGTCGGATATTCGCCGGTGAAGCAATGGTCGGTGAATTGCGGCCGCTGCGGATCGCGCTGCTCGTAACCCATCGAGCGATAGATCCCGTCGACCGAGAGGAAGGCGAGTGAGTCCGCGCCGATGAACTTGCGCATCTCCTCAAGCGAATGAGTGGCCGCCAGCAGCTTGTCGCGATCGGGCGTATCGATGCCGTAATAATCCGGATGCGTGATCGGCGGCGAGGCGATGCGGAAATGCACTTCCGTCGCGCCGGCATCGCGCATCATCTGCACGATCTTGGTCGATGTCGTGCCGCGCACGATGGAATCGTCGACCAGCACGATGCGCTTGCCCGAGACCACCGCGCGATTGGCGTTGTGCTTCAGGCGAACGCCGAGCTGACGAATCTGCTGGGTCGGCTCGATGAATGTGCGGCCGACATAATGATTGCGGATGATGCCGAGATCGAAGGGAATGCCGGATTCCTGCGCATAACCGAGCGCCGCCGGTACACCGGAATCGGGCACCGGAACGATCACATCGGCTGATGCCGGGGCTTCGCGTGCAAGCTCCGCGCCCATGGTCTTGCGCACCTGATAGACCGGGCGGCCGCCGACGATCGAATCCGGACGGGAGAAGTAGATATATTCGAAGATGCACGGACGCGGCGCGACCGGCGGGAATGGCTTATGCGAATGCGCGCCCTTGTCGTCGAAGACGATGACCTCGCCATTCTCGATATCACGCACATATTTTGCGCCGATGATGTCGAGCGCGCAGGTCTCCGAGGCGAGGATCGGACAGCCATCGAGCGTGCCGAGCACCAGCGGACGGATGCCGAGCGGATCGCGCGCGCCCACGAGCTTCTTGTTGGTGAGGCCGACGAACGAATAGGCGCCCTCCAGCGCGCGCAGGCCATCGATGAAGCGGTCGAC
>Ga0182740_1002728_pt1 | contig 10495 bp, 9 predicted proteins | sample eDN5th37CKraftBY_FD_128872 | JGI IMG/M metagenome (GOLD analysis project Ga0182740, IMG submission 128872) | Enriched backyard soil microbial communities from Emeryville, California, USA - eDNA 5th pass 37_C Kraft BY (version 2) (version 2) | ecosystem: Environmental > Terrestrial > Soil >...
GATCGCGCTGATGCCGGCCGCGCTGGTGTTGGTCTCTGTCTTATGGGTCGCCTCGCCGCTGAAGCTCGGCAGCAGCACCAGCACGACACCGAGCCAGAACGCCATTCGCAGAAGAAAACGCATCACCCTGACTTTCGAATTTCTTGTCTTCGAACTGCATGCATCGCGTCACGACACGATGCCCTGTTGCAGATGACGCTAGCCGATGCGGCTGAAAGCGCGGTTCGCCGCGACCGCGCATTTTTCGCCAGTTTTGCGACAAATGCCGTGGAGTTTTTCAACGAAGCGGAAACCATCTTGTTTTCGTCAAAGTTGAACGGTTTTCGCGCAACGCCCCGAACGGCCGCAGGTTCCTCGTCGCCATGAGAAAGCTGCGCATGACGACGCAACGAAGCATTCACCATCGCCAGCAAAGGACCGTTCACCATCATGGGAAAAGGTCCATTCACCATCGCCGGCAAATCATCGCAAATACGCGGATTTAGCGGGGAAATCGCATGTCCGCGACGTGACGCGGAGGCTCGCCTTAGCGTTCGCTTAAGCCCCCTCTGAGAGCATCACGCCATCAAGCAAGGAGGCGCGTCCGCATAATCTGGACGCGGACACGGGTTGGCCAGTCTGCTCGCGCCGATACGCAATTTCATCGATGGACTTGTCCATCACACGGCGCAGCAGGACGCGCGCGCCGCCGCGAAGCATCGCGCCTTCATCGCGCCGCGCCTGTTCGCCGGCGCATTCGCATTCGCCTGCCTGCCGGTCTATGTCGCGCTGCGCGGCGCGCCGGGCAGCGCGGAACTCGCAGTCTTCGCCGCGATGCTCGTGCCGCTCGCGGTCGCCGGCTTCCTCTCACATACCGGCCGCTACGACAGCGCGCTGCTGCTGTCCTCGCTGGCCCTCACCCTGATGATCGTCCTGCTGGCGCTGGCCACCGGCGGCCTGTTCTCCTTCGCGGCGCTGTGGCTCGCCTTCGTGCCGCTGGAGGCGGCGCTGTCCGGCTCGCGCCGCGCGGCCACGGCCGCCTGCGCGCTGGTGCTGGCCGGGGCCGCAGTGCTGCTCGCCGCGACGCTGGGCGGGCTCGCTGCTTCCGCCACCCCCGGCCCGCTCGGAGCGCTAGCCGGCCTCGCCGCGATGCTTTACGCGGGCAGCCTCGCGCTGGGCGCGACCGCCCGGAGCCGGGACAGCGAAAACCTGCATGCCGCGGACGAGGAGCGCTATCGCCTGCTCGCCCGCAACATGACGGACGTGATCACCCGCCACGGCCGCAACGGCGCGGTGCTGTTCGCCTCGCCGGCCGCGGAATCCCTGTTCGGCGCGGGCCCCCGGGCGCTGCTGGGGCACGGCCTGTTCGACCATGTCCATATCGCGGATCGTCCCGCCTATCTGACCGCGCTGGGCGACGCCGCCGCCCATGGCGAGCCGCGTTCCGTGGAATTCCGCGTGCGGCGCGACGCGGACGCCGCGCCGTTCGGCGGCCAGTTCGTCTGGGTGGAGATGCGCTGCCGGCCCGTGGACGGGGTCGCCGGCGAAGACACCGAGGTCGTCGCCGTGACCCGCGATATCTCCGAGCGCAAGGGCCAGGAATCGGCGCTCGAATCCGCCCGCGCGGAAGCCGAACGGGCCGACGCCGCCAAGAGCCGCTTCCTCGCCACCATGAGCCACGAACTGCGCACGCCGCTCAACGCCATCATCGGCTTCTCGGACATGCTGACGCAGGAAGACGCGATGCGGCTCGACAGCAGCAAGCGCCGCGAATACGCCCATCTCATCAACGAGTCGGGCCATCACCTGCTGTCGGTCGTGAACGACATCCTCGATATGTCCAAGATGGAGAGCGGCTCCTTCGAGATCACGCCGGAGCCCTTCATCCCCGGCACGGTGGTGGAGAGCTGCTGCGACATCCTCGCGCTCAAGGCGCGCGAACACGGCATCGAGCTCGATATCGGCGTGCCGGCGGACATGCCGCAGATCGTCGCCGACAAGCGCTCGCTGAACCAGATCATGTTCAATCTCGTCTCAAACGCCATCAAGTTCTCCGATCGCGGCGGGCGCGTGTCGGTGCGAGCCGGCATCGAGGCCGGCCGCTTCGTCCTCACCGTCGCCGACACCGGCATCGGCATCGGCGAGAACGACCTTCAGCGCATCGGCGAGCCGTTCTTCCAGGCGCGCTCGTCCTATGACCGCCGCCACGACGGCACCGGCCTCGGCCTCTCCATCGTGAAGGGGCTGGTCGGCCTCCACGGCGGCGAAGTCGAAATCCGCAGCCGCATGGGCGAAGGCACGCGGGTCACGATCCGCCTGCCGCTCGACTGCCAGCGCCATCCCCGCAGCGCGCGCGGCGGCATGGCGCTGTTTCCCTTGTCCGTGCGCGGCGCCGAGCGCCCGCACGAGACCGACCGCAAACTGAAGAAGAGTGCCTGAGATCATGTCGCGGAGAAGGACTGCCGCCGTCACGGCGGACGATGATGACTGGATGGACGACACGCCCGCCCGCGGCGGCGGCCGGCTGCGCGGCGCGCTGGCCGCGCTCGGCTGGCCGACCAGGGACATGGTCGTGCTCGGCGTCGCCGTAGTCGGCGCGCTGGCCATCATGGTCAATGCGCTGTTCCTCCAGACGGGCCGCCACCCCGCCCCACTGTTCAGCACGGTCGTGCCCGCGCCGGAGGTGCCGGCCGAAAAGGTCGTCACGGTGGAGCGCATCACGCCGCCGCAGGCTGGCACCCAGCCGGTCGCCGCCAGCCTGCCGGCGGCTTCCGCCGAACAGACCGGCGCCATCGCCGCGCTGCTGCCGCGCCCGCGTCCGGCCGAGCCGGCCGCCGCGCCGGCGGAAACGGCGAAGCCGGCCGCCGCGCGGTATCGGCCCGATCTGATCGCGAATATCCAGCGCGAACTCGGCCAGCGCGGCTTCTTCGAGGACCTCGTGGACGGCCAGTACGGCCCCAAGACGGAGGCCGCGATCCGCGATTTCGAGCGCGTCGCCGGGCTCAAGCCCGCCGCCGAGCCGAACGAGATGCTGCTCGCGGCCATCGCGCGGTCCAACCTGATGCGGCCGAGCCGCGGCATCCCCAGTGCCAAAGCTGCGAACGGAGCCGCCACGCCCCGGCCCGCGGCCCGCACGGACGGCCGCGGGGCGCGCGCGGAGGCGCCGGCCGGCGGCGCTGCCCCCTCCACCCGCGTCGTCGCCGTGCAGCGGGCGCTGACCGACTGGGGCTATGGCCAGATCAAGCCCAGCGGGGAAGTGGACCGCGACACCACGGCAGCCATCGAGAAGTTCGAGCGTGAGCGCAACATGCCGATCACCGGTCAGGTGACGGATGCGCTGATGCGCGAACTTGCGATGATCATCGGCCGGCCGCTGGAGTGAACGCGGAGCGCCGGCTCCCGAACGCCGCCACTGTCAGCACATGATGCCCGCCCGCTCCGCTTGACGGACTCGCTTGACGAATGCCGGGCCGGCCGCCTCTGATCGCGCAGCATCGACAGGTTTTTCATGCGTCTGAAATCCGCGATCTGGGTCTCGGCCTATCTGCGGCGCTGCCAGAGCGGCGGCGCCTTCGCCGTCCTGCGCCGGCGCGGCGCGGAGGAAGCCGGCGCGATCTTCATCAAGATCGACCGGCTCGACGGCACGGCGGACCTCTACGGCCCCGCCCCGCAGACGGAACTGAAGGATGACGGCACGGACCGCGCCTTCACGGCGATGCTCAAGCAGCAGCCGGTCCCGGCCTTCGAGGCCGAGGAGCGGCTGGCCAAAGAGCTGAAATTCGATCCGGACATCTGGATCGTCGAGGTCGAGGACAAAGCCGGCCGCAGCTTCCTCGACGAGGTGGTGAGCTAGCGCATGATCCCGGAAATGCCTGCCCCCGGACTTGATCCGAAGATGAAACCAGTTTTGGGAAAAGATAAAGAAACGGGCCGACTCACCGCAGGCGGATGGCGGCTTCCGGCTCGGTGACGAGGCGGCGCAGCGGGGCCGCCGCCGGACGCGCCGCTGTAGCAGGACGCGCCGCGCCGGCTGTGCGGGTGTCGAAGCCGGTGCCCGCATCCGGCGCAAGGACCGGGATATGCCGCGCGCCCCGCTGGGGCCGCGGGTCGGCGCGATACCAGATGTCCACCATCAGCCGCGCGGCTTCCGGGCTGATGTCGCGATAGAGATCCGCCAGCGCATAAACCCGCGTCACCGAATGGCCGATGGCCGGGTTCAGCGTCAGCAGAATCCGCTCCAGCGTCGGCAGGCTCATGCCGAGGGCGCGCGCCACGACCACAAGCGGCTCGCCGGACGCGTCGGAGGCGATCCGCCGCGCCTGCCGCGCGGAGATGCGGAAGGCATCCTCCAGCGCGCGGACGAAGGCATCGGCCTGTCCGCGCAGCGCCGCCGTCTCCATGCGCTGCATGATGCGCGGCGCTTCCGCCGCCAGCGGCGCGGCCGGCGGCATCACGTCGAGATTCATGAGGATCAGCCGGCGCTCCTCGCCGCCGGCGAGAAAGAACAACTCGCTGAGTTCACGCCACTGCGGCGGTGGCTGACGCTCACGCCGGGCGCGCGGCTTCTCGCGGGACGACGCGGCGGCGACGGACGACGAGAGCGCCGGCCCCTGCTCCGTGGCGGCCGGGGCGAAGCTGCGTGCCAGCGCCCCGGCGGCATCGACCCGCGCCGCCTTGATGTCCGCCACGATGGCGGCATGGTCCGGCCCGCAGGTCCGCGCGATCTCGTCGAGTTCGGAGGTGGTCAGAAGCGGCGACTGACGCAGCACCGGCTCCGCGACCACGATGTTGTCGCGCGCGAGCCGCAGCACGATCTGATGAGGCGCAAGGCGATCGCCGGCCAGCTTGGCGGCCACGATCTTCTTGGTCTCCAGATTGGCGGTGTCGAGCAGTTCCATCGTCAGCAGGATGTAGCGGCGCGCCGCATCGACCGAATAGATTCGCCGCTCCACAAACAGATCCGTGACCACCCGCAGCAGCGTCGGCCGGAAATCGAGGCCGGTGGTGCGCGCAAGATCGAACAGGCCCTGAAGATCGGGCACGGTCTCCGGATCGAGAAAGGGCGTGGAAAGCGGCTTCATTCCGTTAAATTAGCGCGGTTGCGTTAGCATGCCGTTAAGCACACTGGCGGCGGCACGGGCACCGCGGCACCAGGGCCTGGTAACGAGGTGTTAACCATCCCCTCTCCAAATGATCTGGAGAGACGTGAATGACCCGCGTGATTTGCCGGCGGAGGAACCGGAAACCAGCGCCGGAGAACGACAGATGGGAACCGTCATCACTTTCCCTGTCCGCCGCAGAGACCCGATCCGCGAGGCATCGCCCGACGCGCAGGCGAGCGCCACGGTCGTCATTCTGCCGGTGATCCGCATCGAGCGGCACGACAGCGCCGCGGGGGATGACCACGAATCCCCTCCGGTCGCCACCGGTCGCCGTCGCCGCCGCCGCACGTCCTGACGCCGGACGATGTCCGCCCCGCCCGCCGCCGCACGCACGCCGCGCCACTGCCCGACGCCAGCGCTGCGCCGCGCCGGCCTTGCCGCTCTCTGCATCCTCGTTTCCGGCATCGTGATTTCCAGCATCGCGCCCGCGCAGACCGGCGATTTCGGACGGCCGAAGCGGTTCTGGATGGGCGAGCGGCCCCATGACTGGATCGGCGCGCAGGCCGCGGCCAATGCCGGGCTTCCCGCCTCCCGCTTCGAACTGACCGACGATGAACGCGAGTTGCGCGACCTCGCCTATCCGCTCATCGCGCCACCCTATGGCCATCCGAAATGGCTGGCCGTGCTGGCCGAGCGCGGCCGCGCGCGCATGGTGCCGTCCGAGGGCGTATGGGATGCCGGGCTCTACTGGCGGCGGCTGACCGGCGAGCCGCATGCGTCCCCCGCCTCCCGCTACGCCCGGCTGAACGACGACGCCCGCAACGATGTCGTACGGCTCGATCTGTTCTTCGCCACCGCGCGGCGCGTCGCCGACATGGACGGCAAGCGCGGCGCGGCCCTGAACATGATCGCGCATGTGACCGCCGGCGAAGCCGCCAATGCGCAGGCGCGCGTCAACGAGAACGCCCTGACGGTGGACTGGGTCTGCGCCTCCGCCAACAGCCGCCTGATCTCGTATCGCACTGCGCTCGAACGTCTCGTGATCGCGACACCGATGACGGCCGCCGTGCAGGCTGAGCAATCGCTGACGCTGCTGGCGACCCGCATGGGCTATTGTCCCGGCCTCGCGCCGGCGCCGGCCGTCGCCGGGCGCGGTTTCTTTCCGCGCGGCGGCAATGTCCCCGGCGATGGCACGGGCCCCGGTCCGGCGGCAAATGGCGGCTTCATCATCTCGAAATAACGCGCGCGCAATCAGCCGTTCTTGTCCTGCGCCGGCGGACTGGCTTCGCAGCGCGCCTTGGCCAGCGTCTCCCGCACCATCGGCATGAAGCCTGGCTCGGGCGCCAGCGCCCGCACCAGCACCAGCCCGGTCTCGCCGGGGGATTCCACGATCAGCCGGTCGGCCGCCGTCATCTCGTCATTCTCGGGCAGATCCGCGCGCTGATCGGCGGTCATCAGGTCCAGTTCGATGATCCTGCGGCCGGCGGCGCGGTCGTTGATCGCGTAATAGGCGACGCCCTCGCGCGTGTAGAAGGACAGCGAGGTATAGGCCTGCGTGACCGGCACAACGAATTTCAAAGGCCCTTCGCCAAGATCGTAGCGGCAGACGGATTCGGCAAAGGCCGGGTCCATCAAGGGCAGCAGCGTGCTGTCCGCCGCCGGACCCGGCAGTTGGACCATGGCATTGACCGGCGACACCGGCACGAGCCGGGCATAGGCGCTCTGTTCGGCGAAGCGCGGCAGCGCCAGCACCGTGACGAGATGCACCACCCCGCCGAGCGCGATGCCGAACATCAGCCAGAGCAGCCAGCGGATCATGCCGGACATCCCCGCTGGATCACGGCCGGCATCGGCGTGCCGGGTCCCGACGGCGTCGTGATGCCGATCGGCGTATCGTAAAGACGCAGCACCAGCATGTAGCGCCCGGCCCTGGGGACCGGCAGCCAGTTGCCCGCCCGCGCCCGCGGGGACACGACGATCTCGAACTCGCCGGCCGCGTTGCGCACGATCTCCTGGCTGGTGAAGCCCTGGCGCAGCTCCGGCGGATTCATCAGCCGGCCAGCCTCGTCATACACCGTCAGCGTCCAGTAACGCGCCGCCGGCGTGATGCCGCGCACCACGGTCTCGCAGCGCGCATTCAGCGGCTCGCCGTCATCGGTCCGCCGGGTGACGAAAGCAACGCCGTCGCCGGAGCCGACCGGCAACGCGCCGCTGCGGATCAGCACCGCCTGCGCATAGGGATCGATGGTCGCCGTGCCGCTACGCGGCCAGGCCTGCCACGCGCCGACCTGCAAGGTGCCGAACGGGGGCTGCCCTGAAACGCTGAGATAGGTCGCGCCAAGCCCGAGCACGGCGGCGACCGTCAGCGCGATCAGCATTCCCAGCAACAGACGCAAGAAGCCACCCGGAGTTTCAGATCGGCGGACCAGATCAGCGGACATGCCCGCGCGGCGGGGACCGCAGGCATCCGCAGCGCGCATCGCATCTTCTACCCTCAATGCCGCGCGCGGGCGACACCGTTTTCGCAAGGACCGGACCGGTCAGCGACGGATCGCCGACGGCGCGGCGGCGAAAGACCCCGCCGCCGGCGCCGCGCGTTCCGTGGTCGGGCGCGCCGGCATGTCGTCCGCGAGGCCGCGCGCGGCCTCGTTCAGCAGGCGCTCCATCCGGCCGAGAATATCCGCGCCGCGACGGCTGAGCACCGGCGGATGCTGGCGCGGCTCCGCCGCCACGCCGGTCGCGCTGGCCACCGCGGCGGGGCGCGGCGGGGTATCCTTGTCATAGTCGATGCCGTCGAGATGGCGGATCTCCACGCCCTGATGGGCATAGGCCATGATCTGCTGCCAGGTCATGGCCGGCAGGGTGCCGCCGGTCATGCGGTTGGTGGCGGAATAGTCGTCGTTGCCGAACCAGACGCCGCCGATGAAGTTGCCGGTGTAACCGACGAACCAGGCATCGTGATAATCGTTGGTGGTGCCGGTCTTGCCGGCGATGCGGATGCCATCGAGAATGGCGCGGCGGCCGGTGCCCTGTTCGGCCGCCTTGTTCAGCATGAAATTCATGTCGCGGGCGACCTGCTCCGGAAACACCCGCCGCGGCTTGGCGCCGTCGCGGTCCCAGCGCCACACGGTGTCGCCGGCCGGCGTGCGCACCTCCAGCACCGCATGGCGGGTCATCGCCAGGCCATCGTTGACGAACGCGCTATAGCCGGCGGTATGGTCCAGCACGGTGACCTCCGCCGCGCCGATCGGCAGCGAGGGCGTATCGGCCAGCGGCGTGCGCAGGCCCATCTGCCGGGCCAGCGCGACGATGATGTCGCGCCCCTTGCGCGGGGTGCCCTTGCCCATCGCGATCGACAGCTTCACCGGGATGACGTTGATCGAGCGTTGCAGCGCGACGGTCAGCGGCATCGAGCCGGAGAAGGAGCGGCCGTAGTTCTGCGGGCACCAGTTGCCGAGGCAGACCGGGCTGTCCACCACGGTGGTGGTGGGCTTGAAGCCGTTCATCAGCGCCGCGGCATAGACATAGGGCTTGAAAGAAGACCCCGGCTGGCGCAGCGCGTCGGTCGCGCGGTTGAACTGGCTCTCGCCGTAGTCGCGGCCGCCGACCATGGCGCGCACGCCGCCCTCGTTGTCCATGATGACGGTTGCGGCCTGGCGCACGTTGTATTGCCGGCCATGGGTCTTCAGCACATTCTCGACGGCTTCGTCGGCGACATTCTGCAAGCCGGAATCCAGCGCGGTGCGCACCACAAATACGCGCTCGTGGACGGATTTCGGCAGGCCCGCCACCAGCCGCTTCATCTCGTCGAAGGCCCAGTCGAGATAATAATTCGGCGAGCGCTCGTTGCGGCGGTCGATGGCGAGCGCCGGATTGCGCCGCGCGCCGAACACCTGCCCCTCCGTCATGAAGCCGGCCTCGACGAGATTGTTCAGCACCACGTTGGCGCGGGCGCGCGCGGCGGGCAGGTTGATATGCGGCGCGAATTTGGTGGGCGCCTTGAACAGCCCGGCCAGCATCGCGCCTTCCGCCAGCGTCACGTCGCGCGCGGACTTGTTGAAATAGAACTGCGCCGCTGCGTCCACGCCGAAGGTGCCGCCGCCCATATAGGCGCGATCGAGATAGAGCTTGAGAATCTCGTTCTTGGTCAGGCGCGTCTCCAGCCAGACGGCGAGGAACGCCTCCCTCACCTTGCGCTCCAGCGTGCGCTCGTTGGAGAGGAACAGGTTCTTCGCAAGCTGCTGGGTGATGGACGAGCCGCCCTGCACCACGCCGCCCGCGCGCGCATTGGTCATCATCGCGCGGAGCGTGCCGCCGATATCGATGCCGAAATGCTCGAAGAAGCGCCGGTCCTCGGTGGCCAGCGTCGCCTTGATGAGGTGGTCGGGAAATTCCTCCAGCGGGATCGAGTCGTTCTGGCGGATGCCGCGGCTGCCGACCTCGACGCCGTAGCGGTCGAGGAAGGTCACGGCGAGATCGGTCTTCTTCAGCCAGTCCTCGTCCGCGGTTTCCTGGAACGCCGGCACCGCCAGCGCCAGCATCAGCACCGCGCCCGCCGTGCCCAGCGTCGCCGCTTCCGAGACCCCTTCCACCGCGACGCGCCGCCAGCCCGCGACGTGAAACCGGTCCATGAATTCGGAGAAGCGCTCGTAACTCTCGCGCAGGAAGCGCTGAAACCGGAACACGCCGAAATCGATCCGCGAATCGATGTCCAGCAGGCGCTGGCGCAGGCGGCGGAACCGCGGGGGCTTACGGGGCGGCGGTGTATCGGACACTGTGTTTCCCGAGGATCGACAGACAAGCTGACCCGACCGGCCGGCATCCGCCAACGGTATCCCGCCACGGTCTCCCGCGGCAGGATGGGCCGGCGACGGCCACATGACATAGCCACGTTACCATGACATGGGTGCGCCAGACCATCGCACATGCGCCACACTGGCGGCGGGAACGTGGCAACGATGGCGCAGCGGTGAACGGAAACCGTTGCTGATCGGGCCACGACCGGAATTAAAGATTCGGTGAATGCCGGCGGGGTGTTCACCCTGCCCGAGGCGCTATAGAACGCCTCCAGACAACGCCATCACACTGGTGCATAACAACGGCACGCGGCGCGGCCGCCGCACCTGCCGCGCGTCACGACGAAATGTGGAGCCCCGGCTTTGAATCGCACAAGCCGCAAGGCTCCGGAACGGCAACGGACCAGAATGCCCCCGCACGCGCCCACCGACGACCGCCCGGACGACATCGAAACGAAGCTCGCGAGCGCCCGAACCGGGGCGCCGGATGTCCCGTTCTGGAAGCGCAAGACGCTGGAGGAGATGACCCAGGCGGAGTGGGAAAGCATCTGCGACGGCTGCGGGCGCTGCTGCCTCAACAAGATCGAGGAGGAGGACACCGGGGACATCTATTTCACC
>Ga0182740_1002729_pt1 | contig 10495 bp, 9 predicted proteins | sample eDN5th37CKraftBY_FD_128872 | JGI IMG/M metagenome (GOLD analysis project Ga0182740, IMG submission 128872) | Enriched backyard soil microbial communities from Emeryville, California, USA - eDNA 5th pass 37_C Kraft BY (version 2) (version 2) | ecosystem: Environmental > Terrestrial > Soil >...
CCTGGGCGCTCACTGGCCGACCGCCTGCTTTTGCAGCGCGACGAGGCCATTGGCGCCGACGCGGGCGAGACGCAGCAGTTCCAGCAGCTCCTCGTCACTGAACGGCTTGCCCTCGGCCGTGCCCTGCACCTCGACGATGCCGCCCGAGCCCGTGATCACGAAATTGGCGTCGGTCTCGGCGGCGGAATCCTCCGCATAATCGAGATCGAGAACGGGCTGTCCCTTGTAGATGCCGCAGGAAATGGCCGCGACGGGCTCGCGCAGGGGGTTGATCGAGATGATCGAGCGGTTCTGCATCCAGGTGAAGCATTCGTGCAGCGCCACCCAGGCGCCGGTGATGGACGCCGTGCGGGTGCCGCCATCGGCCTGGATCACGTCGCAATCGACGACGATCTGCTTCTCGCCGATGGCCGGCAGGTTGACGACGGCGCGGAGCGAGCGGCCGATCAGGCGCTGGATTTCCTGGGTGCGTCCTGACGGCTTGCCGGAATTGACCTCGCGGCGGGTGCGCTCGTGCGTGGCGCGGGGCAGCATGGAATATTCCGCCGTCACCCAGCCGCGTCCCGTGCCGCGCAGCCACGGCGGGCCCTTCTCCTCGAGGGAGGCGGTGCAGATCACCTTCGTGTTGCCGAAGGAGACCAGGCAGGAGCCTTCCGCGTAGCGCGCGACGCCGCGCTCCAGGGTGACGGGACGCAGTTCGTCGGGGGCGCGGTTGGACGGACGCATGGCGGTTTCTCCTGAAAGATCTTGCGATTCCCGCCTGTTTGAAGCGGCCAGGACGATTAGGCAAGCGCAAGGCTTGCCGAAGGCCCTTCCGATCAGCACATATTATCGACTTGCAGGGTGGAATTGTGGGAGCGTAGAACCCTTCGGATGCATCCAACCGGTCCTTTTTCCCATCTCTCGGAAAGCCGCGCCATCGCGGAGCTGAACGACCGTTCCCGCGAGATCTTCCGCCAGATCGTCGAGAGCTATCTCATGACCGGCGAGCCCGTGGGCTCGCGCCATCTCTCGCGAATCCTGCCGATGACCCTGTCGCCCGCCTCGATCCGCAACGTGATGGCGGACTTGGAAGCCGCGGGCCTGATCTTCGCCCCCCATACCAGCGCCGGCCGCCTGCCGACGGAGACGGGGCTTCGCTTCTTCGTCGACGCCATGATGGAGATCGGCGACGTCACCTCCGAGGAGCGCTCGCGCATCGAGGCCCAGATGCGGGCCGCGGCCTCCGGCCATACCCTGGAAACGGCCCTTGCCGAGGCCTCGGCCCTTCTGTCGGGCGTCTCGCGCGGCGCCGGCGTCGTGGTGACCTCGAAGTCCAATGCCCGCCTCAAGCACATCGAGTTCGTGCGGCTCGACCCGGCCCGCGCCCTGGTCGTGCTCGTCTCCGAGGACGGCTCGGTGGAGAACCGCCTCCTCGACCTGCCCGCGGGCCTGCCGGCCGGGGCCCTGGTGGAGGCGGGCAACTTCCTCAATGCCCGCATCCAGGGCAAGACGCTCGGCGACGTCAAGCGCGAGATCCAGACCCGCCGCGAGGACATGGAACGGGAGCTCGACGCGCTCACCGCCCGGCTCGTGGAAGCGGGGCTCGCCACCACGGTGGGCCCGGCGGATTCCCGCCAGCTCATCGTGCGCGGACAGGCCAACCTCCTCGACGACCTGAAGGCCGCGGAGGACCTGGAGCGAATCCGCCTGCTCTTCTCGGACCTGGAAACCCAGACCGACGTGATCGACCTCCTGAGCCGCGCCGAGGGCGGCGAAGGCGTGCGCATCTTCATCGGCTCGGAGAACAAGCTCTTCTCCCTCTCCGGCTCCTCGATGATCGCCGCGCCCTTCCGAGACGGCAGCCAGAAAATCGTCGGGGTTCTCGGCGTCATCGGCCCGACGCGCCTCAACTATGCGCGCATCGTCCCGATGGTGGATTACACCGCCAAGGTGATCTCGCGCATCCTGGAACGGGGACGGTAAGGCCCCCGCCCGTTCGGCGGCGCCGCCATATCGCGGCGCAATCAGGGAACCATCCTGACCTGAGGCGTTAAACCTCCTGTCCGCGCAAGCGGCCTATGTTCCCATCGATGGAGGAGGTTTCCTTGAAGACAGCAGCGATCATCGCCGGCGCCGGTCTCATGATGCTCGGCACCCTGGCCCAGGCTCAGACCAGCGGCACCCCGGGCTCTCCGTTCCCGAACGCCGCTCCGCACGAAGTCCAGACGATCAACGGCGTGCCCTGCCGCACCATTCTCGACCGCGAGAGCAACACGCGTGTTCCGGTTCAATGCGCCAGCTCGGCCGGCATGATCGGCATGGATCCGACGACCACCGGCAGCGTGCTCATGGCCCCCGCCGGCCAGGCGCCCGTGTCCGGCACCCCGGCCTCCGCCTTCCCCACGGCCGCCCCGCATGAAATCCGGGTCATCAACGGCATTCCCTGCCGCACCGTCCTGGTCCAGGGCACCGATCAGCGCGTTCCCGTCGAGTGTGCCGCGCGGTAATTGCCACGCTTCTTCCGGCAGGCGCGGACATCCGGTTGCGCGCCTGCCGAGATCTTGGTGGAAGCCCCTCCTGTCGGGTCCCCCCGCTCAGGGAGAATCCGCCGACAGGTCCGGCCCGAAGAACCTGTATTGGGCTGCGATGAGGGCCTGAATCCCACCCTTGGATCCGTCCGCATAATACCATTGCCGCAGAGCGACCGTCTGCGAGTATCGGGAGAGATCGACCTCCGCGATGCGACATTGCATGTCGCTGAGACTGCTGAAACCGCTCTCCAGGGCAATCTCCTCGGCGCTTCGCGGCTGTCCCGTCCTGGGTCCGGGCACAGGCAGGGGCGGCGATGGCGGATGCGAGGCGAAATCCCGCCCGAGAATGTCCAGGACGCGAATGTTCGGGTTCTGTGTCAGCGGGTAGATCACGGAATCATCATCTGCAGAAATCTGTGCCCGCCATTCTAGACGTTGACGCTGCCGAATGAACCGGGGCTGCGCCCGGAATTAAGGAATGGTTAACAATAAAATCCGAATCCTCACGTCGATGTCACGGGCCGCTCGGCCTTCGGCCGGTAGAGCGCATAGAGCAGGAAAATTCCGGCAAGCAGCGCTCCCGCGAGAGCTGGCGCACGCCAGTCGCCGGTGATCACCCGCACGATGACGAGACCGGCACAGACGAGGCTTCCGAGGATCGGCAGGACCAGAGGGATCTCGAACCGCCCGCGCGGCTCCCCTTCCCTGTTCTTCAAGAGCACCAGCGCCCCGTTCAACAGCGCGAACACGACGAGCAGCAGAAGCACGGTTGCGGCGGCAAGCTGGCCGATGGTGCCGATCAGGGCGAGCGGCGCCACGATCACGAACATGGCGATGATGGCCAGATGGGGTGTGCGCCTCGTGGCATGGACCCGGCCAAGCCAGGAGGGCAGCAGGCCCTGATGGGCCATGCCGTAGGCCAGGCGTGATGCGGTCACGTAATTCACGAGTGCCGTATTGGCGACGGCGAACAGGGTGATCGCTCCATAGACGATGGGCGGCAGCCAGGGGGCGGCCTTTTCCATGACCGCCGTCAAGGGGCCGGGTGCGGCCGCAAGCTCCCGCCAGGGCAGCACGGACACGGCCGTGATCGCCACGGCCACGTAGATCACGGCCGCCATGGCCATGGCGGCGATCAGACCGATAGGCACCGTGCGTTGCGGGTCGCGGCATTCCTCGGCCACGTTGAGAGTGTCCTCGAAGCCCAGGAAGGAAAAGAAGGTAAGCACCGCTCCCTGGAGCACGAGGAGCATCATCACATCGCTCGCCCCCTCGCCCGGTGGCGGCGTTTCGAGAAGGTCGACGCTTCCCCAGTAGCTGATCCCGACCGCCACCACGAGCAGAAGACCACCCGCCTCGATGCAGGTACACAGCACGTTGACCCACATGGATTCCCGGATGCCGCGCAGCACCAGTCCGGTCAGGAGCAGCAGGAATCCGAGCGCCAGCCAGACAGCCGTCTGACTGCTGCTTCCGGTCAGCGAGGCGAGATTGGCGGCGAAGACCCTGGACTGGGTGGCAACGGATGTGAGGGACGAGCAGGCCACTGCCAGCCCGACCACGAAGCCGATCAACGGCGAGCGGTAGGCCCGCTCCGCAATGTAGGCCGCCCCACCGGCCCTGGGATAGCGCGAGCCGAGAGAGGCATAGGTGAAGGCGGTCAGCAGCGCCGCCACGAGCGCCACCAGGAAGGCGAGCCAGACCGCATTGCCGACCTGTCCCGCCGCCTGTCCGATCAGGCCGTAGACACCGGAGCCCAGCATGCTGCCGAGGCCGTAAAGAGCCATCTGGGACGGACCAATGCTCCGGTGAAGCTCGGGACGCTCGCTCTCGAGATCCTCGGGAGAGCCTGGAAACGCTTGGGTTCCTGCCATGACTGCCTCGGAAGCATGAATGCGTTACGAGAGGATAGGGCACGAGAACGTGATGGTTATCCCGGCCGCTTCATGCGGCTGCGGCATACCCCAATCCCGGTCCGGCATGTTGCCACGCAAAGCCAGATTGGTATGGAGGGGCATGGTACTCGACAACGCCCCTGCGCGGATCTCCCGGACGACGCCGCCGTAGTGCGCCTCAGCGCATCTTTGGGCCCTTGAACCTGCTCCTCCTTCTTTTCCACGGCTGTTCCTGTCGCGCAGCGATGCAGCGCAGCGGCCCTATGGCCCTTCATGGGCTCACGAGATTTCCACCATGACCCGTCTCTCTCGCCTCAAGGCCGAGTGGTTTCCCAACGTTCGCGCCGATCTCCTCGCCGGCACCGTGGTCGCCCTCGCCCTCATTCCCGAGGCCATCGCCTTCTCGATCATCGCCGGCGTCGACCCGCAGGTCGGGCTCTACGCCTCCTTCTGCATCGCGGTGATCACCGCCATCGCGGGAGGGCGCCCCGGCATGATCTCCGCCGCGACCGGCGCCATGGCGCTCGTCATGGGCTCGCTGGTGAAGGACCACGGGCTGCAATACCTGCTGGCGGCCACGCTTCTCACCGGCGCCTTCCAGATCCTGGCGGGCTTCCTTCGCCTCGGCGACCTGATGCGCTTCGTGTCCCGGTCCGTGGTGACGGGCTTCGTGAACGCGCTCGCCATCCTGATCTTCATGGCCCAGCTGCCGGAGTTCAACGGCCAGGGCCCCCTCATGTACGGGATGGTCGCCGTGGGCCTCGCCATCATCTACCTGCTGCCGCGGGTCACGAAGGCCGTACCCTCCGCCCTGGTCACCATCGTGCTGCTGACGGCTGTCTCGATCTATTTCGGTTTCGATCTGCGCACGGTGGGCGACATGGGCCAGCTGCCGAGCGACCTGCCGGCCTTCGTCCTGCCCGACGTGCCGCTGAACCTCGAAACGCTCAAGATCATCCTGCCCTACTCGCTGACGCTCGCCATGGTGGGCCTGCTCGAATCCCTCATGACCGCCGCCATCGTGGACGAGATGACCGACACGGACAGCTCCAAGAACCGGGAATGCACCGGTCAGGGCCTCGCCAACATCGTGGCGGGCCTGTTCGGCGGCATGGCGGGCTGCGCCATGATCGGCCAGTCGGTGATCAACGTGTCCTCCGGCGGTCGCGGACGGCTCTCCACGCTCTGGGCCGGCTCCTTCCTGCTGTTCCTCATCCTCGTTCTGGACGATTGGGTGCGCCAGATCCCCATGGCGGCGCTTGTCGCCGTGATGATCATGGTGTCGATCAACACCTTCCAGTGGGGCTCGATCCTGGCGATGCGCCTGAACCCGAAGAGCTCCAGCATCGTCATGCTGACGACCGTCGCGGTCGTCGTCTTCACCCACGATCTCGCCAAGGGCGTGCTGGTGGGAGTGATCCTGAGCGGCATCTTCTTCGCCCGGAAGGTCGCCAAGTTCTTCACGGTGCATTCGACCCGCGAGGGCAGGATGCGCACCTACCGGGTCAACGGCGAGATCTTCTTCGCCACGGCCGAGGCCTTCCATAGCGTCTTCGACTTCCGCGAGGAGGATCTGGACAAGGTCGTCATCGACGTCCATGCCTCCCATTTCTGGGACATCACCGGCATCAACGCCCTCGACCGGGTCGTGCTGAAGTTCCGCCACCACGATGTTCCGGTGGAGATCGTGGGCCTGAACGAAGCGAGCGCCACCCTGGTCGACCGGCTCGGCACCCACCAGAAGGACGGGGCGAAGCTCGCCTCGGGACATTAGCGCATCATCGGATCCGGAGGGCCGCACCCGACGGGCCCTCCGATTCGTTGGAGTTGAGCCACCCTGGCCTCTCACCCGAGAGTTGCCTTTGGTGGGAAACTCCCTATCTCCCAAGCGTTAACCTCTGCCGTAAGAGTCATCCGTTTCTCTCGAACCCTAGGAGGTTTCCGTGAGGACGCTTTCGGTTATCGCGGTTGCCAGCCTTATGGCGCTTGGGAGCGTCAATTTTGCTCAAGCCCAGGTGAGCGGAACGCCCACCTCACCTTTCCCGGATGCGGCACCCCATGAAATCCGGATCATCAACGGCGTGCCCTGCCGCACCGTTCTCGACCGGAACAGCGGGGTCCGCATCCCGGTCCAATGCGCCGGTCCGGACGGCGTGATCGGCATCGATCCGGCGGCGACCGGCAACATTCCCGTCCCGCCACCCTACGGAATGCTGCCTTACGGCTTTCCCGGCGCCGGCCCGAACGAGATCGAGATCATCAACGGGTTCAAGTGCCGCACCGAATTCGTCGAGGAGACGGGGGAGCGCCTCCCCGTCGATTGCGTTCGCTGATCCTCGACGGCTTGCCTGTCCTGGCGAGGCGCCTGGACATGACGGCGTTCCTTCGCAAGGAGGGCCACGAAGCTTTGGCGGATTTTCCGAGGGCATGAGCTTTCCGCCCGGACCGACGAGATGCTGCCCGGGCACCCGGCCTCCCTTGGCTTTGGGGGCCGCCCCTGCTATTGCGACCTGAACATTCTTATATTTGCAGTATTATGACCGCTCGCACCTTCGACAACATCCGCAACTTCTCCATCGTGGCCCATATCGACCACGGCAAGTCGACGCTCGCCGACCGCCTGATCCAGACCACGGGGGCGCTCTCCGCCCGCGAGATGACGGAGCAGGTGCTCGATAACATGGATATCGAGCGCGAGCGCGGCATCACCATCAAGGCCCAGACCGTCCGCCTGGAATACAAGGCCCAGGACGGCAAGACCTATATCCTGAACCTCATGGACACCCCCGGGCACGTGGACTTCGCCTATGAGGTCTCCCGGTCGCTCGCCGCCTGCGAGGGCTCGCTCTTGGTGGTCGACGCCTCCCAGGGCGTGGAGGCGCAGACGCTCGCCAACGTCTACCAGGCCATCGACGCCAACCACGAGATCGTGCCCGTCCTCAACAAGATCGACCTGCCTGCCGCCGATCCTGACCGGATCAAGGAGCAGATCGAGGAGGTGATCGGCATCGACGCGTCCGAGGCCGTGCCGGTTTCCGCCAAGAGCGGCCTCAACATCGAGGGCGTGCTGGAAGCCATCGTCACCAAGCTGCCGCCCCCGAAGGGCGATCCGGATGCGCCGCTCAAGGCCCTCCTGGTCGATTCCTGGTATGACGCCTATCTCGGCGTGGTCGTGCTCGTGCGCATCATCGACGGCACCATGAAGAAGGGCCAGACCATCAAGATGATGGGGACGAACGCGTCCTACAGCCTCGACCGCGTCGGCGTGTTCTCCCCGAAGATGACCGAGTTGGCGCAGCTCGGCCCCGGCGAGGTCGGCTTCTTCACCGCCTCGATCAAGGAAGTGGCCGACACCCGCGTCGGCGACACCATCACCGACGACCGCAAGCCGACCGCCGAGGCGCTTCCGGGCTTCAAGCCCGTGCAGCCGGTGGTGTTCTGCGGCCTCTTCCCGGTCGATGCGGCCGAGTTCGAGAACCTGCGCGGCGCCATGGGCAAGCTGCGCCTGAACGACGCCAGCTTCTCCTACGAGATGGAAACCTCAGCGGCCCTCGGCTTCGGCTTCCGCTGCGGCTTCCTCGGCCTGCTGCATCTGGAGATCATCCAGGAGCGCCTGGAGCGCGAGTTCAACCTCGATCTCATCTCCACCGCGCCCTCCGTGGTCTATCACCTGAAGCTGCGCGACGGCTCGACCATCGAGCTGCACAACCCGGCCGACATGCCGGACGTGATGAAGATCGAGAGCATCGAGGAGCCGTGGATCCGCGCCACGATCCTCACCCCGGACGACTATCTCGGCTCCGTCCTCAAGCTGTGCCAGGAACGGCGCGGTGTGCAGATCGATCTGAACTATGTCGGCAAGCGCGCCATGGTGGTCTACGACCTGCCGCTCAACGAAGTGGTGTTCGATTTCTACGACCGCCTGAAGTCGATCTCGAAGGGCTACGCTTCCTTCGATTATCACATCTCCGATTACCGCGAGGGCGACCTCGTGAAGATGTCGGTTCTGGTCAATGGCGAGCCGGTGGACGCTCTCTCCATGCTGGTCCACCGCGATCGGGCCGAGGGCCGCGGCCGCGCCATGTGCGAGAAGCTGAAGGAGCTGATCCCGCCGCACATGTTCCAGATCCCGGTTCAGGCGGCCATCGGCGGCAAGATCATCGCCCGTGAGACCATCCGCGCCCTGCGCAAGGACGTGACCGCCAAGTGCTATGGCGGCGACGCGTCCCGTAAGCGCAAGCTGCTCGACAAGCAGAAGGAAGGCAAGAAGCGGATGCGCCAGTTCGGCAAGGTCGACATCCCGCAGGAAGCCTTCATCGCAGCACTGAAGATGGACAGCTGATCTCCGGTCATCTCACGCGAGATCATCGCTTTTTCAGAACCTGCCGGCCACCGCCGGCAGGTTTTTTGTTATGGCGGCGAAGCTTCTCTGACACCTGCAGGGCTTCGGATCACCCGCGGCCCGAGGGCGCCGCCGGGAACCCGATCCGGCACCCCGAGTTCAACACAGGCACGGGGCCTCGGTCTGACGAACGGTCGTAAGCTGAAGGAACGGAGTCTTCGGACGCCGGGCTTCGGCACGTCCATGCCGGCCGGCCCTCGCTTCACAGAGGAGAGCCCATGCCTTCGTCCCTGCGGGCCACGCTGCCGACCCTTTTCGCCCTTCTCTTCGGCTACGCTCTCATGCAGATCGGCAATACCTTGCAGGGCACGCTGCTCAGCGTGCGCGGGAGCATTGCGCAGTTCACACCGACGGAAATCGGCGCGGTGGGCTCCGCCTTCTGGGGCGGAATCGTGGTGGGCTCGCTTTACGCCGGGCGCGTGATCCAGCAGGTGGGCCATACGCGCACCTTTGCCGCGCTTGCGGCCATTGCCGCCTCGGCCGCCCTGCTGCATCTGCTCGTGATCAATCCGTCCGTCTGGATCGCCGCGCGCGCGGTGACCGGCTTCTGCTTCGCCGGCTTGTTCATCGTCGTCGAGAGCTGGCTCAACGCCTCCGCCGATGCGCAAACACGCGGGCAGGTTCTCAGCGTCTACGGAATGACCGGCCTGATCGCCGGGATCGGCGGACAGATGCTTCTGCCCGCGGGCGATCCGAATGGGTACCGGCTGTTCTGCCTCGTGGCCATCCTCATCTGCCTCGCTCTCGTGCCGACGGCCCTGTCGCGCGCCTCCGCGCCGGCCCATGCGGTCAGCGACACGAAGATCAAACTGACGCAGCTCTACCGGCAATCGCCCTTCGGCGTGGTGGCCGCCGTGCTCTGCGGCGTCACCACCAGCTCGTTCTTCGCGCTCGGCCCGATCTGGGCACAGGAGCGCGGACTGGACACCGCGGAAATTGCGATCTTCATGGCCTGCGGCACTCTGGGCGGCTTTGCCACCACCTATCCCCTCGGCTGGCTTTCGGACCGCATCGACCGGCGCCACGTGATCATCGGCGCCTCGGGCATGGCGGCCGCGATCCTGCTTGCTCTCATTCACCTCGTGCCCACGACCGTGCCGGTCTGGCTGGTCTTCGTCTACGTTGCCATCTTCGGCGGCAGCGTGATTCCGACCTACAGCATCGTCACCGCGCATGTGAACGACATGGTGAAGCCGGGCGAGTTCGTGGCCGCGGCGGGAGGCCTCCTCATCCTGCAGGGTATAGGCGCCACCATCGGGCCGATCATCGCCGGCATGGCGATGACGGAATTCGGACGATTGGGCCTTCTCTACGTCGTCGTCATTGCTCAGGCGCTCATGGCGATCTGGGGCGCCTATCGCAGCCTGCAGCGCGCCGCGCCTCCGACGGAAGACAAGGAAACCTTCGTCCCGGAACCTGTCGTTCCCGTTGGGACCCGGCTGGAATCGAATTGAGCGCTTCCAGCCGGTGTCGTGGAGTTACACGAGCAGCGACTGCCCGCCATCGATCCAGACCGGCGTTCCGGTGATGTGACGGGCGCGATCGGACGAGAGGAAGAGCACGAGTTCGGCGACCTCCTCGCTTGTGCCGGGCTCCTTGCCGGTGAGCGGGATCGGGCCGGCAGGGTATTCGGCCGGAACCTCGGCCTCCTGCGTATGCCGCCTGGCGGTGTTGTCGGAGATCTC
>Ga0182740_1002734_pt1 | contig 10479 bp, 11 predicted proteins | sample eDN5th37CKraftBY_FD_128872 | JGI IMG/M metagenome (GOLD analysis project Ga0182740, IMG submission 128872) | Enriched backyard soil microbial communities from Emeryville, California, USA - eDNA 5th pass 37_C Kraft BY (version 2) (version 2) | ecosystem: Environmental > Terrestrial > Soil >...
AGTATTTCCGCCCGGCCCGCGAGCCGGCGCCCTTGGCGCTGCCAGACGCCGTCCTCGGCCATCAACGCGGCGGCAGCCTCGTGGCGCCGCGTATCCAGCGCGTGAAAGAATTCCAGCACCACCGCTTCACAGGCCGCCTTGGCCTGCATGAGCAAAACCGGGTTTTCCATTTGGGTCCTCATCCGATCTGCGCGTTGGCCAGCGGCACGTCCGGCCGCTGCAACAACGCCGGGTCCAGGGCCGCGCGCTGCGCGATCCACTTACGCAGCTGGCGGAAATCCCGCGCCGCGTCCACCGCCACGCCAGCCACGACACGACCGCTGGCGTCCAACGCGACCGACAGCAAACCGCGGCTTCCGGCCTGCGGCCGCAGTACTTCGCTGCACGCCAAGGCCGAGAAGCCCACGATCTGCACCATGGCGTCATACTGTTCCGACCAGACGGCGCCGGTCGGAGCATAAGGCTCACCCTGCCCCAATGCACACAAGGCTGCGGCCATGCCCTGGTCCTGCGCGTTCTGCCAGGACTCCATCCGCGCATGCCCGCCCTCGGCCGCCAGCACCGCTACGTCGCCCGCGGCGTACACGTCCGGCACGGATGTCCGGCAATACGCATCGACCAGCACACCGCGCTCGCAAGCGATGCCAGCCTCGCGCGCCAGTTCGTCATTGGCCTGCAGGCCCACGCCCAAGACAATCGCATCTGCGTCCAGACGCGTGCCATCGGCCAGTTCCGCCACCGGACGGCCGTCCGCCTGTGCCAGCACCGCGCGCAATCCGGTATTCAGCCGCACATCCACGCCGTGCGCCGCATGCAGCGCGGCCAGATGCGCCGACACGCCTGGTTGCACGCTGCGCGCGCACAAGCGCGGCCCTTGCTCCAGCACCGTCACCGCGCTGCCCGACTGGCGCGCCGTCGCCGCCACCTCCAGTCCGATCCAGCCGCCGCCCACCACGACCAGACGCCGGCCCGGCCCCAGGGTGGCGCGCAAGCGCAGCGCATCGCCACGGGTACGCAGCACATGCACGCCGGGCGTGCCGACGCCCGGCAACGCGGGCACGATCGGCCTGCCCCCCGTGCACAGGATCAGCTTGTCATAGGGAACGACGCCGCCATGCGAGGTATCTACCTGCTTGTCGGCCACGCGCAGCCGCGCCGCCGCCACGCCAGGTTGGAACTCGATGCGCAGCGACGCCAGCCGCTCGGCCGAAAAAAGCTCGGTACTTTCCGCCACGGCCTGGCCGCCCAGCACCGCCTTGCTCAGGGGCGGGCGTTCGTAAGGCGCGTGCGGTTCGTCGCCCAGCAGCACGATGCGACCTTCATAACCACGTTCGCGCAAGGTCGTCGCAGCCCAGCCACCCGCCTGGCCTGCACCGACCACGACAATGGCGCCGGCCTTCGCCGCGCCGCTTTCATGCTGCGCATCGCGGAGCTCGCCCATGGGGAGGGCCGGCCGGCTCATGCGGCTTCCGCCTTGAGGTAGACAGTGCCCGCTTCCACCCGCACCTCGTAGCGGCGCAGGTCGGTCGTGACCGGCGGGCATTGCGGCTTGCCCGTGCGGATGTCGAAGACACCCTGGTGGAGCGGGCACTCGATGGTGCCATCCTCCAGGTAACCGTCGGCCAGGCTGGCGTTGCCATGCGGGCAGCGATCCTGGGTAGCACAGATATCGCCCTGCAGGTTGTAAAGGCAAACGCCTTCGCCTTCATGCACCACGCGCAGGGTGCCGGTGTCGGCGGAAATATCCGACACCATCGCAACAGGTTTCCAGGTATCCATGCTTACAACCCCATCGCCTTGCGGTAATAGTCATAGAAGGAGCGGATCAACACCTCGGTCACCATGTAGTCGGCGGGCTCGGTATCCCGGCCACCCATCTCGATGATGCCGCGCTCTTCCGGATAGCCGGTGACGCCGATCTGGACCTGGTTCAGCATTTCGCTGTCGTCCATCGACACGAAGCCGGCCGGACCCAGCAGGTTGGCGTGCTTCAGGCGCAGACGGGTCATTTCCTCGTCGTCGTCCTCGTAGCCGTAGTAGGTGAACACCAGTTCGTGCTCGGTGGGACTGCGCGGAATGACGTGGCGGGTCTTGAGCGAATTGGCCTGGATGCCGAACTGCGCGGCCGGGAAAACCCAGGCGCCGCCCACCCGGCCGCGGTTGAACTCGGCGCGGGGGGTCACGGTTTCCAGGTCCAGCAGTTCCAGGTCATCGCGGAAACGGCTCATTTCCGTGGTGGCCTCGGTCTTTTTCTTGCCCTCGTTGTGCGACACCATCACGCTGTGCGCGCCGCCGCCCGTGGGGATGCACTCGGACTTGGAGTCCGCGCGCCACAGGCCGAAGGTGATGTAGAAGGTGTGCAGCAGCGTGGCGTGGTACGGGTCCTTCAGGTTCTCCAGGTACATTTTCCAGTTGCTGGGAATCAACTGGCGGCTGTAGCCCAGCAGCTTGAGCGGCTTGCCCGGCAGCATATGGTCGATCTCGGCCAGCACTTCCGGGCCGCAATAGTCCTCGAAGCTGGGTGCGTCCTCGGCAAAGGTGGCCCAGATCGAACCGCCCCGGTTCACGCTGCGCAGCTTGCGGATGCCATTCTGCTTGGGGTCGAAGTCTCGCGGCATGCCGCCCTTGCCCATCGCGCCGCGTCGAAATGGCACGCCTTGCAGATTGCCGTTCAGATCGTAGTTCCACTGGTGGTAGGGGCAGGTGAAATCCTCCACCTTGCCGGTGTTCTGCCAGCAGATCTGCGCGCCGCGGTGCGCGCAGCGGTTCTCCAGCACGTTGATCTCGCCTTCCGCGTTGCGCACCATGACCACGGGGCGGTTGCCGATCCAGTTGCGCTTGTAGCAACCGACTTCAGGCACTTCGCACTCCAGGCCTACGTAGTTCCAGGTCTTACCGCCGAAGAACACGTCCATTTCCTTTTGGAAGATGGCCGGATCCGTGTAGACCCAGTTGGGAATGCGCGTATAGCCTTCCTTGGGCCAGCGGCGCTCGATATGGATGGGAGCCGCCGCGGGCGCGTCCAGCACGGCAGAGTCGGAACAGGTCATGATAGTTATCCTCGGGGCGGATTCAGATGGGGACGATGAGCGAGGTGCGAACGCGGTAGTTGTCGTACACGCAGTCGCGGCGGCTGAATGCCAGGCCTTCGGGCGTCGCGCGCAGCACGTCCAGATAGCGGCCGACCATGTTCAAGGTGGGTTCCCGGTCGGACAGCGACTCCATCACGGCGAAGTTGGCCTGAGCGACGATGTGGTCTCCCTGCACCTCCAGGACGCGCACGCCGCTGATGAAGTGGCGCAACGAACGCGGCTCGAACATCGTGGTTTCGCGCAAGGCGGTGACGCGATCGCGCAGCATGTTCTTGTTCATGCAGTAGATCAGCCCCAGCGGCAGGCCGGCGTCATGGTTCTCGCGCGACAGCACCCGGTAATGGCAGTCTTCCGTGAAAAAGCCCGGCCAGTCTTCCAGGCGGTCTTCGTCCAGGCAGTAGGCGTAGTCGTCGTAGAAATCCCGCAGGCGCGCACGCAGCGCTGGGGTGTCGGAAATCTCGGTCATGGTCATTGCGGATCCAGATATCGGTTCTAGGGAATCGCGTCCTAGCGGGCTGCGGCGAGTTGCGCGCGGTTGCTTTCGAAGCCGCTCTGGCTGCCCAGCGCCAGGATGGGTTCCTGCATGCGCTCCTGCCAGATCAGCGACTCCATGGCGATTTGCAGCGGATGGTCCTGCACGGTCAGCGCGGAGGTGGTTTCCGTGCCGGAGTGATGCGAGTGCATGGCCCAACCCGGCGCCGACAGAATCAGGTCGCCCGCCTTCCAGTCGAGCCTCGTGCCGTTGACCTTGCTGTACCCGTTGCCACGCAGGTAGTAATTGATGGCCGACGAGCTGTGGCGATGCGGCACGTGATGGTTATCCGGCGGCGAGGACGAAATCGTGGCGAAAAAGCTGTGCGTGGTGCCGATGCGGCGTTCGGTCGCCGGGTTGTACAGCACGAAGAGGCGACGGCCGTTGTAGCCGCGCGCAATGTCCTCGACGCTGGGCAGCTGCCGCGACACCGCGGCCCAGGGCCAGTGCAGGGCCTTGGATTCCAGCACGTCGATGTCGATCAGCCACTCGTAACCCAACAGCCTCGCCCCCTCGGGGGTGATCTGCTCGCGCAGCGCCAGGTCGCGCGAACGGGCAGCGTCGGGCGCGCGTGGCGGCACCGGCTTGGTATTGGCGTCCGCCGGCGGCACGCTGCCCTCGAACTCCTCTACGTAATGGATCTCCAGCTTTTCCAGGAGCGGCGCGTTGGAGTACGACAGGCGGACCCACGGCGTCTTGCCTTCGTTGCGGTACGAATGCACCTGCATCGCCGGCGTGTTCCACACGTCCCAGTGCCCTACCCGGATGTCGCGTCCGCCCACCGTGGCCACGCCCTCGCCGCTGATACAGATCTCCAGCATGTTCGAGTTCTTGCGCAGATTGAAGGTGCTTTCGCCCGGGTTGACCACGTTGATGGTGACATCCGTTCCCGGTGCCAGGCCCAGGCCGGGCGCCGTCGCCTCGGGGTGCACGATGAGCGATGCGCGACGGCCGTTGTCCGGTCGGGGCGCATCCGCCAGGCGCGCGATCTCAAGATCGATATCCTCTTTGGGGATGACGATCGACTGCCATTTATTTTGTTCCCGCGGACTGGCGCCGCTGACATCGACGAACATGTGGTCTCCTCTTGCGGCCGGCGCCCGGCGCCGGCTGTCTGGTTGTGCGAATTCGGTTCAGGGCTGCGCCAACAGCAGGTTCTCGCGGGTCTGGGGCGGCAAAGCCACGCCCAAGCCATGGTCGCGGGCGTGCTCGTACACCACTCGCGCCATCGCCAGGTCGGACAGCCCCATGCCCATGCCCTTGAAAATCGTCAGCCGCGCATCTTGCGGACGGCTCTCGCCCGCGGCGAGCAAGTCGCTCAGGACCGACACGTCCTGCCACGGCGCGCCCTCGGCGCCAAAGCGTTCACGCAGTTCCCGCGATCCGCGGCGCGCGTTCTCCATGTCGTCCACGACCACGCGGTCGGCGCGTTCGAACACGTCTTGCGCGAATTCGGCCTTGGCCGGCAGGATGGCGCCAACGGCGTTCAGGTGCCTGCAGTCGGCCAGCATGGCCGCATCCACGAAGGGCTCAATGGCGCGCGTGATCAAGGTAACGATTTCCGCCCCGGCCAACGCGTGTTCCAGGCTGGACGCTTCCTCGACATCGAATGCGTACTTGCCTTGCATGCTCGCAACAAAGGCGCGGCGTTTTTCCGGCGTGGGGCTGTAGATGCGGACCCGGCGCAACTTGCGCACGGCGGCAAGCGCAGCCAGTTGGGTGACCGCCTGCGGTCCGGTGCCGATCAGCGCGGCGCACGCTGCGTCGGCCGGCGCCAGCGCGCGCGTGGCCGCCCCACTGATCGCGGCCGTGCGCAGCATGCCCAGGGCACGCGCCTCGATCACCGCGCGCAAGAACCCGGTTTCTGCGTCGAACAGGCTGAACAGCGAACCGCCACCGCTTTTGGTGTGTACCCAGGTCTTGAAGCCGGCATAGCCCCCGGCGCCTGTCTGCACAGAACCCAATGCATGCATCGAACTGCCGTCGCCCCAGGTCGCCAACGCCTTGGGCAGGTTGCGCGCTTGTTCGCGCCCTTGCGCAACCAACATTGCGTGCAAGGCATCGATCGCCTTGGGGATGTCGAGCACCGAGACCACGTCCCGTTCCGTCAGGTACCGCAGCGCATCAGTCATGCGCGTCTCCTAGTTCGTCGATGGCAGGCTCTTGCTCCACCGTATTGATCAATGACCCGATGCCGGGGATCTCGACCTCCAGCGTGTCGCCCACGCGCATGAAGCGCGGCGGCTTGCGGCTGGAACCGACGCCTTCGGGCGTCCCCGTGGCGATCACGTCACCAGGCGACAGTCGCGTGAAGCTGCTGATGTATGCAATCAGCTCGGGAATGGGGAAGATCAGGTCGGATACCTGGCCGTGCTGCATGACCTCGCCATTGAGGCGGGAAATGACCTCCAGGCCTGATGGATCGCCGATCTCGTCGGCCGTCACCAGACAGGGACCCAGCGCGCCGCTGCGCTCGAAGTTCTTGCCAGGCGTCACCTGCGCGTTGTGCTTCTGGAAGTCGCGCACGGAGTTCTCGGCCATGCAGGTGTATCCCGCGACATGCGCCAGCGCATTTTCAGCCGGGATATGGCGGCCGCCCCGGCCTATCACGACAGCCAATTCGGCTTCGTAGTCGAACCGGTCGGACGCGCGCGGCTTCCAGACCGCTGCCCCGTGACCCACGAAGCTGTCCGCAAAGCGCGCGAACAACGAAGGGTGCGCCGGTAGTTCGCGCCCTGCTTCCGCGACGTGGCGACCATAGTTCAGTCCCACGCAGAGGATCTTGCGCGGCGCCACCACCGGGGGCAGCAAACGCAGCCCGGCCACGGGCAGACAGGGTTGGCCCTCTGTCTCGGCGGCGCGCGCGATCTGATCCACGCCCGCCTCCAGCGCCGCGACCATGTCGGGCCAAACCTGCGTCAGCACCACGACTTCCGTACCGCGCAACATGCCCCAGGCGCTGCGGCCTGCCTGAACGAAGCTGATGAGCTTCATGTTGTCTCCTGTGTCTCTTGCGGACATGGCATGCATTGATGGATTTCTTTGCATGCATTTCTAGGCTTATTCGTACTAGAACCGCCGTTTTTCCGAATTATTGCATGCAATTTTGAGAAATCGCAAGGCCAAATGGATTTTCTTATGCCTTATTGCATGCAATTTTGACGGTACACTGAAGGCCCCAACAGACTGGAACGAGCCCGCATCTCGCTATGGCCGCACAAATCGATAAAGTCATTTCGGAACTCCGCGACATGGTGCTTTCGGGCGTGCTGCAGCCCGGGGAACGCGTGGTCGAATTGCAGTTTTCGGCACGCCTGGGCGTCTCGCGCACCCCGCTGCGCATTGCCCTGACCGAACTGGAAAAGGAAGGCCTGCTGGAGCGGCTGCCTTCGCGCGGATTCCGGGTACGCGCCTTCACCGTGGATGAGATCGGCGATGCGGTGGACGTGCGCGGGGTGCTCGAGGGCATGGCGGCCCGCCTGCTGGCGGAGCGCGGCGCCTCACAGGAGGTACTGGACCGCTTGTCAGAGGCCGTGGAGGAAGGACGCGCCCTGCTGGCCCCCGCCCGCCGCGATCTCAACACCACCGTGGATGCCCGCGCCTGGGGGCAGATCAACCGCCGCTTCCACGAAATCCTGTGCGAGGCCGCGGGCAACCGCGCGCTGCTGTCGGCGCTGGAACATAACAACAAGACCCCCTTGGCCGGCCCCGCCGCGCTGACACTGCCGTCGACCCCGTCCCTGCTGGAAACGCCGTTCGTACTGCGCGCGCAAGCGGATCACGAAGACCTGCTGCGCGCCATTACCCGCCGCGAAGCCGTGCGTGCCGAAAACCTGATGCGCGAACACGCCTACCGCAGCCGCGAAAACAAGCGCGTGCTGCTGGAATCCCTGCGCGGCGCCTTGCCCGCCCAACCCATGCTGTCGGACGCCAGCGCTTGACAAGCGCGATGCCCCCCCAGAACATAGCCATATCCACCCGGGGCGCTTCGACAAGAGGCTGAGACGCCGCTGGCGCGGGCCAAACACCCACGCAGCGCGGCAACCCGTTGAACCTGATCCAGGCAATGCTGGCGTAGGGAGGGTGCCGAACCGCTTGCGCGCCGCGCCTCAGTCCGCCGGCTCCGCCGCTCCTCCGGCCCTCCGCCCGCCCTGGATCCCCACGACAGGGCCCAAGGCATGCCATTCATCCCCGACCTTTCCGCCCAGGCGCTCGTCTCGCGCGACCTGTACACGGCGCTGCGCCGCGACGCGCCCCTGGTGCAGTGCCTGACCAATTTCGTTTCCATGAACACCGCGGCCAACGTGCTGCTGGCCGTGGGCGCATCGCCCGCCATGGTGCATGCCCAAGAGGAAGCGCCCGAGTTTGCGCGCGTCTGCGGCGCGGTGGTGATCAACATCGGCACCCTTTCCTCGCCCTGGCTGGACAGCATGCTGTTGACCGCTGCCTCGGCCAACGAGGCCGGCATTCCTTGGGTGCTGGATCCGGTGGCCCATCACGCCACCGCTTTTCGTCGAGACGCCGTCCGGCGCTTGCTGGACCTGCGGCCCACCATCATCCGGGGCAATGCCTCGGAGATCATCGCGCTGGCCGGAGGCCAGAGCGCAAGCAAGGGCGTGGACGCGCGCGACGCGGTCGCGCAGGCGGAGGAATCGGCGCATGCCATAGCGGTCCGCCAAGCCACGGTGGTGGCCGTTACCGGTGAAACCGATTTCGTCACGGACGGCACGCGCGCCGTCCGCATTGCTGGCGGATCCCCCCTGATGCCGCGCGTCACGGCCACAGGCTGCGCGCTGACCGCGACGGTCGGCGCCTTTGCGGCCGTATCCAGGAATGACCCTTGGGCGGCGGCAATAGCCGCCCTATCGTGCTTCGCAATCGCGGGCCAGCGCGCCGGCGCGGCAGCGCAAGGGCCCGGATCCTTTGCCTGGCGCTTCCTGGATGCGCTGGGGGACCTGGAAGCCGACAGCCTCACCCAGGAATCGCCGCTGCGCTAGACGCGGCGGACCTCGGCCGCTAAGGCTGGCGGTAATAGACGCAGATGCGTCGGCCGCCTATTTCGTGCACCTCGATCGGCAGCTCGTAGAGCTCGCTCAGAACCTCCGGCCGGACCAGTTCCGCCGGAGTTCCCTGGCGCGCGATGCGTCCCGCCCGCATCGCCACGATGCGATCCGCGTAGGTCGACGCAAAATTGATGTCGTGCAGCACCAACACGACCGTCTTGCCCAATTCGTCCGCCGCGCGACGCAAGGTGCCCATCATGGCGACGGCGTGTTTCATATCAAGGCTGTTCAACGGCTCGTCCAGCAGGACGTAACGCGTGTCCTGGCACAGCACCATGGCCACGAAGGCGCGCTGGCGCTGGCCACCCGACATTTCGTCCAGGTAGCGGTCGGCCAGCGGTTCCAGATTCAGATAAGCAATGGCGCGGTCGATATGGTCCTTGTCCTCCAGCGTCAGCCGGCCGCCCGTATGCGGATAGCGGCCGAACGCGACCAGGTCTCTTGCGGTCAAGCGTAAGGGCAGGTGATTGTCCTGGCGCAAGATGGCCAGGCGGCGCGCGAGTTCGCGGCTATCCGCGCGGGTTACGTCCAGCCCTTCGACCAGCACCCGGCCCGTGGACATGGGCAGCAGGCGGCTGACCATGGACAGCAGCGTGGATTTGCCCGCGCCGTTGGGACCGATGATGGCCGTAACGCCGCCCGCGGGCAGCGACAGGCTGACATTGTCGACCACCACGCTCTCGCCGTACTGCTTGCTGACTTGCTGAATCTCTATCATCGGCGCCCCCTGCGCAGGATCAGGACGAGGAACATCAGCCCGCCCAGGAATTCGATCACCACGCTGACAGTGGTATTCAGGCCCAGCACGCGCTCCAGCAGCGTCTGGCCGCCGACGAGGAAGATCACGCTCAGCAGCACGGCCGCCGCGACGGTGTAGCGGTGCCGGTCGGACCCCATGACCTGATAGGCCAGGTTGCTGACCAGCAGGCCAAAGAACGTCACCGGGCCGACCAACGCGGTGGAAACCGACACCAGCACCGCGATGGCTACCAGTGTCAGCATGAGTGTGCGGCGATAGTCCACGCCCAGGTTCACGGCGATGTCGCGACCCAGTGCCAGCACGTCGTATCGGCGGCGCATGCGCCACACCAGCAGGGATGCGGCGCAGACCGCGGCCAGCGCGATCGGCAGCAACCCCACGCGCACCGTATTGAAGCTGGCGAACATGCGGTCCTGCAGCACCAGGAATTCGTTGGGGTCGATCAGGCGGACCACAAAGTTGGACAGGCTGCGGAACAACAGGCCGAAAATAATGCCCACCAGCATCATCAGATGCAGGCTGCGCACCGCGTCCGAGAACAGCCAGCGGAACAGCAGGCAGGCGAAGGCCGTCATGGCGCCGACCTCCAGCAGGAACGCGGCCACGGGATGGCTGGCGGCCGTGGCCGCCTGGCCGAAGCCGAATACCACCACCGCCTGGATCAACAGGTACAGGGCATCGAAGCCCATGATGGCGGGTGTCAGGATGCGGTTGTGCGTGATCGTCTGGAACAGCACCGAAGACACCGCGACGGCATAGGCCACCAGCACCATCGCCGCCAGCTTGGCCCCGCGGAACGGAATGACGAAGGACCATTGGCCGTTGGCGCCCAAGGTCATGAACGCGATGGCGCATGCCAGCGCAAAGGCCCCCAGCAGCCAAAGGCGCCAGGCTTGTGGCGCGCGGCCCGAGACCGGCGCGGAGATTGCGAGTTCAGCCAAGCCGGTTCCTCCGGGTCCGCAACAACCACAGGAACAGGATGCTGCCCAACACGCCGACCACGGTGCCTATGGGGATCTCGTAGGGGTGGAT
>Ga0182740_1002735_pt1 | contig 10473 bp, 13 predicted proteins | sample eDN5th37CKraftBY_FD_128872 | JGI IMG/M metagenome (GOLD analysis project Ga0182740, IMG submission 128872) | Enriched backyard soil microbial communities from Emeryville, California, USA - eDNA 5th pass 37_C Kraft BY (version 2) (version 2) | ecosystem: Environmental > Terrestrial > Soil >...
AGCGGCGAAAGCACACCATTGGGGCAATATCCGAGCAGAGCGGGCTCTCTTGCGCAAGACTCCCCAACAACCGCACACCGCGGCAAAAGCGACCTTTGGATGAGACAAATTTACCTTTCTATTTCAATTACTTATCTGGGATATGCAACCACTGCCCAATCTTGACTTGCCAGAAGGCCGACAGTATGGTCCGCGCGGTTTCAGGGGTGTTTGGGATACTTTTTCCGATATCTCGCGACGTAAGAGACAGGGTGTCAGCGCTGGCAGACACATCAACGACGGACGCGATCGCATGGACGAAAAAGACAAACCATCTGCCGATGAAGCCGCGCTCTCCGCAAGGCTTCACCGTCTGGGTGACCGGCTTTCCGAAACCCGGAAGGACCGAAATCTCCGGGCAGGTCAATCGGACGGCCGAGATGGGAACACCACTGCCAGCGCGTCCGCGATGGCACGCGGTTTCCGCCTCTCTTCCGAATTGATCGCGGGTGTTCTTGTTGGCGGGGCCATCGGCTGGGGTTTCGACCGATTGCTGTCCACGTCCCCCTGGGGGCTGATCGTGTTTTTCCTGCTCGGCTTCGTCGCCGGCGTGATCAACGTGATGCGGACGGCGGGCGTCGCGAACAAGCCGACGGACCGGATGTGAGGCGCGGTATCGCCTGATCGATTGGGATAGCGCCGGCTCCCGCCGGCATTTGAGAGAGACGCTTCGGAATGGCCGATCCGGTTGAACAATTTGAGATTCACAAGATCTTCTCGCTGGGCCACATCGGCGGCCAGGAGATCGCCTTCACGAACTCCTCTCTTTATATGCTGCTCGCTGTTGGCGCCGTTGCCCTGCTGATGCTCGGCGGCAGCGCAGGACGCCGCCTGGTGCCCACCCGCTTCCAGTCGATGGCGGAGCTCTCCTACGAATTTGTCGTCAACATGGTGAGAGAAAGCCTCGGCGAAGAGGGCATGAAGTTCTTCCCGCTAGTGTTCTCGATCTTCATGTTCGTGCTGATGGCCAACCTGATCGGCGTCATCCCCTACACCTTCAGCGTCACCAGCCATCTCATCGTCACCGTCGCGCTTGCGCTGATCGTGTTCCTCACCGTGCTGCTCTACGGCCTTTACAAGAACGGCCTGAAGTTCTTCCGCGTGTTCGTGCCGAGCGGCGTGCCGATCTACATCCTGCCGCTGATCGCGATGATCGAGGTCATCTCGTTCCTCTCGCGCCCGGTGTCGCACTCGGTTCGTCTCTTCGCCAACATGCTGGCCGGCCATATCACGCTGAAGGTGTTCGCAAGCTTCGTCACGAGCCTTGGCGCGCTCGGCGTCGCCGGCATCGCCGGCGCGGCGCTGCCGCTCGCAATGACGACGGCAATCAGCATTCTCGAAGTCCTGGTGGCGCTCCTGCAAGCCTATGTGTTCGCCATCCTGACCTGCATCTACCTGAACGACGCCCTACACCCCGGTCACTGACCGGAACGATTTAGACCCACATCAGCATCCAAAAAGGAGTTTCACCATGGATCCCATCGCAGCGAAGTACATCGGCGCAGGTCTTGCCACCATCGGCATGGGCGGCGCCGGCGTCGGCGTCGGCATGATCTTCAGCCAGTTCCTTAACGGCGCGCTGCGCAATCCGTCGGCCTCGCAGGGCCAGTTCGCGAACCTGATTTTCGGTTTCGCCGTGACCGAAGCGCTCGGCATCTTCTCGTTGCTCGTCGCGCTGCTCCTGCTGTTCGCTGTCTGATCCGTCGCACCGGCATTTACGCGGGCTTTGCATGAAGCCCGCGTCGATTCCTTGAGGAGACATCAATGGCCGAGAGCCATGCAACGGGAACGACCACGCATACCGAGGTGCCACACGGTAAGCCGGAGTTTCCGCCGTTCAACAAAGACACCTTCGCGTCGCAGTTGGTGTCGTTCGCGATCGCGTTTGCGTTGCTTTACGTCATCGTCTCGCGATTTGCCCTGCCGCGCGTCGGTGGGGTGATCAAGACCCGCGAAGGCACGATCGAGAAGGATCTCGCGGAAGCCCAGGCGTTTCGCGATGAATCCGACCTGGCGTTGAAGGCTTACGAGACCGAGCTCGCCGCAGCGCGTACTCGTGCTCAGGCCATCGGCTCGGAAACCCGCGACACGCTTGCGGCGCAGTCCGACGCGGAACGCAAGGCGGTCGAACTCAGCCTCTCCGCCAAACTGGCCGAGGCCGAGAAGACCATCTCCGATATGCGCACGAAGGCGATGGGCAACGTCAAGGCGATTGCCGCCGATGCAACGTCGGCCATCGTCCAGCAGTTGTCCGGCACTGCGCCGGATGCCCAGCTCATCGACCGTGCCATCGATGCCTCGTTGAAGGGAGGCCGCGATGCTGCATGAAGCTGAGACCTGGGTTGCCGTCGCATTCGTCCTGATGGTGGCGCTGTTCATCTATTTCGGCGCCCACCGTATGATCGGCGAAGCTCTCGACCGCCGCAGCGCGCGCATCCGCAAGGAGCTCGACGACGCCCGTCAGCTCAAGGAGGAAGCGCAGAAGCTCGTCGCCGAGTATCGCTCTCGCCGCGAAAGCGCCGAGCGCGAGGCGCAGGAGATCGTCGCAGCCGCGCAGGCGGATGCCGAGCGCATTGCGCAGGAAGCCAAGGCCAAGATGGAAGACTTCGTCGCGCGCCGCACCAAGGCCGCGGAGAGCAAGATCGCTCAGGCCGAGACGCAGGCCGTTGCCGACGTCCGCGCCGCCGCTGCCGAGGCTGCCGCCGCCGCTGCCGCCAACGTGCTGTCGCAGACGGTGAAAGGCTCCATCGCCGACAACCTGATCGAGAAGAGCATCAGGGAGCTCGGCAGCAAGCTGAACTAAGTTTTTCAGCGCTTACGAATCTGAAAAGGCCGGTCGAAAGACCGGCCTTTTTGTTGGTAGCGGAGATGCCCGTCATTGCGAGGAGCTTAAGCGACGAAGCAATCCAGTCTTATCACTTCCACATCTGGATTGCTTCGCTGCGCTCACAATGACGAATGCGGGCCTTCTCGAACCTTGCCAGATCGCTTTAATGCTTGCGGCCGCGGGTGCGCGGTGCCGGCTTCTGCGCAGCCGGATCGAAGCCGATGTAGAAGATGTAGTTGTCGCCCTCGTCGCCCTTCGGTACCGGATAGGCAATATCTTCGATCACCACGCTGAAATCGGTGTAGGAGACGTCAGTTGCGAGCGCCACCGGAGTCTGCACCGCCTTGGTGAAGATCACCTTGGACGTCACACCCTCCTGCATCAGCGCGACACGCATCGGGATATCGACGGTCGGCGGCGCTCCGGCCGCACCGGCAATGATGCGTCCCTGAATGCCGACGCGAGCGTGGATCTGCCCGCCCGAAAGTGTGCAGTCGCGCGCGGTGCGCAGGATCGACGCCTGATAGCGCAGATCAAGCCCGGAGGCAGGCTTGCCGGGCAGACCGACCGCAAGCGTCGAGGCGCCGAAGCGCACACTGACCGGCGGACAGGTCGGCTCGTTGTCTTCCGGCGGTGGCGGTGCTTCGCCGAGCGCCTGCGATTTGGAGCCGAAAATCTGGCTGAAACGGCTGCCGATCGAGGGGCTGCTGGCCGCAGAGGCATCCGCGCTCGCATTCGAATTGCCAAACATGCTGCCACCGCCACAACCGGCGAGCGCAACGCTCATGAGGGCCGCAAGAATGAAGGGCGCATGACGGCGCGCGGGTCCATGTTGGCGAAGCTCGTGCATCGTTCGGTCGCTCTCAACCCCTGATCCGACGCCGCTGGCTGCAGCGCCTTGATTTTGACCGCCTTATAACAGGCCCTTCGCGGCGAACCCAAGGCATAACCCACATAAGAAACGGAAGCGCAGCCGAACACGCTGCCGGGCGATGCCGCACCGGCAAGAGACCGGCTTCCCGTTAACCGATGAAATCGTCCTCCAGCAATCCATAGAGGTAATGGTCCTGCCAGGCGCCGTTGATGCAGAGATAGCGCCGTGCCATGCCCTCCCGGACGAAGCCGCATTTTTCCAGCACCCGCGCCGAAGCCGCATTGCCGGGAATGCAGGCCGCCTCCACACGGTGCAGATGCAATTCGCCGAACAGCGTCGGCAGCAGCACGCGCAGCGCCGCGGTCATGTAGCCGCGCCCGGCGTAAGGCTCGCCGATCCAGTAGCCGATGGTGCCGCTCTGTACGATGCCGCGACGCACATTGGCGAGCGTCACCGCGCCGAGAAGCTTCTGGTCACGCTCGCGTATGATGAGGAAAGGATAGGAACGGTCTTCGGCAATGTCTTCGGTATAGCGGCGCAGACGGCGGCGAAAGCCGGCACGGGTGAGATCATCGACCGGCCAGATCGGCTCCCATGGCGTGAGGAAAGCACGGCTCGCCTGCCGGAGCTCCGACCATTGTTCGTAATCGGCCATTGTTGGCGGCCGCAGCCAGAGGCCACGCGCCCGCGGCGTCAGCACCGGAGGCAAGGTGAGCGGCAGCCGGAATAGCGCCATGGCCTCTCTCTTCTCACAACGTCGAGCGGCGCCCAGCCTGCCCGACCGAAACGAACGCATGACCAAACCGCGGGGTCTCCCCCGCCGGAGGCGAGCGCCTTAGTGCAAAAGCGCCCGCGCTTTCGGTTGGGCCAATCCTTCCGCAAAGGAGGCGGCCTTGTCCAGCCCCCGGCCGCTGCCGAGCGCGACCACGGCGGGCCGGCTGCGGGCGAGCAAAGCGCGTGCCGCATCGCGTGCGGATTCGACGGTGACATTGTCGATCCGCGCAATCATTTCCTCGATGCTCAGCGGGCGGCCATAGGACAGCACATGGCGCGCCAACTGTTCGGCACGTGCGCTGCAGCTTTCCAGCGCCATCAGAAGCCCGGCTTTCATCTGCGCCTTGGCGCGCGCAATCTCTTCCGGCATCAGCGTTTCGACCGCCTCGTTCATCTCGTCGACGATGACTTCCATCATCTCCGGCGCATCGCTCGGATCGGTCCCGGTGTAGAGGCTGAAGAAGCCCGTGTCGGAATAAGGCTGGTGGAAGGTGTAGATCGAATAGCAGAGCCCGCGCTTCTCGCGCACTTCCTGGAACAGGCGCGAGGACATCCCCCCGCCAAGCACGCTGGTGAACACCTGCAGGCTGAACAGCGAGGGATCGGACTGCGGCACGCCTTCCAGCGCGAGCGTCAGATGCGCCTGTTCGAGATCGCGGCGGACGACGCGCGAGCCGCCCTTGCCGAACTGCGCCGGCACCGGCTTCGGCCCCGCATCGGCACTGAAGCCCGCGAAACGCTGTTCGACATCGGCAACGATGCGGGCGTGATCGACCGCACCCGAGGCCGCGACCACCATGTCCGGACCGCGATAATGCGTGGTCAGATAGCCGCGCAGCTTGTCGCGGGTGAAGGTCGCAAGCGTCGCCGGCGTGCCGAGCAGCGAACGCCCCATCGGCTGATCGGGATAAGCAAGCTCGCCGACATATTCGAACACGGCATCGTCCGGCGTATCCATCGCCGCGCCGATTTCCTGCACGATCACGCTCTTCTCGCGCTCGAGCTCTTCGGTGTCGAACGAGGGGCTGACAAGGATGTCTGAGAGAACGTCGATCGCGAGCGGCACGTCGGCCTTCAACACGCGCGCATAATAGGCGGTGCTTTCCGAGCTCGTCGCTGCATTGAGGTCGCCGCCGACCGCCTCGATCTGCTCGACGATCTCGCGCGCGGTGCGGCTCGCCGTTCCCTTGAACGCCATGTGCTCGAGAAGATGCGAGATACCATGCTCGTCAAGCTTCTCGTCGCGCCCGCCGACGCCGGTCCATACGCCGAGCGCTGCCGTTTCCAGATGCGGCATCGCATCGGTAACGACGGTGAGACCGGAAGGAAGCTTGGTGATTTCGACGGCCATCAGTGAACCTCTTGTCTCACGACGCGGCTTGCCGAGAGCACGAAAGCCTCGACTGCCGCGGGATCATTCTTCATCACGGTGATGTGCTCCTTGCGGCTCATCAATCCGTCGAGCCACACAGGGAGACTCGGGCGGGTGCCACAGGCAGCCTCGACCGCATCAGGGAATTTCGCCGGATGCGCGGTGGAGAGCACCACATTCGGCGTTTTCGAATCGGCGCTGTCGCGCTCGGCAACAGCAAGCGCCACTGCGGTATGTGGATCGACCAGATCGCCCGCTTCGCGGAACGCTGCACGCATCGTCGCGGCGACCTCCGCCTCGTCGGCGCGCCCCGCTTCAAAGTCGCGGCGAATGGCGTTGAGCACCGGGGTCGGCAGCGCAAAGCGGCCGGACTGCGCAAGCGAGGCCATCAGGCCGCGCACCAGCGCCGCATCGCGCCCGCTTGCCTCAAACATCAGCCGCTCGAAATTCGACGACACCTGAATGTCCATCGACGGCGACTGCGTTGCCTCGACTTCACGCACCTCGTAATGGCCATTCTGCAGCGTGCGCGCGAGAATGTCGTTCACGTTCGTGGCGACGCGCAGCTTGCCGATCGGCAGGCCCATGCGCTTTGCCACATAGCCCGCGAAGATGTCACCGAAATTTCCGGTCGGCACCGTGAAGTCGATCGCGCGTGCGGGCGCGCCGAGCGCCACTGCCGAGGTGAAGTAATACACGGTCTGCGCAACGATCCGCGCCCAGTTGATCGAGTTGACACCCGACAGCGACACCCGATCGCGAAACGCATGATGGTTGAACAACGCCTTCACGATCGCCTGGCAATCGTCGAACGTGCCTTCGACCGCGAGCGCATGAACGTTCGCAGCACCGGTCGTCGTCATCATCCGCCGCTGCACGTCAGAGATGCGGCCGTGCGGAAACAGCACGAACAGGTCGACGTTCGCGCGGTCCTTGAATGCCTCGACGGCCGCACCGCCGGTGTCGCCGGAGGTCGCAACCACGATGGTGGTGCGCGTGCCACGCTTCGCCAGCACATGGTCCATCAGCCGCGACAGAAGCTGCATCGCCACGTCCTTGAACGCGAGCGTCGGCCCATGAAACAGCTCGAGCGTGAACTGGTTCGGCCCGCTCTGGTCGAGCGGCACCACCGCCGGATGGCGGAACGTCGCGTAGGCTTCGTTGGTCATGCGGCCGAGATCCGCATCGGAAATCTCCCCCGCAACGAAGGGGCGGATTACATCGGTTGCGACCTGCCAATAAGGGCGGCCGGCAAAGCCGGAGATCGTCTCATGCGAGAGCGTCGGCCAGACCTCCGGCACATAGAGGCCGCCGTCACGGGCAAGCCCGGTCAGCATCACATCGCAAAAGCCGAGCCGCGGGGCCTCGCCCCTCGTGGAAAGATAGGTCGTCAAGAGTGCCTCCAAAGGCCCGGGTTCCCGCAAGCCTTTGATAGAATTGTTAATTTTATCCACAGACAGTGGAAAAGCGCACCTTACCGGCTGCTTTCCATCTCGACAAGGAAGGGAAAGCGCCGCGTCACGCCCGCCTCCGGCCGAACAGCCAGACGCCAAACGTGCCGAGCACGGCGATCGCAAGGCCAAACCACGTGATCGCATAACCTAGATGGTTATCTTTCAATTTGGGCGAAAGGGCGCTCGGCTTCGGCACCCCCGCCGTCGGCACCGGGGCTTCGAGATCGATGTAGAACGGCGCCACCTCGCCCCAGCCCAAGGCCTCGGCCATGCCGGCGATGTCGCGGACGAACCAGAGCCGTTTCGTGGTGCTCTCCTGCGCAGTCAGAAGTCCCGGACGCTCGGGAAAGCGCAGATAGCCGGTCAGCACTGCCGGTTCGCCGGTGAGGAGCGGTGCGATCGCACGATCTTCCTCGTCGCGCTTCTGCATCTCGTTCGGCACGAACCCGGTATTGATGACGATGCGCGCACCTCTCTCGAGCTGCGCCGGCAGGAAAGCCCAGACGCCGGGCGTGGTAACGTCACTGCGCACCGCCGAGCCAGAGGTGTAGACCATCGCATCGGGCTTGTTCTCATACGTCGCCGCGAAGCGAACACGGCGGAATTCATCATCAGTGCGATTGAGATGCGTCCACTCGGACTGCGGTGGCAGATCGACCGGCGCGGCGGCAAGGCGCTCGTCCAGCGCTTTCATCAGCGCATGCTTCTGCTCACCGCGCTGGAGTTGCCAGACACCGAGCGAGGCGAGAGCCGCACTCATCACCAGCGCAAACACCGCCATGCCGATTGTGGCGCGCGTGGAGCTCGACGCTCTCATCGCAGGGCGCGCCCGGGAAGCAAAGACATGTAGCTGTTATGGCAAAACAGTGCGGCGATGTCGCGACGCAAAGCCGTAAGCGAGGCCGGACGCTCTTTCGCAAAAGCCATCACTTCCTCCTCGCTCAAACGCCACTCCTTACAAAAAAGGCGGCCCGAAGGCCGCCTTTGAACTTCGGATGCTCGCTCAATGCGCCGCGTGGGCCATCGTCTCCGCACCATGCCCCCAGACATAGATGCAGATGAACAGGAACAGCCACACCACGTCGACGAAGTGCCAGTACCAGGCCGCGAACTCGAAGCCGAGGTGCTGCTTCGGCGTGAAGTGGCCGGCATAGGCGCGCGCGAGGCAGACGATCAGGAAGATCGTGCCGACGAGAACGTGGAAGCCGTGGAAGCCCGTCGCCATGAAGAAGGTCGCACCATAGACGTGACCAGCGAAAGAGAACTCCGCATGGCTGTACTCGAACGCCTGCACGAAGGTGAAGCAGACGCCGAGGATCACGGTGAGGAGCAGACCCCACTTCAGGCCCTTGCGATCGCCTTCCAGAAGCGCGTGGTGCGCCCAGGTCACCGTGGTGCCCGAGGTCAGCAGGATCAGCGTGTTGAGAAGCGGCAGGTGCCAGGGGTCGAAGGTCTCGATTCCCTTCGGCGGCCAGACGCCGCCGAACAGCGCGTCACGGGTGAACATCACGGCATCGTTCGGGAACAGAGCCGCGTTGAAGTAGGCCCAGAACCACGCAACGAAGAACATCACCTCGGAGATGATGAACAGGATCATGCCGTAGCGGTGGTGAATCTGCACCACGCGGGTGTGGTCGCCCTTGTACTCGGCTTCGCGGATCACATCGCCCCACCAGCTCGCCATGGTGTAGAGCACGCCAATGAGGCCGATGCCGAACACGATCGGAGCCGCGGCATACATATGATGCATCCACGAAATCGCGCCGATCGCCATGATGAAGGCTGAAAACGAGCCGACGACGGGCCACGGGCTCGGATCGACCAGGTGATAATCGTGATGTTTGACGTGGCCGCCAGCCATTTCATTCTCCGTTTGCGGTGCCGGTCGCCCGGCGCTCGTATCATTCACTCGCGTTTATAAAGCTAACTTCTGCCGCCGTCCCGCTCCGATGCCGCCACCGGCTTCGTTTCGGGGTTCTTCACGGGATAGAAGGTGTAGGACAAGGTGATCGTGCTGACGCTCGCCTGATTGGTGTCCTCGACCATCGAGGGATCGACATAGAACACCACCGCCATGTCGCGGGTCTCGCCCGGCTCCATGGTCTGTTCGGTGAAGCAGAAGCAGTTGATCTTGGTGAAATAGGCGCCAGCCGTCAGCGGCGCGACATTGTAGCCCGCCTGGCCGGTGGTCTTCCGCGCCGACTGGTTGATGACCTTGTAGTAGACGGTTTCGACCTGCCCGATCCGGGTGCGGATCTCATCCTGCTCGGGGACGAACTTCCACGGCAGCCCGCCGGAAATGTTCGAATCGAAGCGTACGGTGATCTCGCGGTCGGTCGCGTGCGCAGGCGCGGAGCTTGCCACCTGCGGCGTGCCGTTGAAGCCGGTGGCGCGGCAGAACCAGTCGTAGAACGGCACGGCGGCATAGGCAGCGCCGATCATGAACGCCACCACGAGACCGCACACCCCGGCGATCACGGCATCGCGCGAGTGGCGAGGCTTGGTCGGGCGTTCAGGCGATGATGGCATCTCTTTGCTCATGTCACATCGGCCGGACCAGAACTGCCGGTCCCTTCACGAGAGTCACAATGAAGAACAACGTCACCAGAATCCCGAGCACCACCGCGATCGCAATCGAGCGTTCGCGGCGGCGGCGCTTCTGCGCGTCGGTGAGTACGATGCCCTCGGGCTCCTGATCGTTGTTCATCGCGAGATCCATGCGCTACCAGATCATTGCCGCTACCGCGTGTGCCGCGACTTCGAGCGGCAGCACCGCAAACAGCAGGAACAGATACAGCAGCGAAAACTTGAACAGCGCACGCGCCGCACGGTTCGCCTGCGTGCCGGTGCGATAGCGGTACACGTTAAACGCAAACCACAGCATGCCGGCGCCGAGCGCAACCGACGTGAGACCATAGGCCACGCCGAAATAGCCAAGCGGCCACGGCAGGATGGCAACCGTGACGAGAACGATAGTGTAGAGCAAGATCTGCAGCCGCGTCGCATCGGGGCCTGCCACCACCGGCAGCATCGGCACCTTGGCGCGGGCGTAATCGTCCGAGCGGAACAGTGCGAGCGCCCAGAAGTGCGGCGGCGTCCACAGGAAGATGATCAGGAACAGGATGATCGGCTG
>Ga0182740_1002737_pt1 | contig 10472 bp, 9 predicted proteins | sample eDN5th37CKraftBY_FD_128872 | JGI IMG/M metagenome (GOLD analysis project Ga0182740, IMG submission 128872) | Enriched backyard soil microbial communities from Emeryville, California, USA - eDNA 5th pass 37_C Kraft BY (version 2) (version 2) | ecosystem: Environmental > Terrestrial > Soil >...
CGATGCCGAACAGCTCGAGCTCTTCGACGAATGCGTTGACGGCTTTCGCCGGACAAGGCTTGAGGATGACGCCGAACAGGCCGCAAGCGCCCTTAAAGTCGCGCTTCCAGATCGCATGACCCGAATCGCTCTCCAACGCCGGATGCTGAACGCGAAGCACTTCGGGCCGCGCCGCGAGCCAGCGCGCGGCTTTCAACCCCGCTTCCATATGATGGGCAAGCCGCACCGCGAGCGTGCGCAGGCCGCGCAGCGAAAGAAATACATCTTCCGGCCCCGGACAAAGGCCGAGCGTGCCATGCGTGTCGTAGAGCTTCGGCCAGTATTGCTCGGTCGCCGACACCCAGCCGAGATTTACGTCGGCATGGCCGCCGAGATATTTGGTGCCGGCTTCGAGCGACAGATCGACGCCATGCGCGTGCGGTTTGAAGTAGAGCGGCGTCGCCCAGGTATTGTCCATGATCGTCGCGGCGCCGCGCTTCTTCGCGACCGCCGTGATCGCCGGGACGTCCTGTATCTCGAAGGTGAGGGAGCCCGGCGATTCGAGGAATATGGCGCGCGTATTGGGCTTCATCAGCGTTTCGATGCTGGCGCCGATCGTCGGATCGTAATAGGTCGTCTCGACGCCGAGCGGAGCGAGGACGTCGTTGCAGAATTTGCGCGTCGGCCCGTAAGCGCTGTCGGTCACGAGAATATGATCGCCGCTCTTCACCACTGACAGGAGCGCCGTGGTGATCGCGGAAAGTCCCGAAGGCGTCAGCACGACACCGGCGCCGCCTTCGAGCTTCGTGAGCGCTTCGCTGAGTGCATCGGTTGTCGGCGTGCCGCGCCGGCCGTAGGTGTAGCGTCCGCTGTGGTTCAGGAATTGTTCGGCGGTCGGCGAAAGGACGGTAGAACCGCGGAAGATCGGGGTATTCACAAACCCCTCGAATTCGAACGGGGTCCGGCCGCCGATGACGACTTCTGTTGCAGAGCGGTATGCGCGCGGCTTCCCGCCGTTCTTGTTTTTGGTCATACGCCCTCCGAATAGGCATTTGTATCCGCCGCTGGGCTGCCTGCGTCAAGACGATGGATACGTTCGCACAGCCAAGCCCTTGACCGGCTTCGGCTCTTGGCGTGTCATAGGCAAAGGCCAGGATTGAGGCGGCTTCCGGCTCTAGTTCTGAATGCTGGCGTTAAAAAAAGGGGATGTTCTTCCATGCACAAGAGGATGTGGAAAGTAGTTGCTGCGGCGGGTGCGCTTGCTGTTCTCGCGCTGCCGGCCAGTGCCGGCACGCTCGATCAGGTCAAAGCCAAAGGCTACGTGCAATGCGGCGTGAGCCAGGGCGTGATCGGTTATTCCGCGCCGAACGACAAGGGCGAGTGGGCCGGCTTCGACATTGATTTCTGCCGCGCGCTCGCGGCCGCGATCTTCAACGACCCGTCCAAGGCGAAGTTCACGCCGCTCAGCACCAAGGATCGCTTCACGGCGTTGCAGTCGGGCGAGATCGACATCCTGACCCGCAACACGACCTGGACGCTCGATCGCGACACCAAGCTCGGCTTCAACTTCGTCGGCACGACCTACTATGACGGCCAGGGCTTCATGGTGAAGAAGTCGATGAAGATCAATTCGGCGCTCGAGCTTTCCGGCGCTTCGGTCTGCACCCAGACCGGCACGACGACGGAGCTGAACCTCGCCGACTACTTCCGCAACAACAAGATGAAGTATGAAGTCGTCGCCTTCGCGACGGCGGACGAGACGATCAAGGCTTACGAGTCGGGCCGTTGCGACGTCTTCACCACCGACGCTTCGCAGCTCTACGCGCAGCGCCTCAAATTCGCGAACCCTGACGACCACATGGTGCTGCCGGAAATCATCTCCAAGGAGCCGCTCGGCCCCGTCGTCCGCCAGGGTGACGATCAGTGGTTCGACATCGCCAAGTGGACGTTCTTCGCGATGCTGAACGCGGAAGAGCTCGGCATCAACTCGAAGAACGTCGAGGAAATGAAGAAGTCCTCGAGCCCCGAGATCAAGCGCGTCCTTGGCATCGAAGGCAACCTCGGCGAAGGGCTTGGCCTCACCAACGACTGGGTCGTTCGCATCGTCTCGAAGGTCGGCAACTATGCCGAAATCTACGACCGCAACCTCGGCGCCGGCTCGAAACTGAAAATCGAGCGCGGCGTCAACCGCCTCTGGAACAAAGGCGGCATCCAGTATGCGCCTCCGATCCGCTAAGTGAAGGCAGGGGCCTGCGCCAAAACGCAGGCCCCAACGCTTATCAGGCTGGAGGGGCCAGCCGGTCGGAGGGGCCATGAGCGACATGACCGAAACAAGACTGCCTGCCGCAAGCCCGCCGCGGGGTTCGCTGCTGACCGACCCGCGCACGCGCTCGATCCTGATTCAGGGCACGGTTCTCGTTCTCGTCTGCGTCGCGCTGTGGTTCTTCATCTCGAACGGCCGCGCCAATCTTGCCGCGCGCAACATCCAGACCGGCTTTGGCTTCCTCGACCAGCAGGCGGGCTTCGACATTTCGCAGACGCTGATCGACTATAACGACAACGCGAGCTACGGCCGCGTCTTCCTCATCGGCCTCCTCAACACGCTTCTCGTCTCCGGGCTCGGCGTCATATTCGCGACGATCATCGGCTTCGGCGTCGGCATCGCGCGCCTCTCGCAGAACTGGCTCGTTTCGAAACTCGCCGAAGTCTATGTCGAGGTCATTCGCAACCTGCCGCTCCTGTTCCAGATCCTGTTCTGGTATCTCGGCGTGCTCGCGGCGATGCCCGCCGCGCGCCAGAGCCTGTCGTTCTTCGGGCTTGCCTATTTCAACAACCGCGGCGCCGTGCTGGCGCGGCCGGTGTTCGGTGAGGGCAGCGGCATCGTCGCGCTCGCATTGCTTGCCGGCATCGTGCTCGCCTGGATCGTGGGCCGCTGGGCGCATCGCCGCCAGATGCAGACCGGCCAGCCATTCCCGACGATCAAGACGGCGCTCGCGCTGATCTTCGGCCTGCCGCTCGCCGCCTTCATCGCGACCGGCTTTCCGGTCTCGCTCGAATGGCCGGTGCTGCGCGGCTTCAATTTCGCGGGCGGCATCCGCGTCATTCCCGAATTCGTGGCGCTGCTCATCGCGCTCTCGACCTATACCGGCGGCTTCATCGCCGAGATCGTCCGCGCCGGCATTCAGTCGGTGAACCGCGGGCAGAGCGAGGCGGCGGGCTCGCTCGGCTTGCGGCCGGGGGCGACGCTGCGCTTCGTCGTCGTGCCGCAGGCGCTCCGCGTCATCATCCCGCCGCTGACCAGCCAATACCTCAACCTCATCAAGAACTCGTCGCTCGCCGTTGCCATCGGCTATCCCGACTTCTTCGCGCTGTTCGCGGGCACGACGCTCAACCAGACCGGCCAGGCGATCGAGATCATCGCCATGACGATGGCTGTCTATCTCGTCATTTCGCTCATCACCTCGGGGCTGATGAACCTTTACAACCGGCGCATGGCGCTGGTGGAAAGGTAGGCGGCCATGAGCGTTTCAGCGAGCGACACCGCATTCGTCCGCAAGGAAATCCTGCCGGGAGCGCCGCCGCCGCTCGCCGTCGGCGGGCTCCTCGGCTGGATGCGGCGCAATCTGTTCTCCGGCTGGTTCAATATCCTGATGACGGCGATCAGCATCGTGCTGATTGCGCTCATCGTGCCGCCGCTGATCCGCTTCTATTTCACCGACGCCGCCTGGCTCGGCGACAGCCGCGAAGCATGCCTCGGCCATAGCGGCGCCTGCTGGCCGTTCATCAAGGCGAAATTCGGCCAGTTCGTTTACGGCTTCTATCCGATCATGGAGCGCTGGCGGCCCAATATCGTCTTCGCGCTCGGCGCGATCCTGCTCGCAGGCCTTTTGATCCCGCGCGCGCCGCTCAAGCGATTGAATGCCATTTTGTTTTTCGGTGTGTTTCCGGTCGTCGCGCTGGTGTTGCTCGGCGGTGGCAACTTCACGCTCAACCAGTTCGTCATCGGCCGCATCATTCCGCTCGCGGCGGTGTTGCATGGCGCGCAGATATTCGGCCTCACGCTCAGCTTCTGGCTCGACTTCATATTGTCGGCCATCGCGATCAGCGCCCTCGTATTTTTCGTAGCGAGGCTGCTCGGCGCCGATGGCGGCTTCGCCGGCCGCACAACTTTTGGTCTTTTTCTCGCGCTCGGATTGGTGCTGCTTGCACTCGATATCGATTTCGGGCTGACGCCGGTCGAGACCCGCCAATGGGGCGGCCTCCTGGTCACGCTCGTCGTGTCGATCACCGGCATCGTGACGTCGCTGCCGCTCGGCATTCTGCTCGCGCTCGGACGCCGCTCGCATTTGCCGGCGGTACGCATCTTCAGCGTCTGCTTCATCGAGTTCTGGCGCGGCGTGCCGCTCATCACCGTGCTGTTCTTCGCGACCTACATGCTGCCGCTGTTCCTGCCGGGCGGGCTCACCATTGACGGGCTCCTGCGCGCGCTGATCGGCGTCACGCTGTTCTCCGCGGCCTATATGGCCGAAGTGATCCGCGGCGGCCTGCAGGCCATCCCCAAGGGCCAGACGGAGGCGGCGAACGCGCTCGGCCTCGGCTACTGGCAGACGATGAGCAAGATCGTGATGCCGCAGGCGCTGACGCTCGTCATTCCCGGTATCGTCAACAACTTCATCGGCCTTTTCAAGGATACGACGCTTGTGATGATCGTCGCGCTGTTCGATCTGCTCGGGCAAATCCGCGCGGCGTTCTCGGATCCGGCCTGGGCGACGCCGACGACCTTGTTCACGGGCTTTGCCTTCGCGGGCATCATTTATTTCGTGTTCTGTTTTGGCATGTCGCGTTACTCGATGTTCGTCGAGCGGCGCGCTTCCGCCGGGCGCAGACGGTAAGGAGAGGGGAAATGGCGGAAACCGGAGCTGCTGTCGTCGAGATGACGGCCGTCAACAAATGGTACGGCCAGTTTCATGTGCTGCGCGACATCAACCTCAAGGTCGCGCGCGGCGAGCGCATCGTCATTTGCGGTCCCTCGGGCTCGGGCAAATCGACCATGATCCGCTGCATCAACCGCCTCGAGGAGCATCAGTCGGGCCGCATCGTCGTCGATGGCGTCGAGCTTACGAACGACCTCAAGAAGATCGACGAAGTGCGCCGCGAGGTCGGCATGGTGTTCCAGCACTTTAATCTCTTTCCGCACCTGACGATCCTCGAGAACCTCACGCTCGCGCCGATTTATGTCCGCCATATGCCGAAGAAAGAAGCGGACGAACTCGCGATGCATTATCTGACGCGCGTGAAAATCCCCGAACAGGCAAGCAAATATCCCGGCCAGCTATCGGGCGGCCAGCAGCAGCGCGTCGCGATTGCGCGCGCGCTTTGCATGAAGCCGAAGGTGATGCTGTTCGACGAGCCGACCTCGGCGCTCGACCCGGAAATGGTCAAGGAAGTGCTCGACACCATGGTGCAGCTCGCCAACGAAGGCATGACGATGCTGTGCGTCACGCACGAGATGGGCTTTGCCCGTCAGGTGGCGAACCGCGTCATCTTCATGGATGCGGGACAGATCATCGAGATGAACGAGCCCAACGCTTTCTTCTCGAACCCGCAGCACGAGCGGACCAAGCTGTTCCTCAGCCAGATTTTGCACTGAGCTAGAGCGCGCCGACCGGAATTTTCAGGTAGCTGCGCCCGTTGCTTTCCGGCGCGGGCAGGCGGCCGCCGCGCAGATTCACCTGCAGCGCGTGCAGGATGAGCTTGGGCATCGGCAGCGTCTTGTCGCGCGCTTCGCGCGTCTGCACGAACTCCTGTTCGCCCGGATTGCCCTTGAGGTGCGGATTGGTCCGCTTCTGCTCGCCGACGGTGGATTCCCACGCCGCCGCGCGGCCGTTCGGCCGGTAATCGTGGCCGGTGAACATCCGCGTCGTGTCCGGCAGCGCCAGGATCGCCTGAATGGAGTGGTAAAGCTCGCGTGCGCTGCCGCCGGGAAAATCGCAGCGCGCCGTGCCGTAGTCGGGCATGAAGATGGTGTCGTGCACGAAAACGGCGTCGCCGATGATATAGGTGATCGAACAGGCGGTGTGACCGGGCGAAAACATCACGCGGCCATCGAGCGAGCCGACCTTGAACGTGTCGCCGTCCTTGAACAGCCGGTCCCAGGCATTGCCGCTGAATGTGTTCGCCGGAAGATTGTAGATTTCCGTCCAGATGGCTTGCGCGATCGTGATCTTCTCGCCGATCGCCATCGGCGCGCCGAGTTTTTCCTTGAGGTAGGGCGCCGCGGAGAAATGATCGGCGTGCGGATGCGTGTCGAGGATCCAGTCGATCTTCAAGCCGCGCTCCCTGATCGCGGCGAGTATCGCGTCGGCGGCCTCGTACCAGACGCGGCCGGATTTCTCGTCGTAGTCCAGCACCGGATCGATGATCGCCGCATGTTTCGTCGCGGGGTCGATGGCGAGATAAGCAATGCTGCCCGTCGCCTCGTGATAAAATCCGATCACCTCCGGGGCGGCCATTCGTCTTTTCTCCGGTGATTATTTGTTGGCGGGCTTGGCGGGGCCGGTTTCGATTGGCGCGCCGTCGCGCGTGCCCCAGTCGCTCCACGAGCCGTCATAGAGCGCCGCCGGCTGCTTGCCGATGCTGTCGAGCGCGAACCACAAGACTGCGGCCGAAACGCCGGAGCCGCAGCTCGTAATCACCGGCTTCGAGAGGTCGATGCCGGCCTTGGCGATCCCGGCTTCGATCCTTGCGGGCGAGGCGAGAGCGCCGTTCTCCACGAGATCGCCCGCGGGCAAATTCAGGCTGCCTGGCATGTGGCCGGAGGCGACGCCTTCGCGCGGCTCCGGCGTCTCGCCGGTGAAGCGCCCGGCCGGGCGCGAATCCACCACCTGCGCCGAATGCTCGTCGAGCGTCTTTGCGATCCGGTCGTAATCCGCGACGAGGCTCGCGTCGAACTTCGCCTTGAACTCGCTGGGCGTGACCTTCGGCATGCCCCGTTCGATCGGCCTTCCTTCCTGCTTCCACTTCGGCAGGCCGCCGTCGAGGATGAAGACATTGTGCTTGCCGAATACATGCATCGTCCACCACACGCGCGGCGCGGAGAACAGGCCCATGCCGTCATAGACGGCGACGTCCGTGTCGTTCGAGATGCCGAGCCGCGTCATGTGCAGCTCGAAGGTGTGCGCCGGCGGCAGCATGTGCGGGAGACTCGACGAGTGATCGGAGATTTCGTCGATGTCGAAAAATACCGCGCCGGGGATATGGCCGGCGAGGTATTCGTCGAAGCCCTTGCGGTTATGCGCGGGCAAATACCAGGAGCCGTCAACCACCGTAATGTCGCCGGCCTTCAGGCGGTCGGCGAGCTGATCGGTCGAGATCAGCCAGCGGCTCTTGTTCCCGTTTATGCTCATGCAGCCTTTCCGCACAGGCGGTCGCCGAGCGCTTTGAACTTCGCGACCTGATCTGGCTTCAACTGGCCGTTCTCGTCGCGGCCGACAAACACCTTGAACATGATGCCGCCGTCGCGATTGATGAAGATCACGAGGTTCGAGGTGCGGTTCATGAACTGGCGCTCGACGAAAGCGATCGAGCCGCAGCGCTCGTATTTCAAATGGCCGTGGAATCCGCTGCGGCCCATCAGATTGTAATGGCCGCGCGCGACCGAGCCCTTCGGCACCGGGCCGCCGGTTTCCATGATGCCGTCCTCGGTGTGGACGATGACCTGTACGTCGCCCCAGTCGGCGATGTCGGTCATGGCTTCGATGAACTTGTCGCCCGGTGCGAAGCGGCGCATCTCTTCGGGCAGCGCATGCACCACGGCGCCCGGCGCGACGTTATGGTCGCGCGCGAAATCCTCGAAAACGACGCCCGGATTTTCCGCGACCTTGGCGCGCAATTCGGCGGAGGCTTCGGCGGCGAACATCACTCACTCCATCACGTTCGGAACTTCCATCTTGCGGCCCATCCAGCCGGGGACGGGAAGTTTTTTCTCGCGCAGGAATTTCGGGTTGAAGAGCTTGGATTGATAGCGCGTGCCGTAATCGCACAGCACCGTCACGATGGTATGGCCGGGCCCGAGCTTCTTGGCGAGGCGGATCGCGCCCGCGACATTGATGCCGGTCGAGCCGCCCATGCAGAGGCCCTCGTGCTCGAGGAGATCGAACACCACGGGCAATGCTTCGGAGTCGGGGATGACGTAAGGCTCGTCAACCTTGATGTCTTTCACCATGTCGGTCGAGCGGTTGAGGCCGATGCCTTCGGAGACCGAGTTGCCGGGCGTCGCTTCGGCCTTGCCGGTCTTGAAGAAGTTGTACATGCCGGCGCCTTCGGGGTCGGCGCAGCCGATCACGATGTCCTTCTTCTGCTCGCGCAGGAACAATGTGGTGCCGGCGAGCGTGCCGCCGGTGCCGCAGGCGCAAATGAAGGCGTCGATCTTGCCGTCGGTCTGTTTCCAGATCTCCGGGCCGGTCGTGAGGTAATGCGCCTTGCGGTTATCGAGGTTGTTCCACTGGTCGGCGAACAAAACGCCGTTTTTCTCGGTTTTCTTCAGCTTCTCGGCGATGCGGCGACCGACGTGCTGATAGTTGTTCTTGTTGGCATAGGGCACCGCCGGAACTTCAACCAGCTCCGCTCCCAGAAGCCGGAGCATGTCTTTCTTTTCCTGGCTCTGCGTCTCGGGGATGACGATCAGCGTGCGGTAGCCGCGCGAGTTGGCGACGAGCGCAAGGCCGATGCCGGTGTTGCCGGCGGTCGCCTCGACGACGAGGCCGCCGGGCCGGAGATCGCCGCGTTTTTCGGCTTCGAGAATGATTTGCCGGGCCGGGCGATCCTTGACCGACTGGCCGGGGTTCATGAACTCGGCCTTGCCGAGGATGTTGCAGCCCGTCTCTTGCGACGCGCGCCAGAGTTGAATGAGCGGCGTGTTGCCGATGGCTTCGATGGTGTCTTTACGGAAATCCATTGCAAAAGTTTCGTCGTGCTGGAATGCGGTAGAGCAACGTAAATCACGAAACGCTGCGAAGCAATCGGCTAATCCCTTGTTTTTCCAAAAGCTTCCAGTGCCCGCGCCCGCGCATCCGCGTGCTTGACGAGCGGTTGGGGATAGTCCGTGTTCGCGAGTGGCGACCGGCCCGTGGCCTCGGTGAATTCAGGCACAAAACGCCGCACGTAATCGCCGTGCGGATCGAATTTCTCGCGCTGTAGCTCGGGGTTGAAGACCCGGAAATAGGGCGCGGCATCCGCGCCTGAACCTGCGACCCACTGCCAGCTCGCTGGATTGTTGGCAGGATCGGCGTCCACCAGCGTGTCCCAGAACCAGCGCTCGCCTTCCCGCCAGTCGATCAAAAGATGCTTCACCAGAAACGATGCACAGACCATGCGCACGCGGTTGTGCATCCAGCCGGTACGCCAAAGCTGGCGCATCCCGGCATCGACCAGCGGATAGCCGGTCTTGCCGCGCCGCCAGGCGCGCAACGCCTTCGCATCCTTGCGCCAGGGAAATTTGTCGAAGCGCGGTTGAAAGTTTTTCGTCGCAAGATCGGGAAAGCGATGCAGGAGATGATACGAAAATTCGCGCCAGTAGATTTCCGAAATGAATTTTTCGATGTCGCGGGAGAGGGTGCCGTTGCGTTCCAACGCCGCGTAAGCGGCATGCCAGATTTGCCGCGGACTGATCTCGCCGAAGCGGAGGTGTGGCGAGAGCCGCGAGACATGTTCCTGATCCGGCCGGTCGCGGCCCGCAGCATAGCCTTTCATGCCGCTTTCCAGAAAATCGTAGAGCCGTTCCTGCGCGGCATCTTCACCCGGCATCCAGGTGTCACGGATTTCCGCCGCCCAGTCAGGCGCCGCCGGTTCGAGGTTCCACGCCGCAAGCCGCTCGCTCCCGATGTCATGCGCGCCCAAAAGTTTGTCCGGTGCAACTAACGGCGCCTGCGGCTCACCAAGCGAGCGCGCGGCTTTCATAAACGGCGTGAAGACCTTGAACGTCCCGCCGTCTTTCGTCTGCACGTCTTCCGGTTCATGGAGCAGCGATCCGCCATAAGCATGCACTTCGACGCCGTTTGCTCGCAGCTCGCCGGCGACGGCGCGATCGATTTGTTCCGCGCGCCCGTAGCGCCGCGTCCAGTGCACGCGTTTAACCTGCGCTTCGCGCGCGAGCGCCGGAACCGCCTGTTCCGCCGCACCGCGCCGCAGAATGAGCGGCACACCGAGGGATTGCAGCTTTGCCGAATGCGCTCGCAGCGAGCCCGCGAGCCACCAGCGCGCGGCGGAACCGAGCGGCCGTAATCCTTTGCTTTCATCGTCGAGCAGATAGAGCGCCACGATGGGCCGGCCGGTTTTGGCCGCGGCCGCGAACGCCGGATGATCCGCGACCCTGAGATCGTCGCGGAACCAGACGAGAAGCGGCGATCTGTCCATTTGTCGACAAAAGCCTTAGCGGGAGAGGCGGGGGTGAAGGGGAGCGGCAGGGCAAAGCGAGGCAGTACAAGGGCTGGAAA
>Ga0182740_1002739_pt1 | contig 10465 bp, 14 predicted proteins | sample eDN5th37CKraftBY_FD_128872 | JGI IMG/M metagenome (GOLD analysis project Ga0182740, IMG submission 128872) | Enriched backyard soil microbial communities from Emeryville, California, USA - eDNA 5th pass 37_C Kraft BY (version 2) (version 2) | ecosystem: Environmental > Terrestrial > Soil >...
CCTTGCATTGCTCGGTCCAACCCAGGCGATAGGTCTGGTTGTTCTCTCGAACCACATCCGTCGTGATGGTCTTGCGCGACAGAAACGCGAAGCCGGCCTGGCGGAAATGGAGCGTGCAGTCGTCGGCGAACGGATAGACCGTTTGAAAGCCGAGGCCAGTCATGCCGCCGGGCACGATGCGGTCCTTGACGTGGATGGCGGCTATTCGCCCCGGCTGCCTCCAGAAATGCTCGTTGTCGTCGGTATGCCCGAAATCGGCATAGTTCGGGCTGTATTCGTACTGGGTGGAGAACGGGATCGAGGTGACGATGAGGTCGACCGAATTCGCCTCCATCGTCTGGCATTCCTCGACGCAGTCGTTGTTGATGAGCCGATAGCCCTCCCCCGACACCTCCACGCGCTCCGAAACGCCCATCGCCCGCTGGAGGGATTGGGCCATCGCCGAGGCCGAGAGGCCATACTTACGGATGAGGTCGGTCATGATTGCCACCTGTTCGTCATGGCGGCGCCACTTGGCTTCCAGCACGTCGCGCACCGGGCGCTCGGCCTCGGTGTAGATCAGGTCGACGCGAACCTTGTGCTTCTGGAGGAAACGGTAGCAGCGGTGAACCGCCTGGATGAAATCGTTGAACTTGAAGCCGATGCCCAGGAAGATTTCCCTATGGCAGTGCCGCTGGAAATTGCTGCCCGAGCCGAGCATGGAGGGCTTGCCTGCCAGCTCGGAAATTTCTCCATCAGCGAACCGGGCCACCAGTTGCTCGCGCTCTTCGAGGTCCTGGCTGCCATAGACCGTGGCCACGCCCTTGATGGCCGTCTCGATAGCGTGCCGCTCCGCCTCGAGATCGTGCCAGATGATGCGATGCGCGCTTGGATCGATCGCCCGCAGCTCCATCATCTTGGCCACCCGGGCGCCGAGGCTGTCGCGCTTCTCGCGGGCCGCATCGGCAAGAGAGGCTGCCGCATTGCGCAGCAACCTGCCCTGTCCGCTTTTCTCGACGCCGGCATGGGCATGGTCGGCAGGGATCTCGTGCCAATGCACGTCGAGATCCGGCAGCTCGTAGCCCTCGTCGGAATGCCCGAGGTCAGAAGGCTTCTGGACGAAGAGCCCCCAGCTCGCCACCCATTTCCAGAACTCATCCTGCTTGTGCGGATGAATGGTGAGTTGGTCGGCTTTCTCGCTGTTGCGCTTGAAGAACCGCGTCTTGGCCTGGCCGACATCCATCACTTCGAGGAAGGCCGAATAGGCCAGCATTTCGATGTATTCGTTCGGGCTCGGCGTTGCCGTGGCCACGAACTTGAACGGCACGCCATCGAAGAGCCGCATGAACTCGCGGAAGGTCTTCGTACTGCCGAATCCTCGCAGGCACGAGGCCTCGTCGAGGCTCGCGACCTCGAAACGACGCGGGTCGAGCTTCCCCTCGCGCACCGTTTCGTAATTGGTGATGTGGATCACGCCCGGTTCGGCCTCTCCGATCTCGCGGATGAACTTGAGGCGCGGCAGGCGCTCCGGGCGATCTTCGAGCCATGCCCGAAGCTCAACGCGCTGAGCATCCGTGATTTCTGGATCATCGCCAGTGGCGAGCACCCTTGCATCCCGGAAGAACTCGCGCCGCACGCCGAGCGGCGCGCAGATGAGCGCCTTGCCGTGGGCGTATTCGGAGACAATGCGGGCGATCTCGATCTGAATGACGGTCTTGCCCAGGCCGAAGGCCGCGAAGACAGCCCGCCGGCCTCCCCGAATGGCCCAGCGCACGATATCGCGCTGGTGCGGCTTGAGCAGCGGATTGATGTCGCTGTCGGCGATATCGAACCCAGCCTCGGCAGCCATCACGATCTTGGCTTTGAGGAAATCTTTGTAGGAGAGCGAGAGATTCATCTCGTCGCTCTCCGCTTCTCGCGAGAGACGTGCTCCAGCTTCGCTACCGCCATAATGGTCGGCTTCAGTTCGGCAGGCGCCGCGTCATAGTTTCGGCCCGATTTCCCGTTGAGACGCGGTAGCAGCCCTTGAGGGACCGCCTCCCAGTTCGACGGATCGGTATTTAGTCTGTCGCCATCCAGGCACTTGAGCACCATGCCTTCCGGTACTGGACCGTTCGCCTGCTCCCAAAGAACCCTGTGCTTGTGGATGCGCCAGGTCGCCGCGCCAGTCCACGGATTGCGGCGATCGGTGACGACCCAGATGTATCCATCGTCACCGATCGACTCATGACCCGAGCCTTTGAAGTTGTGTGGCAGCTGCCCCTTCTTGAATTGCGTCCTACGAGAGTTCGCGCTCCGACCCCCGACACCCTCGGGACAGCGCACTCCCTTGTTGTGCGACACGTTTCCCTTTGCGAACCGGCCCGTCCGCCCTGTCTTCCAGCCCTCGCGCTTGCGGAGGCTATGCAGTTTTGCCGGCGTGACATCCTCGCGCCTGAACTCATCGCGGAATGCTGCGCACCACGCGTTAATCTCCATCGTGGAGTTGGCACGCAGCCATTCAAGTTCGGCGCTGCTATACTTTCTATTGCGCCCAACATATCGGCCGGGCTGGCGCCCGACCTTCCAGCCCTTGCGCTTGCGGAGGCTGTGAAGATGGGCGGCCGAGACGTCGCCACGCGCGAACACAGCGACGAACTCGGCGTGGTAGTCGCTAATGACCATGGTTCGGTTCTCTTCCAACCATGCCATTTCCGCGTCGGAGTAGGCTATCCGGGCGCGCCCCCTCACGATGCCTTCCCCTCGATCTGCGGAAGGTACGGCTCTGGGTTGGAGCCGTACTCTGACACCAGCTTGGCCGCCTGAATTTGAAGCGAGGCGTTACGAATGATCTGGTCGGCGACGGCGACGATCGCCTCGCCCCGCTTCGCCTCGACATCGATTTGCTCGGCAGTCATCGCCTCGTCCGACAATCGCTCGAGCTGCGCAAACAGATGGTTGTTGAGATCGCTCAGCTTGTTCTTCACTCCACGCCCTCCAGCAGGTTCACCGACACGCTCCGGTCGAGATCGCCTTCGTCCCGCGCGATGATGCCGTTCCCTTCCTCGAGCGCGCGCTGCAGGCGCCGCGCCTGGACGCGGGTGAGCACGAAGCTCTTGGTCGTGCCGGGGAACGACACGCACACCGAGGCGCGCGAGTTGGGCCCGATATGCAGCCAGACGGCGATCGGCGCGTCATGGGAGAGGCCGGCGCGCGGCATCGAGCGCGGCATGAACCGGTTCATTCCTCGCCTCCGGCGCGCCGCGCGGCGTTCTGCGCCGTGGTGTAGGCGCTCGCCATCTGGCGTTGACGCTCGCGGCTGGAAATTCCCATGACGCGCGCGCGGTTTCGGACATAGGCCTTGTTGTCGGGACGACCGATCGCCACGGCAATGGCTGCAACGCCCTCGCCGGCCTCGTAACCCGCGCGAATGCGGATGTCGGCATCCTCGGTCGAGAGGGGTTCGCAAGGATTGGGGGCCTCGGCCTCGTCCGGCGGATCGGATATCCCCCGCACGCCTTCGACCAGGCGGTCGATCTCGTCTTCACCAACCGCCAGGTCCGCGACATGCCGGGCGACGAAGGCCCGCACGTTGGTCTGCTCATCGAGGAGGTCGAGCTCCTGGCCGAGCCGGAAGATCATGTCGATGTCGATGGTCGATCCCGGCGCGAAATCCGCAATTTCCATCAGCGCCGAAAAGAACAGCACATAGGGCCGCCCCTGCTTGGGCATGAAGCGCTCGCTCGGGGTCTGATGATTTTCGATCGGCGCCGGAGCCGGTTCCTCGACGATCTCGACATCGTCCGGCTCTGCCGGCGCCGACGGGCGCTCCGGCTCGGGCCCCCCATCCGGTTCGATCGCGAAGCCCCAGGCCTGCGCCCAGGACTCGATCCAGGCGACAACCTTTCGGGCAATGGCGCGCTGCTTATCCGTCGTGACGCTGTTTGTGTTGCGATTGATGGCGCGCGAGCCCTTGGCGATGCCGTTCGCGCCATTGGCCCAGGCATCCAGAGGCGACGAGAACCTGCCACGGAAGGGGCCGGCCCCGCCGCCCCAGCTTCCCAGTCGGTAGCTATAGTCAATTTGAACGGAGAACGAGCCGTCCATTTCAGCGCGTATGGAAACACTGCCGTCGCCGTATTTTCCGAACCCGCCAATGTGGACAGTGACCACCGAACCAAATTCTTTGGGCTCGATGAATGCCGGCACCGCAATCTCGCCCGGCTTCTCCGTCGCCTTCTTTGCCGCCTCGCGCACGGCCTTCTTGTCGCCGGCCGCGACGATTTCCTTCTGTTCCTCCGCCGGCAGCGCCGCGACCTCGGCCGCGGTGGAAACCGCCAGCAACCCCTTGTCCACCGCATCGACCAGCTCGGGCGCGCCATGTTTGATTACGGCCTCGGCCGAGCTGACCGAACGCTCGGAGACGCCCAGCTTTTCGGCTGCCTCGGCTTGGGTCACGACGGGACGCAAATTTGCGGAAGGTTCGCCCCCATCCTCGACGAGGTCGGTGCGCTGGCCCTGGCGGGCATTGGCATAGCGCGCCGCCGCCATCGAACGCTGCGCCGGGCTGTCATGCCGACGTGCCGCGTTCGTGTCCCACACGAATTCCAGCGGGTCGAACCCGCGATCGGGGTCCCAGCCCATGCCGCCGAAGGCCACGAAATGCGGGTCCGAGCGCCAGTCGGTCTTGATGTCGATGACCCCCGCCTTGATGCAGGCCAGGTAGCGGTTGCGCCCGTCGAGGATCTTGCCCTCGTACATCACGATCGACTCGCGCAGCCCGTTGGCTGCAATGCGATCGGCCAGCTCCGCCAACTCGGTATCATCGAGCATGCGGAAGATGGCCGCATAGGGATGCGGCTCCAGCCCGCCTTGGGGCCAGTTGGCGATTTCGATGTTTGCAGGTTCAGTCATCCTTACCCTCCCCGGAGCGCTCGGTTATGGCTTCCGCCTTGACCGCCTCGGCGAGGGCCGAAAGGTCGATCATGATCTGATGGATGTTTCTGAGCAGGGCATCGCGCTCCCGCTCGGTGATCTTGCCGTCGCGCAGCGCCTGGCCGAGCTCGATCATGAGCTTGCCGGTGTCCTCTGCCGCCGCGCCCGAGGCCTCGAGCACCCTGCCCGGGCCGCGCCCCTGGGGCATCGGCACCAACAGGCAGTTCGAAAGCGTGGCGAGCGCGCGCGTGACGACGGGACCGACCTCTGCCTCGAGGTCGGCGACAACGTCCACGGGCATGAAGCGCATTTCGTCGGGCGAGCCGTATTCAGAGAACGCCTGCTGGCGCACGCGCGTGACGCTCTGGGCATGGACGCTGCCGCCGACCTTGGTCACCAGCTCGCGCGAGGCACCCTTGAGCGCCAGGTAGTCGGCTTGGGGAAGCTGCCGCCCGTTCATGCGGTAGCCCTCCCCGTCTCCACCGCGTGACGGCAAAGCCGTCGAGCCGCAAAAGTCCGGGCACGCAAACCGGAGGCATCGCCATGCAGACTAGACGCAACACCGCCAACCCGCGCTTTCGCGCCGCGCTGGCGGCCTATCGCGCCCGGCAGGCTGAGAAGGAAGACGCGAGCGTCCGCATCGGGCGGGAGGAGGAGGAAACCCGATGCGGACTGCCCGGCCACGGCATGCACCCGGGGGGCGGAAATGCATGCCTTGAGGGTGCGGAAACGGACCATGTCACGCCTCCGCCTGTTCACGGCGCGTCGAACGCGCCAGCGCGGCCGCTTTGACATGGCGGACGAACCGCTTCTTGCCGACGGCGATCGCGGTGTCACGAGGACGAATGCCGGCATCGCGCATATCGCGGATGGCATCGCGCATGGCTGTCGCCGAGCGAGTGCGGACGACGGCACTCATGCCACGTTCTCTTCAGATGAAGGCATCGGTGGCTGGCCAAAGAAGTCAGGGCGCAGTTCATAGCGCGACACGCCCGAGACCCGTTCAACGTCGGGGACCCGTAGGATTGGCACGGTGTCCCATTGCAGGACAGCGGCCGGGGTAACGCCGATCCGACGCGCCAGCTCACTGGCACTTCCGACATTGGCGATAGCTCTTTGGAGAGGCGAAGCATGTTCTGACATGCCGCCTTTATAAGCTAAACTGTAAAATTAATGCAAGTCACTCTTACATGGACGCAAGTGGCCGCGAAGATATCAATGCACACCATGGCAAAGAGCGATCGCGCAGTGATTGTTGGACGCGCCCTCCGGCAGGCCCGGAAGCAGCGCGGCAGAGTTATGCGCGAGTTGGCAGAGCACCTCGGCGTGAATGTAGCCGCTGTCGGCAACTGGGAAGGCGGTCAGAACCTCCCCTCCCATGAGAACCTGCTCAGTGTGGCAGAATACCTCGGAGTGGACGCCACCGCGCTCGGCCGGGGCGAAGTCACATTCCTTGATAGCAGCAAACAACCAGCGCCGAGTGACGCAGAATTTGTGTCACCTGGAGGGCCGGCTGCGCTGGGCCCGATGGATGTCGAGTTGATGGGCATTGCCGTTGGCGGCGACGACGGGGACTTTACGTTCAATGGGGAAGTCGCAGGCCTGGTGAGACGGCCTCCAGGAATTGCTCACCTTCGTAACGTTTGGGCATTACACGTGCTAAGCGACAGCATGGTGCCAAGGTACGACCCAGGCGAACTGATCTACGTCGGCGGTCGGGATCCTGTGCCTGGCGACCATGTGGTAATCGAGACCTTCCCCGAAGAAGGGGAAAAAAATGGCAAGGCGTACGTCAAAAAGCTTGTTCGGCGCACCGCTAGCGAGATCATCGTTCAGCAGTACAACCCCGAGAAAGAGCTGGTGTTTGACCGCTATTCCATTAAGCACCTATGGCGCGTAATCCCCTATCGCGAGCTTCTTGGGTTCTAACTTCACTCCAGCGCATCGCATTGTCTCGAGCATCCTTTGAGGCGAAGGCGGCCTGCACGGAAATGCTCTTGCCCGGAAGGCCCTGCGCTCGGCAATGAGAACACGACAAGCGCTCCGCAAGGCTGGACAAAGGGGTGCCGGGATCAATGCCAAACAGCTTAAGTTGCTGCGGCCGCAGCCAACGAGTGTGACCACAATCAGTGCACTCCACCTCGATCGAAATTGTCTCACCAACGATCGGCTCCGCCGTCGGAAGGGCCATCGGTTCCCCCATCTTGTTCTCTTAACGTTCTATTCTTGATTCTTTCGAACAGGGAGTCGAGAGGGGAAACGCCGACAATTCAAATATAAGTGCGGCTTGCATCATTTTTCTAGTTTAGCTTATATTGCCTTCCAGTGAAACCACTGGAGAGCGTCATGCACGCACATGCCACTAGCTCAGTTTCTTCCCCACTACTCCCCGCAACTGCCGCCGACCACCTCACCGAACACCCCGATCTGCGCCGCATGGTCGATACGCTCAAGGAACTGCGCGGCAAGGGCGAGGGCGTATCCGAACAGGATCTTCTCGACCACGACTTTACCCCCGAGCAGATAACCGCGCTCGGCAAGCTGGCGGTCGAAACGGCCCGCCGCGAAATGCTCTACCGGGCCGAGCCGCGTCCCGACTACGATCGCCGCAAGCGCCTCAACCAGGCGCGCCAGGTCATCGTCGGCCTCTGCCCCGATCGCCTGATGATCGTCGCCGGCCTCCAGTCCAACGCCTTCACACACCGCGAAATCGAGGACCTGCTCGAAGACGCCATCGTCCTCGCCGCCGACGACTTCGCCGACCTGGCGGGAAAGGCGGCTTGAGGATGAGCCGCCCCACTTTCCGCATTCACTACGAACATCTGTCGGTCAACGGTGCCGACCCCAGGACCGTCGATATTCCCGCTCCGGACGCCGAGGCCGCGCGCAAGGCCATCCTGGAACGCAGCAAGGTCCGCGCAGAGCGCATCCGCATCCACAAGACCAAGCTCGTCAGGGAGGTTGCCGATGTCTGAGGGCAACATCGACCTTGAGGCATTCTGTGCCTCGCCCGACGATGCGCTGCTTGGCAGGCCCTTTCTTTGTCAACCCATGCATCACGCGGAGTGGACCGTCGCCACCAATGGACACATTGCCGTTCGGGTCCCCCGGATAGCTGGGTCGGAAGATACGAAAGGCGCGCCACTGGAGACGCTGTTCGGCATTTTCACCCGCCATAGCACCGATGACCTGGGCGAGCTGCCTCTGTTCACGCCTCCAGAAGCCTCTTGCCGATGCTACTGGTGCGAGGGCACGGGCCTGGAGCCTGACGAGTTTGGAGTTCAACCGACGGAATCATCGCCGTGCAGCGAGTGCGGCGGCGCGGGATTGGTGCCGCTCGTCAACCGCATGTCAGTCGAGATCGGCCAGACCATCCTCGCCGCGCGGTACTTCCAGATGATCCGCTCCCTGCCCTTCCCCAGGCTTTCGTACGGATCCCTTTTGCCCGCCGAGGAAGGCCTTCCGGTGTCGTTCGTTTTCGAAGGCGGCATCGGCCTGCTGATGGGCATGCGTAGCAAGCACGAAACGCATGTCCCCCTGTATCGCCCAGGCGGCCACCCATGACGCCTGCCAGCTATACAATGCTCCCGGGCGGAACCTGCATCTGGACGCCCGGTCGCTTCGGCGCCGCCGAAACCCGCAGCACGGGCATCGCGTATCTCGCGGTGCTCGTCACCCTCACCCTCTGCGCCGCTGCGGCGCTGCTGGCGTGGCAAAGCCTCGGCTGACGCATATGGCGCGCACGTCCTCCCAACAGCCGGAATTGACACTCGTGGCGGAGAACCCCCACGATGTGGACGCACGAGAGGCGCTGCGCGAGTTCGTGCGCTCGCTCGCGCGCCAGCAGGCCTGGGAAGACTTTCACGAGAAAAAGGGCATTGCCCTGCCAAAGCGATGATCAGACGCGCAGCCATCTACGCCCGTTTCAGCTCCGACCTGCAGAACGAGCGGTCATGCCAGGACCAGGTCGACTATTGCACCACCTGGGCAGGACGCAACGAACTGACCGTTGTCGCCAGCTACAGTGACGAAGCGGTCTCCGGCGCCAGCGCCATCAACCGCCTGGGGCTGGCCCGCATGCTGCGCGCAGCCCGCGAGCGGCAATTCGACGTGCTGCTCTGCGAGGATCTCGATCGCATCGCGCGTAAGCAGGCCGATCTCCATCGCATCCGCGATGAGCTGACGTTCCTCGGCATCGCGATCATGACAGTCGCCGATGGCACCATCACTGCCATGCATGCTGGCCTAAAGGGCCTCATGAGCGAGATGTATCTGACGGACCTCGCCAACAAGACGCGCCGGGGCCTGCGCTCGCGCGTAGCCGAGGGAAACTCGGGCGGCGGCCGTTCATATGGCTACGACCTGGTCCCAGGCGCTGCCGGCCGACATGTCGTCAACGAGCGCGAGGCCGATATCGTCCGCCGCATCTTCTCGGAGTACCTTTCCGGGTCGACGCCGCGCGAAATCGTGGCGCACCTCAATGCCGAAGGCATTCCCTCGCCGCGCGGCGGGAGCTGGAATGCCTCGACGATCAACGGCAGTAAGCAGCGCGGCAACGGCATCCTACAAAATCGCCTCTACATCGGCGAGATCGTCTGGAACCGGCAGCGCTTCATCAAGGATCCTTCCACCGGCAAGCGCATCTCTCGCCCCAATCCCGAATCGGAATGGCTGCGCTCCGAGGTGCCGCACATGGCAATCGTCGAGCGCACGGTCTTTGATGCCGCCCAGGATCGCAAGGCCGAGCGCACTACCGAGCGGTCGAGCAACCCGACGCCGGCCAAGCCCCGCCATCTTCTCTCGGGCCTGCTCAAATGCGGGTGCTGCGGCGCGAGCTACGCAATTGTCGGCCGCGACCGTCTGGGTTGCGTTGGCTATCGCGAGCGCGGCGACTGCAACAACAATCGATCGGTCACCCGCGAGCACGTCGAGCGCCGGGTTCTCGAGGGCTTGAGGAATAACCTTGCCGATCCCGACCTCATGGCTGAATACGTCCGCTCATACCACGAGGCGATGCGCGAGCTCGCTTCCACCCAGACCAATGACCGCGCAGCCATCGAGCGCAGGCTGGCAGAGCTATCGCGCGGCATTCAGCGGATCGTGGATAAGGTCGTAGACGGAACCGCCCCAGACGCACTGATGACGCGCCTTGTTGAAATGGAGGCCGAGGAGAAGTCCCTCAAGGCGTCCCTCGCCCAGATCGATGAGGATTTCGTGCCCGTCGCCCTGCACCCGGGCGCCATCGAAAAGTACCGCCGTATCGTCGAGGACCTGCAGGCGCACATCGACAGCACCCATGCCGGCGCTCCAACCGACGCCCTGCTCGCAGCCGCCCGCAAGCTCATCGGCAAGGTCGTGATCACGCCCACGGAAAACAAAAAGCCCGTCAACATCACGTTGCACGGGCTCTTGGCAGAACTTCTCTTGGTCCAGGGCACCCCTCAATACAGGGGTGCGTTGGTTGCGGGGGCAGGATTTGAACCTGCGACCTTCAGGTTATGAGCCTGACGAGCTACCGGGCTGCTCCACCCCGCGCCAATCTGGAAGGCGTCTTTCAAGGCGGCCATCGCCG
>Ga0182740_1002744_pt1 | contig 10452 bp, 7 predicted proteins | sample eDN5th37CKraftBY_FD_128872 | JGI IMG/M metagenome (GOLD analysis project Ga0182740, IMG submission 128872) | Enriched backyard soil microbial communities from Emeryville, California, USA - eDNA 5th pass 37_C Kraft BY (version 2) (version 2) | ecosystem: Environmental > Terrestrial > Soil >...
CGCGGGCATCCGGGGGCGCCCGCCGCAGGCGAAGCGAGGTGCGGACACCGGCGACCGCGGTGACGAGGGCCGCCAGGCCGAGCACCAGCGGGATGGCGACCCCCCAGAGTTCGCGTTCGGTCTCCTGCGACCGGATATCGGAGAGCTCGGCGGCGATCTGGCTGGCATCGTCCGGGGAGACGGTCCAGTTGCTGGACGCGGTGCCGGGGAGGGTGATGGTGCGCGGGGTGGTGAGGCCGCCATCGGAGATGGTGGCGATCGTCTTCGCGGTCTCGCTGGCATCCAGCAGCACCCCGCGCGAGGCCCAGACCGTGACCGTCGCCACGGTCGTGCGTTTCAGGGTGAAGGGGCCGGGTTGCTCCTGGGGGTTGATCCCGATCGGGATCTTGCCGCCCGCGAGGGTCACCAGCTGGTCGAGGGTGATGGACTCCGTTCCATCCCCGGCGTCGGAGGTCTGCATCGTCCAGACGGTCGCCGTCTCGCCGGCGCGGATCTCCGTTCCCGGTGTGCCGCCGAGCGGAATCGCGATGGTGTCGCCGCCGTCCAGCGAGACGTGGAGCGTGTTCGCATCGAGCTGGGCGCTGCCGACGCGTTCCTGCGTCGTCCCGGTCGTGGTGGCGGAGACGAGGGTGAGGCTGTTGTGGGTGGGGAGCGGGGGGCTGGGGAAGATCGCGGCGAGCAGGATCGCGGCGGCGGCGAGCCCGGCGGCGATCCCGAACTGGAGGCGGGCGACGGCCATGCCCCGGGGCCGGAGGCGGGCGGGCCAGTAGACGTAGAGGGCGACCGGCACGAGATAGGCGAACCAGCCGATGACCTCGATCAGGCGGGGATCGGCGGGAATGCCGAGAACGCCGGTGATGAGCGCGGAGCGGACGGTGCCCGGTTGCACGAGCCAGGAAAGATCGACCGTCTTCTGCTGCCCGGCGTTGAGCCAGCCGGCCTCGTGGGCGGTGCGCAGCACGGAGACGGTGAGCCCGGCGGCGACGAGGATCAGGAAGGCGCCGGTGGCGCGGAAGAAGCGCCCGAGATTGATCCGGACACCGCCGATGTAGATGCCCCAGCCGATGACGGCGGCCACTGCGATCCCGATGACCGCGCCGGTGGCCGCCAGCCGGGCGGATTCGGCGGCGGAGAAGGTGGCGAGCAGGAAGACGCTGGTCTCGAAGCCCTCCTTCAGCACGGCGAGGAAGGCCATCACCGCCAGCGACCGCGCGCCGCCCTGGCTGAGGGCCGCCGCAGCCTCCGCCTCGAGCTCCCGTTTCATCCCCCGCGAATGCTCGTTCATCCAGACGATCATGCCGGTGACGAAGACGACCGCCACCGCGCCGATGATCGCCTCCATGCCCTCCTGCTTCGCCTGCGGCAGGTCGCGCTCGATCAGCTTCAGGGCGACCCCGATGGCGATGGACGCGGTGACCGCCAAGGCCACGCCAATCCACATCGGGATCAGGCTCTTGCCGTTCTTGCGGAGGAAGGCGGCGATGATGCCGACGATGAGTGCCGCTTCCAGGCCCTCCCGCAGGCCGATGACGAGGGTGGCGATCACGCGATTCCCTCGCGCCATCGCCCGCGCGCGGATGTCCGGCGCTCGTGGAGGAGCGGGGCGTGCCGCGCGGGGCCCGGGATGTGGTTGTGGGGAGCAACTGGTGTCATGGGCGGACCGTGCGCGAAGGATATCCAACCTAGCCGGTTGGAATTCGCTGCGGAGTATAGACCTCCGCCGGGCCGCCAACAATCTCGGGGACGGAAATGGATTGTGCACGGCATCCGCACCGGTCACCGCGCAGCGATGCGAACCGGCTCTCACCGGTTTCGCTGCCCGACAGGGATGACCGCATGGATGAAGGCGCGATGGTGGGGAACGCTATTCGGCGGTGGGCTGGGGGGAGGCCGCGACGGCGTCCGGGGCGGCCATGACGAGGTGCTCCCCGGAGGCGGGCCGATGCCCGAGCATCCGTTCCCGGCTCGCGCCGAGACCGGCCCAGACGATGGGGAGCACCGTGCAGAGGATGACCACGGTCGGCAGCGTCCAGCTGCCTGAGAGATCGTGCAGCATGCCGAAGAGGAAGGGGCTGACCCCCGCGATGGCGTAACCGACCGCCTGGGACATGCCGGAGATCGCCGCCGCGTGCTCGGTGTCCGGGGAGCGGAGGACCATCAGCATCAGCGTGCAGGCCATCGCGCTGGCGCCCGCGACATTCATCAGGATCAGCCAGGCGGCGGTGAGGACCGGCGAGACGGCGGGCATCACCAGCATGCCCGCGATGCCGATGGTGAAGAGGCTGCCGATGGCGAGGACGAGGCGGCGGATCGGCAGGCCATTCTGGATCAGGAGCGGCACGATGAACGAGGCGGGAATGCCGCCCAGCTGCGCCACCGCGAAGATGGAGGCGGCGGTGGATTGGGAGACGCCCTGGTCGGTGACGATCGTGGGCGCCCAAGTGCCGAGGCCATAGAAGATCGCCGCCTGGAGGCCGAAGAAGATCGAGATCTGCCAGGCCAGGAGGTCGTTCCAGAGGCGTGGCCGGGGGCGGTCGCTGTTCACCGCCTCGGTTGCGCGCATCGCGGCGTTGGTGGCGAGGACGGAGTGCATGCGGAGCCGGGGCAGGAGCACGGCGAGGGTGACCAGGGCCGGGATGACGAGCAGGCCGAGCGTCATCCGCCAGGAGAGGCCGGTGCGGAGATGGATCGGCATCACGATGGCGGCCGAGATGGCGCCGCCCACGGACATGCCGACACCGTAGAGCGACATCATCAGCCCGGGTTTGTGTGGGAAGTCGCGCTTGACGGAGGCGGGGGCGATCACGTTGCCCAGCGCGAGGGCGATGCCGATCACGAGCGTCCCGGCGTAGAGCGACCAGATGGCGGGGATGACGCGGATGAGGATGCCGGCCGAGAGGAGGCCGGTCATGGCGATCAGCGACCAGTCGAAGCCGATGCGGCGGGCCACGCGCGGCGCGAAGAGCGACAGCGTGGCCCAGCACATGATGGGCATGGTGGTGAGCAGGCCTGTCGCCATCGCGGAGAGGCCGGTTTCTGCCCGGATCGTCGGCATGAAGGGTGGCAGCGCGATGATCGTCGTGCGCAGGTTGACGGCGACGAGCATGATGCCGAGGGCGAGGATGATCCCGGCGAGGCGCGACCGGGTTGGCGCGGGCAACGCCCTGGGACGGTCGGATGCCGCCGGTGCGGGGGCCTTCGGATCGATGGCGGTAGGCGAGGTGATGGCGGCCATTGGGGAACATCCGGCATCGCGATGGGCGCGGCACGGGAACGGCGGGGCCGCGCGCCGGGTGGAGTGATCGTGTGGGATGCTGCTGGAAGTTCCGCGCCGGCGAGGAAGGTCAGCGCTGGGTCCATTGTGCCATGCAGCCGTGGGCGCCGGTGTGAAGGGAATGCCGATGACTGGACCGAACTGCCGAACCCGCGATGGCCTGCCTGTGCAGCGTCGCCAAAGGGACCGGGTTCCGCCCACCGGCTGTGCGAAAATCCGGGCAGAGACATGGTCATCGTCCGCCCGGTCCGTCGAGAGGTTGAGGTTTCCCCTATGGCCGTCCCCGCTACCCCCGCCACCCATGATGCCGTCGTCGTCGACACGTCGCGCAGCCCGCACGCCGCCCACCGCCCGGTGCCGCTCGGGAATGTCCGGCTCACCGACGACTTCCTCGCACCGCGCATCCGCATCAACCGCGAGGTCACCATCCCGTCGCAGTTCGAGCACCTGGTGACCACGAACCGCTTCCGCAACTTCGAGCGCGTCGCCGGGACCTTCGACGGCCCGTTCGACGGCATCTACTTCAACGATTCCGATGTCTACAAATGGATGGAGGCGGCCGCCAGCACCCTCGCCGCCGCCGAGCCGGGCGATGCCGTCACCAACGAGGAGCTGGTCCGCCTGCTCGACATCGCGATCGCGCACCTCGAGTCCGCGCAGGGCGAGGATGGCTACCTCAACACCTACTTCTCGCTCGACCGCGCGGATGAGCGCTGGTCGAACCTGCGGGACATGCACGAGCTCTACTGCGCCGGCCACATGATCCAGGCCGCCGTCGCCCACCACCGCGCCACCGGCAGCGATCGTTTCCTGACCATCGCGACCCGCTTCGCGGACCTCATCTGCGAGACCTTCGGGCCGGCGTCGGAGGGCAAGCGGGAGCAGACCGACGGGCACGAGGAGATCGAGCTGGCTCTGATCGAGCTCTATCGCACAACGGGCGAGCAGCGGTACCTCGATCAGGCGCGCTTCTTCCTGGAGGTGCGCGGGCGGGGCACCATCGGCGGCAGCGAGTACCACCAGGATGGCGTGCCGGTCGCTCAGCGCAAGGAGATGGTGGGGCACGCCGTCCGCGCGGTCTACCTGAACGCGGGCATCGCCGATCTCGTGGCGGAGGAGGGGGATGTCGCCCTTCGCGCCGCGCTGGACCGGATGTGGACGAACATGACGACCCGCCGCAGCTACATCAGCGGTGGCATCGGGTCGCGATGGGAGGGCGAGGCCTTCGGCAAGGACTACGAACTGCCGAACGCCCGCGCCTACACGGAGTCCTGCGCGGCGATCGGCACGATCATGTGGGCGTGGCGGATGCTGCTGCTCCGGATCGAGGACAACACGCGCTACGCCGACCTCATCGAGCACACGCTCTACAACGCGCTGCTGCCCGGCCTCTCGCTGGATGGGCAGGCCTACTTCTACCAGAACCCGCTTTCCGACGACGGCGACCACCGGCGGCAGCCGTGGTTCGGCTGCGCCTGCTGCCCCCCGAACATCGCCCGCCTGCTCGCGCAGCTTCCGTCGTACCTCTACAGCGTGACCGGTCGTCGCTTCCCGGAGTCGGACGGACGGCACGACATGGTCTGGACGCATCTCTACGCCGACGGCACGGCGACGATCCCGCTGCACGCGGGGGGCTCGGTGACGCTGCAGCAGGAGACCCGCTATCCCTGGGACGGGCAGGTGCGGATCGCCGTCACGGACATCCACGAGGCGGGCGACTTCACGCTCTACCTGCGCATCCCGGGGTGGGCGCAGGGCGCGACCGGTGAGGTCAACGGCGAGGCGCTTCCTCCGAGCGAGACGGCTGCCGGGCAGTATGCGGCGATCCGGCGGACGTGGAAGGCCGGTGATGTGGTGACCCTGACCTTCCCGATGCCGGTGCGGCGGATGGTCTCCCATCCCTACGCGCTGGAAAACACGGGACGGATGGCGCTGATGCGCGGGCCGCTGCTCTATTGCCTGGAGGCGGCGGACAACCGGATCGGCGATGTGCGCGATCTCGTGCTCGCCGACGACACCGAGATCGTGGCGGCGCGGCGGCCAGACCTGTTGAACGATGTCGTGGTGCTGACCGCCGCCGCGGAGAACCAGTCCGCGGTGTCGGGTTGGGAAGGCGCGCTCTACCGCACGCTGGACGATGTGACCAACGACCGGCCGGGAAGCTCCGATGTCGTGATGACCGCGATCCCGTATTACGCCTGGGCGAACCGGGGCGCCGGGGCGATGACGGTCTGGATCAAGCGGTCGGCGGGCGGGGCGACCGTTGCGCCGCACCAGACGCCGCGCACGCTGCCGCGCGAGATGTAGTCGTCCTCGACGATTGCCGGAGCCCCGCGATCCGCCCGGTCGTGGGGCCCACGCGTTTCCCCGGGGGGCTGATGGTCGACGACGTGTTCTACGACGAGTTGCAGGCGGCGCTGGAGTCCAGCGATCCGGCGGTCGCGGCGCATGCGGACGCCGAGTTGCGGTGGCGTGCCGCGGCGCATGCGGACGATGCCCTGGTGCACTACCTCGTCGCATCGGCCTACGACGGCGCCGGGTGGGAGGCCGATGCGATGCCCTTCTACGAGCGGGCGTTCGCGATCGGTGTGGAGCATCTGCCAGCGGGGCGGCAGCCGGAGATCTTCGTGCAGGCGGGCAGCACCCTGCGCAACCTCGGACGCCTCGACGAGGCGCGCATCCTGTTGCAGGACGGGATGGCACGGTTTCCGGCATACCGGGCCTTGCCGGTCTTCGCGGCGCTGGTCGAGGCAAGCGCCGGGGACGACCGGGCAGCGATGGCGTTGCTCTTCCGGGTGGCGACGATGGACGAGGATGCATCGCTGGGACGGTTCCGGAGGGCGCTGCGCTGGTATGTGGACGATCTGCTCGCCTAGCGCGACCGGGCCTGCGAGGCGAGGGTGCTAGGATGGGGTGAGTGACGTTCTCTTGTGAAATCGGAGGTGACGATGGTTGCCGTTGCCAATCTGCTGCCAGAGAACCCGGAGGACGAAGCCTCCGTGCTTGCCGTGTTGCGGGAACATCCGGAGGCGCGAGCGTTCATCCAGCAGGCGAGCGAGAAGGCGCAGGAGTGCTTTCCCGGTGTGCGAATCAGCCTGGATGCGGTGCAATGGGAGGAGGGCGATCCCCCGTTGCGCCTCGTCCTGCACATCAGGCAACCCTGGGAGGACTACAGCATCGCCATCAAGAACTTCGCCGGCTGGCTGGGCGGACGGTCTCTTGCCGACCTGGAGACGGTCGGATTGCTCCCCCTTTGGCAGGAATCGCATGCGCGGACGTGAGTTTCTGGGGACCTGCGCGGTCCTGGCGTCCGTCTCCGATGAAGCCGCGATCCGCACACGCACCAGCCGAGCCTGCTACGCAGCGTATCTGGAAGCCCGGGCCTTCTGCGAGGAACAGCTCGGGTACAGCAGGACGAAACAGTCACGGGAACATCAGGATGTCCCGCGCATCCTGCATCCGATCGATCGGGATGTCGTCTCCAACCTCCCTTCTCCTGCGGCAACTCAGGAACATCGCGGATTACGACATGGATGTCTCCATCGGCACGGTGACGGGAGCGGTTCGGCAGGCAAAGTCATTCGCGCAGGCGGTGATCGCGGCACTCGACGGACATGCCGGACGGCTGGAACGCGAACGTGTGGATGCGGTGTCAACCGGGGACGAGGCCGACGATCCAGCGCCATCCCAGAAACCATGAGCCCGGGAATGCGACGAGGGCTGGCGGTTGTGGCGCCAGCCCTCGTGGTGGTTGCAGGAGTGCGTTCGCTCAGGAAGCCGGCGTTCTCGCCAGCTCGGCCTCCGCGCGGACGGCGAGGATGGAGGGCGTCGGCAGGCGCATGCTGCGGGCGGCCTTGCCGAACTCGATGATCTCGCCGGGGGGAACGTCCAGCACCTGGCTCAGGCGCCGGGCGATGTGCGGGCGCGGGCCCGACTTCCCCAATTCGATCTGCGACACGGTTACCCGTGCCACCCCGGCACGATCGGCAAGCACCTGTTGTGACATGTGCTTCCGTTGCCGCGCTTCTCGAAGCGTCAGCATACGTCTACTCCCTCTCCCTGGCTCCATGTTTCAGTTCGCTGGCGTACGGGGTACGGGTTGGTAGCGAACTGGACCGGCGAGCCGCCGATCTCCCCAGCCGCAATCCTAAACTGCTTGTGACGACGGGGAAAAGGTGTCCGTTCGGCTTTCCAGACGGGCAATTTTGCATTCGTCTCGCCAACCGGTGTTGTCGTATTTGCGGGCACGCCTGTTCGTGCTGTCCGTACGGGAGCATCAGATGCCGTGCCATTCCCGGTGTGTGGTCCGGGTGTGACAGATGCCGCTGCCGGTTGGCACAGAGGAGCGCTGAGTTGGACGTACAGTCAAGACCGGACGGATTCATGCCGGCGTGTCGATTCTGCGGATCGCCATTCGTCAGGTGTATGGGTCATCATGTGGATGGCCATGCCAACCCATCAGGGAGGGAACGACGGTGAAGTACATGCTGATCCTCTGGGACTCGGTAACGTATTGGGACGAGAAGGGAGAGGAGGAGCAGGCCGCGGACGTCGAGGAGCACATCGGATTTTCGCGCTGGCTCCGGGAGCAGGGGATGTTCGTCGCTGGCGAAGGCCTGCTGGGACCGGCCACGGCGACCACGGTCCGGAAGCAGGGGGGCGAGACGGTGATCTCTGACGGCCCCTACCTGGACCTGAACGAGACGCTCGGCGGGTTCTACGTCATCGACGTGCCGAACCTCGAAACGGCGCTGGAGGTCGCTGGGCGATGCCCGGTTTCCGCGCTGGAGCTACGGCCTGTCTGGGAATAGGGGCGTGACCGGCGGACGCGGGGACGCGGCGGCGCACGCGGTCCTCGACCGCGCACATCGCCAGTCGTGGCCGGGGATGCTGGCGTCGGTCATCGCCACCGCGCGGGATTTCGACCTGGCGGAGGATGCCCTCCAGCATGCCTTCGTCGTCGCGGCCTCGCGCTGGCCGGAGGACGGCATTCCCGAACGGCCGGAAGGCTGGCTGGTGACGGCGGCCCGCCGGCGGGCGATCGACGTGCAACGCCGGGAGACGACCCTGGCCCGCAAGGCGCCATTGCTTCTCGTCGACCGCGAGCAGGCGGCCGGGGAATCGGCCGCCGATCCCGATGCTCCGGCCATCCTGCAGGATGAAGAGCTTCGGCTAATCTTCACATGCTGCCATCCGGCGCTTGCCGCCGAGTCGCGGCTCGCGCTCATCCTCCGCTTCGCCTGCGGGCTGGAGACGCCGGACGTCGCCCGGCTCCTGCTGGTCCAGGAATCGGCGATGGCGGCGCGGCTCACCCGGACGCGAAAGAAGCTCCGGGAAGCGGGAATCTCGTTTCGCGTGCCGGCAGGTGACGACCTCGATCGACGCCTGCCGGTCGTCCTGCATGCCCTCTACCTCTTGTTCACCGAAGGGTTGCTGCCGCACCGGGGAGACAGCGCGGTCCGGAGCGATGTGCTGGCGCGGGCCGGGACGCTGGTCTCCCTGATCGCCCGCACGTTTCCGCAGTATCCGGAAGCGGTGGGACTGCATGCGCTCTGCCTGCTGTCGATGGCGCGGCTGCCAAGCCGGGTGGGGCAGGGTGGCGCCGTGATTCCGCTGGAGCGGCAGGACCGGACGCGCTGGGATCGGACCGCGATCGTGGAGGGGTGCCGCCTGACGAGGCAGGCCCTCGTCGCGAGCGGCCCCACGCCCGGGCGCTTCACCCTGGAGGCGGCGATCGCCGCCCTGCATGCAGATGCGGCCTCGATGGAGACGACGGACTGGCCGATGGTTGTCGCGATCTACAACGTCCTTGCGAAGGTAGCGCCGTCGCCCACGGTGGCCCTGGCCCGCGCGATGGCCATCGGCGAGCGCGATGGGCCCGCCGCCGGTCTCGCCGCAGTGGACGCCGTCGCATCGGGGAATGGCGGGGACCATCGGGTGTTCGCCGCCAGGGCCCGGTTTCTGGAACGGCTGGGCCAGCATGGACAGGCGCGTGATGCGGCCAGGCGGGCGCACGCGCTGGCGAGCAACGAGCGGGAGCGCCAGTTCCTCGAGGACCGGGTTCGCGAACTGGAGCAGGCCGACCTTCTCGGTCATGGAATGCCCTGACCTGCGGTAGGATGCCGACTGGCACTGACTCGCACGACTCCCAGGAAAGGACAGGGAACATGGCCGATCCTCGCCTCGAGAAATGGGCGAAGGCACTCGTGAACTACTCGGTGGAGGTGAAGCCGGGGCAGACGGTAGGCATCACCGGCGGCGTGGCGGCAGCGCCGCTGCTGCGGGAGATCTACCGCGAGGTGATCGCGGCAGGCGGCTTCCCGATGATGTTGCCGGTGCTCGATGGCCTGCATGCCGAGATGCTGCTGCACGGAAACGACGACCAGCTCGCCTTCCTGACGCCGGCCGAACGCTTCCTGCGCGAAGAGGCCGACGTGACGATCAACGTCCTCGCCGAGACGAACACGAAGCGGCTCTCCGCCGTCGACCCCGCCCGGCAATCGCTCTATCAGAAGGCGCGGACCGGCCTGATGGCCTCCTACATGGGCCGGGCCGCCGATGGGCGGCTCGACTGGACGCTGACGCTCTACCCGACCGATGCCTACGCGCAGGACGCGGACATGGAGACGGAGGCGTATACCGACTTCGTGCTGGCCGGCATGAAGCTGGACCGGGACGACCCGGTCGCGGCCTGGCGCGAACTGCATGACGAGCAGCAACGCCTGATCGACTGGCTGGCCGGCAAGCGCGAGATCCACCTCACCGGGCCGGATACCGACCTGATCGTGAATGTGACGGACCGCGTCTGGGTGAACTCGGACGGCAAGCGGAACTTCCCGAGCGGCGAGATCTTCACCGGCCCGGTCGAGGACTCGGTGACCGGGCACATCCGGTTCTCGTACCCGGTCGTGACCGGCGGTCGCGAGATCCAGGACATCCGCCTGCGCTTCGAACAGGGCAAGGTGGTGGAGGCGAGCGCGGCCAAGAACGAGGACTACCTGATCCGCACGCTGGACACCGATCCCGGCGCGCGGTTCCTCGGCGAGTTCGCATTCGGCACGAACTTCGACATCCAGCGCTTCTCGAAGAACATCCTCTTCGACGAGAAGATCGGGGGCACCGTGCACATGGCGGTCGGCGCGGGCTATCCGGAGACGGGGAGCACCAACAAGTCCGCC
>Ga0182740_1002745_pt1 | contig 10450 bp, 8 predicted proteins | sample eDN5th37CKraftBY_FD_128872 | JGI IMG/M metagenome (GOLD analysis project Ga0182740, IMG submission 128872) | Enriched backyard soil microbial communities from Emeryville, California, USA - eDNA 5th pass 37_C Kraft BY (version 2) (version 2) | ecosystem: Environmental > Terrestrial > Soil >...
CATAGCCGATGAACTCGGCCCAGGTCTTGTGCGGGGAGCTCGCAGGCACCGCCACGCCCAGCGTATAGCCGCTGAGCATCATGACGTAGGTGAAGTCGCGCGTCGGGTCGTAGCCCATGTCCTGGATGTGGGGCATCCGGTAGACCGGACTGGGCAGCACGGCCAGGGTGTAGCCGTCGGGACGCGCGGTCTTGATCGCTCGCGCGCCCATGGTGGCGCCAGCTCCGCCGCGGTTTTCAATGACAATGGGCTGGCCCAGTTCGGGGGCGGCGAGCTCCGCGAATTTACGGATCACGATGTCGGTGGACCCTCCTGCCTGGTAAGGCACGATGATGTGGACCGCATGGGCAGGATAGGCGGGGGCGGCAGCCGCGGACATCGGCGCGGCGATGGCCGCGCCGGCAAGGGCGAGGGCGGCGGTGAAGTAGCCGTGAATACGCATGTTCATGGTGATTTCCTATGGATTCAGGCGGCGGCCCAGGCTTGCGCGAGCGCGCGCTGGAAGTTCCCGCCCAGCACACCCAGGATCTGGCTGTCCGTCAGTCCGGCCTCGTGCAGCGCGTGGGTGAAGGCGGGGAATTGCGCCGGCGTCGGGGTTTCGACGGGATAGCGCGCTTCCATCACGTCGCCAAAGGCGTCGGAGAAGTCGCCGCCCGATTTGGCGTACTTGGTCCGCGACATCACCATCACGTGGCGCACCGCCTCGTAGGTGTCCACCGACGGAAAGTCCGTGCCGATGCCCACGTGCTCATAGCCCACCAGTTCGCCGATGTACTTAACGTTGGCGACGAAATCCGACAGCAGGGGTTGCTGGCGCGGGTCGCCCCGCCAGCTCAGATATGCATGGATGCTGCAACCCACCACCCCGCCGGTCGCGGCGACCGCCTTGATGACCTCGTCCGATTTGTTGCGGGGCCGCTTGATCACCGCGTTGGCATTGGCATGGGTCAGCAGTACCGGCTTGCTGCTGTGATGGGCGGCGTCCAGGCAGGTTTGGGGCGCGCAGTGGCTGAGGTCGATGGCGATGCCGACGCGGTTCATTTCCTCGACCATTTTCAGGCCGAGGTCGCTCAAGCCGGCGTTGCGCTTTTCCAGGCAACCGTCACCCAGCAGATTGGCTTCGTTGTAGGTCAGCTGGATGACGCGCATGCCCAGTTCATGAAACAGGGCGACGCGATCGATCTGGTCGCCCAGCGGCTTGCCGTTCTGCCAGCCCATGATGACCCCGAGCTTGCCCGTCTGCTTGGCGCGGACGATATCCTCTGGCGTTTCCACGAGCAGCCAGGAAGAGTCCGGCGCGGCGCAGCGCTGGCGCCAGGCCATGCAGTCGCGAAGCGCTTGCTCGAAGTCCGCGCCCATGTCGCTGACGGTGACGTTGATTGCACTGACGCCGCCGGCCAGCATGTCGCGGGTACTGCCGTCGCTGAAGAAGACCAGGCCGTCGATGACGGTGGCGCGGCGATGCAGGTCGGCGCTGTGGCTGTCCATGAAAGAATTCCCCTGTGGTTGGATGAGTTGTTGGAGGCTGGCGCACGGCAGGACGGCGGCGGCCGTCATGTGCCGTAGCGACCGTAGCGGAATGGGTGCAGATCGACTGCCGGCGTCTGGCCCTGGATCAATCGCGCCATGGCTTCGCCGGCCGCGGGGCCGATGCCGAAGCCGTGGCCCGAAAAGCCGGAGGCCAGATACAGGCCGGGCAGGCCGGGCACCGCGTCCATGACGGGCATCGCGTCCGGCGTGACGTCGATGTATCCCGCCCAGGACTGCGCGATGCGCGCTTCGCGAAACGCGGGAAAAGCCTGGACCAGCCTGCGCCAGGCTTGCTCGACACCGCGCCGGGATGGCTGCGGATCCAGCACGCGATGCCGCTCGAAAGGCGACACGCGGTCGGCCGGAAAGCGGCGCGGGATCTTCAGCTCCTCGAAGAAACGTTTGCCAAAGCGCAGGCGCACGAAACCGCTGTTGGCTCGCCACGTGCTGAAGAAATGAGGCATCAGCCGGAAGGTGTCGGGCACCACGTCGGCCATCGACGCGCCGAACTGCGATACCGAGTAGCCGCCGTCGGCCCGCTTGCGGCAGGTGAAATTCTTGCCATTGATCGCCGCCAGCGGTCCGGTGTCGAGAGGCGTCGTTCTCAGCACCGACCCGCGGACCTTCAATTGCGGGAAATCCGCGCCCAGGTTGCCGCAGAAAAGCCGCGACCAGGCGCCCGCCGCGACCAGTACGGCCTGGGTTTCCACGCGGCCGTGCTCGGTCAGCAGGGCGGATACGCGGCCCGCGCTGCGTTCGACGCCGCGCACGGCGCAGCCTTCGAAAACCTGCGCGCCCGCGGCGCGGGCCAGCGTCGCGATGGCTCGCGTCGCGAGTTGCGGTTCGGCCACCCCGTCCGTGGGGCTGTACATGGCGCCGGTCCAGGAGCGCCCGGTCGCAGGCAGCATTTTTCGCAACTTGCGGTTATCCAGCAGACGGGCGTCCACGCCATATTGGCGCGCGCCGTCGATCCAGGCCTGATGGCCCGCCGCGTCCGAGTCGTTTTCCTGAAGGTAGAACATGCCGTTGCGGCGAAATCCGACGTCTATCTTGTCCTGGATCTCGCCCCAGAGCTGGTTCGCCCGTTGCGCCAGGGGAACTTCCGGCAGGTCGCGCCCCAGGGTGCGCACCCAGCCCCAGTTGCGCGACGATTGCTCGCAGGCCAGCGTGCCTTTTTCGAACACGGCGACCCGAAGCCCGGCGCATGCAAGGGAGTAGGCGGTACTGATGCCGATGATGCCGCCGCCGACGATGGCGACGTCGACGGCAGCCGGCAACGCTACCCGGTTCGAGGCCGAGGTTGCGGGATTACCGGTGGCGGATGCCGGATCTTGAGAGGAAGACGCTTGCATGGCAGCCCAATTTGTTGGATTATCGCTATTCGATAACAATATACGTATATCGATAAGCTTTGGTTTTTATACTGCTCGCGGGACGGGGCGGCAACGTAGGGTTTCCCTGGGCCTTGTCGCTTTCGGGTTTTTTGCGGACAAAATCCGCTCCTGCCACACACACGGAATCTGCATGTCTGAACCTTCCGCCTTGATGATCCAGTCGCTGGAAAAAGGCCTGGCCGTACTGGAATCCTTCCGCGGCCACGCCTCTTTGAGCTTGCAGGAGATGGCCCGCGAAAACGGCATCACCATCGGCTCGGCGCAGCGCGTGGCATACACCTTGGAGAAAACCGGCTATCTGTCCAAGGATCCGCGCAGCAAGCGCTACAGCATGACGGTCAAGGCGGTCGGGCTGGGCTACAGCTATCTGTACCGGCAGCCCTTGTTCCAGCACGCGCACGCAGTGCTGCACCAGGTCAACCAGGAATGCGGAGAGATCGTCAACCTGGCGGTGCCCGAGGGCGACAATATGGTGTTCGTGATGCGCGTCGCGCCGGCCCGGCACATTCCCGAGTACATGCCCGTGGGCACGCAGATACCGTGCGTTGCGAGCGCGTCGGGGCGCGCATTATGGGCGCTGTTGCCGCCCGATGAACTCGATCTGAAGCTGCGCAGCATTACCTGCGTCAAGCACACGCCGCGCACCACCACCGACCTCGCCACGCTGCGCGCACTGATCGACGAAGCCAGGCGCGACCAGTACGCCTATGCCGACGAAGAGTTCTACGCCGGAGACCTGAACGTGGCAGCCGTCATCCATGGCGACAACGGCGATCCGCTAGGCGCGCTGAACATCTCCGTGCCCAAGCCGCGCTGGTCGCTGGAGCGTGCGCGCGCGGAACTGGGGCCGCTGGCGATCCGGGCGGCAAGAGCGATCAGCAAGCGCAATTGATGCGCGCCGGCCAGCCCGCATCAGGCTGCCTGGGCGGCCGCGTCCCAGCGGCTGACCGAGAACTTCTCGGCCATCATCAGGCCGCCGCGTCCGGTCGCCATCTCGGCGATGACCTCGCCCACCGCCGGGGCAATCTGAAAGCCGCCGCCGGAAAAGCCGAAGGCATGCAGCAGGCGCGGCACTCTGGGGCTGAAGCCGATGACGGGGTTCTTGTCGCTGAAGTAGCCTTCGATGCCCGACCAGCAGCGGATGACGCTGGCGCAGGCCAGGGCGGGCAGGATCGCCGGAGCCGTCCGCCCAAGTTCCGCCAACGCGGCGCGGCCCGGGCGGCTGCGGTCGCCGGGCAGGGCGACGCCATAGCCGCCGCCCATGACGACGTTGCCGCGCGTCACCTGGCGGGCATAGAACCCGCCGCCTTCCACGCCGAGCGACACGCCGATCTGCGGCGCAAGCGGTTCGGTGACCAGCATGGTCGGATACTTCACTTGCAAGGGCAGATCATCACCGAAGCCGCGCGCGACCGCCGCGCCCCAGGCGCCTGCCGCGTTGATGACCGTGGCGGCGCGGATGCGGCGTCCGTCGGCCGCCGTCAGCAGAAAATCTTCTCCCTGAGTATCTGACTGCGTAATGGCGCAATGTTCCAGCAGGTGGGCGCCAGCCCGGGCGGCTGCATGCGCAAAGGCGGGCGCAACCAGGCGCGGATTGGCTTGGCCGTCCTGCGGGCACAGCGACCCGCCTGCCAAGCCGGGACCCAGCGCCGGGAAGCGGCGGCGCAGTTCGGCGGCGTCGATGATTTCCAGGCCCAGGTCGAAGTCGCTTACCTTGTCGCGGTAGGCGCGGAGTTTGTCCAGATCGGATTCCGTGCGCGCCAATTTCAGGTGCCCGCTGCGCACGTATTCCGCATCGGTGCCGATGAGTTCGGGCAGGCGCGACCAGATGCCGTGCGCGCGCTGCGCCAGGTAGAGCTGTTCGATGGAGCGTCCTTGCCGGCGCACGCCGCCGAAGTTGACGCCGCTGGCGCGCGCGCCGCTCGCGCCGCTGTCGATCAGTGCCGTGGCTACGCCCATGCGGCGTAGCGCCAGGGCGGCGCTGGCGCCTACAAGACCGGCGCCAATGATGGCGACCTCGGTTTTCAGCGGGTTCATGGTTCCACCCCGCCGAGCATGGCCAGGTTCAAGGGCTTGACCGGCGCCTGGCCGCGCAGGCGGCCGATGTCCGCCAACGCCAGTCCGCGGCAGTCGGCCAGCAGTTCGGCCGCGCCAGCCTGGCACATGCGGCCCTGGCACAGGCCCATGCCTATGCGCGTCAGCGCTTTCAGCCGGTTCAGGTCGTCGATGGCGTATTGTTCGGCCGCGGCGCGCAGCGTGCCCGCGCGCACTTCTTCGCAGCGACAGACCATGACCGAGTCGTCGCAACCTGCAGCGGGCAGGGGAAAGGCCTGATCCAGGCCACGCCGGAACCGCGCCCACTTTGCTTGCCGGCGGGCCAGCGACCGGACCCGGGCTACGCTGACGGCGATACCGCTGTCGGCCAGCATGGCCAGGGCCGCGCGTTCACCAGCGAGTTCGGCCATGACGGCGCCGCCTATGCCCGCGCCGTCTCCCGCCAGGTAGACACTGGCCGCCGAGCTGCGCCCGTCGGGGTCGCGGCGCGGAAGCCAGGCGCGTTGGCCGGCGTCGAAATCGAAAGCGCAATCCAGCAGGTCGGCCAATTGGGTTTCCGCGCGCAGTCCGTGGCCGACCGCCAGGGCGTCGCAAGCGAAGGCGCAGGACTGGCCTCCGATGGTGGCCCGCACGGTCTCGACCCGGCTATCGCCCTGCGCGGCGTCCAGCTGCGCATTGTGGTGCACGGATACGCCGCGGGCGCGCAACCATCCCAGGTAGTACAGGCCCTTGGCCAGCATGCCGGGCTGGCTCAGCAGCGCGGGCGTGGCGCGGACCTGTCCACCCAAGGATGCTTGATCCAGCACGGCCAGCACTTGGGCACCAGCGCGCGCATACTGGTAGGCGACCAGATACAGCAGAGGTCCGGTGCCGGCAAACACGATGCGCGGCCCGAACACGCAGCCCTGGCTTTTCAGCGCGATCTGCGCGCCGCCCAGCGAGTAGACGCCGGGCAGCGTCCAGCCCGGGAAGGGCAGCACACGGTCGGTGGCGCCAGTAGCGAGCAGCAGGCGCGAGTAAGCCAGGGTTTCCAGTTCGCCGTCGCGGATCAGGTCCAGGCTGCCTGGCGCGGCGTTCCACACCGCGGTTGCGGCGCGATAGTCGGCCCGGGCTGCCAGGTCCGCGCCCGCCGCGTGGATGGCTTGCGCGCGCTTCCATTCGAAGCCGTAGCGCTGGCGCGCATGGCCGCGCGGGGCTGCGCCCTGGCGATAGATCTGGCCGCCGGGCAGGGCGGCTTCGTCCACGATCACCGGACGCACCCCGTGGCGCAGCAGCGTCTGCGCTGCGCGCACGCCTGCGGGGCCGGCTCCCACCACTACCATGGGCGGCGCGCCCAGATCGTCAGGCCGATTCATCTGCATGCAAGTTCTCCGGGCTGGGCGCTGACCAGATCCATGCCGTCTTCCGCCTGAGTGGAACAGGCGCGCAGGCGCTTGCCGTCCGCCGTCTGCACCCAGCAATCCTGGCAGGCTCCCATCAGGCAGAAGCCGGCGCGAGGCGCGCCTTCTCCCAAGGTCACGCGCAGGTGTTGCGCGGCCAGCAGCAGCGCCGTCAGCACGGTGTCACCTTCGTGGGCCTGCAGCGGCTGGCCATTCCAGGTCAGCCGCAGCGCGGGCGAGACGGGCGCCGACACGCGGCGCAGGAGCGGCGTCATGCCGCGTTCTCCACCCCGCGCAGTTGCGACAGTGTGCGGTCGGGCAGGATGATGTCGGCGTCGTAGCGCAGTTCCACGACGGCCGGCATACGGTGTTCTTGCGCGTAAGCCAGCGCGGCGTCATAGGCAGGCGCGAAATCCTCCGTGCGCTCGACCGCCGCGCCGAAGCCGCCATAGCTTTGCGCCAGCAGCGCAAAATCCGGATTGACCAGTTCCGTAGCCAGCGCGCGGCCGGGATACGCGCGCTCCTGGTGCAATCGGATGGTGCCGAAAAGCCCATTGTTGAAGACCAGCACGACGATGCCCAGGCGGTACTGGGCCGCGGTGGCCAGTTCCTGCATGGTCATCTGAAAACAGCCATCCCCGGCAAAACAGATCACCGTCGCGTTCCGATCGCGCAGCTTGGCGGCGATGGCTGCGGGCAGGCCGTAGCCCATGGCGCCGACCGCGGGCGCCAACTGGCTGCCGGGCCCTTTGAAGGCAATATGCCGGTGCGCGTAGAGCGCATAATTGCCTGCGCCCACGGTGACGCACGAGTGTGGCGGCAGGGTGGCAGCGACATGGCGCGCTGCTGCGTTCAGGTCCAGCGGGCCGGGCGTGGGGGGCAGCGGGGCTGCGGTGGCCACGGCATCTGCGCCGCGGCGGCGCGGATGCCAGCCGGGTGTCGGCGCCAGTTCGGCCGCGGCCTGGGCAAAGCCTTCCACGCTGGCCACCATGCCCAGCGCCGGCGTGCACAGCCGTCCGATCTCGTTGGCGTCGGGATGGATGTGCACCAGGGTCTGGCGCGGGGTTGGGGAAGCCAGCCATTCGTAGTTGATGGTCGTGGGCTCGCACAGGCGAGTGCCAAGCGCGATGACCAGATCACTGTCCATGACGGCGCGCTTCTGGTGGGCGGGCATGCTCGCGCTGACCTGGCCTACGAAGTTCGGGTGGTCGTTGTCGAAGAGTTCCAGGCGGCGCCAGGCGGTCGCCACGGGCAGGTCGAAGCGCAGCGCGAAATCGCGCACGGCCTGGCGCGCGGCGGCGGGCCAACGCGACCCTCCCAGCAGCAACAGGGGCCGTTCGGCCGCTTCTAGCAGCGTGCGCAGGCGCGTCATGTCGTTGTCGGCCGGGCGTGCGCAGGGTGTCGGGGGCGGCGCGGCCAGCGCGGTGCCGGCGAGACTGGACAGCATATCCTCGGGCAGCGCAAGCACCACGGGTCCGGGCCGCCCGCCCGTGGCGATCGCCCAGGCGCGCGCCAGGTATTCAGGGATACGGTCGGCCCGTTCGATCTGCGCGACCCATTTGGCCAGCGGCGCGTACATGGCGCGGTAGTCCACTTCCTGGAAGCACTGGCGGTCGACGGTGTCGCTGCCGACCTGGCCAATGAACAGAATCATCGGCGTGGAGTCTTCCCTGGCGGTGTGCACGCCGATCGCCGCGTTGGTGGCGCCAGGTCCGCGAGAGACAAAGCAGATGCCCGGCTGGCCGGTCAGCTTGCCATGCGCCTCCGCCATGTAGGCGGCGCCGCCCTCCTGGCGGCAGACCACGGCTTCGATCGCACCGCGCCGCGCGTAGAGTGCGTCGATGCAGGGCAGGAAGCTCTCGCCCGGCACCATGAACACGCGCTCGACGCCAAACGCCTGCAACTGCGCGACCAGCAGTTCGCCGCCACTGCGCATGCCCGATCGGGGGCCAGTCATGCCGCGTCTCCTTGCAGCGCGAGTGCCACGCGTTCCGTGCCGTAGTCGCGTTCGGCCGCGGCCCGGCTGACCTTGCCGCCCAGCACGTCGTTGCGGATGGCTGCGGCGCTGCGCTCGGCAGGTATTCCGTAGCCCCCGCCTCCGGGTGTCTCCAGCCGCACTGATTGGCCGTTGGCCAAGGGGTGGCCGGCGATCTTGTTGGCCAGGCGCTGTTCATCCGGTCGGCCCGGGTTCTGCACGACGCGCGAGGTGCCGCCGGCCAGTCCGCCGTTCAGGCCGGCGGCGCCGAACAGCGCGGCATCGCAGCGTATGGTGCAGATCAGCTGGTCGTGCAGCGACCGGATCTGGCGGGCGATGCCCATACCGCCCCGGTGGCGGCCGGCGCCGCCGCTGTCGTTGACCAGCGCGTATTCCTCGACCAGCAAGGGGTACTCGATCTCCAGCGCTTCAGCGGGCAGGTTCGAGGTGTTGGTCACGTGCACCTGGATGCCGTCCATGCCGTCGCCCTGCGCGCGGCCGCCCGCGCCGCCGCCCAGGGTTTCCAGATAGACGAAGGTGCCTTTGCCGTCCTGCATCGGCACCGAGAACAGCATGGAGGGCATGACGTCATTGCACGACGCCATGGCGCGGTCGGGTGGAAGCAATTGGCCCAGCGCGCCAATTACGGTGCCCGCCACGCGTTGCGCGGTGGTGACCCGCGCGCCTACCGCCGCCGGAAAGCGCGGATTGGTGATGGTGCCTTCCGGAGCCGTGATGGTAATCGGCTGGAACAAGCCGTTGTTGGGCATGAGCTCGGGGTCGAGCATCGCTTTTACCGCGAAATACACGCTGGCGTTCAAGGCGCTGGCAGGCAGGTTGAAGGCGCCGCGCGCCTGCTTGCCGGTACCCGTGAAATCCACGTAAAGCTGGCCATCGCGAGCGTGCACGTTGGCCTGGATGGTGACCGGATCGCCGCCCATGCCGTCATCGTCCATGCGCTCGGTGAAGGTGTAGGTGCCGGCTGGCAGCTGGGCGATGCGGTTGCGCAGGCGTCGTTCCGTGTACACCATGATGCTGTCGATGGCGGACAGCACGCTCTGCAGGCCGGACTGTTGCACCAGTTCCAGCATCAGCTTGGCGCCCTTGTCATTGGTGGCGATCTGGGCGCGGATGTCGTGCATCCGGTTGTCCGGCTCGCGGGTGTTGTGCGCGATCATTTCCAGCAGGTCCATGTCCAGCTCGCCTTCGCGCACGATGCGCATGGCCGGCAGTCGGATCCCTTCCTCCCAGACCGTCTTCAGATGGTGCGAGGTAGAGCCGGGGACCGCGCCGCCCACGTCGGTATGGTGGCCGATGTTGGCGGCGAAGAAGCGCAGCACGCCCTCGTGGAAGATGGGCGTGATGACGGTGATGTCCGGCGCATGCGTGCCGCCGGCCAGATAGGCGTCGTTGCACAGGAAGGCGTCGCCGGGGCGCACGCCGGCCGCGCCGTAGCGCCGCAGCACGGCGTCGATTCCGCCGGACAGCGATCCCAGGTGCACGGGTACGTGGGCGGCCTGCGCCACCAGCCGGCCGGCGGCGTCGAACAGCGCCACGGAGCAGTCCTTGCGTTCCTTGATGTTGGTCGAGAACGAGGAGCGGATCAGCGTGTTGCCCATTTCCTCGGTGATGGACAGCAGGCGGTTGCTGAACACCTCCATTTCAATGGGGTCGAAAGTGTCGGTGCCGGGAGCCGAGGTCGAAGGAGTGGTCATGGCGTTCGCCTTAGATATTGAGGTTGACGACGAGGTTGCCGTATTCGTCGGCGCGGGCCTGCTGGCCCGGCAGCACGACGGTGGTCGAGCTCATTTCCTCGATGACGGCCGGCCCGTACACCGGCGTGTCCACCGGCAGCAGGGCGCGGCGCAGGATGGGGGTGTCCACCCAGCCCGAACCGTCGAAGTACACCTTACGGCGCTCCTTGATGGCGCCGTCCACGCTGGCGCCGCCCTCGACCTTGGCTAGCGGCGCTCGCGGCACTAGGCCGGTGGCGCGGACCCGACAGTTGACGATCTCGACCGGACGGCCGGCGGCGTCGTAGCCGTATTCGCACACGTGCGCCGCGCTGAACGCGGCGACGAACGCTTCCAGCGGCATCAGTTGCATGCCGTCCAGCG
>Ga0182740_1002746_pt1 | contig 10446 bp, 7 predicted proteins | sample eDN5th37CKraftBY_FD_128872 | JGI IMG/M metagenome (GOLD analysis project Ga0182740, IMG submission 128872) | Enriched backyard soil microbial communities from Emeryville, California, USA - eDNA 5th pass 37_C Kraft BY (version 2) (version 2) | ecosystem: Environmental > Terrestrial > Soil >...
GAGTTCGGCCGCCTATAACGCCGCGACCTTCACGGCGACGGCCATCCTGCCGCAGATGCAGGGCGCGATGGCCGCGACCCAGGATGAAATCTCCTGGACCGTCACCTTCAATATTCTCGCCACGGCTGTCGTCACGCCGATGACGGGATGGCTCGTCGCCTCGTTCGGGCGGCGCAACGTCATGGTGTGCAGTCTCGCTGGCTTCACGGTCGCCTCGCTGCTTTGCGGGCTGGCGCGCGGGCTCGATGACCTCGTGCTCTGGCGCGTGCTGCAGGGCGCTGCCGGTGCGCCCTTGCTGCCGCTCGGCCAGACCCTGATCCTCGACGTTTTCCCGCGGCGCCAGCACGCATGGGCGATCGCGGTCTTCGGCATGGCGAACACGGCGGGGCCCATAATCGGGCCGACGCTCGCCGGCGTGCTGTCCGATTACTACGGCTGGAGATGGGGCTTCTACATGATCGTGCCGGTGGCGCTGTTCGCGACCATCGGCACGCGTCTGGTGATCCCCCACGACGATACGCACCGCCCCGTCTCGCTCGACTGGACAGGCTTTCTCTCGCTCTCGATCGCCATCGCGGCCATGCAGATCATTCTCGCGCGCGGGCAGCGCCTGGACTGGTTCGAATCGAATGAGATCATCGTCGCAACCTTCATCGGCGTCATCGCCTTCTACATTTTCCTGGCCCACAGCCTGACGGCCCGTAATCCGTTCCTCGACCTGCGCATCCTGCTCGATCGCAACTTCGCGCTCGGCCTGCTGCTCGTCGGCATGTTCGGCATGGTCAACTTCACGCCCATGGTGCTACTGCCGCCGCTGCTCCAGTCGCACCTCGGCTACACGGACCGGCTGATCGGCATCATGGTCGGCTGGCGCGGCGTCGGTGTCGCGGCCGGCTTTTTCATGGTGATGATGATGGGCCGGCTCGACCCGCGCATCACCATGCTCATCGGTTTCGGAGTGCAGATCCTTTCGGGCACATGGCTCATGGCCATCACGCTCGATGCGGACTTTGCGACATTCGCCGTGAATGCCTTCCTGCAGGGCACGGCCGTCGGGCTCATCTGGGCACCAATCGCCACAACCGCCTTCTGGACGCTGCCGGCAGCCTCGCGCGCCGAAGCCACCTCCGTCTTTCATCTCATGCGCAACATCGCCTCGAGCTTCTTCATCTCGATCTGCGTCGCCGAGGTTGTCAGAGCGACCGGCGCCAACTACAGCCGCCTCGTCGAGAATGTCACGCCCTACGCCAGACAGCACCTGCTCGCGCCGGCCATGGGGGGCTGGAACATCGAGACCGTGTCGGGCCTCGCCACGCTCTCGAAGGAAATCAACCGGCAGGCGGCGCTGATCGCCTACACGAACGTCTTCTACATCTACACGCTGATTTCGCTTTCGGCGATCCCGCTGGCGCTGCTCGTGAAACGGGCGCAGGTGCGGTGATACATGTTGGCAGTGGACGCGGGCAGGGTCGAAGCGTTTAACTCGCCCCCTTGGGGACCTGGATCAGTCTGACAGACGGCGCATGAAACCCTTCAATTCCTTCCTCGACAGGTTCGGGCGCTGGCTCGCGCGCAAACTCGAAACCGAAACGCCGAGCGAGGCGCCGTACATCCCGGCGGACCGGAACGCGCTCAGGCGCACGCTCAGAATGGGCGACGTGCTCCTGATCGCCGGCAGCAGCACCATCTCGACGGCCATCAAGTATCTGACGCAATCGACGTGGTCCCACGCCGTGCTTTACGTCGGCGACGTGCTCGAGCGGAAAACGGAGAACGGCGAGCCGCACGTGCTGATCGAAGTGACGGCCACCGATGGCTGCATATCCATCCCGCTCTCGAAGTACGAGCGTTACCACACGCGCATCTGCAGGCCCGTCGGCCTCACGGACAACGATCGCGAGACACTGGTCAATTTCATGATCTCGCGGCTCGGCTCCAAGTACGACATGCGCAACATCGTCGATCTCGCGCGCTTCCTCATGCCGACACCGCCGATCCCGACGCGCTTTCGCCGCCGCATGATCGCGCTCGGCTCGGGCGAACCGACGCGGACCATCTGCTCGACACTCATTGCGGAAGCCTTCGGCCGCATCGCCTACCCGATCCTGCCGCGTATCGAGCGGCTCCGGGACGAGGAAGGCGGTGTCACGCGCTTCCGTCGCCGCGAGATCCTGCACATTCGTCATCACAGTCTCTACGCGCCGGCCGATTTCGATCTCTCGCCCTACTTCGAGATCGTGAAGCCCACCATTGCGGAAGGCTTCAACTACAAGGGACTGAGGTGGGCGAACGATGATCCGCCGGAGATCGCGCCGAAGGGCCGGAGCGCGCAAGCCGGCCAGTAGCTCATCGAAACAACTGATCAAGCAACCGATCATGCAGCACGGAACGAAAGGACCCCGCCCATGACCACGACGCCGCCGAATGCCGCCGAGAGCGATCCCGTAGCGCTCGGCTGGATGACGGGCTTCCCGCCACCGCCCGACAAGGCCATCAGATACGCCGATGCCTCCTTTCGGAAGTTCCCGCAGCTCCGCTGGGCCTTCAGCAATTTCCGCCAGCTCATGCCGACCATCAACGTCTGGCGCGGCCCCCGCCCGGCGACAGCGCTGCCCCGCGACGAGCAGCCGCTCGGAAGCGTCAAGTCGACCACGATGGATGGCCGCGCGATCACGTTCGATCAGGCACTCGCCGAAACCTACGCCGACGGCATCGTCGTGCTCCATCGCGGCCGCATTGTCTTCGAGCGCTACCTCGGCGCGCTGCAGCCGCACAAGCAGCACATCGCCATGTCCGTGACGAAGTCCTTTACTGGCGTGCTCGCGGGAATGCTCGTCGCCGAAGGCAAGCTCGATCCGGATGCACCCGTGACAAAATACGTGCCGGAGCTCGCGAAGAGCGGCTTTGGCGACGCGACGGTCCGCCAGGTCATGGATATGACGACGGGCCTCAAGTACACCGAGGTCTACACCGATCCGAATTCCGACATCTGGGCCATGCGCCGCGCCAATGGCACCGCACCGCCCGTTCCGGGCGAGCCGGATCTGTCACTTCTCGAATACGTCGCGACGATCCCCAAGCAGGGCGAGCATGACAAGGCTTTCGCCTATAAGACCGTCAATACCGATGCGCTCGCCTGGATCATCCGCCGCGTGTCGGGCGAGCGCCTGTCGGACCTGCTGTCCGAGCGCATCTGGCAGGCCATGGGCGCCGAGGAGGATGCCTTCTACATGGTCGACCGCCTCGGCATCGAGAGCGGCGGCGGCGGTCTCAACACAACGACGCGCGACCTCGCGCGCTTCGGTGAGACCATGCGCAATCGCGGCCACTTCAACGGCCGCCAGATCGTGCCGGCGAGCGTCGTCGGCGACATCGCGAAAGGCGGCGATCCGAAGAAATTCGATGCCAAGAGCTATCCAACGCTGCCAGGCTGGTCCTACCGCAATCAGTGGTGGGTGAGCCATGATCCGCACGGCGTCTACATGGCGCGTGGCATCCACGGCCAGTCGATCTATGTCGATCCCAAGGCCGAGGTCGTGATTGCCCGCTACGCCTCGAACCATGCCGCTGGTAACGTGAATAACGATCCGATCACGCTGCCTGCCTTCGCCGCCGTCTGCCGGGCGCTCATGGGCTAGCTCTAACCGGCTGATCGCCCGGCATCACTGCCTTGCGATCAGCCCCGCCCGCGATCGCGATCGCAGCCTATCACGATGCCTCGAAATATCGTGGCACGCCGGGCACTTACATCCTCTGTGGCCGCGCGGGCACGGCTGTGCTCTTTGCGTGCAAAAAGGAGGCGATCCTATTCCGGCGCCGCCGCGATCGACTATGCTGGCGCGCCATTGAGTGGGGCACGATAAAGTTCGCCGGGGGCGTCACGTTGCGTAGGGCAGGCCTGTTCCGCGTCATCGCAATTGGCTTCATTGCCGTAACCGCGGCCGCCTGCGCGCGCGCCGAGCGCCATGCCGTACCGGCGAGGCTCGTGCCCGAGGCCAAGGTGCCCGTCTCCGGCGCGATCCGCTTCTGGGGCGACGAGGTCCCGAAGGACATCATCAGCTTCGTGCGCACGAACATGCCGAGCGTGCAGCGCATGGCCGCCGGCGCCACCACGAAAAACGGCAGGCCACAGATCGAGTACCTGGCACTTTCGGGCGGCGCCGACGATGGCGCATTCGGTGCCGGCCTGCTCACGGGCTGGACGAAGCGCGGCAATCGTCCGCGCTTCGAAGTCGTGACCGGTGTCAGCGCCGGCGCGCTCATTGCGCCTTATGCCTTTCTCGGGCCCCGCTACGACGACCAGCTCACCGAGCTCTGGAACAACTTCGACTCGAGTGCCGTCGCGACCCCGCAGGTCCTTGCCGGCCTTTTCGGCGCGGATGCGCTCGCCGACTCGACGCCGCTGCGCAACCTGATCGCCAAGCACGTCGACCGGCGCATGCTGGCGGAGATTGCTCAGGAGTATCGCAACGGCCGCCTGCTCCTGATCGGCACGACCAATCTCGATGCCCAGCGCCAGGTGATCTGGAACATGGGCGAGATCGCCGTCGCCGCCGAGCACGACCGCGAGGCCGCCCAGCTCTTCCGCGACGTGCTGCTCGCTTCGGCATCGCTTCCCGGCATTTTCCCCCCCGTCCACGTCAAGGTGCGTGTCGGCGACAAGATTTTCGAAGAGATGCATGTCGATGGCGGTCCGACGCGGCAGGTATTCCTCGCCCCCGCGCAGTTCTCGCTCAAGACCTTCGACCGCCTCTATCCGAAGCCCCCACAGCGCACGATCTATGTCATCCGCAATGGCAAGATCGGTCCCGAGTACGAGGCGGTGCAGCCGACCGTGCTGGCGATCAGCGCCCGCTCGCTCTTCACGCTCACGAAGAACCAGGGCATGGGCGATCTCAATCAGATCTACGCCATGGCCGAGCGGGACGGCGCCGCCTTCCGCCTCGCCTCGATCCCGCAGAGCTTCGACGTCAAGAGCAGCAAGGCCTTCGATCCCGCCTACATGCGGCCGCTGTTCCAGGTCGGCCAGCGGCTCGGCGAGAGCGGCAATGCCTGGGCGAAGACCCCGCCCGAGGCGGTGATATTGGCGACGAGGTAGGGTCCACACCGCAAGCTCAGCGTACCTTGATATGCTGATGGACGTGCGCGCGGCGCTCGCCATGCGAATGGCGCTCGTGCTCGATCTCGGCTGGGATTAACAGAAGCCGCCCGTGTCGTACGCCGCGCTCGGCGATTATCCGCTCGGCCAGGCGCCGGACGTCCTGGGTCCGCCCTTTGAGTACGGCGACCTCCATGCAGCTCTCGTGATCGAGCGCGATCCGCATCGTGGCGACTGAGAGATCGTGCTGATGCTGGTAGGCGTGCGCGAGGCGTTTTGGAAGCTCGCGCGTCCCTTGCTCGTAGACGTAGAGCACCGCACCGACACACTGCGATGTCGTCGGCGAGTCGGCGCGCGTGTGGGCAATACCGGCACGCACGAGATCGCGGACAGCTTCCGAACGGTTCTGATTGCCGCGAGATTGGGCAAGCCTGTCTATTTCCGCGGCAAGAACGTCGTCGATCGTGATGGTGATGCGTTGCATGTTTGCCTCAGCGTGCCAGAACCCCTCCAGTATGACCTTTATTGATAGACATCATACCAGCGATTTCCCAGCCTCATCTCTAGCGGGATGACGATATGGGGATGGGACTGGGACATGAGTAAGCGTGTGCTATCGGCGCTCGTAATTATCATCGCGTCGTCTGGGATCTCGGCAGCACAGCAGACGCAGCTCCCGGGCCTCGTCGTTACCGCGCCGTCAGTCAAAGCAAAGAACAGAGTCAGGGCGGTGCCCAAGGCACCGCAGCCTGCGCAGCCCGCGCCGGCATCCGAAGCACCCGCGAGCGAGCCCTCGACGTTCTCTCCTGTTCTATCGCTCGATCCGCGCGGCAATGACATCGGCATAGCCCAATCGGCCAGCCAGGGTGTCGTCAGCCGGGACACGCTTCTGGCGCAGCCCGCCTATCGGACGGGCGAGATACTGGAGGCTGTGCCAGGACTGATCGTCACGCAGCACAGTGGTGAAGGCAAAGCCAATCAGTATTTCCTGCGCGGTTTCAATCTCGATCACGGCACGGACATCGCCATTACGATCGATGGCATGCCGGTCAATATGCGCACGCACGGCCACGGCCAGGGCTATGCCGATACGAGTTTCATGATCCCGGAGATCATGCGCGGTCTCGGCTATCGCAAAGGGCCATACTTCGCCTCGGAAGGCGACTTCTCGTCCGCCGGCGCCATCCATCTCGATATCGTCGATCGTCTGGAAAAGAACTTCGCCCAGGCCGAGGTCGGCAGCTTCGGCCATCGCCGCGCGGTCACCGGCATGTCAGCGCCTGTCGGTGGCGATGGCTCGATGCTCGTCGCGGGCGAGTTCGTGCACTTCGACGGGCCGTGGGATGTGCCCGAGGACCTTCACAAGCTCAACGGCGTTGCACGCTTCTCGCGCGGTACCTACGACAACGGCTTCGCACTGACAGCCATGGCTTATTCCGGCCGCTGGGACGCCACGAGCCAGATACCGCAGCGCGCCGTCGACGGCGGTCTCATCGATCGCTTCGGTTCGCTCGATGCATCCGACTTTGGCGAAGCACAGCGCTTCAGCCTCTCGGGGCGCTGGCACGAGACGACCAAGGATACCGCAACGCGCATCAACGCCTACGCAATCAAGAGCAATCTCGATCTGTTCCATAACTTCACCTACTTCCTCAACGACCCCGTCAACGGCGACCAGTTCAAGCAGATGGACGATCGCGTAATCGTCGGCGCGAGCGCGAGCCGAACCTTCTTCAGCACGGCATTCGGCGGCATCAGGAGCGAGACCACCGTCGGCATCCAGACGCGTTACGACGACATCAAGGTCGGACTTTTCAATACGCGCGATCGCAATGTCCTCTCGACGGTGCGCGACGATCGCGTGAAAGAGGCGAGCGCCGGCGTGTTCGGCGAGACCACGCTGCGCTGGACCGAGTGGCTGCGCACGACCGCCGGGTTGCGCGGCGACATCTACTGGACAGACGTCGCGAGCAATCTCGCGGCCAACTCGGGCGAGGACTCGGACGCCATTCTCAGCCCCAAGCTCGGCATCGTGCTCGGCCCCTGGGCGAACACGGAGCTGTATCTGAATGCCGGCACCGGCTTTCACAGCAATGATGCGCGCGGCACTGTCACGACCATCGATCCGGTCAGCGGCGCCCCTGCAGACCGGACACCGTTCCTCGTGCGCTCGGAAGGTGGCGAGATCGGAGTGCGGACACAGCCTTGGCGCGGCTTTCTCAGCACGCTTTCCGTCTTCATTCTCGATTTCGACTCCGAGATCGTCTTTATCGGCGATGCCGGCAATACCGAAGCCAGCCGTCCGAGCCGACGTATCGGTGCGGAGTTCACAATCGACGCGAAGCTGAGGCCATGGCTCACGCTGGACTTCGACGCGGCATATACCCACGCGCGTTTCCGGGAGGACGACCCGACCGCACCCGGCCGCCGCATTCCCGGCGCGGTGGAGGGCGTGATCAGCGCGGGGCTATCATTCCATGATGTCTTCGGCGGATGGTTCGGCGGCGTGAAGGTGCGCTACTTCGGACCGCGACCTCTCATCGAGGACAACTCGGTGCGCTCGGACGCGACGACGACCGTCTCGGCCCGCCTGGGCTACAAGTTCGACAATGGGCTGATCGTGCGGCTGGATGCGTTCAATCTGTTCGACGCCGAGGCGAGTCAGATCGACTACTATTATGCCTCACGCCTGCCGGGCGAACCCGCTGGCGGCGTCGATGACATCCACTTCCACCCGCTCGAGCCGCGATCCTTCAGACTGTCTGCAACGATGCAGTGGTAGCGGGGGGCTCAAGCCATCCCATGCGCAATCACCTTGCGCATGACGCTCGGGAGTGCGACCTCGTCGAGGTCGCGGCGGTGCACCCAGCGGCAGCGCTCGGGCTCGGCCCAGAGATCGACGACGGCCTCGTCGCGTACGAGCGCGCGATAGACGTTCAGCTCCAGGCGAAAGTGCGTGAAAACGTGCACGACGCTGCCCACCACCGGCCACCAGTCGCCACGCACGGGCGCGCGGCGCATTGCATCCTTCGCGACCGGCCGCATCTCGGTCCACTCGGTCGACGGCACTTCGAGCATGCTCGCGAGCAGGCCCGACGGCGGACGCTGGCGCAGCAGAATGCGCCCGCTTTCGCTGATCGCGAGGAAGGCCGTGCCGAAGCGCTCGGGTCGCGGCTTCTTGACGGCGCGCGCGGGCAGGCTCGCTTCGATGGCCATGGCGTGCGCGGCGCAGTCGCGCTCGATGGGGCACACCATGCATGACGGACGACGCGGCGTGCAGATGCTCGCGCCGAGGTCCATCATGGCCTGCGCATAATCGCCCGCGCGCTTCTTCGGCGTGAGCGTGTTCGCGAGACGTCGCAACTCGGCCTTGGCGCCGGGCACGGGCTCGGCCACGGCAAAGAGCCGCGCGATGACGCGCTCGATATTGCCGTCGACGGGTGTTGCGCGGCGACCGAAGGCGATCGCGGCGATGGCTGCCGCTGTATAGGGGCCGATGCCGGGCAGTTCGCCAAGCGCCGCCTCCGTCTCGGGAAACGCCCCGCCGTGCCGCTCGACCACGGCCTTTGCACAAGCGTGCAGGTTGCGCGCGCGGCTGTAGTAACCGAGACCCGACCACGCCGCGAGCACGTCCTCGAGATCGGCTGCGGCGAGCGCCGCCACATCGGGCCAGCGCGCGAGGAACTTCAAGTAGTAGGGAATGACCGTCTTGACGGTCGTCTGCTGGAGCATGATCTCGCTCAGCCAGACGCGGTAGGGGGCGGCCGCCTCGCCCGGCGCCATCCGCCACGGCAGGTCTCGACGCTCGCGCTCGTACCAGTCGAGAAGCGCCGCTACCGTGCCCGGTCCGGGGGCCGGCCAGATGTGTTGCAGTCTTGCCGCAGCGGTCATGCGATCGCCCCGCGCCCGCGCCCCGAATCATTAACCCGATGTTAAGCACGACTCGACCGAATGGGAACTGAGCGGGGGCGCTCTCAACGAGCCGAGTTCCGTAGATGTCGCAAATGTCACGCAATTTTACGCCGGCCAAGGGCGCTTACGGCGCCAAGGCGGTCGGCAGCATGGTGCCGGGCCTGACCCGCAAGGCCTTCGAACGCTTCGGTTTTTCGACCGCGGCCCTGCTCACGGACTGGGCCGGCATCGTCGGCAAGGACCTCGCCCGCTATACCTCGCCGGATCGGCTGAAGTGGCCGCGCGTGAGCGAGGGTGCGGATGACGATGGCGGCCCCGAGCGGCGGGCCGCGACGCTCGTCCTGCGCGTCGACCTCGGCCGCGGCATCGATGTGCAATATCGCGCCCGCCAGATCATCGAGCGCATCAACGCCCACTTCGGCTATCGCGCCGTCGCCGAGTTGCGCATCATACAGGCACCTGTCGAGGGCGCGCTTCCGCCGGCGCCCGCGGCACAGCCGGCGCGCCGCACGTTCGACCGCAGCGAGACCGCGCCGCTCGTCGCCGCGGTCGCCGATGAGGGCCTCCGCGCCGCGCTGGAGAAGATGCAGGCGGGGCTTACAAAGCGCGGGCATCGGTAAGTCGCGTCTTCGACGCGAACGGGCTATCGCCCAAACCCATATCGTGCCGAAGGCGCGTGTCTTCGACACGACGAGACCCCGAACCCCCTTCTTTTTGAAATTTGGAGCGAGCCGCGAGCGCTCCCTTCTCCTCGTTCTTACGGGGAGAAGGTTAGGATGAGGTGCCGCGGCTTGCTTCGGTTCATAAGAGCGGGTGGGTTCGGGAGGGTGTCCCTCCCGATAGAGCGCGAAACTAGTCTCGCTCGCGGCAAAGCCGCGACGTCACTCCAACCCCGCAACCTTCGGCCTGTACTCATCCCATGGATGCGCGCGCTCGAATATCGCGGCCGCGCGGAGCAGCGCGGCATCGGCACCGCGGCGCGCGACGAGTTGGATCGCCATCGGCAGCCCGTCCGAGTGCAGGCCCGCCGGTAGCGTCACCGCCGGATTGCCCGTGAGATTGAAGGGATGCGTGTAGGGGTACCAGGCCTTGCGGATGCTATCGACGACCTTGCCCTCGATCTCGATCGGATCGAACAGGCGCTCCTGGATGGGCAGCGCCGTGCGCGACAGCGTCGGCGTCAGGATGATGTCGTAGCGATCGAACCAGCCCTGGACCTTGCGATAGATGGCTGTGCGCTGGAGATTGGCGCGCGCAAGCATCTCCGCCGTGTGCTGGCCGCCGCCGGACATCTGGCGCAGGAGCGTCGGGCTCATCTTGTCGCGCCATTTCGGAAGCTGGTCGGCGAAGCGCGCATTCCACAGCGCCGTCGAGACCACGAGCCACATGGGCTCGGTCGGCTCCATGTCGTCGCCCATGGGCTCGACGATTGCGCC